>Ga0134100_1000156_pt1 | contig 80985 bp, 78 predicted proteins | sample 11_taG_2_FD_94444 | JGI IMG/M metagenome (GOLD analysis project Ga0134100, IMG submission 94444) | Switchgrass degrading microbial communities from high solid loading bioreactors in New Hampshire, USA - 11_42_5_180_A3 metaG | ecosystem: Engineered > Bioreactor > Semi-continuous > Anaerobic >...
GGGTAGGTTTGGCAACTCCATTTTACTCGAGATTTCATCTCCATGCTCTCTTTATTTACAAAAAAATGTCGGAGCACCGAAGTTATTTCCCTTCGGCACCCCAACATTTATTATAGAACCTTTGTTCAGACACCGCGGGCTTCCGATTTTATGCCGGTAACATCATCACTTTCCATTCGTCGCTTCCTCTTTCTTATCCAAGAAAAAGCACCTACTTCATATCTTAACTGAGGAGCGACCTGGCAACCTCTGCCACGTTCTGGGCAGTGAACCCGTACCTCTTGAACAGTTCGCCGGCCGGGGCAGATGCCCCGAAGTTGTCCATGGTGACATAGGCGCCGTCAAGTCCTACATATTTGCCCCAGGACAGCGAGCTTCCCGCTTCAATAGCCACCCTCTTCCTGCAGCTGGACGGCAGGACGCTCTCCTTGTATTCGCAGCTCTGCTTTTCAAACACATCAAGGCAGGGCATGCTAACGACACGCACGGATTTTCCTTCTTCCTCAAGCAGCTTTGCGGCTTCTATAGCGACGCTCACCTCTGATCCGGACGCCATCAGTATGATATCGGGCGCCGAACCCTTTTCCTTGTGGATGATATAAGCGCCTTTTAGGGCTTCCTTCGAGGTGCCCTCCAGGGCAGGCAGGTTCTGGCGCGACAGCGCGAGGACCGAGGGTGTTTCCTTCTGCATGAGTGCGCTGAACCATGCGGCCTTCGTCTCCGTATCGTCGGCAGGCCGCCATACGTTCATGTTGGGCATGCTCCTCAGCATCGTGAGATGCTCAACGGGCTGGTGGGTCGGCCCGTCCTCTCCCACGCCTATACTGTCATGTGTCAGGACGGCGATCTGAGGAATCCTCATGATGGACGCCAGGCGCAGCATGGGCTTCATGTAATCCGCGAATACCAGGAATGTCCCGATATAGGTACGAAGCCCGCCGTGAAGCAGGATGCCGTTGGCGACCGCCGCCATTCCGTTCTCGCGGACGCCGAAGTGGATGTTCCTTCCTGCCGGCACATCCCTTGACATCGAAGCCTCGCCGTTCATTACCGTCTTGTTTGAAGGCCCCAGGTCGGCGCTTCCACCGATGAGTTCCTTTACAACATCCTTGACGTAATTGATTATATTGCCGGAAATATTGCGCGTGGCGTTGGCCTTCATGTCTTTTTTCCAGTAGTTCTCGTCGTTTTCAAGCTTTGCGGCGTTGGTACCGCTCAGCCAGGCGTCAAGCTCGGCTCTGAGTTCGGGGTACCTGGCGGAATATTCCTCGAACATCTTGTTCCAGGATTCTTCGGCAGCGGCGCCCTTTGCCGCGAGGTCGCGGAAGTGCGCGTAAATCTCATCCGGCACATAGAAGGGTTCTTCATACTTCCAGCCGAGGCACTCCCTCAGGATCTTTACGTTCTCCTCTCCCAGCGGCTCGCCGTGGACGCTGGCCTTGCCCGCCTTCGGAGGGCATCCATAGCCGATGACGGTGGTGATCTTTATGAGTGAAGGCCTGTTTTTCTCGGCCTTTGCTTCTTCAATAGCCCGGCCTATCGCGGCAAGATCGGTTCCGTCCGGTACCTCAATTGTCTGGAAGCCCATGGCTTCAAAGCGCTTAACTACATTTTCGGTGAAGGCCAGGTCGGTGCTGCCCTCGATCGTGATCGAGTTGCTGTCGTACAACACGATCAGCTTGCCCAGGCCAAGGGTTCCGGCAAGGGACAGGGCCTCGTAGGATACGCCTTCCATCAGGCAGCCGTCGCCGCACAGGGCAAAGGTATAATGATCGAATACATTATAGCCGTCCCGGTTGAACTTTTCCGCGAGGTACCTTTCCGCTATCGCCATTCCCACGGCCATTCCAAGCCCGGCGCCCAAGGGACCGGTGGTCGCTTCAACACCTGCCGTATGGCCGTATTCCGGGTGTCCCGGCGTGGCGCTGTCAAGCTGCCTGAACCTCATAAGTTCCGAGAGCGGCAGGTCGTAGCCGAACAGGTGCAGCAGCGAGTACAGCATTGCCGAGCCGTGCCCGGCAGAGAGGATAAACCGGTCCCTGTTGATCCACTTGGGGTTCTTCGGGTTGTGTGCCATGTGGTTGGCCCAAAGCTCGTAAGCTATGGGTGCGGCGCCCAAGGGAAGACCCGGGTGGCCGGAATTTGCCTTCTGCACCTGGTCTGCGCTCAGTATACGAATTGCGTTTACAGCCTGTACATCCATACTGATATCTTCCTTTCTTCTGCCAATGTCATCGTGTATCTCCAGCCGGTTAGACACCTTTTCCGCACGGCCTCAGATCCATGCAGAAAAGCACCGTATGCTTGTTTTACCAGAACAATTGTAATACAAGTAACGGTGCTTTGTCCACCTTATTTGCCCGAACCGCGGCATCTTTTTATCCTTTCCCCATCCTGATATTAAGGGTAACCCTGCCGCTGTCATCCCATTCCTTAATGATTCTCATGGCTTCGGAAGCTGCCAGGCAGGCCTTTTCCTCGCCCCCGGCATCTCCCCACCTGTCCAGGACCCTGTTGGACACTACCGCCAGCACGGCGCCCATCCTCATCCCGTGGAGCTTGCCCACAACATATTGCGCTGCGGTCTCCATCTCGATGTTGGTCACCCTGGCAGTGGCAAGGTCGGGTATTATTTTTTCCGCAAAGCTCGGCCAGAATGCGTTTTTGTCCTCGCCCAGGGGCCTTCCCTGGCCGATATAGAAGCTGCCCACCGTGTAGCACAACCCCAGGCCGTACCTGAACCCGAGGCGCTCGCAAGCCTCCATGAGCGCCATCACAATGTAGATGTCAGCGTATGCGGGGTATTCGGGTTCCACATAGGATGAGGAGGTGCCATCCTTCCTGACGCAGGCGACCGGGATGATAAGGTCACCCAGATCGAATTCGGGAACGATGCACCCCGTGGTTCCCACCCTTATGCAGGTATGCACTCCCACAACATTGAGTTCGTGCAGGCATATCTCCGAGCTCGGTCCCCCTATGCCCGTGGAAGTGCAGGCGATCTCCATACCCTTGTACTTTCCCCTGACGGTCTTGAACTCCCTGTTGCTGGCCACTTCTTCCGCGTCTTCCCAGTGTTCTGCTATCTTCAGCGTCCTTTCGGGCGCTCCGGGGAGAATCACGTACCCCGGCACGTCGCCGGGTTTAAGCTGAAGATGGTAAACGCCGTCATTTTCCGCCCTGGGCGCGGATGCCCTGTTTATTCTCTCTTCCATTATTCGCATCCTCCCTTTGTCCATCCGGTTATTATTTGCCCGACAGCAATTTCCTTGCGAACTCCCTCGCGCCCTCAACCGCGGACTCGGTCTTGAACGACGCAAGGTCATCCTCGTCGCGCACCGAATACATCCCCATGTACTCCAGGTTTGAATGCAGGCAGAACCTCCTGATCCCCGTCTCAAACGGTTCTGTCGCATATTCCCTGTCATACCCGTGGGTGGCGATTATGGCCATCTTTTTGCCGGCCCATAATGAGCCCGTAGCGGAACCATAGTACTTATTCAGCCCGTATGTAGATAACATCAGCCCCGTTTTTCCTGAGTTCGTCGATGAAGGGCTTTACCAGTTCCGCCGTGTTTCCGTCCAGTCTCGGGCTTCCCATAAGTACGCAGAATTTCATATATGCCGTCTCCTTCGCTGTTGATTTTCTGTCCCCTGAATCATGCACTCAAGACTCAATAGTGATACCTGTACGCTTCCCTGAAGCCTACTTTCTCATACAGGCGCAACGCGGGCAAGCTATCGGCCATTACTTGCAGGTAAGCGATTCTGGCGCCGTGCCTTATACTTTTCTGAAAAGGTCCTCGCATCATGTTATCTTCTCGGCTATGTCGACGGATGAATAATAAACAGGGTTGACCGAATTTGCCCTCCCTGTAAAACCATCAGCAAACCTTATTACCCACCCGTCATACAGGATGATCTGCAGGGAAGGCAGGGCGTTCATCTGAATCTCTTCAAGGCGCCTGATCCCTTGCTTCCCCTGTTCTCCTGCAATACTCATCCAACAAAACGCCCTCCTTCCATGTGATCTCACAGATCACCCCAAAGGACATAATAACATAGAAGTCGATAAACTGTGTTAATAACCGCCATATGTCTCAATCGCCGTCAATGGCATTACTTATGATCTCCGGCGGCCATTTTTCGGCCGGTTTATCCTCGTTCAGGTAATAGTCAACCTTATCCTGGCCCTGATAAATCTCCTGGTAGGGGAGAATATTGATTTTCCCCGAGTCAGGATACTCGCAGACATCTATTCCCACGGTTGTCCTTATATCAACGAACACGCACGGCTTGTCAGTATGGTTATACAGTTGATGCGCGCCGCTGCTTCCCATTTCAAAAAATACCACATCCCCTTCAGACAGTTCCCTGAATCCATCCGGCGTGCGGAGCATGGCGCTGCCCGAAAGAATGACAAACAGTTCTTCCGCATTCCTGTGAAAATGATAAGGGAACGAGAACTTCCCGCTGTCCAGGGATCTGACATAAAACTGGATATGCTGCGCGTTTACTGCCTTTGACAGGTTCGGACTGGTATGCCACAGGTATTCCGGTATCGGTGATTTCCCGGGCTCAAAAGACAAATCCTTGAGTTTAAAGATACTGGCCATAACACATTCCTCCTGGCATATTTCATCTTATTTCACCCTGTACCTGAGCCACCAGAAGCATTCACCCACGTGTATTTTAAGCCCTTTGCTCCTTGGTTCTAATATGCTTCTCAATTCGCTCTCGTCATAATAGTTCTTTATGATTTCATATGGCGTTCCATTGTCAAGCACCCTGAGTTTGTACGTATTTTCGTCGTTTTCCTTTCTGATCAGCTTTCCTCCTACCCCTTCGACGTAAGTATTGTCGGCGAAAAATACCACCGAATCCTTGCCCAGCCTCTCGTGAAACTGGTCCAGGAATTCTCCGATCCTCGCCTTGGGAATATGGGAAAACCAGAAATTGGAGCAGCCTGCGTTGAACTCGCCGTCGATCTCCTTCAGGTTATACGCGTCACCCTGTATGAACCTGACTTTTGCCCCTGTTATGTCCTTCTTTCTCGCTATCTTCAGCGCTTCTTCGGACAGATCAACCGCGGTTATAGACCGCGCGCTCTTCGCGATCCTTTCAGTCCAGTAACCCGTACCGCAGGCAACCTCAAGGACATCAAGCCCGAAAAAAAGCTCCTCCATCAGCCTCGAAATTTCCGCCAGTTCAGCCTGTCTTACGGGGTCGTCCCTGTGGTATATCTTTTCGTACTCATGCGCTCTCTTGCCGTAGTACTCCCTGATCACAAGCCAACCCCCTTTACCGTGTATTTTTCAGCGGCTTACGCCGCTTATCGCATCGTCCAGGCAACAAACATAAAAGGCCGTTTCATACTTGCCGAACAGTGTTTTTTCTCCTACGCAGACAAAACCCTCCCTTTCGTATATCGCCCTCAGCTTGGGCCTGTACCTGTGGCAGTCAAGCCTTATGGTTTTTATTCCTCTTTTGCGTGCCGTTTCCTTTGCGAAATCAATCAGGTACTTCGAAAATCCTTTGCCTGCGAAGGCTCGTTTTACGGCGAGCTTGTGCAGGAACAGCGATTCGCCTTTCGGGATATCGGGCCAGAGAACAGTATCATGGTCCACCATCGCCATGCAGGCGGCCGGAACGCCGTCATGATACGCTATGTAAAAATCTTCAGCCCTGTAAAACCTGGACAGGCCGGTCCACTTCACCTGCTCCGCTTCCCACATGTGAAGGCCTCTGGAATCCATCCAGTTCACGGCGTCAATCAGTATCTCCTCGATAATATGTATCTCGTTACCGGAAGCCTGCTTTATCAATGCCGGCAAACCTCCTGAAATAATACTCGTCATCGGGAACTGCCGCATGCCTGTTCAGTCGCGGCTGGCAACGATTTTAGCAATTTTTTCCGGTCCGCTTTCGGCAGTTTCTTCACCACTGTGATATATGAATGGTCGATCATCGCTTTAAGTTCGTCGTCGGGGACAACCCCGTCGAGCAGGATCGTGTTGAAATGCGGCTGATGCGCGGGCGGGCAATGATAACTCCTGCTCTCCGTACCGGGATATTTGCTCCTGTAATACTCTCCTGTAATCCTATCACAATTAAGCGTAATTTTAAAATGCTGTTTCTTGGGGAAAATCTGTGCGAATAATCTCTTTTTACCTTTATGCATATGGGTATGTCTCCGAAGGGGAAATCCAAATATGCTTCCGGCTTTGTTATGCAATAATTAATACTTTTTCCATTATCATAATATCCATTTGCACCGGTTAACTTATGGATCTTATCATAAGTGTCATTATATTATAATATTTTGTTATTGTCAGGCGGTTATAAGCGAAGAGGATCTGTCACTATATATGCATCCTAATAACACTTAAATGTTTTCAGTTTCTAATATCTTTAGCATTACATAAATTTGATGCCTACACTTATAAGATCTGTGATAATTGATTGCAAATCTTGATTTCCGCTATTGACCTCAAGAACCATTCTACGAACTATGCCATCATTGAAACAGTCACGGAACGATTTAAGAAAATTAACCTTTATCTCATTATTGCCAAAATAAGATGTTAAATCACCACAATGGGAGACTTTTCTGCCTGTACGGGAAATACTTTTACCCCACAAATGTACGCCACCTATGAATTTTCGAAAACCTCTTGTCTTGTACAGAAGGCTTATATACTTCTCTTCTGAATCAGCGAGATGAGCTGTATAAATCTGAGGCACATCATAGGCAATTCTGAGAGATAGTTTGTTCTTTTCTATTTCATCACATAGGTCAATTAAGTCCTCCACTTTAGATATGATAAACCTACCTCCACGATATGCAGAGCCACATCTGTTTTCAATTAGTATATCAACATCTGGAAAACGTTCTTTTATTTTTTCTTCGAAAAATAAATATGACTGAATAAAGCCTTCTATATCTGTATAGTCGTTAAAAGGAGGATGTATTTCAATAATTTCTGGATGTGATTCCGAACCACAAAGTTTAACTATGAAATTTGCAAACTGTAACGCCCAGGATTTATTTCTCCAAAGCTGTGGTATTCCGTCTCATTGAGCAGTTATAATTTCAGGGAACGCTGCAACTATATCACTATCAAAACGCCGCTTTCCGTAACTGTATTCAGTATGCAGTGACATCCCAAGAGTTCCTTTAACTTTTTGAACATCAAAATGAGCTGCAACCTCCTCAATACGAAGAGGCACCTCAATAGGATACTCTTGATTGTGGTACTTAACCATTTCAAATTTACTTCTTGTATTGTATAATCTTGTGCACACATATTTATACATCAAAAAAGCAATCCTAATTTGAATTATTTGTAATACCGGGTAAGAACACCTTATTACGGAATACTTGAAGATGACTGATAAAATTACGCAACATGATATCTGGCTAACTCATTACCTCTGATCAATTGTTCGTAAGAATTCATATAGATACATTACAGCATAACCATTTTTTCTCATGCGCTCGTAAAGGTCTTTATCTTCAGTTATAAGCGTACAGCCTTCACAAACAGCCGTATCTGCAATAATTGCATCATTAGTGTTACTACTATTCTCATTTAAAACTTTTTTATAAACTTCTCCTGCACCTAATCTTGCATAACCAAGTCTGGCTTTACCTAGTACAAAAACAGAGATAGGAACTAGTTTAGCTCGTAAATCAGCAAGCATTAGAATATTTGTTTTTCGAGTTTCTATTTTTTCATCTGGTATTTCACACAATTCTTCAACTTGAATAGTCGTAATATAATACTCATATTGCTGTTCAGAAGTTTTTTTAAGCTTATTAATTATTTCAGGTAATTTATCAAACACATTCGAATCAAACATAACCTTCACTGTTTACACCTCACTAGCTACTTATCGTTAAACTAGTTGATACTGGTTTAGTCCGGTAAGGTCTAACAAAAGTATTGCTTCTTACATTGTATAACTACGGCTCATTTAAATAAGTCCTTCAGCAACCGGTATCCCTTCCTGCTCTTCACGGCCTCGATAAACTCGGAGATTGTGCGGATCTCCCGGTCGAAGGCCATGCCGCACCCGGCAATAAGGTCGGCGTGGTGGGCGTCCGATCCGGACAGTTGAAGAAGTCCGTATTTTTCCGCATATTCCTTGGCCCGACTGTCAAACTCCGGGTTCAGGTGCCCGCCGTTTATGACCTCCACCCCGTCAACCAGGTCAGGGAAAAGACGGATGCGGGGTATGTAGAACGCCTCCCTGAAGGGGTGGGCATGGACGACGAACCCGCCGTTCTCATGAACGGTATTGATGTACTTTTCAACCGTCCAGTCCATTATATCGGGGTGATCAAGGAGAAACTCCCTGTCAAGGCCGTAGGTGAGGAACTCGCTCCCGTAAAAGTTGTACTCCCAGCCGAAAAAGACATGGATTCCCGTTCTTTCTCCTTCTTCCAGCGCGTTCTCATATCCCCGGCAAAGGAGTTCAACGCGCTCCTTCCAGGGAAGGCGACGGGAAATTGCCGAGTTGCCGTTAAAGAAATGGTCGGTGATGATGACGCCCGAATAGCCAAGATCCGCGTAGGCTCTTACCATCTCGGCGCCGGTTCCCGTGGCGCATGCGCTGGCCTCTGCAGTGTGCATATGCGTTTCGTACAGGTATTCCTTCATATCAGTCCATCCCGGCCCCCGTGGTGTTTATCGTGCAACAGCCGTGAAGAAAAGCCTGGGGAACCGGAAAATGATCTCCCCGTTCTTCTGCTTCGGATACGCCTCTATTAGGCGATCCATGACCTCTTTCTCGAATTCTGACTTTTTTCCGTCGGGCAGCGCGTCCAGGTACGGACGAAGGCCGGTACCGCGGTACCATTCCAGGATGGCCTCGTGGGATTCCATCACGTGGTAATATGTGGTTTCCCAGATCTCGAAATCGGGCGTGAGGCCGGACAGGATATCGAAATACTCCCCGGGCGTAAGGGTATGGAATATACGCTTTTCCGGGAAGTAATCATTCCACCTGTCGGTTTTGCTTATCTCTACTATGATTATATGTATGGGCTCCGACCAGTTATATGGAACCTGCACCGCCAGCACGCCGCCCTTCCTGAGAAGCCCCATCAGCCTCCCGAGAAGCCGCTCGTGGTCTGGGACCCATTGCAGGCAGGCGTTGGAAAAGACGATGTCGTAACCTTCGCCCAGTTCCGACAGGTCGCCGCTTGCGTCGCACAGCCTGAACTCGATGTCCGGGTGATCCGCCCTCGCCTTTTCCAGCATGTTCTCCGAGTTGTCAATACCGATGACCCTCGCCTGGATATATTTATCTTTCAGCACCCGGGAACTGTTGCCCGGCCCGCAGCCCACATCCAGTATTCTTACCGGGTTTGTCAGTCCGATGCGGTTGGCCAGGTCGATGGCAGGCTGTGTCCTCTGTTTTTCAAACTTGAGGTACTGCGACGCGTTCCAATCAGGCATGATAAAACTCCTTTCAAATACCGTTTTTGACGGATAACCGCTGCAGGTCCTTGCGAAGCCTCCGGGAATAATCCTCATCCCCCGGGTTCGTACGAGATGATGATCTCCTCCTGCTGCTCCCCGATTGTCCTGACTGCCTCGGCAAGATCTTTCCGGGCGGTTTCAAGCCTGTCTGTGACAGCCGCGATCCTGTCGCGGAGCTCTCGCGCGTAGTCCTGGTACTCCCGTATCCGGTTCCTCACGCTAAGGTCGGTGAAGATGTTGTCAAACCAGAATTCAAAAAACCGGGTGGCGGAATCGAAGGATATCATTGGAAAAACGATGTCAAGATCTATGTCATCCAGCTCGAGCCTGAGTTCGTTGAGTTGGGCGTTCAGCCTCCCGAACGCCTCCTGGGCCATATCGATCTTGTCATACTTTGCCATGTGGGTGATCAGCCCTTTGCTGAACCAGAGATCATAGGTAGCCCATCCCTCCGCTTTATCCAGGTATTCCAGGGCTTCGCACGCCGTGTCATATGCCCGGTTTGCCGCCATGAGCGCCTCTTCGGTCTCGGTAAGCTGCCGTGACAGGAATTCGGCTTCTTCGCACAGCTTGATATATGTCCTGGATGCTTCGCCGGACATGCTGCTTTTGATCAGGGCTTCACGCCTCATATACTCCTTCTCGTAAGCGCGTTTATCCCTTTCAAGCCCGGCGATCCTGGCTTTTAAGCGTGCAGCCTCGCATTCGAGCTCCCTCAGCCGGACCGCGGCGGCATCGTACCTTGTCTTGGCGTCGAGCATCTCCCGCGTTTCTTTCTCGACCCTGCCCTCGTACATTCCCAGCATCTTGAGCAGGGATGACGAAAAGGACTCCTTCTTTATACGCTCCACGTCCAGCGATTCCTTTTCGTATCTCCCGAGCAACGCCTCAACGTCGGCCTTGGCCTCCAGTATCCTGTCGTGCAGCTTCTGCAGGCGCTCCTCAAGGACCGGCAGGGCCGCCAGCCTGTTTTTCAGTTCAAGCAGGCTCTTGTTATCCACGATCTCACCCTCGTTCGGATACCGTTATGGGCTGAACCTGAGCATTATTCGGCACGCCACTTCTCATAATGGACTTTTTTCTCGTCGTACCGGTCCACCCTGTACCCCTTCTCATCCGTATGCCCAACCACGACCAGGCCCACCGGGATTATGTCCGGGGGAATACTCAGAATATCTGCCACAGCCTGCTCCCGTTCCGGAACAGGATACAGGCCGCACCATACGGCGCCCAGCCCCAGGCCATGGGCTGCAAGGAGGATATTCTCTATGGCAGCGGAGCAATCCTCTATCAGAAAACCCTCCCTTTCCTGCTTTTTCGTATCCCCGCACACAACGATGCCGCATCCCGCCTGGGGAAGCATCCGTGTATATGGATGCCTACGGGATATTTCCTCCAGGGTATCGCGGTTTCTTACGACGATAAAGTGCCAGGGCTGCTTGTTGTTGGCCGAGGGCGCGCTGAATCCGGCCCGCAGTATCAGATCAAGATCCTCCTCGCTGACGGGTTCCCCGGTATATTTCCTGATGCTCCTGCGTGTAAACAACGCTTCAAAAACATCCATAACCTTCACCCCTTTGTCCATGATATTCCTGTCCGTTATTCCTCGATCCTTGCCCGCCTTTCAGGCTGCTCTTCCATGTAAACGCTCATTGACGGGTATGCCACCTTCAGTCCCAGTTCGTCCAGGATGTGCATGAGTTTCAGGTTGACATCCTCCCTGACTTCAAGGTATTCCTTCCACTTCGTGGTCTTGGTGAAGAAATACAGGAAAAGCACCGGGCCGTTCTGCCCGAAGCTGTCGAAAAATACAAATATGGTTTCGGGATGGATGCCCGGGTGGTTTTCCAGCATGTCCCTGACCCTTGCAAGCAGGGTTTCTATCTGAGCGGCGCTTGTCCCGTAGGTCAGGCTCAAGTTGAAAGTGATTCTCCTCTTCCCCATCCTCGACCAGTTGGTTATATTGGACTTGGCCAGCGAGGAGTTGGGCACGGTTACCAGGGCCTGGGCGAATGTCCGGATACGCGTGCTCCTGAATCCTATATCCTCCACGGTGCCCTCCACGTCGGGAGTCTGGATCCAGTCGCCTATCAGGAACGGCTTATCCACCATTATGGTCAGCCCGCCGAAAAAGTTGGCGATGGTTTCCTGGGCTGCAAGGGCAAGGGCAAGCCCGCCGAGCCCAAGGCCTGTCAGCAGCGCGCCCAGGTCGTAATTCCATTCCTTCGCGATCACGCTTATGCCGACAATTACGATGATTACCTTTATTCCCTTCCTGATGTACGGGATCAGTATATCGTCCAGGGTGGTGCGCGTCCTTCTTGCAACCCTCTCAAAGAGCCTCGCCAGTATGTTCCCCGCCCTGTAAAGGGTCCAGAATATTGCATAGGCCACCGCGGTGCGCAGGATATGGCCGGCAAAGGATTGCCTGCTGATGGGAATGCCTATGAGCCATAACGCTGCCGTAAAGCCGGCGGTGACGACCAGGAGACGCGCCGGCGGATCGATGGCCGAAACGAGCTCATCATCCAGCGTGGTTTTCGTCCTCTGGGTTATCTTCTTTAGAAGGCCGATTACCAGATTGACAAAAAACTTGCGCAGAAAGAAGCTGAACAGGATGATGACGCATGCCGTGACAAGCTTCCAGACCTCGACCTCGAGAAAGGTGTAGGTAAAGATGTGCCTGAATTGCCCCCACAGTTCCCTTATGCCTTCCAAGACTCCACCTCCCTGGTTTATTCTACCACATTATATCCATGCCCAGAACCTTTTTCAACAATACCTGGAATCCCTTCCCGCGCGCAGGCTCTTTTCCGCGGGCCGTCATCGCCCTTCCGGCCATGCGTTTTTCTGCCGCATGGTGGTAAAATAGATATGCCAGGCTTCTTGGCTAATACCGCAGAGGAAAACCGGAGGTGCTTTTGTGGTGAAGAATATAATCTCGGCCGACAGTTCCAGTTTTGAAGAGCGGGTGCTAAGGTCCCCGCAGCCGGTGGTGGTCTATTTCCATACCGACGATTGCCTTCCCTGCCTGACCTTTGACAGCGTTTTCGACAAGGTCGCTTCAGACAGGGAGCCGGTCCGCTTCGTCAAGGTATACTTGCCGGAAAACCGCCGGCTGGCGGAGCAGTACGGGATAAAGTCCTGTCCGACCCTGCTGTTCTTCAGTGAGGGGAAAGAGGTCTGCCAACGCCTTACCGGGTATATCACATATACGGATTTCAGGGATGCCGTAAGAAGGCTCGATGACAGGGTGTGCCCTCCACCCGGGAGGGGAACCGTCCGCTGCGATGTGCTTATCATGGGGGCAGGTCCCGCAGGGCTTACCGCCGCCATTTTCACCGCCAGGAGCAGGCTTTTTACCGTGGTGCTGGATTCCGGCATTCCCGGGGGGCAGGTGGCCACCACGTACGAGGTGGCGAATTACCCGGGTATTATCGGTGTAATCCGCGGTCTCGATCTTTCGGGGAACATGTACAGTCAGGCTGTCGGGTTCGGCGCCAGGATCGATGAGATGCAGGAGATCGAGGAAATAAGGCTTGAAGGGGCTGAAAAATACGTCAGGACCAGGGAAAACGATTACTATGCCAGGACCGTCATCATAGCGACGGGCTCCGAGCCGAGAAAACTTCCCGTGGAGAACGAGCGCGAGCTTCGGGGCCGGGGCATCCATTACTGCGCCTCCTGTGACGGCCCGTTCTACCAGGACGCGGACCTGTTCGTGGTGGGCGGAGGAATCTCGGCTTTCGAGGAAGCCACGTTCCTGACAAAATATGCCCGTAAGGTGACCATACTTGTCCGTTCCGACACTCCGAGAGCCCCGCTGTCATACGTCGAAGACGCGGAGAAAGACCCGAAGATCGAGATAAAGTACAATACCGTCATAAGGAAGGTGCTGGGCGAAAACTTCGTCGAGGGCGTCGTGCTGGAAAACACTAAGACCGGCGTCACATCCGAAATGAAGGCAGATGGAATCTTCGTCTATATCGGTTCGGTTCCGAACACGGATCTCTTCAGACCGTGGCTTCGCCTGTCGGAAAACGGCTTCATCATTACCGACGAGACTATGGCAACGAACATCCCTGGCGTCTTCGCGGCCGGGGACGTGCGCGAAAAGTCGGTGCGCCAGATAACGACGGCGGTGGCCGACGGCACCATAGCGGGGCTCATGGCGGAAAAGTTCATCCACTCGCTGGGATGACGCAAATACCGTCCCTTTTGTTACACCGATTGTTATATGTCCCTTGCGTTACATAACCGCCTTCCAGTATTGATGCAGGCTAGAACAAGGGCGGCTGGACCAGTACGGCCCGCACAGGGCTTGCTTCCAGCCCTTCCAGCTTCAGTGGGAGCGCGATGAGGGTATACTCCCCGGCGCTCACATGGGCCAGGCGGAGCCCTTCAAGTATTATGATGCCGGCTTCCATCAAAATCCTGTGGGTAGGATGCCCGGGCTGATCCCTCTCGATGCCGAGGGAATCGATGCCCACGCCCCTGACCTTCCTGTCCCTGAGGTACCGGGCCCCCGATTCGTCCAGGAAGACAAAACCGTAATCAAAGGTGTCTGACTTGGAGTTCCGGGTTTTCAGGATGATAAAGTCATCGGCCTCCACAGCATGGTCCTCCAGGTCCTGACGGGTGATCCTGTCCTCTGCGCCGGAAAGGTCCAGGACCCGGCACCTGGTTATCAGCCTGCCAGGATCCATCACGTCGATGGTGCTTCCTCCCTCCAGGATGTGGAAGGGCGCGTCCAGGTGGGTTCCCGTATGCAGGTTTAGTGTCACTCTTGTTTCATAAGCCGAACCCCCTGCCCGGTCCCGTGCGACGGTAAAAACCGGCCTGTTTTCATCCCTGTTTTTGTAGACGGGCATCCCCGGGTGAATGCCCATTGAAATATCCCATATTTTCATTGCCCTGGCCTCCCTCCGCGGCAGCTTAGCCGGCTGAAAAGCGGCTTTCGGGATAATTATATCACAGCAAGGATTGCTTTCCGCCCCGTTTTACTGTAACCTTGTCACATCCGGGAAAGGGGAGATTTGTTGTATAATATAAACAACTTTAACACCGGGGAGAAGACCATGGACTATGTAACAGCCACGCTTGAAGGCGTCGTCACGTTTGTATCGCCGTGCCTTCTGCCCTTGCTTCCCGTCTATATATCCTGGTTCGCGGGAGGGCAGGATAACAGGAAAAGGGCGTTTATCAATGCCCTTGGGTTTGTTCTCGGGTTTTCTTCGGTATTTGTCGTCCTGGGAGCGTTTGCCGGGACGCTCGGGCGCCTGCTCATGGAATATTCCCTATATATCAACCTGGTATCCGGGGCCATAGTCGTGCTGTTCGGCCTGGGTTACCTCGGCGTGCTGAAGATCCCGCTCTTAAACATGGCCGGCGGGCCCGGGCGCAGGCCCGAAACGCCGGGATTTGCCCCGTCGGTATTGTTCGGAATCATATTCTCGGTAAGCTGGACCCCATGTGTCGGCGCGCTGCTGGGTTCGGCCCTCATGCTGGCGGCCAGCACCCGGGATACGGTAAAGGGCATCGTGATGCTTGCGCTCTACTCCCTTGGTCTTGGCATACCCTTCGTCATATCCGCCCTGCTCATTGACAGGCTGAAGGGGACCTTTGACTTCATAAAGCGCCATTACAGGGTTGTGAATATCATCTCAGGGCTGCTGCTCGTGCTGGTTGGCATCCTGATGATGACCGGGATGCTGGGCAGGCTCATGTCCATCCTCGCCCCGGCATGAAGCGGCCGGGTTAAACCTGCAATCACGGGAGGTTATAATGACAAGAACCTGGAAAACAATAGCTGCCATAGCCGCATTCGTCGTATTCATGGCCGCGGCCGGGATCGCCTACAACATCCTGTTGGAAAAGCGGGAGGCAGAAAGCCCTCCGGTTACGCCAATACAGGAAAAGGCGGAGCCTCCGGATCGCAATGACCCGGAAAATACTGGTTCCGGTCAGCACCCCCGGGAGGTAAAAAGGCTGGAGGCACCGAATTTTACGGCCGTGGACGGCGCCGGGAACGAAGTCAGCCTGCATGATTTCAAAGGAACTCCCGTTGTCCTCAGTTTCTGGGCAAGCTGGTGCAGTTCGTGCCGGAAAGAGATACCCGTGCTGGACAAACTTTCCCGGGAATACGGCGAGGATGAGCTCGTTATCATTGCGGTGGACCTCGTGGACGGTGCGAGGGAAACCCTGGATACGGGCAAAAAGTACGTGGAGGATAACGGCTTTGCCTTCAGGGTATTGTACGATACAAGGCAGGAGGCCGCCTATGCTTACGGCATACGTTTCATCCCCAGCACCCTGTTCATCGACAGTGACGGATATATAGTCGGAGGCTACGAAGGGCCGCTGGGAGAGGAAGGCCTCAGGATCGGTATGGACTTTCTCCTTGGCTTGGAATAAACGCCGCTCGTCCGTCCCGGCAAGGGGCGGCAGCCTGGTTCCTTGCATCTCCATTTTATTGGGGCCAGGCCTGTTCTTCCCTTGAGAGCACAGGGTCTTCCGAGTACCTGGTATTCCTGAAATAACGGCCTGCCAGCCGGCTGAGGCCGTAATAGCACATGAGCACCAGGTACGGGCTGGCAGGATAGATATACCGCGGCTTGATTTCCCACAGGGTGTAGAACCCGACGAAGCCCAGGAACACGATCGCCGGAAGGATGAGGGGATAGGATTTTCCTTCACGCAGGTCAGCGGCAAGGCCGTACAGGGCAAGCAGGAGCACCAGGAAGTTCCCCGCGTGCATGATCCACCTTACCCAGTCCCTCGCCGGCTCATTATGCTCAAGATACCTGGAAGCGAAGGTGGGGTAAAGATATCCCCAGCTTCCGATCCCGTAATACTCGGCCTGGTAGGTTCCCTCGGTCCAGAGCCATAAGTTCTTCCTAATATAAACCTTGACCGTTTTTATGAGTTTATCTCCCTGGAGTTTTTCCTTGATGAGTCCGGAATATATCTTCGCGCTTTTCTCCTTGTTCAGGCCTCCTTCCCGCAGGTAGATATTGTAGGAAAAGCTGTTGTCCCAATAGCCGAACCTTTCCTCGTTCATGCCCATGTGGATCCACATATGTATGGGGACCGAGTTCTTGCCGACAGGCTCCCTGATCTGCTCTTTATCCAGGAGCCAGCTGTTGACCCACGCCATGGGAAGCCTGAAAAGCAAAAGCGTCATCCCGGCCAGTACCATGATCTTCAATGGTCCTGCCTTTTCCAGGACAAGGAAAAGGACAGCCGCTATGAGGAATATAAGCCCGAGATGCCTGAGAAAATTGCCAAGCGCTATAAATAAGCCGGTCCATACGAGATGCCGCCATTTCCGGGATTTTGAAAACCGTATGGCGTAATAGACCGCGGCAGCAAATAGCGTGGAAGCGTATATGTCGTTGTAGACCAGGTTGTTCAGAAGAATTGTTGGCAGGAAAAAACCGGAAAGCAGAAGGATTCCATAGCTCCTGCCCCTTCTTCCGGGAATCGATTCCTCGTATATCCTCATGACCAGCCACGACGTAACGGTTGAGCATACGGCGTTCAGGAGCTTCGGTACCAGCATGGATTGGGGAAAAAGCCTGTAGACAACCGACAGCAGCAGCGTTATCCCGATATTGTTGGGATACTGGTAGAGGTAGCCTCCCCTCTGGAACGCGCTGAAATTCCCGTTGATCAGTTCCAGTGCTATCCTGTTGACGGCCGTCTGGTCGGCAAACTGGTCGGCGGGAAGCAGAATTATATACAGTACCTGGACCGCGAGGGAAAGGTAGAGGACATTGCCGACAACATATCTCCTGCCCATGCGGTTCAGCCTGGCGCCCAGCCTGTACATGGCCATGAGAACGCAAAAAAGAAACCCGGCGGTCACGAGGAGCATCGGGGTGTCCTGCGGTATCCAGACCGGGTTGTCTCCATGCTTGTACGCGCAGTATACAGCCCTCCTCCACAGTGAAAATGCCAGGACGCAGGCCAGGAACAGGGCTGAGAGCGCGGCCGGAATCCTGTGTATTATGCTTGGCTGTCTATTGGCATCTCCGGTTTTCAAGAGGCGATCCCTCGTCATTCTCGTAATTGCATGATTTTTTGCTTATAAAACCGCCTGTTTTTTAGTCTGCCTTCACCGGAATCCAATATTCAGCCTGTTGCTTCCAGCGCCTTTTCGCCTACTTGCGCGACAGAAGTTTTGCAAGTCCTTTAAACAATTTACCGTTGAATATCAGTACCAGCCCGTCTACGGTCTTACGGCTGATCCTGCCGCCGGTGTTCTGGCTGAGTTGCCTTAGAGGTATATCCTCGATGGATCTTATCATCATGCGGAACGTTTTCTCGTCGAGCTCCGCGTATGCCTTGCGGGCATTATTCATCAGTATCTTCCAGAAAATCCTGCCGGCCAATACCTGCCTTACCTCGTTGATGGTCGAGTCATGGCTGAACGTTCCTTTCCGGGGAACCGGCGGGTGAACGACGGATTTCCCGTAAAGGGCTTCAAACTCGCTCTTCGGGATATCCCAGCCCGGCCCGGGGTTATAGTATGACGGCAGAAGCTCTCTCTTGTCCCAGGTCTTCGGGTCCGCGCCATCCTCCGACTCAACGTAAAGCCGTGCCTTAAGCCTTATATCCCTCGATGATGCGCCGACCAGGATCTCGAATTCGCCTGGTTCCACCCTCCATTCCTTCGAATGGGTGTCGTAGAAGGCGAAGGCCCTCTTGTCCAGCTGGAAGCTGACCTCTTTCTCCTCGCCCGGCTCAAGGCTTACCTTGGCAAACTCCTTAAGTTCCCTGTCAGGCCTGAAGATGGAGCTCTCAACATCCCTGACGTATACCTGGACAATCTCCTTGCCGGCCACGGAGCCGGTGTTCCTGACCTTGAAACTTATATTGAGGACTTCCCTGTCGGTCATCCGCTCCCGGTCAAGGACCAGGTCGCTGTATTCAAAACTTGTGTATGACAGGCCGTGGCCGAACGGGAACAGCGGTTCCACTCCGGCCTTGTCGTAATATCGGTAGCCCACATAGATGCTCTCGCGGTACTCGACGGCCTTCGGCCCCATGGGGAACCAGGGCGTTGACGGGCAATCCTCGAGCCTTTTCGGGAAGGTCTCGGCCAGCTTTCCGCTCGGATTGACCTCGCCGTAAAGAAGCTTCCAGAGCGCGGTGCCTCCGCCCTGTCCCGAAAGGTACAGTTCCAGGACCGCCTTGGCCTGGTCTATCCATGGCATTTCAACCGGCGCGCCGTTGCACAGCACAACGACCAGGTTGGGATTTGCCTTTGCCACCTCCTGGATTAGCAGGTCGTGGGAAGGGGGCATCTTCATATGGGTCCTGTCAAATCCCTCCGACTCGTAATCGTCGGTGAGCCCGGCCATGACCACGGCCACGTCCGCGGACCTTGCCGCCTCGCAGGCTTCCTCGATAAGATCCATCCTTGGCCGGTCCGACCTTATATCATAACCCCTCGCATACGTAAGCGATGCATGGTAGGAAAGACCTATCCCCTGGTCATAGGCATTGTCCAGCCTCCATGGGTTCACCTGCGAGCTTCCGGCGCCCTGGTAGCGGGGACGCTTCGCAAACTCGCCGATCAGCGCGATTCGCAGCCCCTTCCTGAGAGTCAGGATGCCGTCCTCGTTCTTCAGCAGGACCGCTCCCTCGGTTGCCGCCCTCACGGCCAGTTCGTGGTGGGCTTCCCTGTCAAAACCGTAGTTCTCCTTCCTGTTGGCCTTGTATTCCAGGATTAACCTTATGAGCCGAGCCACGGCTTCATCAAGGACGGATTCTTCAAGTTTTCCCGACTTTACGGCTTCCACGATGGCCTGGTCGTTCTCCGGGCCGACGCCGGGCATCTCCAGGTCCAGCCCGGCCTTGAGGCCGGCCACCCTGTCGCTGACCGCACCCCAGTCCGACACCACGACGCCTTCAAATCCCCATTCGTTCCTGAGGATATCGGTCAGGAGCAGGCGGTTCTCGCTTCCGAAGGTCCCGTTGACCCTGTTATAGCAGCACATGACGGTCTTCGGCTTCGCGTACCTGACCGCCCGTTCGAAACCGGCAAGGTATATCTCCCTAAGCGCCCTTTCATCCACTATGGCGTCGATGGTCATGCGGTTGCTTTCCTGGTTGTTAGCGGCGTAATGTTTAAGCGATGTGCCCGCTCCCTTTGACTGGACCCCCTGGATCAGCGCGCCGGCCATCTCGCCCGAGAGGAAGGGATCCTCTGAAAAGTATTCGAAGTTGCGGCCGCACAGCGGCGAGCGCTTTATATTGGCGCCGGGGCCCAGGAGCACGCCCACGTCCTCATGCAGGCATTCTTCGCCCAGCGCTTCCCCGACCCGGCGCAAGAGGTCCCTGTCCCAGGAAGAAGCCAGGCAGGAAGCCGTGGGAAAGCAGGTCGCCTCGTAACTTCCGCCGGAGAAATCCTTCGACTGTTTTTGCTTTCTCAGTCCATGGGGACCATCGGAAAGCAGGACCGATGGCAATCCCACCCTGTCTATTTCCTTGGTATGCCAGAAGTCTTTTCCCGAGCATAGGGATGCTTTCTCCTGAAGAGTCAGTTGATCAATGATCTCCCTTATTTCTTTTTCCATAGCGACCCCCCTGATCATTCGTTGAAATCATCCGCCATTCCGATTTTTACCACGAAATGCCCGGACTAAACCCGACGCCGGGCATGGCGGGCACTTATGCAAAAATGGCTGCTTCGGAAAACCGCGCTAAATGACGATCAGGCTTACTCCCATTATAACCATGCCGCCGATAAGGCCCAGTATGGAGAGATGATGCTCGCCGTACTCCCTTGCCGTGGGGAGCAGTTCGTCAAACGAGATATATACCATGATACCTGCCACAGCGGCGAACACTATTCCATAAATCGTGTCGTTGAAGAACGGCGCCAGGACCAGCCAGGCGAGGACGGCGCCCAGCGGCTCCGCCAGACCCGACAGCAGGGAGAGAAGAAACGCTTTTTTACGGCTTCCAGTGGCGCTGTAGTAAGGAATCGAAAGGGCAATGCCCTCGGGGATGTTATGTATGGCGACCGCGATGGCGATTATGATACCCATGGCCTTCGAGTCGATCCCGGAAACAAAGGTGGCCAGGCCTTCGGGGAAGTTGTGTACCGAGATGGCGATAGCGGTCATTACGCTTGTCCTCAGAAGCTTTTCTTTCCTCGTGTCTTTATCGTACTGGCGCACGTCTTCTATTTTGCGCGCCGAGTGGGGATTCTGGAACTCCGGCACCATCTTGTCAATGAGAGCTATCAGGCCTATCCCCAGGAAGAAGGACAACAGGACTATCCACTCCCCCAGCCTCCCGCCCAGGCTTGCGTCAAGGTGGGATCTTGCCTCAGGGTAGATCTCGACAAAGGAAACGAAGATCATGACACCTGCCGAAAAACCGAGCGCGACCGACAGGTACTTGGGATTTGTCCTCCTGAAAAGAAGCACAAAAAGCCCGCCGAGGCCAGTGCACAGCCCGGCGAACAATGCCAGTCCCAATGCAAACAGTACGTTGTTCTCCCCCATAAGCCATTCCTCCGTCGTATCTTCAGTTCCCCGATGTTTCCCGGCAAGTAACCTTGCTTAATGCAAAAGAATAGCGGCTGTTAGTCCGCGGATTCTTCAAGTTCCAGGATCGTCTCCAGGTAATCCTGCATGGATGCGGACAGTTTCTTCGTTCCCGGTACCTGGTCCACCTCCCGGACAAATTATCAGTGTTAGTCTCATCTAACATTATAGCCCTTCATACCTGCAAGTCAAGCCGCACAGTGGCAATCAACTCCATGCACATGGCATCTCATACTGCCGGATGAAAAAGCCGGGCCCCGCCGGCAGTTAAAGGAAACAAAAAGGAGGTACTATCGTACCTCCTTCGGCAGCATGCGGATTTTACCTGTTAATTAGCTGGTCAATCCTCTTCTGGTCAAAACCTACAACGATCTGCCCGTCAATATCAAGGACCGGAACGCCCCTCTGGCCGGATTTTCGTATCATCTCCATGGCGCCCATATGGTCCCTTGATACGTCTATATCTTCAAATTCTATATTCTTTGACCTGAGATAATCCTTAGCCCTGATGCACCACGGGCATGTGGGTGTGGAATAAACCTTCACAGTCATATGATTCCCTCCTTGTGCTCTGGTCTTCCGGGATTCATATACCCCCTACGGGTATATTGTACCACACCCCCCCAAGTTTTGCAAATCGATTAATGTTACTTTGTCACAAAATATCCTGCCTTGTTTCGGGCAGGATAACACCGGACAAATCATGGAATGGCACAAGCGGCATTATTTTAGTCCGTAAACCTGATAAAGCTTTCAATCGTCCTGGAAAGCTCTTCCATGGCTTTTTCCCTGTCCCGTATCGAAAGCGCGTTCTCCAGGCATGACATGGCGTGCTGTTCCAGGATGAGGCTCCCGACCCTGTGCAGCGCAGCCCGCGCGGCGGCGATCTGGGTAAGTATATCCCCGCACGGCTTCCCTTCCGCTACCATCCTTTGTATGCCCTTTATCTGACCCTCTATACGATTGAGCCTTTTTAGCACGTTTTCCTCCGGCTTTCCGGGTTTTACTGGCATAAACATTCCTCCGCAACCGGTATGACATTATTTTACCGGATAGTGGGCGCAGCGGCAAACATAAACCGTACATTTCCGTGGAAGCATAAGTCACGACTGTCATATGGCCAGGCAATATTGTATTTTGTATTCATTCTACAATTTATTGTCATTTTATTTTTGTATTTATTATAAAATCCGTATTGTCTAATGCAATACTATGTGCTATATTTCTTATTATAAACATCGGAAAAGTGGGTATTATAATTATCAGCTTTATTTCCTTGGGGAGGGAGGAAAAACAATGAAGTATAGATTCGTATTCCTGATCCTGGCATTGACAGTGTTCGTTCTGACCGGGTGCGGCGCAGAGCCTGCTCCGAACACCAATACGCCGCCCGCAAATACCGCCAGTCCCGATGCCAACACAACGCCATCCATGGTAAGCGACGCGGCGGGTTTTGAAAAAGCCATCAGCAAGAACGGCGTTTGGATTATTTGCCTGCTGAACGACCTTACCATCGACAAGGAACTCGTCCTGGACGGCGAGTTTACCAACGGCAGGAAGGATGACAAGGGCAACGACATAATCCAGAGGAAGATCGCCCTCTATGAGCAGGACCAGAACCGCAACATCACGGCAAGGTACACCCTTACTGTTCCGAAGCTGACCATCAACAGCCCCAACGCCAGCATCCAGCATGGAACCTTCAAGGGCGACCTCTATGTAAACGCTCCCAACTTCCAGCTGGTGGATACGACGGTTGAAGGCAATATTTACTTCTCTTCTGAAGAGATCAAGAACAGCTTTACCATGGACGAAGCTAGCAAGGTGACCGGCGAGCAGAAGGTCGGCGATCCGAACGCCATCAAGGGCTGACACAAATCAGGCAATGCGAAGAGAACAAACAGGTTTACGGCATGTAAAGAGGGCTGCGTTAACCGCAGCCCTCTTCTTGCATTCTATTCTTTCAGCCCCGTGTAGATCAGTATTGCATCCCTCAGGAACTCGGCCGTTCCGGGCTGGTCCTTGTCATAATATGCCCTGAACCTCTCGTCGTCCACGTACATCCGTGCCAGGCCCGCGTGGGCTTCCCTTGAGTATTCATGCCAGTAGAAGCCAAGCCACCTGCGGTGAAGGTCCGCTGCCTTCTGCGCAAGCTCCCCGGCAGGATCTCCGGTCTTTACCGCTTCACGGAGGGTTTCCTCCAGTTCTCTCGAGATGGCTTCCAGTTCCTCGTACTGTTCCTTCGTCATGCTCAGAACTTTCCGGTTTGCCCTGTCCACGGCCTCATCCCCGTATTTGGCACGGGCTTCCCTGCCGTATCTCTTTTCGTTTTCATCAACAAGTTCCTGCTTGAAACCCATGAACTTATCCTGGTCACTCATGGCAATTCTCCCTTCGCACGCCTCAATGGTCTTCTCAACGTTGATCAGCAGAAGATCCAGCTGGGCTCTTTTTTCCAGAAGCTTCTCACGGTGTTCCCTCAGCGCCCGGGCCCTGTCAAACGAGGGCGAGGAGATGATCTCGCGTATTTTCTCCAGGCTCATGCCAAGCTCCCTGTAGAACAGGATCTGCTGGAGCCTGTCAACCTCCTCGGGCCCATATATGCGATAACCCGACGAGTTGATCCTGGCCGGCTTCAAAAGACCGATCTCGTCATAGTATCTCAGGGTGAGGGGGCTCACACCTGCCATCCGGCCCAGTTTCTGAACGGTGTACTCCATGATCTTGCCTCCGGGATCAAGCATATACCTTTACGTTACGTTAATGTCAACAGCTTTTTTCAGGAAATTGCCGCCGCTGTCAGATGCCCGAAACGGTGAGTATATAGTCATATCCCGGGATGGCCTGAGCGGACTTGCGGTCTTTCATGAAAACCGGGTTTTTTCCGTGGTGCAGCCCGGCCAGCCATATATGGCAGCATGCGATGCCAATGTCTATCCTGTTGAACTTCTCGTAAAACTTGCCCGTCAGGCGGTTAAGGCTCCTGCAATAGACATGGATCCTGTCCCTGGCCCTTATAAAATACCAGGGCTGGCTGTTGGTGGAGGACGGCGCGAGCCTGGCCGCTTCCAGGATAGGGTCTTCCTTTACATCCGATATCCTGTCCATGGGTTTCCTGCTGAACTCGGACAGGCTTTCCCGGTGCGGGGAGCCCGCAGGTTTTCCAAAGGCCATGGCGATCACGAATTCCATTCCTTCCTTGACCGGTATTTCCCTGGAGGGCCTTGCAAAACCAACCCAGCATGATCCCAGCCCCATGGACGACAGGGCCAGGTCCATCTGCTGCAGCATGAAGCCGGCGTTTTCCAGGTATCCTTCCGCGTTCTCCGATGAGAACACGAGGTAATGCGGGGCCTTTATGGCAAACATCCCGCGGATGGTATCGCCCGGAACAACGCTTATGTCGGTCCGGATATCGTAAAGGGGTTTAAGTTTGGGGATGAGGCTTGCAATCTCATCAGTGACAGCGGCGTCAAGGGGCGAAGAATCATAGCTTCGGACGGATTTTCTCCTGAAAATGTACTGGTAAATCTTCCCGGTATCCATTGCATCATCTCCTTTTCCTGGTATAATTATATACCATGGATATATTCTTGCAGTCATTCATAATCGGGTTTTCCGGGGCCATGATGCCCGGTTCCCTTCTGACCTATACTATAGACAGGAGCATGAAATCAGGACCGAAGGCCGGGCTGTTCGTGTCCATAGGCCACGCTCTCCTGGAACTCGTGCTTGTCATCCTTCTCTTTGCCGGTCTCGGTAAATACCTGGAGGCTCCCGCTGCCCAGGCGGTGATCGGGATTATTGGCGGGGTGGTGCTCGTCTTTTTCGGCGCCAGCATGATCAGGGATGTTTTAAAGGGAAGGATCAACATTGAGATGAAGGAATCATCGGCCGCAAAAAGCGGAAATATAATCCTTGGAAGCGCGCTGGTCAGCGCCTCCAACCCGTATTTTTCACTCTGGTGGGCTACCGTCGGCCTGGGGCTCATGATGGATGCCAGCAACCATCTGGGCGCTGCCGGCGTAACACTATTCTATACGGGCCATATACTGTCCGACTTTTCATGGTATATGTTCGTATCCTTCATAATAGGCAAGACCAGGAAGTTCATTAACATGAAAGTCTACAGGATAATCATCGCCGTCCTGGGAGCAGTGCTCATCGGCTTCGGCATATATTTCCTGGCCCCGGCAGCGAAAACGGCGATCGGCCTTATAAAACCCTGGGCCAAGATCACGTGATCCCGCTCACCATCCTGGCGTCTTTGCCGTATCCTTCCTGGAGAGGCCTGCTTCCGGATACGCCGTTTTTCAGATCGTCAATAGCCCGCGACAGCATGAGCTTGATCCTGTTTAACTGGTTTACCTCGCTCGCCCCGGGGTCGTAATCGATCGCCACGATATTCGTCCCTGGATAAATCCGTTTGAGCTCCTTGATCATGCCTTTCCCGGTAACATGGTTGGGCAGGCATGCGAAAGGCTGCATGCAGATTATATTCCTTATGCCCTTCCTTATGAGCTCAACCATTTCTCCCGTAAGCAGCCAGCCTTCACCGGCCTGGTGCCCGATATCGAGGACGGTTTTCGCGCCCTCTGCGATGCTCGCGATGGTTTCGGGCTCGTAGAAGCGTTTGCTGGCGGAGATCGCTTCCCTGTAAACCTTCCTGAAATACTCTATGATCCTGATGGCCGCCCTGCCCAAAAGCTGCGCCGATTTCTTACCCGAAAGATACCTGTACTTGTAGTCCTGATTATACGCGCAGTACAGCAGGAAGTCGGTAAGACCGGGAACCACGGCTTCCGCCCCCTCGTCTTCCACGATCCTGACCACGTTGTTGTTGGCCGTGGGATGGAACTTCACGAGTATCTCGCCCACCAGGCCGACCTTGGGTTTGGGTGTGCTTACAATCTCGAGCCTGTCGAACTCGTCCACAATGTCCTCGATATTATGCCGGAACGCCGCCATTTCCGCGCCGGCCAGCGAGTCCATGCAGATTCCGACCCACTTCTCGTAAAGGGCGTTGGCCGAACCCCTGATCTTCTCGTACGGCCTTACCCTGTAAAGCACGTTCATGAGGAGATCCCCGTAAATCAAGCCCATCATGGCGCGCTTCAGGAGCCCGGGGCTGATCCTGAACCCGGGATTCTTCTCTATACCGCTGGCATTCAGGGATATTACGGGCACATGGCCGAAACCTGCGTCCCTCAAGGCCTTCCGCAGGAAAGCTATGTAATTGGTCGCCCGGCAGCATCCGCCGGTCTGGGTGATCATGACGCTGGTATTGTTGAGGTCATACTCTCCCGATTTTAAGGCCTTTATGATCTGCCCGATCACGATAATGGACGGGTAGCAGGCATCGTTGTTTACATACCTTAGCCCTTCGTCGATAGCCCCGTGGTCTATGGCGGGAAGCACTTTCACCCTGTACCCCAATAGCCTGAAGGCTTCCTCGAGGAACTGGAAATGGATAGGGGACATCTCGGGGGCAAGTATCGTATGCCTGGCCCGGTGTTCCGTGAGGAAGGGAACCTTGATGAAACGGGCGGAACCAACATACCCGGTATGCTGCTTCTTCTCCCTTTCCAGGATGGCAGCCTGCAGGGACCGCAGCCTGATCCTCGCCGCTCCCAGGTTGTTTACCTCGTCGATCTTGAGAAGAGTGTACATCTTTGACCGGGCATTCAGGATCTCCTGGACCTGGTCGGCCGTGACGGCGTCCAGCCCGCAGCCGAAGGAGTTTAGCTGCACCAGTTCAAGGTCCTTCTGGTCTGATACGAACGAGGCGGCGGCATACAGCCTGGAATGGTAGGCCCACTGGTCCACGACCCTTAAAGGCCTTTCCACCTTGCCCAGGTGGGCGACCGAGTCCTCGGTGAACACGGCCATTCCCAGCGAGTTTATCAACTCGGGTATGCCGTGGTTTACCTGCGGATCAACATGGTAGGGCCTTCCGGCAAGCACGATCCCTTTTATGCCGGACTTCCTGATCAAGGCCAGGGCTTCCTCCCCGGCTCTCCTGATATCCTTTTTGAAAGCTTCCTGTTCGCGACTGGCCTTTTCCACGGCAGCGGCGATCTCCTTCCTGCCGATGCCGAATACGGAGAGTTCCTGGCAAAGCCTCCTGATCAGCCTCTTTTTATCGTCATAGGGCAGGAAGGGTTTCAGGAACAGGATATTTCTCTCCCGCAAGGCGTCGACGTTGTTCCTGACGACCTCCGGGTAGGAAGAAACTATGGGACAGTTGAAATGGTTGTCGGCATCCTTCTGTTCCTTTTTTTCTTTCGTTATGCACGGGTAAAAGATGAAACCGACGCCCTTCTCCACGAGGTCCATGATATGCCCGTGTACCAGCTTGGCCGGGTAGCATACCGATTCCGACGGAATGGTTTCCATTCCCTTCTCATAAAGCTTTGTGGATGACCGGCCTGATAACTGAACCCTGAACCCCAGCTCGGTGAAGAAGGTAAACCAGAAAGGATAGTTCTCATAGATATTCAGGACCCTGGGAATACCCACCACGCCCCTGGGGGCCTCGGACTGCGGCAGGGGTTTATAGCTGAACAGCCTCCTGTACTTGTAGTCAAACAGGTTCGGAAGCCTGCTTCGGCTTGCGTCCCTGCCGGCTCCTCTCTCGCACCGGTTGCCCGATATGAAGCTCTCGCCGTTTCCAAAATCGTGCGTGGTAAGCAGGCAGTTGTTGGCGCAAAGACCGCACCTGGCGATGCGGGTGGACAGACGGAATCCGTCCAGTTGCCCGGGCCCGGCAATCTGCGACACGCAGCCCTCCCGGTACCTTTCCCTCGCGATAAGAGCCGCGCCGTACGCACCCATTATCCCGGCTATGTCGGGGCGTATGGCCTCCTTCCCGGTAAGCAACTCGAAACACCTGAGCACGGCATCGTTCCGGAAGGTGCCCCCCTGGACCACGATCCTGCTTCCCAGTTCATCCGGGTTTCTCATCTTGATAACCTTGAACAGGGCATTCCTGACTACCGAATAGGACAGGCCCGCCGAGATGTCGCCAATACCCGCGCCTTCTTTCTGCGCCTGCTTGACCCGTGAATTCATGAACACCGTGCACCTGGACCCCAGGTCCACGGGGTTTTCCGCGGTCAGCGCCTCCCGGGAGAAAGTTTCTATATCCATGCCGAGGGAATTCGCGAATGTATCCAGGAAAGACCCGCATCCCGACGAGCAGGCCTCATTGAGAAGGATGCTTTCGATATGTCCGTCCCTTATCTTGAGGCATTTCATGTCCTGGCCGCCGATGTCCATGATGAACCCGACGCCCGGGCAGAAATGTTCGGCGGCCTTGTAATGGGCAATGGTCTCTATCTCTCCGATATCTATTTTCAGCGCCGCCTTCAGCAGCGCTTCGCCATACCCGGTTACGGCGGAATAAGCTATCCTGGTGCCGGCCGGTATACGGCGGTACATGTCTTTTAGCGCGTCAATGGCCGATTTCAGGGGATTGCCGCCATTGCTGCCGTAATAGGAATATATAAGCGCGCCTTCCTCGTCGATCAGGGCTATCTTTGTGGTGGTGGAACCCGCGTCGATGCCAAGGAAACATCTCCCCACGGCTTCATCGGGGCTTCGCCTCAAAACTCGGTGGGCGGCATGACGCTTCCTGAATGCTTCGTACTCCTGTTTGTCCTTAAAAAGCGGAGCGAGCCGGGGTATTTCCGCGCAGCCGATGCCGGGATTCCCGGAAAGCTTGTCCAGCAAGGCCTCGAACCTGTACGGAACCTGGTCCGATGCGGAAATGGCAGCGCCGACTGCCACAAATAGCTGCGCCTGCTCCGGCACGATAACCTGGTCATCTTTAAGGCCAAGGGTTTCTATAAAGCGTTTCCTGAGCTCGGGCAGGAAGTGCAGGGGACCTCCCAGGAACGCCACTTTGCCCCGTATGGGCCTTCCGCATGCAAGCCCGCTTATGGTCTGGATGACTACGGCCTGGAATATCGACGCGGCTATGTCGTTCCTGTCGGCGCCCTCGTTGAGCAGCGCCTGGACATCGGTCTTTGCAAAGACCCCGCACCTTGCCGCAATGGGATAGATCACCCTGTGGCGGCCCGCCATCTCGTTGAGGCCGGCCGCATCCGTCTTTAGCAGGGAAGCCATCTGATCGATGAACGATCCCGTGCCGCCGGCGCATGTGCCGTTCATCCTCTGCTCCAGGCCCCCGCTGAAATATGTAATCTTGGCGTCCTCTCCGCCCAGCTCTATCGCTACGTCGGTTTCGGGGTAGAAGCGGCTGATGGCCTTCGAGGCGGCGACCACTTCCTGGGTAAAGGGAATCCCCAGCCTCCTGGCGCTGTCCATCCCGCCGGAACCGGTAATGCTCATGACCGTTTCGGCGTTCCCGATCAGTCGCCGGATATCCCGGAAGATGTCCGGCAGCTTCTTCCCTATCTCGGCATAATGCCTCTCGTACCTGCTGAAAACTATCTTATCGGCCTGGTCCAGTATGACTGCCTTGATAGTGGTTGAACCAATATCAATGCCTATACGATACATAACCGCAACCGACCTCTCGTTTTATCCCGTGGCACCCGGCCAATTATCTATTATAATACAAAAAATACAAAAAAGCATAAGCGTAAATGGCGTTTAGGCCTGGTGGATGGTATAATTCTTTATAAGATACTATTACGGAGGTACTTGGATGCCGGACAGGATTCTGACTCCATGCATATTTACCATTTTCGGCGGAACAGGCGACCTGACCCGCAGGAAGCTGATTCCTGCCCTTTATAACATGTCAGTGGACGGAGTATTGCCCGAAGAGCTGGCGGTCGTATGCGTAGGCAGAAGGCCCTACAGCACCTGCGAATACAGGGACATTCTCCTGGAATCGGTAACGAAGCATTCCCGTTACCCTGTCAGGACCGACAAATGGGAATGGCTCAGGGAAAGGATCCATTACTACAGGATGGACCTTCCCGAATCGGAAGGATACCTCTCCCTGAAGGCATGGCTCGAAGAACTGGACGAAAAGGCGGGCACGCGCGGGAACAGGCTGTTTTACCTTGCAGTGGCCCCTTCCCTGTTTGAGCCCATCGTACTGAACCTCCACAGGCACGGGATGGTAACCAACCACGGTTCCTGGCAGCGTGTCGTCATTGAGAAACCCTTCGGCAGGGACCTGAAGTCCGCCTCGTATCTCAACAGCGTTATTGAAAGCGTTTTCCCGCCGGAGAACGTGTTCAGGATCGACCACTACCTGGGTAAGGAGATGCTCAGGAACCTGATGGTGATACGTTTCGGCAACGCGGTATTCGAAAGCATATGGAACAGCCGCTACATCGACAATATCCAGATTACCGCGGCTGAAACCGACGGTGTGGAAAACCGGGCAGGATATTATGAGAGTTCGGGCGCCCTTCGGGACATGCTCCAGAGCCACCTGCTCCAGCTCCTGGCCCTGGTTGCCATGGAGCCTCCCATCAGCCTGGATTATAAATCCGTGAGGGATGAAAAGGTAAAGTTTTTAAGAAGCCTGCTCAAGATGGACGACGAGATTTTCAGGGGCCATACCATCCGCGGCCAGTACGGAGAGGCTTTGCTTGACGGCGGCAGGATTATCAAGGCATACCGCCAGGAAGCGGGCATAGATCCCGCGTCCAACACCGAGACCTTCATAGCCCTCCGGATCCTGGCGGGAAATTTCCGCTGGGGAGGCATGCCCTTCTATCTCAGGACAGGGAAAAGGCTTCCGAAAAAGACCACCTACGTGGTCCTGGAGTTCAAGTCCATGCCCGAGATCCTTTATTTCAAGGAATACAAGGGGATGCAGCCCAACCTGCTCGTGGTGCGCATACAGCCCGAGGAAGGGGTTTCCTTCAGCTTCAACGCCAAGAAGCCCGGGCAGGAATTTGAAATAACCACGGTAAAGATGGATTACTGCCAAAACTGCGACTATGAAAACAATTCTCCCGAAAGCTACGAGCGGCTTCTGGCCGACGCTCTCAGGAACGACCAGACCCTCTTCGCAAGCTGGGAAGAAATCGAGGCCTCCTGGAGTTTCGTGGACAGCATAGCAAGGTCCTGGGAAAAAGAAACCGTGTCATTTCCCAACTATGCTCCCGGCACATGGGGGCCGCCGGCTTCAGATGAACTCCTGGCAAGGTACGGGCACCACTGGTGGAACCTGTGAAAAAAGCGTCGGGAATCCGGCGTGGTAAAGCTGTCAGGAGCGTTGGTGGTCACGGGCGGGCTTATGACCGGCGCCGCCGACGGTTTCTTCAGCTTGAACAGCAGGAGGATAATGATAATTATCGCGGCGATCGGTATGATCCACACCGGGAATCCGCCCCCGCCCATCCTGAATACCACGAGCACCTCTTCTTCCTTGAAGCGGGCTACGCTGTTCTTCTCCAGTTCCGCGCCGTCGACGAGGTATTCAATGGTTCCGGGCACGGTAACGATTACCTCGGTGATGCTGAATTCGCCCCCTCCGGTTCCGGGGAAATAGACCATGTGCAGGTCATCGGGAATATCTTTTTCATCAACCGCCTTACCCTTCTTATTTACCAGGTTATCCAGCCCCGGCCCGTTGTTCTTTCGGTATCCCTTGACCGTTCCGAAGAAGGCGCCTTCCTCCAGCGCAGTCAGATCCGAGCAGGTGACCAATGCGGTAATGGTATCGTTCTTCTTGTCCTCTTTCACGCTTTTCAGTACCGCAACGGTCTTCCCGGCCCTGGTATTGGCTTCTTCCACCGATTGCCTGAGCGATTCTTCAACCTGTTCCGCGGTAATCAGGCCCCCGAGGCTGGATGTGTCGATTATGTAGGTAACCTCGCAGGAACCGTCCCTGTTCACCTTCAGTTCCACGGTAATGCACCCGGAAAGCAAGGCTGCCATAAGAAAGGCTGCCAGTACGACAAACAGTTTCTTCGCCTTTTTCATGGACATATCCTCCTAAAATAAAATCAATTATGCAAATATATGAATCCGTTCCTTACACTGGATGCCATGCACCCATCTTATCACATTTATAAGCCCCGGTTCCACATTATTACTCAATAAATTACCTGTAATTTTTTAACCCGATTCCCTGACAACCCGGGTCATGGGCTTTGCACCGGCCTTGGTCATGAATAATCGGCACCGGCCGGGTGACAATATCAAGTAGTTCCTCCCAGGACTCGGATCATTGCGGCGTATTCTCCCGTGCATGGCAGGTTTGAAGGAGTGACGATTATGCGGCCATACGGAAAGGAAGTAAAAACATCGGCGCCGGCGCTGAAAGCGGCATTTGCGCTTGGGCTGGCATGCCTGATTTTTTCGGGCTGCCTCCAGTCCGGAAGCGACAGCAAGGATCAGCAGATGCAAATGCAGATGCAGAAGCAGCAGGACCATGAAAAAGCCCTGAAAACACTTGAAGAAATTGAATCCATGAACGAAGCCATCATAAGGCTCCTCGACGGCCCGGCAAACCCGGGGATGGAGGAAGACGGGGATCAGCGGCAAGGTAAACAGCCTGGGAAAGAGCAGCAGGGTAAGCAGGGGGACCAGAAGCAGGGCGAAGAACAGCAGCAGGACCAGAAGCAGGGAAAAGGGCAACAACAGGGTGAGGAGCAGCAGGGGAAAGAGCAGCAGGAACAGCAGCAAGGAAAGGATCAGCAAGGCCAGCAAGAACAGCGGCAACAAGACCAGGATGCCCAGGGGCAGAAGGCTCAGGACGTGGTCTGGGATGGCGTCAATCAGAACATCATAGAGCTTCACACCCTGCTTAACGAATACATCCCGGCGGCTGCAAAGCTGGGCGCGGACGCGGAACTCGGCGCCAATGCAAGCAATACCCTTAACCAGATGACGAAAAAAGCCGAGACCAGGAACCACAACGAGGTATTAACCGAAGCCAACAACCTCTTCAAGGCCATATGCGACTATTATTCCCTTCACCAGGACAAGAGGGCTCCTGCCAAGCTCCTGCTTTTCCATGCCCGAAGGGTCATGCTTTCGGCAAGGGTCGGGGACTGGCAGACAGCCGGCGCCGCCATGAAAAACCTGGAAGAAACATGGGACGCGCAGAAAAACACCTACGGCGACAAGCAGAAGGATATCGTCGCCATGCTGGACCTTTCGGTGGCGAACCTGTCGGGGGCGGTCGCGGAGAAAAACCGGAACCTTGCGGCAATTAAAGGGCTTATCGTCCTCAACAACATCTCGGAACTGGAAAAAAGCCTTGAAGAAAAATAGAACAACAGTTGCCTGCTCTTTCCGAATGTGGTATCATGCCTCACAGGGTTTTTACATCCCGGATCCGGGAAGGTAATACCCGCCATAAAACCGTGGGAGGATCGACCATGTCGTTCGTGCAGGAATGGGCCGGAAGCATCCGCGAAATGCCGGCCATTTATCATTACGCGTTTGTCTTCATAATATCCATGATTCCGATCATTGAACAGCGAGGCTCCATTCCGCTTGGCATCGCCCTTTTCGGCATGAATCCGTTCATGGCTTTCCTGGTGAGCTTCCTGGGCAGCCTTATCCCGTGCCCGATCATCCTGCTGTGCTTCAACGCGGTTTACAATTGGATGAGAAAGTATAACTTATTCAAGGGTTTCTGCGATTTCCTGGACAGGAAGGTCAGGAAGAACTCTCCCAAGATCGAGAAGTACAAAGAAATAGGGCTGATCACCTTCGTAGGCATCCCCCTGCCCACGACGGGCGTATGGACCGGCAGCCTGATCGCGGCTGTCCTGGGCCTCAGGTTCGGCAAGTCGGTTTTCTGCGTAACCCTGGGGGCGCTCATCTCCGCGATCGTCATCACGGTGCTCGTGGCAACGGCAGGATGGCTGCTGTAAAGGAGCAAGCGGCAAGAATAAAGGCGCCCGGAACTGTTCCGGACGCCTGTTTTTCGCAATTCCTGTCAATTCCTTGCTCTCCTCTTCGAGATAACGTCGAACGCCACGGCGATCAGGAGAACCAGGCCCTTGATGGTCATCTGCATATCGATACCCACGCCCATTATGCTCATGCCGTTGTTTAGAACGCCCATGACCAGGGCTCCTATGATGGCGCCGATAACCGTTCCAACACCGCCGGTAACCGACGCTCCGCCTATGAAGCATGCGGCGATGGCATCCAGTTCGAAGTTTTGTCCCGCCACGGGAGAGGCCGAGTTGATACGCGACGAGAAGCTTATACCCGCGATGGTCGCCAGCACGGCCATATTGACGTATGTAAAGAACAGGACCTTGTTAGTGTTTACGCCCGAAAGCATTGCCGCCTTCTCATTGCCGCCCATGGCATAGATATAGCGCCCGGGCACCGTGTTCTGCGTAAATATGGTATAGCCGGCAACCAGGGTCGCGATTATGACAAATATTACGGGTATGCCCTTGTACTGCGAGAGCCAGTAGGCAAGAAGCATTATGCCTCCAATCACTATGATCGCCTGGATTATGAAGAACAGCGTGGGTGTGTTCTCAAACCCGTACTTGGCGCGATCCTTGCGCTTCTTTATAGCCATTGCGAGGTACAGCAATGAAAACAGCACGCCCACCACTATGGTAGTCACGTTGAAGCTGGCGCCGAAGAAATTAAGGAAGTCCGGAATGAACCCGCCGCTGATAACCTGGTACGCCTTCGGATAAGGAGCCAGCGTCAGACCCCTGAGGATTGTATTTGTAAGTCCCCTGAAAACCAGCATGCCTGCCAGTGTGACGATAAAGGCCGGGATACGGACATAGGCGATCCAGAATCCCTGCCAGATCCCTATGACAAGGCCCATTAGAAGGGTAATCAGGAGCGCCGGGAACATGGGCATCTTCATATCGATCATCAGGGTGCCGGAGACCGCGCCCACGAATGCAACCACAGAGCCCACGGAAAGGTCTATATTGCCTCCTGTCAATATACAAAGGGTCATACCGATCGCCAGGATCAGCACGTAGCTGTTCTGAAGGATGAGGTTGGTGACATTCATCGGATAGAGCAGTATTCCGCCCGTAGCGATCTGGAAGAAGATCATTATGACTACCAGGGCGATGAGCATGGCATACTGGCGTATATTGTTCTTGATGGTTTTGCCGATGTTCTCCATTTGTCAAGATACCTCCCTGTTACTCTGCATAATGCATTTCATAATGCTTTCCGAAGAGGCTTCCTCCCGGGTCAGTTCACCCACGATACGACCCTCGCTCATGACGTATATCCTGTCACAGATCCCAAGGATCTCGGGGAGTTCGGATGAAATGAAGATAATGGATTTGCCTTCATCGGCAAGCTGGTTGATGATGGTGTATATCTCGTACTTGGCGCCAACATCGATGCCCCGGGTAGGTTCATCAAGGATCAGCACGTCCGGGCGGGAGAAGATCCATTTGCTCAGGACCACCTTCTGCTGGTTGCCGCCGGAAAGGTTGCCCGTTTTCTGCAGGATGCTCGATGACTTGATGGCGAGCTTGGCCCGGTACTCCTCGGCAACCAGGATTTCCTTGTTCTGATCGATAAACGACCTCTTGCTTATTTTCTTCAGGTTGGGCAGCGATATGTTGTGCCTGATATCGTCAATAAGGATGAGCCCTGCCGATTTCCGGTCCTCGGTGAGGTATGATACGCCATGATCGATGGCGTCGCGTACGGTATTGAACTGGACCGGCTTGCCGTCCTTGAAAATCTGGCCTGATATGCGTGTCCCGTAAGACTTGCCGAAGATGCTCATGGCAAACTCGGTCCTTCCCGCTCCCATGAGCCCGGATATACCCACGATCTCCCCGCGGCGCACCTTGATGCTTACATTCTTTATTACCTGCCTGTCGGGGATCAGCGGATGGTACACCGTCCAGTTCCTGACCTCGAATACGACATCCCCGATCTTCGGCGTCCGGGTTGGGAACCGGTTGACAAGGGTTCTTCCTACCATGCCCTTGATAATCCGGTCTTCATCTATTTCATCCACACCAACCTTCAGGGTTTCAATAACCGCGCCGTCCCTCAGGATGGTGATGCTGTCCGCCACCTTCAGTACTTCATGGAGCTTGTGGGAAATCATGATACAGGTTATCCCGTCTTTTTTCAGTTCCAGGATCAGTTTCAGAAGATTTTCCGAGTCCTCATCGTTAAGGGCCGCCGTCGGTTCGTCCAGGATGAGGAGCTTTACTTTCTTGGCCAGTGCCTTTGCGATTTCAACCAATTGCTGCTTGCCCACCCCTATATCCTTCACCAGGGTCTGGGTGCTTTCATTCAGCTTGACCTTTTTCAGAAGCTCCCTGGCTTCAAGCTGTGTCCGGTTCCAGTTTATAAAACCGCGCTTTTGGCGTTCATTTCCTAAAAACAGGTTTTCGGCGATGGACATGTAAGGCTGAAGGGCCAGTTCCTGGTGGATAATGGCGATACCCACTTTTTCACTGTCCTTTACATCCCTGAAAGCGCACACTTTTCCATCAAAAATGATCTCCCCGCTGTAGGTGCCGTGCGGATAGATGCCGCTCAGGACATTCATGAGGGTCGATTTTCCTGCCCCGTTCTCACCGACCAGGGCATGTATTTCGCCGGCTTCCACCTTGAAATTGACATTGTCAAGAGCCTTGACACCGGGAAACACCTTCGTGATATTACGCATCTCCAGGATCGTTCCCAAGTTTCCTCATCCCCCTGTGTCTTTATTTTACTGCATTTTATTGCTAATTCGGCAATGATTCCGCACAAGGTCATCGCCAAGCAAACCCCACCCCGCTGTGCAATCGCGGATTGCAAGCGGGGACCCGGGAACATTGTAACATATATGATTGTTTGGTTTGGAGACGGCAAAACCTGGGTTTTGCCGTCTCCAAAGAGGACACCCCGTACGGGGTGTCCCGGACATCTTTTACTGGATGTCTTCCATCTTGTAGTATCCGCTGTCGATGAGGAGTTCCTTGTAGTTGTTCTTGTCCGCGAATACGGGTTCGCAGAGGTAGGAAGGAACTATCTTCACGCCGTTGTCATATGTCTTGGTGTCGTTTACGGGAACTTCCTTGCCCTGGAGTATGGCGTCAACCATGTCAACAACCTGCTTGGCAAGTGTCCTGGTGTCCTTGAACACCGACATGGACTGTTTGCCTTCGATCATGGCCTTTACATTGGGCTTGTCGCAGTCCTGACCGGTGAGAACCGGGTAGGGCTTGTCGGGCGTGCCGTAGCCGTTGTTGTCCAGGGAAGCGACAATACCTATTGCAAGGCTGTCGTTGGGAGACAGAACGGCATCAAGCTTCTCTCCGCCGGAGTAGAAAGCCGTGATCAGGTTGTCCATCCTGGCCTGAGCCGAAGCCGAGTTCCATGCATATATGGCTATCTCTTCGAACTTGGTCTGCCCGCTGGGAATTCTGAGCTGCCCGTTGTCTATGTACGGCTGGAGAACATCCATGGCTCCGGCATTGAAGAAGTATGCGTTGTTGTCATCGGGAGATCCGGCAAACAGCTCGATGTTGTAAGGTCCTTTACCCTCTTTCAGACCCAGGGCCTGTTCTATGTATGTTCCCTGGAGTGTACCCACCTTGTAGTTGTCGAAGGTCGCATAGTAGTCAACATGCGGGGTCTGCATGATCAGGCGGTCGTAAGCGATGACCTTGATCTTTGCGTCAGCGGCTTTCTTGAGAACATCGGTAAGGGATGAACCGTCAATAGATGCAATAACAAGAACCTTGCAGCCTTTTGAGATCATGTTCTCAAGCTGCTGGATCTGCAGGTTGACGTCGTTGTTGGCATACTGGAGATCCACCTTGTAGCCCTTGGCTTCCAGTTCCTTCTTCATGTTCTCGCCGTCCTGGTTCCATCTCTGGAGCGACTGGGTAGGCATGGCGACGCCGATGAGATTGCCAGCGTCCTGGCCGCATCCGGTCATCGAGAGCATGCCGATCAGCAGGGTCAGAACAAGAAGCAGTGACAGTTTCCTCTTCATTATTGACTCCTCCATTCCTTTTTTTTGGTTTTACACCTGTACTAATTCTATATGAAGGAGCCGTCGTTATCTCTGGATATAATTAAGGAAATGCTGGGCAATTTCCCCTTATTTCCGACACTGCTCGAGCCACGGGTAAAATTTTAAGGTAAAAAATTTACAGCCGGGTGCCTTACTGGAAACCTGCTGCCCGCGCGGGCTACTCGACAACGGGCCACTGGTCCCTGGGCACGTTGATGAAGATGTCTTCCAGGCGGTGGAAACCGTCCTTTACAATGGTATCCATCATGTTGTCCACGGTCACCGGGATGGGTTCTATCTTGTAGTATGGAACCCTGTAAGTCCCGTCAAAAATGGTTTCATGCACGTTCAAATCTTCGCCTTTTACCATCTTGACCGCGGCCTCGGCGGCGGCCTTGGCAAGCTTGTCGATTGGCTTGTATGCGGTCATGAGCTGCGTGCCCTCAACAACCCGCTGACATGCGGAAAGGTCGGCGTCCTGGCCCACAACGGCCACTTTCCCGGCGAGCCTTTTCTCGGAAAGAGCCTCTATTGCGGCATGGGCCAGCGTATCATTGGATGCGATGATAGCGTCAATCTCCATGCCGTCTTCCAGGGTTTCCTCGACGCACTTGAAGGCGTCCTCGTAAGCCCAGTCGATGGCCGACGTTTCACGTACTATCCTTATATCCCCTTTTCTTATATACTCCTTGAGCACGTTCATGTATCCCTGGTACAGCATTTCACAGTTGTAGTCGGTTGGAGCTCCCTTGATGATCACGTAGTTTCCCTTCGGGACTTTCTTCACGAGCGCCTCGGCCTTGATCTCTCCCACCCTCACGTTGTCAAAGGATATGTAGAGATCCACGTCTGCGTTCCTGACCAGGCGGTCATAGCTTATAACCTTTATTCCTGCCCTGTCCGCCATCCTTACCGCCTCGACGCTCCGCTCGGCATCATGGGGGATGATCACGAGTATGTCTATACCCTGGTCTATCAGGTACTTCACCTGTTTTATCTGTTCATCATGGTCATTGTTGGCGTTCTGGACAAGCACCTCGGCGCCGAGTTCCTTCGCCCTCGCCACGAAGATATCCCTGTCCCTCTGCCAGCGCTCCTGGACATAGGAATCTATCGAAAGCCCTATCAGAATACGTGATTCCCGGTCATCTCCGGCGGGTTGCGCCGGGTTCGGTTTTTCGGGCGAGCACCCGGGAACTGCCAGGACCAACAGGCCGATCAGCACGAGTATTGCTCTGCCAAGTTTTCTGCCAAGCAACGAACACACCTCCTGGTTCTTTGGGCGGCGCTGATCCAATGGATTCCTTCACTCCTTGAAGCCGGACGGACTCAGCCCGGTTACCTTTTTGAATATCTTGCTGAAGTAGTTGGGGTCATTATATCCCACATGGTAGCTGACTTCCTTGATGCTGAGCTTCTGTTCCTTCAAAAGCCTTTTGGCCTCGGTAATGCGCACCCGGGTCAGGTAATCGATGAAATTCTCTCCCGTCTCTTCCTTGAAGAACCGGCTGAAATACTGAGGGCTCAAGCCCGTTGCCCTGGAGACTTCCTCGAGGGAAATATCCCGGTGGAAATTGGCGTCGATATAGCTCTTGGCGGCGCTGATCAGGCGGTTGCAGCGCTTTGCCCTTGCCGCCTTTATACCGAGGGTGATGGCTTCAAGCTGGTTCTTGCACCAGTTCCTCAGGAGAACCGGGTCCTCCAGTTCGAGGAACTCCTTGAGGTAGTTCCGGCCGCTCAAGGCATCCTTGTCCTCGACCCCGTAATCGAGGGCCTGGCGGTGAAGCACTATCATCAGTTCCAGGAGCCTTCCCTTGATATCATCAAAGGTCAGCTGCGGGTTCGACGCCAGTTCGTCAAATATTTGCGAGAAAATGGCCAGGCATTCCCCGGTTTCGCCCAGGATTGCCTTCTCCAGTAGCTGCTTTTCCTTGATATTGAAAAGGGGTTGGTTTACCTTCGCTTCCTCTGGGATATCGTGGATGTGCATTACCTCGTTTTCCTTGGCATATTTTATGGCGCGTATGGATTCGGAGAAAGAAGCGAGAACATTATCGCTCTTCTGTATACTCCCGATGCCAATGCGGAATGACGGTGCAACCCGATTCGAAATCTTATCTATTATGTATTTTCCGGCTTCCACCGCCTCCAGCCTCTCGGCGTAATCGTCATTATGGGATGGAACCGGGACATAGCATATGATGCGGTTGAGCATGACCGGCCCGACGATGCAGTTGCTGAGACGGTTCTTGATTATATCCCGTAGCAGCGGATAGAAGGACTGGCTTAAAACGTTCGATCCTATGACATTGCCGAAACTTCCCGACTGTTTCTGCTCCCCGAATTCCAGGGTCATGACATAGCCCGGTCCCTCGGGAAGGTCGAGTATCCGCCTGTATTTTTCGAGTTCCTGGTTATAGTCCTCGTAAAGGAGTATGGAATAGATTAAACCATGCTCCAGGACAGGCAGCACCCTTTCCAACTTCTCCTTCATCTCCAGTTCCATTTTCTTCTTCGCCCTTGCCTCGGAGATGCGCTGCTTCGCCTGCCGGATTATCTCGACGATCTTCGTCCGGTTGAGGGGTTTCAGCAGGTATTCCACCGCCCCCAGGTTCACCGCTTCCTTCGCGTACTCGAACTGCTCGCAGGCAGAGATGATTACAAACTCGACCTGGGGATAGACCGCCTTGATTTCCCGTATGGCGTCGATGCCATTGATTCCGGGCATGCGGATATCCATGAAGATCAGGTCCGGTTTTGCAGCCTCCGCCTTCTCGATGGCTTCGCGACCCGACCTGGCGGTTTCGATTACCACCACGTCGTCGAAGTTTTTTTCAACTATGTACTTGATCGATTCGATCACGATATTCTCGTCATCAACCACCATTATTTTAAGCATGCAGGTACTCCTTCTTCCTCATCACGCAGATTTTGGGGATGCTGATAATGACCTTTGTGCCTCCGGGCCTGCTGCTTTCGATATCCAGGACATTTTCATAGTCGAAGAAGTTCCTGAGCCGCAGCATAACGTTCCTTGTGCCGATGCCCGTGGTATGGCCCACATACCCCGTAGGTCTTTCTTCCTCGGTATCGTCTCCCAGTATCTCGTTGATCTTCTCCTGGGTCATTCCAACGCCGTTGTCCTCGACTTCTATCGTGTACCTGTCATCGTCGTCCCTGACCCTCAGGGTGATGGTGCCACCCGATTCGAGTTCGCTGATCCCATGGATAAAGGCGTTCTCTATGATGGGCTGGAGCACCATGCAGGGCACGGGTATGTCAAGGACGCTCTCGTCCACTTCCTGTATAAAGTTTATCCTGTCGGCATACCTCACCTTCAGGAGGGCTATATAGTTGTTTATGTTTTCTATCTCGTCCCTCAGGGTCACCGGGCTGTCGAGGCTTCTCAAGTTGTAGCGGAAGAGGTTGGAGAAGCATTCGATGAAAAGGTAGGTCCTGTCGGCTTCCTCGAACATGGCAAGCTGCGCGGCGGCGTTAAGCGTATTGAAGATAAAGTGGGGGTTTATCTGTGACTGCAGCGCCTGCAGCTGCGTTTCCTTAAGATGGCTTTTCATCAGTATGTTCTGCATCTCCTGCTCTTTCAGCCGGCTTTCGAGCTCGGCTTTCTCCCTTATGGCCGTCACCTGCGCCTTGATGCTTTCGGCCATGCGGTTGAAGGCTTCGGCCATGATGCCTATCTCGTCGTCGCTGTCAACCTTGACCTGCTCGACGTCGTAATTTCCTTTCGAGATCTCGTTGGCCGCCCTGGCAAGGCTGATGATGGGCTGGGTGGTCTTGAAGGTCATCCTCAGGATGAAGACAATGTTGAAGCCTATGATGCCCAGGATAATCAGGAGGTTCACCAGCAGCAGGTACCCCAGCCGTCCCGCAATCAGGGTATATACCTTGGTATTCTCCTGGAACTGGATCTGGGTCAGCTTGTTGATGTAAAGGTTTATGTAATCGTATACCTTGCTCGCTTCGGAGTGGTTCTGGATGTATCCCTCGATATCCCTGCCGCGCTTGGCCTCCACCGCGGCATCGCTGTAGCCCAGGTATGTCATGATCATGTTGCCGATATCGTGCAGCAGTACCCCGCTCTCGGTATCCTGGACCACTTTTATTATTTCTTCCCCTGTTTCCCTCAGGCTGGCCGAATACCTGAAATAATCCTTGAGGCTCTCGGAATGGCTGGTCGCCAGGTAGCTTTCCAGGGTGCTGTGGACATTGGCCACGTTCTCGCTGATTTCGCTCAGGTACTGGTTGTTTTCAAAGATGGCATCCATGCCCTCGGCCAGCATCTGGGCGTTGAAATACGAAAGGAAGCACGCCGCGGCCATGAGCAGCGTGGCCAGCATGAAGTAGAGTATGAGCTTTCTCCTGATCCGGTTGAGAGACAGAAATCTGATTAACCTCTTCATGGCTCTTCCTGGTACTCATCGGCGCTACCGGTCTCGGTAAGCATGTATTCCCCTATATTGTTGACAGTGACCACCCTTGCCCCCGTATCCACATAGTCCGACGTCATCCTGTTCTTCTTGATCTCGATCAGCGAACGGATGCTCTCGTATCCTATCTCGTAGGGGTTAGCCACGACTGTGCCGTATATAACGCCTTTTTCAATGTACCTGAGGATTTCGGGCGGGTCGTCGTAACCTATTATGGTAATCTGGCCAACCTTGTTGAGATCCACCAGGACCTGGGCGGCGCTGATGGTATCCCTGGCGCTGGTGCAGATAATCGTGTCAACCTCGGGGTATTCGATGAGTATCCTCCTGGTAACCTCCTCGGCGCTGAAGAATCCGGCGCTGGATGAAAAAGTCTTTATGGTCATGCCGGGCATATCCTTGAGCGCGTCACGCGTGCCGGCAATCCGGAGATTCTGCGGAACGTTCACGGTTCCGTCTATGTAATCGCTGAGGATGATGGCTATGTTGGCTTCCTCTCCCATCGCCTCCAGGACCAGCTTGCCCGCTTCGCGGCCAAGGTTGAAAGTGTTGGTGCCCACGTAGGCATTGCGCTTGCTGCTCTTTGCCTCGGCTTCCACGGTGATGACAGGTATGCCCGAATCAACGGCTTTATTGATAAGGGGCGTGAACTTCTCCTCGTCCAGCACATGCGTAACAATCCCGTCCACCTTGGACGCGATGGCAATATCGAGATACATCAGTTGTTCTTCAAGGTTTGTAAAGCGCGGGACATTGAACTCGACTGCCACGTTGAAATCCTCGGCGGCAGCAAGACAGCCATCCTTTACGGACTGCCAGAAGGTATCGTCGGCCTGCCCGATAACAGCAAAATGGTATTCGGGCTTGTTCCCGTTTTTCCGGAACACATCCCTTCCTTCGAGCAGGCTCAGACTCTGGCTTCGGAAATAGCCGATCGAATAGACGACCAGTAACCCGAAAACAAGGATCGCAGCCGCGGCCACGATGGCAAAAGCCCTTTTCATGCCGACCACTCTTTGCATGCAGTTTAAATGGCTTACTTGCGGTTAAATCAATTATAACATAAAAATACGACAAGGGCACAAGCTGTGTCGATGTGTAAAACCTGGCAGCCGGCGAGGGTTTTGAGGCAATTAGAAAAGCAGCCGGTTAACGGCTGCCCGGTACATGCCTTTCTATTTCGCCTTATCTTCCGGCCGCGCTGTTGTAGGAGGGCGCGTATTTCGCGGCCGCCTTGACGGCCTCAATCATGCTGACCTCGCTGGCTTTTCCCGTACCGGCGATATCGAAGGCCGTTCCGTGGTCCACGGAAGTCCTGAGAAAAGGCAAGCCGATGGTCAGGGAGATGGTCCTTTCGAAGTCAAGGGTCTTTGCAGCGATATGTCCCTGGTCATGATAGAGGGACAGGACGGAATTGAAGCGGCCCGACAGCGCCAGGTGAAATACCGAGTCCGCGCCGACCGGCCCTTCCACGTCATATCCCATCCTCCTGGCTTCTTCAACGGCCGGCGCCACGTGTTTCATTTCCTCGTCGCCGAAAAGGCCGTGCTCCCCGCAATGGGGATTGAGGCCGGCCACCGCCATGGTCCCTTCGGTTATACCAAGCCGGTGTAGGGCCTCGGAGCACCTCTTGATATAATCCAGGAGCCTGTCTTTCGTGACCAGGTCGCAGGCCCTTCGAAGCGAAACATGGCGGGTCAGAAAAAACACCCTCAGGTTTCTGACCTCGAACAGTGTCAGGGGATCATGGGTTCCGGTAAGTCCCGCCAGGATCTCGGTATGCCCGATATACTCGATTCCAGCGGCCTTCAGCGATTCCTTGCTGATGGGCGCGGTGGCGATGGCGTCAACCTTTCTTTCCAACGCAAGCATTACCGATTTTTCTATGAATTCATAGGACGCCCTGCCGCCCATGGCCTGGACCTCCCCTATACGGAGGCTGCCGGTGTCCACGTTTGCAAGGTCGATAAGATCAATCGTACCGGGCCTGTAAAGCCCATCCTCAGGATCGTCCGCGCAGCGGATATCCAGGTCCAGCCCGCAGAATCCCAGGGCCTGCCTGACAACCCTGCTGTCACCCACCGCTATGGGCCTGCAAAGTTCGTAGAGTTCCCTGCCGGCAAGGGCCTTGACAACGATCTCCGGTCCTATGCCCGCAGGATCTCCCAGGGGTATGGCGATTACCGGTCTGTTCATGCTGCCCTCTCCTCTATTTCGAAGAATCCTCCCCTGATGCTGTCAGTTCGCGGGCTCGCCTGCCATGCATTCGGGACAGAGCCCGTAGTAGTAAATGTTCTTTTCTCGGACCAGGAAACCGTCCAGGTCGCCGGAGTCTATGGCGGAACCCTTGAAGAAGAAGTCGCGTATCGTACCGCACTCTTCGCACTTGAAATGCCCATGGCAGCTCATATCCGCGTCGTACCGCGTCTCGTTCTCCTCTATGGTTAGCACCCTGGCAATATTGGATTTGACAAAAAGGTTCAGGGTATTGTATACAGTAGTCTTGGAGAGTGTCGGTATCTCCTTCACCAGCGCGGTATAGATCTCATCCGCGGTAGGGTGGCTTTTCCTGGACATCAGGTATTCCATGATCCTGATCCTCGCATAGGACGGCTTTATATTTTCCTTCAACAGCATGGAACAGATGATCTCTGCCTTGCTGCTCATATTTATCACATCCTTCCCGGTGTTGCTGTTTATATTATATCATAGTATTGTATTGATTACAATTTTAATCTTGTTACATCCTGTTAATCATTCTAATAGCCTGTCTCTATTATTCTTTCCATGAAGCGGCCCGGGGTTACGGTCATATCCGCGCGAAAAAACGGCCGGCAGGCGCGCCTTTTTTCATGTATAATTGAAATATAAGCAATCATTATATGAACGAACGGGGGGTTCGACCATGTTTGAAGATTACAAAAAATTCGCCGTAAAGGGCAATATTATCGACCTTGCCATCGGTGTCATCATCGGCGGGGCTTTCGGAAAGATCGTAACATCCCTGGTAAATGATATCCTTATGCCCGCCATAGGGATCCTGCTGGGGAGAATCGATTTCTCCGGCCTTAGCCTCAAGGTAGGCGACGCAGTTATAAATTTCGGGCTGTTCATCAACAACGTTGTGGACTTCCTGATCATCTCGCTCTCCGTATACTTCGTGGTCAAGAGGATAGACAGGCTTACCGGAAGGGACAAGAAGGAGGCTCCCGCGCCGGCCACGAAAAAATGCAGGTATTGCTGTTCCGAGATCGCCCTGGAGGCCACCAGGTGCCCCCACTGCACATCTGTGCTCGAAGAGGAAGAAACGGCGTGAAACAATTGACCGGCATGGAACCGTTGTGGTATTGTTGGTAGGGAAACAATGCCCATCGATGATCACATACTGATATTTTGCATTCCAGAGGTTCATTATGTCTAAAATAGGTTTCGACAACGAGAAATATCTTCGCCTTCAGTCCCAGAAAATACTTGAAAGGATCTCCATGTTCGGCGGAAAGCTGTACCTCGAGTTCGGGGGAAAGCTCTTTGACGACTACCATGCCTCGAGGGTTCTCCCGGGTTTCCAGCCCGACAGCAAGGTAAGGATGCTGCTCCAGCTCAAGGAACAGGCAGAGATCGTCATCACCATCAACGCCGACGATATTGAAAAAAGCAAACGCCGCGGGGACCTGGGGATTACCTACGACATGGACGTGCTCAGGCTTGTCGACGCGTTCCGTGAAATCGGGCTTTATGTCGGGAGCGTGGTCATCACCCAGTACCGATCCCAGTATTCAGCCGACCAGTTCCAAAAGAGGCTTGAAAACCTCGGGATGAAGGTTTACAGGCATTACCCCATACCCGGCTATCCTTCCAATGTTCCGCTGATAGTAAGCGATGAAGGTTACGGCAAGAACGACTATATAGAAACATCCCGTTCCCTGGTGGTGGTAACAGCCCCCGGACCCGGAAGCGGCAAGATGGCTGTCTGCCTCTCCCAGTTGTACCATGAACATAAGCGCGGCGTAGAAGCCGGGTACGCCAAGTTCGAAACCTTCCCCATCTGGAACCTTCCGCTGAAACATCCGGTCAACCTGGCCTACGAGGCCGCGACAACCGACCTTAACGACGTAAACATGATCGACCCCTTCTATCTTGAAGCCTACGGCGCGACAGCCGTCAGCTATAACAGGGATGTCGAGATATTCCCGGTTCTCAATGCCATCTTTGAAAAGATCAAGGGGCAGTCTCCATACAAGAGCCCTACGGACATGGGCGTAAATATGGCCGGTTATTGCATTACCGATGACGAGGTTGTATGCCGTGCGTCCGAGCAGGAGGTCATACGCCGGTATTACAACACCTCCTGCGCCGTTCGCCAGGGCCTTGCCGAAAAGGCTGAGGTATACAGGCTTGAGCTGTTGATGAAGCAGTTGGGCATATCCTCGAAAGACAGGCCCGTGGTAGGCGCAGCGCTTGCGCGGGCTGAAGAAACCGGCGGACCAGCGGTTGCCATCCAGCTTGATGACGGGCGCATAGTCACCGGAAAAACCTCTCCCCTCCTGGGAGCCTCGGCTGCCGCCCTGCTCAATGCTCTTAAGGAACTGGGCGGCATCCATCATGACATACACCTGATTTCACCCATCGTCATCGAGCCTATCCAGGTGCTGAAGATAAACCACATGGGCAACAGGAATCCACGCCTTCATACCGACGAGATACTGATCGCCCTCTCTATCTGCGCGGCAACCAATCCCACCGCGGCCCTGGCGCTGGAGCAGCTTCCCAAGCTAAGGGGCTGCGAGGCCCATTCCTCGGTTATCCTGTCAAGGGTTGATGAAAACGTGTTTAACAAGCTGGGCATCAACCTGACCTGCGAACCGCAGTACCAGACGAAGAAGCTATATCATAAGTGACGGGCGGACAAGCTTCCGTTCCCCCTGACAAATACCAGGAGGTGACCGGTATGCCTTTTTACGATTTAAGATGCAAGTGCGGCGAAGTGTTCAACGTAATGGCATCCATGAGCGACAAGGAAAACAAGAGGATAAAATGCCCCAGGTGCGGGAGCAATGAGCTGGAATCAGTGTTTTCGAACTTGAACGTCATACAGTCCAGGAGCGCCGCCAAAATCGAATGCCCCAACATACACCGCTGCGGCGGCTGCTGTCCGCATAACTGAAAGCCGCCGGTACGCGCCGGTTGCTGTTTCCGTAACTGGCAGGGTTCTTATATTCCGGTTCTCAGATATTGCTTTTGTATGCATGTATTTACAGAGGAAGCGGACTGTATTATCCTGAATATTGTAAAGGATAGTGCAGTTTTTTATTTTTGGGCATAATGGCAGAATAAAAGGTGCCGGCTGCTTAAAACGCAAGCCGGCGCCTTTATTATTGTACCCTGGCGTTCGCATGCCTCATCACGTTTGGCATTAACGGCATGTAAACGGCCTATTTTCTGCTTTCTTCATTATTTCTGCCCAAGTTCCTCGCCCTTCTTGACAACAGCCTGCGCGGCGGCGAGCCTTGCGATGGGCACGCGGAACGGCGAGCAGGATACGTAATCGAGGCCTACCTTGTGGCAGAACTCGACAGATGAAGGATCTCCGCCGTGCTCTCCGCAGATGCCCAGCTTGATGTCGGGACGCGTCTTCCTGCCAAGCTGAACGGCCATTTCAATCAGCTTGCCGACGCCGGTCTGGTCAAGCCTTGCGAAGGGATCGAACTCGTAGATCTTCTTGTTGTAGTAGTCCTCGAGGAACTTGCCCGCGTCGTCACGTGAGAATGCGAAGGTCATCTGGGTCAGGTCATTGGTTCCGAAGGAGAAGAACTCGGCCTCTTTCGCGATCTGGTCGGCGGTAAGGGCAGCCCTCGGCACTTCGACCATGGTGCCTACCTTGTACTTGATGTCCACGCCGGACTTCTTTATGATCTCGTCGGCGACCTTGACAACGATTTCCTTGATGAACTGCAGTTCCTTGACATCGCCCACCAGCGGTATCATGATCTCGGGCTCTACCTTGATGCCCTCTTTGGTCACGTTGATGGCCGCCTCGATAACCGCCCTGGTCTGCATCTCAGCGATCTCGGGATAAGAAACGGCAAGACGGCATCCGCGGTGACCCATCATCGGGTTGAACTCATGGAGCCCGTTTACGATATTCTTGAGTTCATCGAAGCTGAGGCCCATCTCGTCGGCCAGCGCCTGGATGTCCTCGTCATCCTGGGGCAGGAATTCATGGAGAGGCGGATCCAGGTAACGGATCGTGACGGGATAGCCCTTCATAACACGGAATATGGCTTCGAAGTCGCCCCTCTGCATGGGCAGGAGCTTGTCAAGGGCCTTTCTCCTCTGTTCCTCGGTGCGGGCCACGATCATCTCGCGCATGGCCTTGATGCGGTCGCCCTCAAAGAACATGTGCTCGGTACGGCAGAGACCGATACCCTCGGCGCCGAACCTGATGGCCTGGGCGGCGTCCTTCGGCGTATCGGCGTTGGTCCTGACCTTCAGCTTCCTGATGCTGTCGGCCCATTCCATGAAGGTTCCGAAATAGCCGGTCACCTCGGGTTCCACGGTGGGCAGCTGCCCGTCATAGACATTTCCGGTGGAACCGTCCAGGGAGATCCAGTCTCCTTCCCTGTAGACCTTGCCATTCTTGTCTATCATGATCTTTTCGCTTTCCTTGATCGTGATCTCGCCGCAGCCGGCCACGCAGCATGTTCCCATACCCCTGGCCACAACGGCCGCATGGGATGTCATGCCGCCCCTGGCGGTAAGGATACCGTTGGACACGTGCATGCCCTCGATGTCCTCGGGGGATGTTTCATTGCGCACGAGGATGATGTTCTTTTCGCCGGCCTGATGGGCAGCGACGGCATCCTCGGCCGTGAAGTAGATCTTACCGGTAGCCGCGCCGGGTGATGCGGGAAGTCCCTTGCCGATCGGCTTGGCGGCCTTCAGGGCTTTGGCCTCGAAGGTGGGATGGAGCAGGGCGTCAAGCTGCTTGGGATCGACCTTCAGGATGGCCTCTTCCTTGGTGACCAGGCCTTCGTTCACGAGGTCAACGGCTATCTTCAGGGCTGCCTGCGCCGTGCGCTTGCCGTTGCGGGTCTGGAGCATGAACAGCTTGCCGCGCTCAATGGTGAACTCCATGTCCTGCATGTCCTTGTAATGCTTCTCCAGCTTCTCGGCTATCTCCGAGAACTGCCGGTACAACTCGGGGTTGACTTCCTTCAGCTTGTCGATGGATTCAGGAGTGCGGATACCCGCGACAACGTCCTCGCCCTGGGCGTTCATGAGATACTCGCCGTAAAGCTTCTTCTCGCCGGTGGCGGGGTTGCGGGTGAACGCGACGCCCGTGCCGGAATCATCGCCCATGTTGCCGAATACCATTTCCTGGACGTTGACCGCTGTGCCCCAGTCGCTGGGAATATCGTTCAGGCGGCGGTAAACAATCGCGCGCGGATTGTTCCAGGACCGGAACACGGCCTTGACGGCTTCCATGAGCTGTACCCTGGGATCCTGCGGGAAGGGTTCGCCCTTCTCCTCGAGGTACAGATCCTTATACTGATTGACGAGGGCTTTAAGGTCATCGGCGTCGAGCTCGGTGTCATGCTTTACGCCCTTCTTTTCCTTCATCTTGTCTAGAAGGTCCTCGAACTTGCTCCTCTCAATCCCCATGACAACGTCGCTGAACATCATGATGAATCTCCTGTAGCTGTCGTAGGCGAAGCGGGGATTGCTGGTCAGCCTGGCAAGCCCCTCAACAACCGTGTCGTTGAGTCCCAGGTTCAGGATGGTATCCATCATGCCCGGCATGGATGCCCTTGCGCCGGAACGTACCGAAACCAGCAACGGGTTGTCAGGATTTCCGAACTGCTTTCCTACAATGGATTCCATTTTCGCGAGGTGCTCGTAGATCTGGTCCTCGATTTCCTTTGCGATAACCTGTCCGTCCTCGTAATAGCGGGTGCAGGCCTCTGTGGTAACAGTGAAGCCCCTGGGCACCGGGAGCCCGAGGTTCGTCATCTCGGCCAGGTTGGCGCCCTTGCCTCCCAGAAGATTCCTCATGGAGGCATTGCCCTCGCTGAACAGATAAACGTATTTTACCATATCTTACCCTCCTGGATCTGTTATTGTATTGAATACGGCAACTAACCGCAGTATTCCGGCTATAAAGTCTATCACAGAATCCGGTTTTGTGCTAGTAAACTATTCTTTCCTTGATGTAATCCTTCAATTCCTCGATGGGGATCCTTACCTGTTCCATGGAATCGCGCTCACGGACGGTAACGCACCTGTCTTCCACCGATTCGAAGTCAAAGGTCACGCAGTACGGGGTCCCGATCTCGTCCTGGCGCCTGTAGCGCTTGCCGATGCTGCCCGTGTCGTCGTACTCGCATACGAACTCGCCGAGCAGGCTCTCGTATATCTTGAAAGCCTCGTCGGCCAGCTTCTTGGAAAGCGGAAGCACGGCTACCTTTACGGGCGCCAGCGCCGGGTGCAGTCGAAGCACGGTCCTCACGTCCCCCTCCGCCAGTTCTTCCTCGTCGTAGGCATCGCAGAGGAAGGCCAGCGCCACCCTGTCGGCGCCGAGCGAAGGCTCTATGCAATATGGCACGATTTTTTCGTTCTTGATGGGATCGAAGTATGAAAGGTCTTCCCTGGCATGCTCCATGTGCTGCCGGAGGTCGAAATCGGTGCGGTGGGCTATGCCCCAGAGCTCTCCCCAGCCGAACGGGAACAGGTACTCGATGTCGGTCGTGGCCTTGCTGTAGTGGGACAGTTCCTCGGGCGAATGGTCACGGAGCCTCACGTTTTCCTTTTTTAGGCCAAGGCCGTACAGCCAGTTGACGCAGAAGTCCTTCCAGTAACTGAACCATTCCATGTCCGTGCCGGGCTCGCAGAAGAACTCGAGCTCCATCTGCTCGAACTCGCGGGTCCTGAACGTGAAGTTCCCGGGGGTTATCTCGTTCCTGAAGGCTTTTCCGATCTGCCCGATGCCGAAGGGGAGCTTCTTCCTCGTGGTCCTCAGGACGTTCTTGAAGTTGACGAAGATGCCCTGGGCCGTCTCGGGGCGAAGATAGATCTCGTTCTTCGAATCCTCGGTAACGCCCTGGTACGTCTTGAACATGAGGTTGAACCTGCGGATATCGGTGAAATCATGGGCCCCGCAGTTCGGACAAGGAATCCTGTGCTCCCTGATATATGCCATCATGGCCTCATGGTCTGAGGGATTCACGACCATGGATATGTTGTTGGCCTTGTTGTAGTCCTCTATGATATTGTCGGCCCTGTGCCTCGTCTTGCACTGCCTGCAGTCGGTAAGGGGATCGGAGAAGCCTCCCACGTGCCCCGAGGCCACCCATACCTGTGGGTTCATCAGGATGGCGCAGTCGACGCCGACATTATACGGACTCTCCTGGATGAACTTCTTCCACCAGGCCCGCTTTATGTTGTTCTTGAATTCAACGCCCAGCGGCCCATAATCCCAGGCGTTCGCAAGCCCGCCGTAAATCTCCGAGCCCTGGTAAATGAATCCCCTGTTCTTGCATAGCGCGACGATCTTGTCCATTGTTTTTGCAGTTTGCATTCCGGTATCCTCCTGCGTTTATTACTGGCAGCGCGCCCCTGCTTCCCGCCCCTGCTGTCCGCGGCTGCTGCAACTGCCATATCCGGATATTATATATCATACATGCGCATTATTCACTACCCTGGTCCTGCCCGGTCTCACCGGGTTCCTTGCCGGCATCCGCCGGGGCCTCCTGGCCCGCCTTCTTCTGGGCCTTGTGGTAGCTTATCTTTCCTTCAGCGATTTCCTGGATAGCGATCGTGACGTCCTTGGTCGACGGATAATCGGTAAGCTTTTTCGCGCCGTTTGTAAGCATCCGGGCGCGTTTTGCCGTCGCGATCACCAGCGTATAGCGGTTATCCACCTTCTCAAGCAGTGATGACAATGGCGGATAAATCATCATAAGCAACGCTCACTCCTTGCCTGCAAGTCTGTCTATGATATCAAGGTTCCTGAATGATCTCATCCGCTCCGCCCGGATTATGGATACGATCCTGCGGGCTGCCTCGTCGATGGAATCATTCAGTACAACATAGTCGTACTGGGGAATATATTTGAATTCTTCAAGCGCCCTCTCGAGCCTTCTTTTTATGGCCTCCTCGTCCTCGGTCTTCCGGCCTCTGAGGCGCCTTTCCAGTTCTTCGAAGCTGGGCGGCACGATGAAGCAAAGGACTGAGTCCCTGAACATCTCCTTTATCTTCATCGACCCCTCCACTTCTATCTCCAGGATTATGTTCCTTCCCTTTTCAAGTTCCTGCGTCACGTATTCCTTCGGAGTGCCGTAGTAATTGCCGCAGTACTCCACCCACTCCACGAGGCGATGCTCCTCGATCATGGCCTCAAACTGCTCGCGGGTCTTGAAAAAATAATGGACTCCGTCTATCTCGCCAGGGCGGGGTTTCCTGGACGTGGCGGATACCGAGGTCGCGATGCTGCCGTCCAGTTCCATGGCGCGCTTTACAACGCTGCCTTTCCCGACCCCGGCCGGGCCGGACACGACGACGAGAAGTCCGCCCTTCATGGTTCTTCCTCCAGGCTCAGGCCTGCATCGGCCTCTTCCGGCGCATGGGCGCCGTCTTTCCCCGAAAGCCTGTTGGCGATGGTTTCGGGCTGAAGCGCCGAAAGGACGACGTGATCGCTCTCGGTCACGATGACCGCGCGGGTCCTGCGGCCATAGGTGGCATCGATGAGAGTGCCGCGCTCCCTGGCTTCCTGGATGATGCGCTTGATCGGCGCCGATTCCGGGCTCACTATGGCGACTATCTTGCTCGCGGAGACTATGTTACCAAAACCAACATTGATCGGCTTCATATTCCCAAACCCTTGACCGCTATGACCGGAGCGGCTTCATGCGCTCCGTGCCGGTCGTTTATTGCTATTCTATATTCTGGACCTGCTCCCTCATCTTTTCTATCTCGTTCTTGAGTTCCACCACGCAGCGGGTTATCTCGAGGTCGCCGGCCTTTGATCCTATGGTATTTACCTCCCTGTTCATCTCCTGTATCAGGAAGTCCAGCTTCTTTCCAACCGGGCTTCCCTGGTCCAGCATCTCGCGCATCTGGCCTATATGGCTCTCCAGCCTGACGATCTCCTCGTCGATGCTGCACCTGTCGGCAAACAGGGCTACCTCCATTGCGAGCCTGGCAGGATCGAGCCTTGTTCCTGCCAGCTCCTCGATCCTTTCCTCCAGCTTCTCCTTGTATTCCTTCACGACCAGGGGGGCTCTTTCCCGGATCCTGGACAGGTAGGAATCCACGGTTTCCAGCACCTGCAGTATGTTCTCCTTCAGCTTCCGCCCCTCTTTTTCGCGCATCTCGACAAGCGATGAGACAGCCCTCTCAACAGCCTTTTCCAGTATGCCGCCCATCCTGTCATCATCTTGCCTGTTCTCGACTTTCAGGATATCGGGGAAGCGGGCCAGCACGGAAACCGAAACATCATCTTCGAGCCCGAGGCAGCCGGCCATGGATTTCAGCGCGTCGCGGTACGCCCTCGCCAGCCCCTCGTCCGGGACAACCCGGATCGCGTCTTCGGATTTGTTTTCGCAGGTTATGTATACGTCTACCTTCCCCCGCTGGATTCGCTCGGAAATAATTGATCTTACCCGGTCTTCAAAGGATGAGATCTGTTTCGGGATCCTCAGGAATATATCAAGATAACGGTGGTTAACGGTCTTTATCTCTATTGTGAAGGTTATGCCGTCCTCCGAGTATTCATTATACCCGAAGCCTGTCATGCTCCTTATCATCAGCTCTCTCCTTAATGGTCCCCCGGGATCGGATCATTATTCCTTGTTTCCCTGGTCGTTCATGGCAAGCACGTTCCTGATGGACTGGAAAACCCTTGATTTGTCGAAGGGTTTGACCACAAAATCCTTGGCGCCTTTTTTTATCGCCTCTATGACCATGGACTGCTGGCCCATGGCCGAAACCATGATGATACTGGTCTTCGGGCTGACCCTGAGGATTTCGGGAACCGCCTGTATTCCGTCCATCTCGGGCATCGTAATGTCCAGGGTCAGGATATCGGGCTGGTACTTCTTTGCCGCTTCGATGGCTTCGCGTCCGTTTGATGCCTCTCCCAGAACCTCGTAATTCTCTTCCTGTTCTATGATCTTCCTGAGCAGCGTGCGCATGAATACCGCATCATCTGTAATTACAAATGTTGTCTTGCTCATTACTGCATTTCACCCATCTCGTACATAATAATGGAAATACCTGATATAGCAGCGGTTTCGGTCCTGAGAACGCGACATCCCAGCCCTGCTGTCACGACGCCCGAACGATGCATTTCGGAAGCCTCTTTTTCTTCGAAACCACCTTCCGGACCAACAAAAAGTGCCATATTTCCAATATCATTAATATTATAACATTTCAAAATTTCTTTCAAACCTTTTTTTTCGCCCTCGTAAAGGGCTATCGCAAGGTCCTGGCCTCCCAGGTCCGCCAGTGCGTCCCTTAAGTATACGGGCGCCGAAATGCCCGGAACGCGCGCCCGGCCGCATTGCTTTGCCGCCTCCGCCGCTATCCTGTTCCAACGTACCAGCCTGTTCCCGGCTGACCGGGCGTCAGGCCGTACCACGGTCCTTCTGGTTATAACCGGCACGATCCTGTAAACACCAAGTTCCACGGCCTTCTGGACGATGAATTCCATCTTCTCCATCTTCGGCAGTCCCTGGTACAGTGTCAGGCGAACGCGGGGCTCGGTTCCGGCCTGGCGCGTCTCCTCTATCACGGCCGAGGCCTGGTCCTTTCCAACCTCGGTCAGCCGCGCCGTATATTCAACGCCGCTCCCATCGAAAACCACGATCAGGTCGCCCTTTCCGAGCCTCAGTACCTGCCTGAGATGCTTAAGATCGCTTCCCGTAATCAGGATGACCCCGTCCCTGATATTCCCGGGATCCACCATGAACCTATGCATGAAATACCAGCGCCACCCATTCTCCCATTTTCTTTTCCTCGATAAGCCTCAGCCCTGCCGCCTGCCATGCCGCGACCACCTCGTCCTTCCTGCCCTCTATGATGCCGGAGAGGACGATTCGGGTATCCTCGCCCGTATACTTCCTTATGGCGCCGGCCAAGGGGATGATCACGTCCGCGATGATATTGATAAGGATAAGGTCAAAGGGCTGCGGCTCGATATCGTCCAGGACGCCCCTGCGAACTTCTATGCGATGCGCCTCGCCGTTATTTTCTACATTCTGGCTCGCGGTTTTCACTGCCGCCTCGTCTATATCCACCGCGAGGACGCTTCCCGCTCCCAGCTTGGCGGTGACCAGGGCCAGGATGGCCGTACCGCATCCCAGGTCCAGTACCCTGTCCCCGGGTTTGAGGTGCTTCTCGCCGAGCATGGCGCACATCCGGGTGGTTTCGTGGGTGCCGGTCCCGAATGCCATGCCTGGATCAAGCTCTATGACCGTCTCGCCCGGGCAGGGCGTATATTCTTCCCAGCTGGGCTTGATCACGATCCTGTCCGTAAGCCGGAATGGCTTGAAATACGCCTTCCAGTTATCCTTCCACTCGGAGTCGTCCCTCACCTGCCACCGGATGGTTCCGGGGCCCGTGTCCATGAGCCCGGAAAGCTCCCCGATCCTCTGGCCGATAAGCTCCAGGAGCCTTTCGATGTCGGCGCCCTCTGGATAGTACGCCCTTATCTCCACGCCGGGCCCGAATCTTTCCGCGGCCGCGTCGCCGGCATAATCAAGGTACCGGTTCTCACGCGCCGCCTGCCTGAATGCGTCAACGTCCACTATCTCGGTTCCGCCGGCTCCCAGTTCCATGAGGAACTCGGAAACGATCTCCGAAGCCGGCCCGCTCGTTGTAACCGACACTTCAATCCACTTCATAAACTCTCCCTATATAGCGCCGCTTTTCGGGATCATTCCCTGAACATGTCCCTCATCTTGTTGAAGAAGCCCTTTTTCTGTTCCAGGCCCTCGTCGCCGCTGATCTCGGCAAACTGCCTCAAAAGTTCCTTCTGCTTCTGCGACAGCTTTACGGGCACCTCCACGTTGACACGGATGTACTGGTCGCCCCTGGCGCCGCTTCGCAGGTGCTTTATACCCTTGCCCCGTATCTTGAATACCGTGCCGGTCTGGGTGCCCTCGGGAATCGTGTAGGTCATCTTCCCGTCGATTGTGGGGATCTCTATCTCGGCGCCGAGGGCTGCCTGGACGAAGGATATGGGAACGTCGCATACCACGTCATAGCCTTCACGCTTGAAAATTGGATGCGGCTTTATATGTATGGTAACGAAAAGGTCGCCCGGAGGGCCGCCCCTGAGCCCGGGCTCTCCCTCTCCCCTCAGTGATATGGTCTGGCCATCGTCTATGCCTGCGGGAATGTTTATGCTTATCCTGGAGCTCTTCGTCACGCGGCCCTTGCCGCCGCACCTCTCGCATGGATGGGTTATCACCTTGCCATCGCCGCCGCACAGGTCGCAGGTACGGACGTTGACAAACTGTCCGAACGGGGTGGCCTGGGAATACCTGATCTGCCCGGTGCCATTGCAGCGTTTGCAGGTTTCAGGATGCGTCCCCGGCTTCGACCCCGAACCGCCGCAGACATTGCAGGATTGCACCCTTGTAACGTTGAGTTCCTTCGTGGCGCCGAAGGCAGCCTCCATGAAATCGATCTCCAGGGAATACTGAAGATCGTTTCCACGCTGCGGGCCGGTGCGCCTGGAGGTCCTGCTCCTGCCGAACCCCATGAAACTCTCGAAAAGGTCATCCAGACCGCCGAACCCGAAATCGAATCCGCCGAAGCCCGAGGTCTCATCGAAAGCGGCATGCCCGTATCGGTCATACCTGGCGCGTTTCTCGCTGTCGCTCAGTACGCTGTACGCCTCGTTTATTTCCTTGAACTTGGCCTCGGCATCCGCATCGCCCTTGTTCACATCAGGATGGTATTGCTTTGCAAGCCTTCTGTATGCCTTTTTTATATCGGCCTCGGTGGCGTTCCTGTCCACGCCGAGGATCTCGTAATAGTCGCGTTTAGCGGCCAAAAGCCAACCCTCCCGCTGCTTTTGCGCTCATTTTCATGACATCATTTTCCGGCCTTTGTTAATATACCACATACTCATCGTTACATCCATAGTGTTTGCGTAATTCCGCAAAGACAAGACGAAACGGTAGATGCCTGCAGGCATAGGCTGCGGGCAAATACCGTTTCATAGCCTTACGCTGTCAATCAGGCTGTTATTTCTTGTCGTCCTCGTCCACTACCTTGTAATCGGCATTGTAGACGTTGTCGTCGGGCCCCGGGCCGCCCGGGTTGAACCCGCCCTGGGAGCCGTCGGCTCCGCCTGCCTGGGTTCCTGCCTGCTGGTATATCTTCTGCGAAATGGAGTAGAACACCTGGGTCAGGGACTCCTTCGCGTTCTTTATTGCCTGTATGTCCGAACCCCTCAGGGCTTCCTTGACCTTGTCGATCTCGGCTTGGATCCTGGACTTGTCCTCCGGGCTGATCTTGTCGCCAAGTTCCTTCAGGGTCCTCTCTGTCTGGTAAACCATGGAGTCGGCCTCGTTGCGGGTTTCAACCTCTTCCTTGCGCCTCTTGTCCTCGGCGGCAAACCTCTCGGCCTCCTTGATGGCTCTCTGGATCTCCTCCTCGGTCAGGTTGGAGCTGGCCGTGATCGTGATCTGCTGCTCGTTGCCCGTGCCGAGGTCCTTGGCCGAAACGTGCACGATACCGTTGGCGTCGATGTCAAAGGTAACCTCTATCTGCGGGACGCCGCGCGGAGCAGGAGGAATACCCGTGAGCTGGAAGTTGCCCAAAAGCTTGTTATGCGCCGCGATCTCGCGCTCGCCCTGGTAAACCTTTATATCAACGCTGGTCTGTCCGTCAGCGGCGGTCGAGAATATCTGGCTCTTCTTGGTGGGTATTGTCGTATTGCGCTCGATGAGCCTGGTAAAGACGCCGCCCAGGGTCTCGATACCAAGCGACAGGGGAGTTACGTCAAGAAGCAGCAGGTCCTTGACTTCCCCGGACAGGACGCCCGCCTGGATGGCCGCGCCGATGGCGACGCATTCATCGGGATTGATCCCCTTGAAGGGCTCCTTGCCCAGGTACTTCTTGATGGCCTCCTGCACGGCAGGTATGCGGGTCGACCCGCCAACCAGGAGCACCCTGTGTATATCGTTGGGTGTAAGGCCGGCATCCTCCATCGCCTGCCTTGTGGGGCCCATGGTCTTCTCCACCAGGTCGGCGGTAAGCTCGTCGAACTTGGCCCTGGTAAGGGTCATGTCCAGGTGCTTCGGCCCGGACGCGTCTGCCGTGATGAAGGGCAGGTTGATCGTGGTCTGGGCAACCGTGGAAAGCTCGATCTTCGCCTTCTCGGCGGCCTCTTTCAGCCTCTGCAGGGCCATCCTGTCGTTCCTCAGGTCTATGCCGTATTCCTGCTTGAAGCTGTCTGCCATCCAGTCTATTATACGCTGGTCGAAATCGTCGCCTCCGAGGCGGTTGTTGCCGCTGGTGGCGAGGACCTCGAATACTCCGTCGCCGATCTCCAGTATGGACACGTCGAACGTTCCGCCGCCCAGGTCGAATACCAGTATCTTCTGGTCGGTTTCCTTGTCAAGGCCATAAGCCAGCGCTGCGGCCGTAGGCTCATTTATGATCCTCAAAACCTCCAGCCCGGCAATCCTTCCGGCGTCCTTCGTCGCCTGGCGCTGGGAGTCGGAGAAGTATGCAGGCACGGTTATGACCGCCTGGGTCACCTTTTCGCCCAGGTAGGCTTCCGCGTCGGCCTTCAGCTTCTGAAGGATCATTGCCGAGATTTCCGGAGGAGTATAGACCTTGTCGTCGATCCTGATCTTTCTATCGGTACCCATATCCCTCTTTATGGATACGATCGTCCTTTCAGGATTGGTTATGGCCTGTCTCTTCGCCACCTGCCCCACGAGCCGCTCGCCCGTCTTGGAAAATGCCACGACCGACGGTGTAGTACGGCTACCTTCGGCGTTTGGGATGACGACAGGCTCACCGCCTTCCATAACGGCTACGCATGAGTTTGTCGTACCGAGGTCTATTCCGATTACTTTTCCCATAGTTCGATCACTCCTGTTTATTTAAATTAAGGCCAAAGAAGGTCTAGTTCGCAACTTTCACCATGGAATGGCGAATGACGATCTCATCCTTGTAGGTATATCCCTTCTGGAATTCTTCTATGATCTCGCCCGTGCCGTAGTTTTCATCCTCCACATGCATGACGGCATTGTGAAGTTCGGGATCAAATGTCTTGCCCACGGCTTCAATAGGTTTTACGCCCAGCTTGTCGAGAATATCCGTCACCTGCCTGAGGATCAGGCTTACGCCTTCCCGGAGGCTCTTACCCTCCTCGGTCTCGACCTCCGAGGCCAGGGCGCGCTCAAGATTGTCAACAACCGGGAGGAACCTTGAAACCACGTCGCATACCGCATCGCTGTACAGCCTTTCCTTCTCCCGGTTGGTACGCTTGCGATAGTTATCGTATTCTGCCGCAAGGCGCTGCGCCTTGTCCAGCAGCTCGTTCATCTCTTTTTCCTTGTCTTCCAGCGCTTTCTTAAGCGTGTTGATCTCGTCTTCCAGGCCGCCGCCTTCGGGTTTACCTTCAGCGGACTGCCCCTCGGCGACGTTTTCCTGTGTTCCGCCGGGTTGCGCGGTATCTTCGGGCGCAACAGGCGGCATAGCCTCACTGTCCGCAGCCGTATTCTCTTCGGGCTGGTTCAGTTCGGGTAAATCCTTGCTGTTCATTTATAACTTCCTTTCAACCGTTATTTGTCTGCGCATTGATCCTTAGTCGAAAAACTTCATGATCTCCCTGTTGATCAGTTCCTTGATATATAGTATGGAGGAAACCACCCTGCTATAAGTCATCCTGGTAGGCCCTATTACGCCTATGGCCCCGGTGCTCCTGCCTTCCGGACCATAAACGGCAGTCACCACGCTGAGGTCCTTCATTGGGCCGATCTCGTTCTCGCTGCCGATCCTTACTTCAAGGGTTGGTTTTTGCATGGCCATCCTCGCCAGGGCCTGGATCACGTCATCCTCGCTGAAAAGTTCGAGGACTTCCCTGGCCTTCATGAGATCGCTGAATTCGGGATAGTTCAACAGGTTGGTAACCCCGTCAAGGAATACGTCGGTGCTCTCGACCCTGCGGAGGCATTCCCTTACCGCGTCCAGGACCTGCGCCACCAGCGGCGCGGGCAGCCCTGAGATCAGCACGAGCTCAAAAGGATCGGGCATCGCAACAGCGCTGACCTTTTTGCCGGAAATCTTTGCGTTGAGCGCATTGGCCAGCCTGGTCACCTTTTCCTCTTCAACGTTTTCGCTGTGCTTTAACATCCTGTTCCTGACGATTCCGCCCTCGACGACAAGCACGATAAGGAGATGCGTATCGTCGATGGATACTACCTGCACCGATTTAATCAGGGACTCGGAAAGCCTGGGCGAGATGACGATGGTAGGATAGCCCGTGAAGGAGGAAAAGATGCTGCATACCCTCTTGAAGAGCTCGTTCAGTTCCTCCGTGCCGCTTTCCGTCGACTGCCTGAGGCTCATGATCTCATCATGGCCAAGCTGGTAGTACTGCATCAGGTGGTCAACGTAAAACCGGTATCCCTTATCCGACGGAACCCTTCCGGCTGACGTATGGGGTTGGGTAATATATCCCAGTTCCTCCAGGTCGGCCATCTCGTTCCTGATGGTGGCCGATCCAAGGCCAAGGTCATGCTTCCGGGCAATGGTACGGGAACCGACAGGTTGGGCAGACTGGATGTAAACGTCGATGATGGATTTCAGTATTGTCTTTTTTCTGTCGTTAAGCTCGTTTTCCCAGGTCACTTTCTCACCCCCCTAACGGCCTCCTGGGATCCTGGAGCTCATTATTCCTGTATCCCGGAAAACTTATTTTCCTTGATTGTTAGCACTCTCCACTGATGAGTGCTAACACAATTCAAAAATAACACTCATCCACCGGTTTGTCAAGAGGCCGCAGCCGGGGATGAGCTGGCTTGCGTAACGGTCCTGGCGTCCCATTCTATCTCTGGATTATAATCGTAATGCGGGTTCCTTCCCCGTCCATATCGTCGATTGTCAGGCGGCAGCGCAGCAGCGACAGTTCCGCCGCCACGTCGGTGAAGCGCGAGTCGGACTTGAATTCATCGATGTCAACCACCTTGTCCCCGGTGATGCCTATATGTACCGCGCTGCCTTCCTCGTAGGCTACAACCTCGACGCTCCCTATGCGCCTTGCCTCATCCTGCTCGGTGTAGGCCTTTTCCAGGAGAAGCTTTATAAGTCCGCCCAGGGGCGATACGATCTTGTCGGCTATCTCCTTGTCAACCTCGATGTTCTCGCCCATGGTCGAGAACCTTACTTCCAGGTGGTTCTCCTCTATGATGGTGCAGGCCAGGCGGGTCAGTTTCTGGAACGTCTGCTGGAGCGTGACCATCCGCAGTTCCTTAAGTATGCTCTTCACGTCCTGGACCATGTTGAACGCTCTTGACGCGTCAATGGTAAGAGCGTCGTTGCTGCCGAACCTCAGGACGGCCTCATCCCTGATGGAATCAAAGATACTGCCTATATTGCCGATTATGCCTATTATCTGGTCAAGCCTCTCCAGAGGGATCTTGACATACTGGTCCGCGGTGCCTGCGTTTCTTATTTTCTGCATGCGTATGGCCTTGATGATGTCCGAAACGTCTACCTTCTTTTCCTTCAGCACGATCTCGCCGAATTTCATCCTGCTGAAGACGCTGCTCTGCTTCCTTAAGATATCCTCCACGTCGGAGTGCTTGATGGCCCCTTCCGCCACGAGGATTTCGCCGATGCGGGCCCGTCTTCCCTCCGGCTGGCGTATCTCGAGGATTATGTCCTCGATCAGCTTCCTGATGTTGCTGATATGCTGCTCAACCTCGCCCATGAACAGGGTGTCCTTCACGTCGTCACCGTTCTCGCATATCCTTCTTATGAACCTGACAGAGAACAGAAGGAGGTTTATGACGCTTCTTCCGGCCGGTGTACCGTATTTCTTGAGGGTTTCCAGGAGTTCCTTGGAAGCCTCGGCTATCCTCCCGCTGACAGGGTCGTGCAGCAGGCCGGCCAGGCCCCTTACCGCGTCGAAGCTGCAATAGATCGAATTCAGGTGATCAGCGTTGTCCGGCTCCATCTCGAGATCCACGAGCTCTATCTCGATCTTCTCCAGGATCTCCCTCATCTCGGCTATGAAATCGTTCATGTAGTTCCTGCTGATCTCCGCGAGCCCGGGAACCGCTGATTCAGTTCCCCTCATCTCATTCATCTCCATCATATTATCCTCCCTGCCTTTTCTCTGCCGGAAAAAGCTCAGATAAACTCAACAAATACCTGGTTGGCAAAGTCCATGCCTCTTTTCGTCAATCTTACCACAGAACCGTTAAGCTCAACAAGTTCTCTTTCGGCAAGATCCGCCAGCTTTTTGCCGTACCTTTTCCTGACATCGGTCCCATAGACGGATGACAGCGTGTCAATGTCAACGCCACCTGTCAGTCTGAGCCCGAGAATCATGCTTTCTGACAGAGCTTCATCATTTGAAATATGATAGTATTCGCTTAACGCGGCATTCCCGCGGTCCACGCTTTCCAGGTACAGCTTCAGGTCCGGGGTGTTGGCGAACCGCGCCCCGTTGAAAAAGGAATGCGCCGCGACTCCGAACCCCAGGTAATCACCCCTCAGCCAGTAATTCATATTATGTCGGCAACGGTAATGAGGTTTCGCCAGGTTGGATATCTCGTACTGCTCAAAACCGTCTTTTCCTAATACTTCCACGGCTGTCCAGTACATCCTGCGCTCCAGGTCCTCGTCGGGTTCCGGCCAGCAGCCCGCCTGCCTCATCCTGCCGAACCGGGTGCCTTCCTCCACGGTCAGGCTGTAGCAGGAAACATGGGGAATACCGCAGGACAGGACCCTGGATATCGTCTCGAGCCAGTCCTCCATGGTCTGGTAAGGTATCCCGAATATTATATCGGCATTTATATTGGAAAAACCATGCTCCCGCGCGATAAAGACCGCCTCGTCGAACTGCCTCGCCGTATGTATCCTTCCCAGGAATTCCAGGAGCCGGTCCTGGTACGCCTGGAGGCCGATGCTTAGCCTGTTGATCCCGGCTTCCCGGTATGCGCCGAGCCTCTCGTGGTCCAGTGTGCCGGGGTTGGCCTCGATGGTGATCTCGGCGTCCGGGATGATATCGTAATGCTCTCGCACAGCTTTCATTATTCGCATGATAAAGCCATGGGGAAGGATTGATGGGGTGCCGCCGCCTATGAAGACCGACACGACGCGGCGCTGCCCGGCCATCTGGGATTTCTGCTCCAGTTCCCTGGCCACCGCGCCGGCATACGGCTCCCAGGCATCCTCCATGCCCGACCAGGAAACGAAATCACAGTACCTGCACTTTCCGGCGCAGAAGGGGATATGGATATACAGACCTATATCATTCGACATTCCTGTCATGCCGCATCCTCACATATCCAGCTTGAGCACGCTCATGAAGGCTTCCTGGGGAATCTCCACGGTGCCCACCTGGCGCATGCGTTTTTTGCCTTCCTTCTGCTTTTCAAGCAGCTTCTTCTTTCGGGTGATGTCGCCGCCGTAACACTTGGCCAGGACATCCTTGCGGTAAGCTTTCACGGTTTCCCTGGCTATGATCTTGCTGCCGATGCAGGCCTGGATTGGTATCTCGAACATCTGCCTGGGTATGGTTTCCTTGAGCTTTTCGGCCATCCTGCGCCCCCTCGCGTATGCCTTGTCGGCATGGACTATGAAGGACAGGGCATCGACAACCTCGCCGTTTAGCCTTATATCCAGCTTGACAAGTTTTGATTCCTTGTAGCCGGTAAGCTCGTAGTCCAGTGAAGCATAACCCCTCGACCTTGATTTCAGGGCGTCGAAGAAATCGTAAATTATCTCGTTCAGTGGCATCTCGTAGCTGAGGATAACGCGGGTTGCCTCCAGGTATTCCATCCCCAGGAAGGTGCCCCTCCTGTCCTGGCAAAGCTCCATGATGCTCCCCACGTACTCGGTCGGCGTCATGATTGAAGCCTTGACGACCGGTTCTTCCATTACGGCTATCTCGGTGGGATCGGGCATGTTTGTCGGGTTGTCCAGGTAGATCACCTCGCCGTTGGTCTTGGTGATCCGGTATATAACGCTGGGCGCGGTGGTGACGATATCCAGGTTGTATTCCCGCTCAAGCCGCTCCTGTATTACCTCCATGTGAAGGAGGCCGAGAAAACCGCACCTGAAGCCCAGCCCAAGAGCCGCAGAGCTTTCCGGCTCAAACATCAGGGACGCGTCGTTGAGCTGAAGCTTCTCCAGGGAATCCTTCAGGTCGTTGTAATCGGCCCCGTCCGCCGGGTATATGCCGCAGAACACCATGGGCACCGCCTTCTTGTACCCCGGAAGAGGCTCGGCGGCGGGATTGGATACCAGGGTGATTGTATCTCCCACGCGGCAGTTGCGCACATCCTTTATGCTGGCGCATATATAGCCCACCTCGCCGGCCCTGAGAGCATCGGACGGGATATGCCTTCCCGGGCTCATGTACCCTAGCTCGGTCACCGTGTATTCCTTCCCGGTATGCATCATGCGGATGACCTGCCCCGGCGACACGCTCCCTTCCATTACGCGCACGTAGGCAATGACTCCCTTGTAGGTATCGTAAAGGGAGTCGAATATGAGCGCCCTTAAGGGGGCGTCCTCGTCTCCCCGGGGAGCCGGGATGCATGATACGATCTTTTTCAGCACGCTGTCGATATTGATCCCGTTCTTGGCCGAGATCAGGGGCGCATCATGGGCTTCGAGCCCGATTACGTCCTCGATCTCCCTGATTACCTCTTCGGGCCTGGCGCTGGGGAGGTCAATCTTGTTTATTACCGGGATGATCTCCAGGTTATGCTCGAGAGCGAGGTATACATTGGCCAGGGTCTGTGCCTCTATACCCTGGGAGGCGTCCACCACGAGGACGGCTCCCTCGCAGGCCGCTATGCTCCTCGACACCTCGTAGTTGAAATCCACGTGGCCGGGGGTGTCAATCAGGTTGAGGATATACTCTTCGCCGTCGTCGCCCTTGTATACCATCCTGACAGCCCGCGCCTTGATGGTTATCCCCCGCTCGCGCTCGATATCCATGTCGTCCAGGACCTGTTCCTCCATCTCGCGTTCCGTCAGGGAACCGGTCATCTCCAGCAGCCTGTCGGCCAGGGTGGATTTCCCGTGATCGATATGGGCTATGATGCAGAAATTCCTTATCTTTTTCTGTCTTTCACCGCTCATATTCCATCCTCGTCAATTGTTTAATCAACCTGTCATTTTTTGCTCTTGACAATTATACCATCACGGATTTCCCGTTTAAAGTGTCAAACTCCATCATCTAACCAGTTGCGCCGTCATAAATATAGCCTGGATAACCTTTCCTGAAAACGGATGGTGAGGTCATGGACTCTGCCGCTGCCGTACCCGCGGTCTGCTATGCCCTTGGAGCGGGCATGGCGACCGGGATGGGAGGGCTCCTGGTCCTGCTTTTCAAAAAAACCGATACCCGGGTGCTGTCGGCCATGCTGGGGTTCTCCGCGGGAGTCATGGTCTATGTATCCTTCATCGAGCTTTTCCCCGAAGCCGAGGCAATTCTAAGAAGCACCCACGGTGAGCAGAGGGGCAGGATCCTCACGGTCCTGTCGTTCTTCTTCGGCATTGTCCTTACAGCCCTGATAGACGAACTCATCCCCGAGCCGGGATATCCGTCCGCATCCCAGGGCGCGCGGGCCGAGGGTTTCCGCAGGCGGGCGCCTGACTTCGGCAGGCTTTATAAAACAGGGCTGTTCACCGCCATGGCTGTCACCGTCCATAATTTCCCCGAAGGGGTCGCCGCTTTCATCTCGGGGGTAAAGGACCCGCTGCTCGGCCTTTCGGTTGCTCTGGCCATCGCGATCCACAACATACCCGAGGGCATATCCATCGCCATGCCGGTTTATTACGCCACGAAAAGCCGCGCAAGGGCTTTCTGGATGTCGCTTCTGTCCGGCCTCTCGGAGCCCCTGGGGGCCGTCCTGGCCATGCTGGTCCTCGGCCGGTTCATCACCGATACGCTGTTCGGCATGGTATTCGCGGCGGTCGCAGGGGTCATGGTCTACATCTCAATGGACGAGCTTCTTCCGTCCGCGAGGGAATACGGGGAGCATTACCTTTCCATATTGGGGTTCGTGCTGGGGATGGGTGTCATGGCAGCAGGAGTGCTCCTGATCTTTCACGGGTAGGCGTATGCCGCGGCACGCGGGAAGCCCCGGGAACCGGAGGCCTGCAAAAAAGAGCGGGCAAACCCGCTCTCCCTTTCATTCCCTTTCAAATGACGCGCATTTCGTGTCCTTCTCATCATCCGCCTTATCCTTGCTCTTCGATACATGGATGTGATCAAGCGCGCAGTATTGCTCGGTCTTAGCGTGATACCTGCATTCCTTTACGTTGCAGCCGATCGACTTGTTGGGTCCCATAGATTCACCTCCCGCAGCTTATTATTCCGCGGGAATCGATATAGGTATCCCATGAACATAATGACTGGTTTCTCATTTTATTCCAATATCACGCCTGTAATGCGCGTTTTTGAAATGAATGCGGCTGACGGCGTCATAGGCCTTGCGCCGCGCCTCTTCCATGTCGGCGCCGCGCGCTGTCACGCCGAGGACACGGCCGCCGTTGGTGTAGAACCTGTCCCCTTCCTTTTTGGTGCCTGCGTGGAAGACCAGTATTTCCGGATGGTCCCTGAACTGTTCAAGGCCCGTTATCTCGAAACCCTTCTCGTAGGCCCCGGGATAACCTCCGGAAGCCATGACGACGCACACGGCCGCGCCCGGCTCCCACCGGATGTCCACCTTGTCCAGTTCCTCGCGGATAATAGCCTGCATTATTTCAAGCAGGTCGGTCTTCAGCAGCGGCAGGACAACCTGGGTTTCGGGATCGCCGAAACGGGCGTTGTATTCCAGGACCTTCGGGCCTTTCCCGGTGAGCATGAGGCCGAAGTACAGCACTCCCTTGAACTTTCTTCCTTCCTGGTTCATGGCCCGCACGGTGGGCTCGAATATGGTTTCCATGCATTCCTGCGCGATCTTATCCGTGTAATGCCTGCTGGGGGTAAAAGTACCCATGCCTCCGGTATTGGGTCCCTGATCGTGGTCGAACGCCCTCTTGTGGTCCTGTACGCTGACCATTGGCTTTATGGTCTTGCCGTCGGTGAAGGCCAGGATCGACACCTCGGGGCCGATCATATACTCTTCAACCACGATCCTGCTGCCGGCGCTTCCGAACTTTCTTTCCTCCATGATTGCGTTAACTGCCGCCACGGCCTCTTCGCGGGTATTGCATACGAGGACCCCTTTGCCCAGGGCCAGGCCGTCGGCCTTTACCACGACGGGGATATCGCACTTCATGACATAATCCCTTGCCTCGCGGCTGTCGTCGAACACCCGGTAATCGGCCGTGGGGATGTTGTACTTCTTCATAAGGTTCTTGGCAAAAACCTTGCTTGCCTCGATAATGGCGGCATCCTTCCGCGGGCCGAAGGCGAATATCCCCGCTTCTTCCAGCGCGTCCACCATGCCCATCGCCAGCGGATCGTCGGGAGCCACCACCACGAGGTCAATCCTGTTATCCCTGGCGAAGGTTACCACGCCCTCAATATCGGTGGCGCCGACCGGGACAAGCTTCGCTAGTTCACCGATCCCGCCGTTTCCGGGCGCGCAGTAGATCTCAGTCACACCAGGGCTCTGGGCCAGTTTCCAGGCTATGGCGTGTTCCCTTCCGCCGCCGCCGACTACCAGTACCTTCATTCCTCGTCTTCCTTTCCCTTTTTTGATTCTTCAAGGATTATAACCCGTCTTCCCTCCACCTTGAGCCTACCCTCGGCAAAAAGCCTTATCGCCTCGGGAAGCAGCACCCACTCGGCCTGCTCCATGACCCTTCTCTGGAGGCTTTCTGGAGTATCGTCGGGCAGCACTTCAACGGCTTTCTGGAGGATGATGGGACCTGAATCGTAGTCCCTGTCTACAAAATGCACCGTGGCTCCCGTAACGCGCACGCCGTATTCCAGCGCCTTCCGGTGGGGGATAATCCCGTAGAAGCCTTTTCCGCAGAAAGAAGGGATCAGGGACGGGTGGACGTTTATGATCGCGTTTTCGTACTCGGCGAGGACCCTTTCTCCGAGAAGGCTCAAAAACCCGGCCAGGACCACAAGCTGGACGTCATATTCCTTAAGGCGTTTCAATACCGCTTCGTCATACTCCTCGGGCGTTATAAAATCCTTCCTGGAGATAACGCAGCATGGTATGTTGTGCTTCCTGGCGCGTTCCAGGGCATATGCCCCGGGCCTGCTGGATATAACCGTTACCACCTGGCATCCGGGGAGCTGCCCGCTATCTATCCGGTCCAGGATTGCCTGCAGGTTTGTGCCGCCCCCTGAAACCATGACGCCTATCCTCAGCATATCGTGATTCTCTCCCCGCCTCTAACGATCTCGCCAATAACGAATGCCTTTTCGCCAAGCTGAATGGCGGACCTGACAATTTCATCGGCCTCGTCGGGTGAAACGGCCAGGACCATGCCGATTCCCATGTTGAAGGTGTTATACATATCCTTTTCGGGGATATCGCCCGTTTCCCGGAGCAGGCGGAATATGGGCAACACCTCCCAGCTGCCCTTGTGTATCACCGCGCCCAGGCCTTCGGGTATTATCCTGGGGATGTTCTCGATAAATCCCCCTCCAGTAATGTTGGCGATACCTTTTATTTCATGCTTCCCGATCAGCGAGAGAATAGTCTTTACGTATATGCGCGTCGGGGTAAGGAGTTCCTCCCCGAGGGTTTTTCCAAGCCTTTCATCATACTTTCCCAGGTTCTCCCTACTGGGGTTCAAAACCTTCCGGACCAGCGAGAAACCGTTGCTGTGAAGCCCGGCTGAAGCCAGGCCCACGAGAAGGTCGCCTTCCCGGATAGTTTTCCCGTCTATGATCCGGTCCCTGTCAATTATTCCGACCACGAACCCGGCCAGGTCGTATTCATCCTCAGGGTAAAAGCCCGGCATCTCTGCGGTTTCGCCGCCGATCAGGGCGCACCCGGCCTGCACGCAGCCGTCGGTCACACCCTTCACTATCTGCTCCACTTTCTCCGGGATGAGCTTTCCCGTGGCGATATAGTCCAGGAAAAACAAGGGCTGCGCCCCGCAGCACACCACGTCGTTGGCGCACATGGCGACGCAGTCTATACCTACCGTATCATGCCTGTCCATCAGGAAAGCTATCTTCAGCTTGGTTCCAACGCCATCGGTGCCCGAGACAAGCACGGGCTTTTTTACATCGATACCCTCCAGGCTGAACAACCCGCCGAACCCGCCTATCTCTTCAAGCACCCCTGGCCTCATGGTCTTCCGGATATGGGATTTCATGAGTTCGACGGCCTTGTATCCCGCCGTCACGTCAACCCCGGCTTCTTTATAAGTCGTCATTCTCCATCCTCCTCGCCGCGCCTTATGCTCATTCTGCGGGTAAGCCTTCCTCTTCCGGATCTATAGGATACTTCCCGGTGAAACACCCGGTACAGAAGCCCATTTTCGGGGCGCCCACGGGGGTTTTCATGAGCCCTTCCACGCTAAGGAACCCCAGGCTGTCGGCTCCCAGGCTTTCCCTGATCTCTTCTATGGTCTTTTGCGCCGCTATCAGCTGGTTGGTGCTGGAAATGTCAATGCCGAAGTAGCATGGGAATTTGACCGGCGGCGAACTTATCCTCATGTGCACCTCTTTGGCGCCCGCGTTCTTAAGCATCTGCACGAGTTTTCTCGTGGTGGTGCCCCGTACGATGGAATCGTCGATCATCACTATGCGCTTGCCCTCTATCTCATCCCTGAGAGCGTTCAGCTTAATGTCAACGCTTTGCTCCCTCATCCTCTGCTGGGGCTGGATAAAGGTCCTTCCCACGTACCGGTTCTTTATCAGCGCCTCGCCGTAAGGAATGCCCGACTGTCTTGAGAATCCTATTGCGGCTGTAAGGCCCGAATCGGGCACGCCCACCACCAGGTCGGCATCAACCGGATGCTCCATGGCCAGCCTTCGTCCTGCCTCCAGGCGGGCCCTGTAAACCGACGCACCGTCGATGAAGCTGTCCGGGCGCGCGAAGTATATATGCTCGAAAATGCAGAAATGGCGGGGCTTGGTGCCAACTGCCTTCCTTATGGACCGGATCTCCTCTCCCTGGATGAAGACGATCTCACCCGGATCCACGTCCCTTACAAAATCGGCTCCCACCGCGTCAAGGGCGCAGCTCTCCGATGCCAGGATGATGGAATCATCAAGCTTTCCTATGCAAAGCGGCCGCAAGCCCCAGGGATCGCGCATGCCTATCAGGTGGTTACGGGTCATCATTACGACAGAGTAGGAGCCCTTCACCTGTTCCATGGTCTTCGTGAGTATCTCTTCAAGGTCATCGGTCTGTATTCCGTAACGTGATATGAGATTGGCGATGACCTCCGAGTCGGTCGTTGTCTGGAATATGGCGCCGGACTCCTCGAGGGTTTTCCTTATCCTGGCCGCGTTTACCAGGTTGCCGTTATGGGCGATGGCCATCGGCCCGCCCTTGTAATTGGCCATGAGGGGCTGGCTGTTTTCAAAGGACGTGCCGCCTGTGGTCGAGTAGCGGCAGTGGCCGATGGCTATGCTTCCCTCCAGCCTGTCCAGTATCTTCTCGCTGAAGACCTCGGATACGAGCCCCAGGCCCTTGTGTCCCGTAATGACGCCGTTTTCGCCGGTTACCGCTATGCCGCAGCTTTCCTGGCCCCGGTGCTGCAGCGCATAGAGGCCGAAATATACCAGGCGGGCTATATCGAAGCCGTTGTTGTTCACGACGCCGAAAACGCCGCAAGCCTCGCGGGGCTTGTCCTCCAGGTCCGCGCGGCATTTGAATGTGGAATTCATGTTCGCAATCATTGCCCGGCACCTCTCAATCGGGCCTTTAGCTGCTGGTCCTTGCTGTCAACGGCCTCGGCCAGTTTCTTCTTGTATTCGCGCATCCTTTCACGGAGTTCCGGATAATTGCCGCCCATGATCTGGACAGCCAGGAGCGCCGCGTTCTCGCTCCCGTTAATGGCCACGGTCGCCACGGGCACGCCCGATGGCATCTGGACGATGGAGAGCAGCGAATCAAGCCCGTCAAGGGCCGATGTCTTGATGGGAATGCCTATGACCGGGAGGACGGTATATGCCGCCAATACGCCGGGAAGGTGGGCAGCCTTGCCAGCGGCGGCGATGATAAGGTCATAGCCCTCGCTTTCCGCGTTCCTGGCAAGCTGCGCGGCCCGTTCCGGCGTACGGTGGGCCGAGCAAACGGTAACCGTCGTTTCCACGCCGAAATCCTTCAGGATCCCGAGGCATCCTTCGATTACAGGAAAATCAGAATCGCTGCCAATAACTATGGCTACTTTAGGTACCTTTGACATGACAAAACCCTTCCAATGGCAATAAAATGACAAAAGGGGCTGGATTAGCCAACCCAGTAGCTTGCTGACATGATTATACTATAGGAACGGATTGGCCTTTGTCAATGTTGAATCCGCCAAAGTGTGACAGTGTTTTCCCGCCCGGGTTGTCGATTCTTTACCTTCAGGAACCTGCGCTGTCAGTCATTGCAGCGCACCAGGTATTTTTTCACCATGAATGCCGGGAAGTATGACTCCTTGGATTTGCGAAGCCCTTCCAGGCCCATATCCTCTTCCCTGTTGATATATTTCGTGTCCGCCCATTCCCTGGCGCAGAACTCCCGGTTGATGAAGGTATAGATGCCATGGATGCCCAGATTGCCCTTTTCAACCCTCACCACGGCCATCTCGTCGTTGAGCTTTTCGCCGATGGTAAAAGCCTCGGCCTTGCCGTTAACCCTCACCAGTCCGCCCTTCAGGCCGAACCTTTCCCAGTTGTCCAGCAGTTCCTTGCATGCGAGGCGCTCGCAGTTATCGGGATGCCTGCAGTCGGACTCGTTTTTTTCACACCACTCCTCGAACACGCGGAAGCATTCGCCGGTGTTCCCCGGATCCACCGGCACGTATTCGTGGTTCTCGTAATAGCGCAGGAACTGGCTTATATGATTCCTTTTCCTGCTGTATTTCCTGCCGGCGAGATGGACCAGGTCTGTGGTGTTGTAGACGTAATCCGATGCCGCACGAAGGTAGGTAACCTCAGCCCGGTTCCCGTAATGGCCGGTAAGGAGCGGTACCTTGCTCTCCTCCACGCGGCCGAAGGCAAGGTCCCAGCGCTGCTCCCTGAAGTAAGCTTCAACGGCGTCCAGGGCCTTTTTGAAGCCCTCGCCGTCGTGCCGCCCGTCCACGGGTATCGGGCAGAAGGCAAAGGGAATATAAGTCCTGGGGTTGGCCACCATGCAGAGATGGTTTCCGAATATGCCGAACCTCAGGTTATAGTCATGCCTCCAGGCATAAAGATACGGGAAGGTAAATTCCGATGCTGTGGTGCGCATGCGCCTCAGTATTGGGGCTAAAAGGTCCTGGTCTTCAAGTTTCAGTTCTCTGAAATCACTCATGATTAACAATTCATCTGCCTTTTATGATGTCTGCCTGTGAAGTATGGGTCAGTCGCCGAAACTGACGCCTATGCTTCTCGCTATCCTGATAAGTTCCCCGTCCAGCGGAACGGTCTTTATCCTGCCTGCTATCTCCGAAATACTTACGGGGCAGAGTTGGTCGTTCCTGATGGCCGCCATCATGTTGTACCTGCCCTCGGCGATCATGTTCACCGCCGAGGCGCCCAGCCGGGTGGCCAGGATCCGGTCGTAGGGGGAAGGTTCCCCGCCACGCAGGAGATACCCCAGAACGGTCACCCTGACCTCCAGCCTGGTCAGCCTTTCAAGCTCGGCTGCAAGCCGGCTGCTTACGCCGTTTATATTCTGTATATCGTCGTCATCGCTCACAACGGGTTCCTGCGTCCTGTCGTGCCCAACGGGCCTGCTGCCTTCCGACGCCACTATGATGCTGAAGCTCTTCCCCTCGTTCTTCCGCTCGAGTATGCGCTTTGCCACCTTGCTGATATCGTATGGTATCTCGGGTATGAGGATGATGTCCGCCCCGCCTGCTATCCCCGACTGCAGAGACACCCACCCGGCCGATGTTCCCTTGACTTCCAGGATCATGACCCGGTGATGGGACTCGGCGGTCGAATGCAGTTTGTCCAATGCATGGGTCGCGGTGACCACGCTGGTCATAAAACCCACGGTCACGTCGGTGGCAGGCACGTCGTTATCTATGGTCTTGGGGATGGCGACTATGTTAATCCCCTTCCCGATGAGCCTGTTCGCGATATAGATGGTATTGGTGCCGCCGATAACTATAAGGCACTTGATATCATGCATCCTCAGGGTGTCAATAACCCTGTCGCTCATATCCCTGTACTGCTTCTCCCCGTCATGATCCACCAGGACCCTGAAGGGATCGAAGTTATTGGTGGTGCCCAGTATGGTCCCGCCTTTGTCCAGCAGCCCGGACGAGTCGGAGAGAGACAGCTTCACGAAACGGTTGTAGACCAGGCCAAGATAGCCGTCCTTGAACCCGATCACCTCGTAACCGTAGTTGATGATGGCGGTCTTCACAACCGCGCGTATTACCGAGTTCAGCCCGGGGCAGTCCCCGCCGCATGTAACCAAACCAATCCTGAACCCAGCCATTTCCATCCTCCCTCACATGTTTTCATCAAGAAACGCAGGGCGCCCATCGCCCGGTTCATGCCCCGCGCTGAGACGCCCATGCCTAATAAGTCCTGGAAAGCCCATTTGCCTCAACGCTTCATACATTATGATCGCCACCGCGTTGGAAAGGTTAAGGGAACGGATATTCTCCCTCATGGGTATCCTGACGCACCTGTCGTAATTCTCCATGAGCAGGGTTTCAGGAAGACCCCTGGTTTCCTTCCCGAACATGATGAAGCAATCCCTGGGATATCGCACCTCGTCATAGGTTTTCGACGCCTTCGTGGAAGAGAAAAAGATGGGTTTCCCACGATGCTTGCTGAAGAATTCATCCAGACTGTTATAGTAATGGAGATCCAGTTTGTCCCAGTAATCAAGTCCCGCTCGCTTCAGGTACTTGTCCTCTATCGAGAAGCCCAGCGGGCCTATCAGGTGGAGCGCGGCGCCCGTCGCCGCGCAGGAACGGGCAATGTTACCCGTGTTCTGCGGAATTTCAGGTTCATGAAGAACGATATTCAGCACAACCAATTACCTCGATCCCGCTGCCCTTTGCATAAAAAGATGGCCTCGCCATCTTTCACATTTCATACCTCCAGCGATACGTTGATCTCTATCGGGGCATCGCCCTCCAGCAGCAAGGGGACACAGATGGTTTTCATATGGGCCGGGGTTATCAGCATCTTCTCGCCGACGAGGAGGGACGGCGGCGTAATCTCGATGCCTATGCCCCTGCCGGCAAGTATGGTCGCGGTATTTCCCATGATCATGTTACCCAGCTCCGATATGGCGCTCTTGGATATATCGTCCAACTCGGCAAGCGGAACGCCGCCCATCATGGACGACGCCACTTTAAGCGCCGTGCTCGTGTTCATGGATATGACCACCTGGCCCCTGATCTTACCGGTCAGGCCGACTATCACTGCGATATCATAGCTTTGATACGGTACATTCTTCAGGTAAACTTTACCTAAAACCGGCTTGCTGCCGGTCATCATCATCCAAACCGACTGGCTCGCCTCGATAAACGGGTTTATGTATTCTACGTTCATTAGTCTGCTCCTGTGATGGTTTGATCATTACAGTAGTTTTTTCAGCCTATGATCAGCCATAATCCCATAAAGGAAAAACTCATTAATGATTCTACCAAAACCTTGAGAAAAATGGAAGCCCTAGTTGTCCCCGTCCAGGGTCCGCCTGTATTCAAGGATCCTCCTTACGGCGTTCTTCCTGATCCTCACGGCCTTTTCGGGGCAAAACTCATGGCAGCAGAAGCAGCTTATGCACTTGCCGTAATCTATGACCACCTTGTTTTCCTCGTTCCTGTGGATGGCTTTGGGTGGGCATACCTCGATGCACTTCCCGCAGGCCACGCATCTTTCGCGTATTATCTCGGGCTTCGGCCTGAATATCCTTTCTATGAGGAACAGAAGCTTTCTTCCCAGCCTCATCCTTCCCGGGTACGCGAGGGCCGGGACATCGAAATCCTCGCACCGGATGGACGGGATATCCGCTCCCTCGAACACCACCTGGCCAGGGTCTAAGAGTTTCCTTTCCTCGGCCCGCTTCATGACGGGAACCTGCCTGTAGTCCACGTTGATAAGCTCCAGCGCGGCAAGGTCAGCCGCAAAACCGCTTTTTGAACCTATGAGCACACCCAGGTGCTTTGGCACCCCGGAGCCGGGGCCCTCGCCCTCCATCCCGATGATGCCGTCTATGATATTGATCTGCGGTTTTGACGCGAGGTAGATGTCGATAAGGCAGTCGGCGAATTCGTCGTGCTGGTCCATTCTCAGGTGATAGTCGGCTTTTTCCAGGCCGGCTATGGAGCCGAACATGTTCTTGACTGCCCCTGTATATACCATGAAACGGTGGGTCTTAAGCTTTGCGGCGTTTATGACAAGGTCTGCATCGCGAAGTGGCTTTATTATCTTCAAGGCCTTGACCACAAGGGCTTCCGGGTTGTCGACCTTCTCAACCCTGAGGTCGAAGTTCAGCTGCGCGCCTGTTTCGTCGGCGACCTCCCCCATGCCCGTCGCGGCATATATCCGCTTCAGCGAAGGCACGTTATACGGGCCTCCGGGGCTGTCCGCTATGCACACCAGCCCGCCTGCCTTCTGCACCAGGGCGGTTATCGCCTGTACCACCGCCGGGTGCGTCGTGGCAGCGTCATCGGACTTTTTCGCGAAAAGCAGGTTCGGCTTTATCACCACGCGCATGCCTGGCTTAACTATGGAACCGATGCCACCCAATCCTTCAAATATCTTCTCAATCGCTTCGGTAACCCGGTCAATACGGTAGTTATCGCACAACTCAACAATTACCTTGTCCATAGGTTCACCTTCGTTTTCATGCCCTCACGCGAGCCGTCTCACGGTTCCGGCAAAAATGCTTCCTCGACATAGGCGCCCGAGCTGTTCCAGAAGATCCATTCCCTGTACCCTGCGTCGTAAACTGCCTGGATCTGCTGCCTGTACTGCTCTGCGCCGTATTCCTGGTAATATCCCTTCGGCAGATACTTCGCCGTGAATCCCTGTATGTACGGCCTCACGTCGGCCCGGTACGGCTGCATTTCCGATATCCTGGACCTGATCCTTGCCAGGGCGTTGTACACCACTTCGTAAGGCTTCAGGTCAGGATGGGTGAAGAGGACGCCGTTTATGGTCTGGCCGACACCGTTGCCCATGGTTCCTTTCGAGTTGTTTGCATAGTGGGACGGATAGATCATCGGGCTGATATAGTCGACATTAAGTCCGACCAGTTCAAGTTCCTGCCCGATTAATCTCCCGTCAGGCCCTTTTTCGCCCACGATGCCGAAGACATCCGCGGAAACCGGGATCCTGGCGACCTCCTTGATCGCCTTTGACGCCTTGTACAGGAAATCGGCGATGACCTCCGACCGCGGCGGCATGTCCGGATCATAGGCAAAATCGGATGCCTTTCCGGTGGGGAATCTCACGTAATCGAACTGTATCTCGTCAAATCCCAGTTTGGCGGCTTCAACCGCGATCTCTATGTTGTATTGCTGCACCTCCGGTATTGAGGGATTGGTCCATGCGCCATTCTTATCACCATTCTCAAGCCAGAGTGTGCCCTTCGGCGTCTTGATGCCCCATTCCGGTTTTGCCTTGGCCAGGTTGTTATCCCTGAAACAAACGATTCTGCCGATAACGTAGATACCGTTTTCGTGGCATTTCCTCAGGACCTCGACAGGGTCATAGTAGTTTACGAAAAGGCCGAGTTCCTTTGCCATCGGCGCGTTGGTCCTGTAATTGACCACTCCGCCTTCCTTGATATCTATTACCAGCGCGTTGAGCTCTGTCCGGTTCACAAGGTCTATGTAATGGTCGATCTTTCGCCCGGTAACGCTCCCCGTCAGGTATATGGCCTTTACCTCAACCCGAGCCTTGTCCGCCTGGCCTTCGAGGATATTGATATTCTCCCGCCTGCCCGAGCCTGCGCTCCCCTGGGATGGCTGAGCCGGTGCCTGGCTGGGTTCGGGGGTAGGAGCAGGTGTGGGTTCCGGTGTAGGTTCCGGCGTAGGCGTTGGTGTCGGTGTTGGTGTAGGTGTCGGGGCAGGTGTGGGTGTCGGTTCGGGTGTCGGTGTCGGTTCAGGGGTCCCGGGCGCCTGGGTTCCCGGCTTGTCCGCCTGTGCCGGCAGATCGCCCGATCCGCATGAACCCATGAGCACTGCGATCGCCAGGATTAGGATAGCCACCTTGTACTTCTTCATATACCAAACCTCATCGTCCATAAAAATAGGCCATGACTGGACCGAAGAACACATCGGAAATAAAAACACGATCCAATGCATAACCTTTTCCCGGAACAGCCGTAAAGCGACTTTCGCGGATATAACCAATTTACCAAAAGTATCCCGCGATTACAAGCGACATTTATTTACAATCGGGTAATTGCCGCGTTCCGGCGGCGCCGGTAATGCCGTTTTATGGCCGCCTGATCCTTTTTCCTTGAGCAATGCCGCCCGTGATGATATATTTATCCTGGATAATCCGATCGGGGGAATATGTTGTGAAAAAGAAAATCCTTGCCATTCCGCTCTGCCTTGCGCTGGCGTTCTTCATTTCCGGATGCGGCTTAGGACAGCAATCATCGGGTACCGATGTCCAGACATCCGCGCCCGGACAAACGACGCCAGTATCTCCGGTCCCGCTGAAGCACAGCTCCGATCGCACGCCCGAGGAGATCGTCGCCTCCATGACGCTCGAACAGAAGGCGGCGCAGATGCTGCAGCCGGCAGTATACAATGCCTCCCCTAAAGCCATGAAAGAATACGGGTACGGTTCGATCCTTTCGCTCGCGGGGAACATGGACCGGACGGCTTCGGGCTGGAAGAGGACAGTGCTGGCATACCAGGAAGCGGCGCTTTCATCGATAAGCGGGATCCCGTTCATATACGGCACTGACGCGGTCCATGGCAACCAGGCATGCCTGGGGGCGGTGATCTTCCCGCACAATATCGGGATAGGCGCTGCAAACGACGAGGACCTGGCATACAGGATGGGACTGGCGGTTGCCGAGGAGATGAAGCTTTCGGGAATGCTGTGGAACTTCTCCCCATGCGTGGCCGTCGCGACGGAACCCCGCTGGGGAAGGACCTATGAGAGCTATTCCTCGGATCCCGGGCGGGTGTCAGGGATGGGCGTCGCCTATGCGAAAGGACTGATTGACGGCGGAGTGCTTCCTTGCGCCAAGCATTTCTTCGGCGACGGCAATCCAGTTTACGGGACGGGAGAGGGTGAATTCCTCGTGGACAGGGGAGACGCTTCGCTGAGCGACTCCGAGATCCGGGCCTTGCTGAAGGTCTACAAGGACCTCGTGGATGCCGGCGTAAAGACGGTCATGATCTCCCATGGCAGCGTAAACGGCGTTAAGATGCACGAGAACGCTTACTATATCAACGATATTCTCAAGGGCGAGTTCGGCTTTGACGGCTTCGTGGTCAGCGACTGGGAGTCCATTCACAACATCTCTGTTCCCGATCTCAAGGGACAGGTTGTTGCAGCCATCAACTCGGGCATTGATATGCTCATGGAGCCCCAGTATTATTCCGATTGCTATAAATACATCATCGAGGCGGTAAACGAAGGGCTTATCAGCCAGGAGCGGATTGATGACGCCGTGACCAGGATCATCCGCGTGAAGATGGAACTCGGCCTTTTCGACGATCCCATGCAGGAAAGGCTCGAGACAAAATATGAGGATGTCGGCTCCGCCGAGGTGCGGGATCTTGCCCGCCGGCTTGTCGAGAAAAGCCTCGTCCTCCTGAAGAATGACGGCAATGTTCTCCCCATCAGGCCGGGAAGCACCGTTTTTGTCACCGGTCCTGCCATGGACGATACCGGTGCCCAGTGCGGAGGCTGGACCATTGAATGGCAGGGAGCCACGGACGCGCGCTCAGGCCGAAGGTGGGTTGAAGGCGCCACCACCATCCTGGAAGGCTTGCAGGAGATCGCCGCCGAGTATAACCTGACCATAATAACGGAAGAGGCGAAAGCCTCAGGGGCAGACCTGACCATCCTCTGCGTGGGCGAGGTCCCCTACGCCGAATGGTTCGGTGACACATCCGACCTCAGCCTGACCGGCCCCCTCGGGCTTCCGGGCAACAAGAAGGCCATTGACCTGGCCAGGTCCCTTGGAAAGCCGACAGTTGCGCTGATCGTGGCCGGACGGAACCTGATCATCGAGGATTACTATGATGATTGGGACGCCGTGGTGATGTGCTATCTCCCGGGAAGCGAGGCCGATGGCATCGCCAACGTCCTTACGGGTAAAGCGCCGTTCTCCGGGACCCTGCCCATGCCGTGGTACAAGTCGGTAAACGACATCGGAACCACGAATTACAAGTTTGATGTGGGATACGGGCTGAAGTACTGATAAAGGTATCCCGTAAAGCTTAGGTCGCCTTGCGATAAAACCAGGGGGTCATCCCAAACCGTCCCCCTGGCTAAATTTATACACTTGTATCAATGCCGCTTTCTGAATCGGAGGCATTATTGGCTTTATATTGCTGCAATCCGAGTTTGAACATATAATTATTGCCTGCCACCAGATCCTGCATTTTGGGAAAATTACCCTTTTCAACGTTCTTAAACGCTTTTTCAAGAGTTTCTCGAAGTATCCTCATGTTCTCTTCAGGAGTTGTATTACTATAAGTACTCCCGTAGCTTCCGCCACTGACAACCAGTTTTGATTTTTCACCTGGACCGGCTTGGAGTTCAGTTCTTTGTATTTTGGCTTGTTTAAGCTTGGCAAGGTCAATACCGAAGTTTTCAGGGAGCTTTGTTGATATACCGGAAACCGGTTTCACGCTGGCACCACCTCATCTTTTATTGTATTATATTTCCATTTATATGCATGAGTGAAACAGGGCACCGCCTTCTGTATGCTTAAACTCTCGATCATCCCGTGTCCTGGTACTGTCTGTCTGGCTTCTTCCCACATACATAATGCCGGTTATTAAATACTGGTATTCAAATCATACGGATAATAAAACTTGTCGATTTATTGGCAGCAAATTAAAAGAGCGAAAAGATTATAACTTTTCGCTCTTTATTGGCTCCTCAAGTAGGACTCGAACCTACGACCCTGCGGTTAACAGCCGCATGCTCTACCAACTGAGCTATTGAGGAATAAAAATCTGGCAGCGACATATTTTCCCGGGCCGTGTCCAGCCCAGTATCTTCTGCACTGGAGAGCTTAACTTCTGTGTTCGGGATGGGAACAGGTGTTTCCTCTCCGTCATTGCCACCAGAATTA
>Ga0134100_1000159_pt1 | contig 79912 bp, 70 predicted proteins | sample 11_taG_2_FD_94444 | JGI IMG/M metagenome (GOLD analysis project Ga0134100, IMG submission 94444) | Switchgrass degrading microbial communities from high solid loading bioreactors in New Hampshire, USA - 11_42_5_180_A3 metaG | ecosystem: Engineered > Bioreactor > Semi-continuous > Anaerobic >...
TCCGAAGGGCACGTTCCTGAATTGGCCTGCGAATGTTTCCGTAACTGCCAGTGTATCCTTGAGGTGGACCTGCACAATGCTGCCTATCCCCTTTTCAAGTTCCGACACGACATCGTTGCCCCAGGCGCTGAGATTTCCCACGTCGGGGTAAACTTTCAGCCACGGGCTGGCAATGTGTTTCTCATAGAAAAGGTGCTTGGTGATGGAATTGAGAAATGACGTATCCATTATCTCATTGGCCAGCATGACTCCCTTGCGGGAGGCCTGGGCTGCCGCCCACTTAAGGCCTTCAAAAAACAGGCGGCGGCTGTCGGGTGTGGATTTTTCATAGTAGACGTCGTAGCCCGCGATCTGGATGGTCCGGATCCCCAGGTCCACGGCAAAATCTATGGCCTGTTCCATGATCAGGCGCGCCTTTTTCCTCACATCCGGATCGGCGCTGCCAAAGGGGAACCGCCTGTGGGCGCTCAGGCACATGGAAAGGATGGGAATGCCCGCGTCAAAAGCCTCCTGCCTTAGTTTTGCGCGTTCTTCCCTCGTCCATTCAAGCCTGGCCAGGCGTTCATCGCTCTCGTCGATGCAGATCTCGATAAAATCGAAACCCAGGTCCCTTGCCTTCATAAGGCGCCTTTGCCAGCTGTCGGCCGGATTCAGCGCTTTCTCGTAGATTCCTAGCAGATGGTTGCCCAGCATATGCATATTGCTCCTTACATAATTCAGTATTTAAACGCCGGTGTCCCCGGATATCCGGAAACTTAATGGACAGCCGCCGCCGGAAGCGGCGGCTGTTCGCCCCCCCTTATCGGTGAACCCGGCAGTGTTTTCCCAATCGACTGATACAAGAGAGTGCCATCAGGCACACGAGGCCGCCCGGCGCCCCGAGGATATCGCAGGGCACTGTGACCTCCCTGTTTATAACCGGAGCCTTCAACGGCTGCGGCCTGCCGTTCAGCGCTTTATGCATACCTCCCTGTTGAACAGGCGCTTCGGGCTCTCTCCCTTAACATAGCGGGACACTTCATCGGCGACCATCAGCGAATGCTGCACCGGGACATCCCTGGATGCCCCCGCGATATGGGGCGTGATAAGCACGTTGTCCATCCCGAGCAGCGGATGGTTTGAAGGAAGCGGTTCCTCCCAGAACACATCCAGGACCGCGCCGGCGATCCTCTTTTCGGCCAGCGCACTTACCAGCGCCTTCTGGTCAACGATTATCCCCCTTGCCGTGTTGATGAAGATGGCGGTCGGCTTCATCAGCGAAAACTCGCGCTCCCCGATCATGCCCTTGGTCTCATCCGTGACCTTGCACTGGATCGATACGAAATCGGAGCGCGAAAACACATCGTCCAGGGATGCCGGCTCTATGCCGCCGGCCAAAAGCTCCTCCGGCCGTACATAGGGATCAAAGGCCAGTATTTTCATCCCCATGGCAATGAGGATTCCCGCAAGTCTCCTGCCGACGGCCCCGTATCCCACCATCCCGAAGGTTTTCCCGAAGACCTCGAATCCCTTGAACTCAATATAGGGATTGGCGCCCGGCGTATTCATTGACCAGACCGTGTCATCCCTGTATTTGACGTCATAGATGTTCTCTTTCGGCTCGCCGAGGAACCTGCCGCTTCGGATTTCATGGTATGAACGCGCGATGTTCCGGATCAGCGAGATCATGGCGCCCACAATGAATTCGGCTACCGAGTTGGCGTTCCGGCCGGGGGCGTAGAGCAGGGGTATGCCCCTTTCCGTGCAGGCAGCCGCATCCACGTTTACGGGATTTCCCCGTAAGCACATGATGAGCTTAAGGTCCGGGCAGGCTTCGATAACCCTCCTGGTCACCTGCTCATATTCAACGATGAAAACTTCCGCGCCCTTAAGCTTCTCGATGAGTTCCTCTTCGGGCATGAGCCTTTTTTCCGTGGCCCACCCGCATACGGTCACATCGCACAACTCTTTTACCTGGGACAGGTATGGTTCAACCACCTCGGCGGTGATGACGCATCTTGGCTTTGTCATGCCTTTCACCTCTGCCCGTACTTGTTCATGAAAAAGTCGTACATGAAAGCGATGTCTTCCTGGGCCAGTTCGATCCCACCGCCCACCGCCTGCGTCCCAACATAGACCTGCGCGGCTTTTTCTAGCACGATGGCTGCCGTAAAGGCCTCATCCAGGTTCCTGCCGCATGCCACGGCGCCGTGGTTGGCAATTAATGCACCCATCCTGCCCTTGAGGGCTTCCACAACGGCTTCGGCCATCTCGCCTGTTCCCGGCAGCGTATAGCGCGCAACCCTGACCTCACCGCCCAGTATCTGCACCTGGTCGTCGCATATGGGCGGTATGGGCTTGTGTGCCGCCGCCATGACCAGCGCGTAGGTGGAATGGGTATGTACGACTGCGTTTATCTCGGGCCTTTCAAGCAGGATCCTGGCATGCATTGGCGTTTCGACCGTGGGCTTAAGATTTCCCCCGTAGGTCAGGTCATGCATGTTGACTATGACCATATCCTCCGGTTTCAGGGTGTCATACGGCATGCCGGACGGCGTCACCACCATGTAATCGTCGTCAAGCCTGGCGCTTATATTGCCCCATGTGCCCACTACAAGGCTGCTGGCGGCAAGCTTCTTCGCCGCCGCGCAAACGGCCGCCTGGACCTGCCTTGCCTTTTCTATATCCATAAAGATTTCCTCCGTGCTTTCTAAAACTTGATCCGGCTTCTTTCCTTCCAGAAGAACTCCATCGCGCCCTGCAGCTTTTTAAAGAGGCGGTAAACCTCCAGGTATTTCTCGTGCCTGTCCATGTCCGGCTGGAATACGGTCACATCCTGCCGCGGGAAAACGGAGTAGTCCTTCGCGAACCCTAGGGCGACCTGCAGTACGCGGATTATTCCCAGTACCCCCATCTCCTTCTTCCCGATCCTCCGGGCAGGCTTTCCCAGGATGTCGGCGAACATCTGGCATACAAACGGGCTTACCGAGGCTCCGCCCGACAGGTACAGGTTTTTCGCCCTGTCGCCGAAAACACCGAAGCAGTCATAGAAGGAACAGGCGAGCCCTTCGAACACGCTCCGCATCATATGGAGCTTCGAGTGGGCATGGGTTATTCCGAAGAAGCCGGCAGTGGCAAATGGGTTCCTTATCGGCGCTCTTTCGCCGCATATATATGGATGGTAGATTATCCCGTCGCTACCAATGGTGATATTCTTCAGTTGGTTTTCAAGTTCAGGCCAGGATATGTCGGGAAACAGCATGGACTTGAAAAAATCCATGGTGGACGCGCCCGAAAGGGTGGGAAGGATCCACAGATACGTGTTCGGCACCACGTTGTGCATAAGGAGCCCGCGTTTTTCGTCCGGGTCCATGTCCGCGGGATCGATAATGACCTCGTTTCCGAGGGTGGTTCCGATTATGGTGCACGAGTCCCCAGAGTCTTTCACGTCGGTGCCGAGTGCCACGGTGCATACGTCTATGGCGCCTTCGATTACAGGCGTTCCTTCGCGTATGCCGGTAAGCTCGGAAACCTCGCGGGATATGTAGCCGATAACCCGGGTGGATTCGACGACTTCGGGCAGGATCCGCCTGCACTCGGACAAACCCAGTACATCCAGGATCTTCTGGCTGAATTCACCCTTCTTTATGTTGAACAGCGTAGTACTGGCATCGGTATAGTCGGTATAAACCTTGCCGGTCAGCTTGAAGTTGAGCCAGTCCTTGCAGTGCAGCGCCCACCGTATCCGTGAGAAGTTCTCGGGTTCGTACAGCTTCATCCACTTGAGAAGAGCCGCTACCGAGCCGGCATACACGGCGTTGGCGTATTCGCTCCTCACCGCTTCGTCCAGACCCTCGATGCTGTCAAAATCGATCACCTTCGAACGGGTATCATTCCAAAGTATGGCGTTCCGGACAGGGTTCCCGTCCTCATCTATGGGCCAGAGCCCGTCGCCCTGCCCGGTGACGCCCACACCCGCAATCTTGTCCCAGATTCCCGGATTGCGTGCTTTAAGCGCATGTGTCATACGACACATGCGCTTCCAATAGTCACTCATATCGGTCTCGCTCGCCCCATCGAAGGGTGTGTGTACTGAAACGCATTCCCGCTCTTCGTCCACAAGGTTATATTGACAATCCATTATCGATGCTTTTAAATAGGAGGTTCCCCCGTCGATGCCGAGGAAAAACTGGTTACACACATCGCTCCCTCATTCCCGGTATTGTGCATGAGTGACTATCAGTTTCCAAGAAGTTGTATAATGCTGTCGGCCATCGAGGTCACGAGCAGGCAGCAGGATACGGACCCGGCGTCCAGGACGCCCCTGGAGCGTTCTCCAAGCCTGCTGGCCCGGCCTACCTTTGCCACCATGTCCCTGGTGGATTCCATGCCGGCCTTCGCTGCGGCCTTCAGGTCTTCAAGCGCCTCGGCGAAGCCCTTCCCGCCGTCCACGGCCTTGTTGTACGCCTCTGTGGCAGGAATCAGCACGTCCATCAGGGTCTTGTCTCCCACCTTGGCGTTGCCGAGCTCCGATACCCCGGCAAGGGCTTCGTTCAGCATGTCCCTGAATACGGCCTTGTCTATCTCCGCAACGTCCTTGCACTTTCTGGCCATCCTGTTGAAGAAGGTGCCGTAAAGGGGGCCCATGGAACCGCCTATCTCGGTGAGAAGCACTCTCCCCAATGTCCTCAGGGATTCGGAAAGATCCGCCTCGGTATCCTTCAGCCTCTCGCCGCAGATCGTGAAGCCCTTGTTCATGTTGATCCCATGATCACCGTCCCCGATAAGACCGTCCACTTCGCTGAGGTAGTCCTTGTTTTCCTGGATGGTCTTGACCAGGTTCATGACGATCACTTTTCCGTCTTTGTTCAGGAATTTTTCCATAAACATGCTTCCTTTCCTTACTTGCCGAATACCTTGAGCCCCATGGAATTGGCTTCGAGGTCAAGGAGCTGCTTGAGTTCGTCGTCAAGCTTCATGGCGGTAAACGTTGCGCCCATCATTTCGAGGGATGTGAAGTAGTTGCCGACAAACGCCTTGTAGACTCGAATTCCTTTCTCGGCAAGCAGGTTTTCTATCTCGTCGTACAGGATATACAGTTCCATGACGGGCGTAGCGCCAAGACCGGACACGATCACGGCCACCTCGTCGCCTTCGACGAACGGCAGGTCGGGTACCACGATATCCACCATCATCTTTGCCATTTCCTTGGCGCTCTTAAGTTCGCATACCTCGACGCCAGGCTCGCCGTGATGGCCTATTCCCACTTCCATGGTGCCCGGCTTGATCTCGAAGTTCGGGTGTCCAACGGCCGGTATGGTGCAGGGTGTTAAGCCTATTCCTACCGAGCGCGTATTGTCTATGGCCTTCTGCGCAGCCGCGATTACCTCGTCGAGGCTTCCGCCCAGTGCCGCCTTGGCGCCGCCGATCTTCCACATGAGGACTTCACCGGCCACGCCCCTCCTCTTGTGGCGCTCTTCCTTGGGGGCGGACGCCACGTCGTCGTTGGCAACGACGGTCCTGACCTCTATCCCGTCGTCGGCGGCAAGTTCTATAGCCATCTTCACGTTCATGTTGTCGCCCGCGTAATTGCCGTACAGGCAGGCTACACCCTTACCGGAGTCGGCTGCCCTGAACGCGTCGTAAAACGCCTGGGCTGTCGGCGACGAGAACACTTCTCCAACTGCGACAGCATCGACCATGTTCTTGCCGATATAGCCGATGAATGCCGGCTTATGGCCCGATCCGCCGCCTGTCACGACGCCTACCTTGCCCTTTATGGGCGCGTCCTTGTACTTTAACACCCTGGGATTGGAGGTTGGTACAACTATATCCTTATGGGCCTTGACAAAACCCTTCAGCATGTCCTCAACCACCATGTCGGGCTTGTTTATGATCCTCTGCATAATGCTCTCCCTCGCTTTCCGCATAACCTTTATTTTTGAAGGAATTGACTCTCGTATTCCATGATGCGCTTAACCTTGGGAGCCGAGCCTCCGCCTTCAAAATCGCATTGCAGCCATTGTTCCACCAGCATTTTCCCTAGCTGAGGAGCGATGATGCGGGCGCCCATGCACATGATCTGTACATCGTTGCTTTTTCTCGATCTCGCCGTGCTGAAGGGATCGTGGCATACCGCGGCCCTTATTCCGGGGACCTTGTTGGCGGTTATGCACATCCCTATCCCCGTGCCGCAGATAAGAATTCCCCTGTCATGTTTTCCTTCCTTTATGGACTGGGCCACCGCTACTGCTATGTCAGGATACAGAACCGGCTTGTTGTCAAATGTCCCGAAGTCTTCTACCTCATATCCCTTTTCTATTAGCATTTCCTTTATGGCGTCGCGGAATGCGCAGCCCGCCTCATCGCATCCTATAGCTATGGAAATCATTTATTAACCCCCCCAAAGTAACTGGCCTTAATTACATGCCAGGGATTATGGCAACCTTTATCGAGTTGTCCGCGCCGCTACCGGCAATCTCAAACGCCTTCTTCCAGTCGTCAAGGCTGAACTTGTGCGTTACAACCCCGTCAGTGGGGAGTGTGCCGTCGGCAATCCACTTGATGACCCATTCATAGCAATACGGGCTCAGGTGCGCTCCGAACAGGTTCAGTTCCTTCGTGTCGGAAATGATGCTCCAGTCAGCCGTTACGGGTTGGCCGAACACCGAGAATTCTACGAAGGTGCCCATCTTGCGGATCATCTCCAGGCCTTGATTGACGCTGGAAGGATGCCCGGTTGCCTCGATGTAGATGTCGCATCCGTAACCGTCGGTCATCTCCATGATCTTCTCAACGACGTTCACTTCACGCGGGTTCAGCACGATATCAGCGCCGAATTCCTTCGCCTTTGCCAGGCGCACGTTGTTCATGTCAAGGACGACCAGGGTGGCAGGATTGCGCTTGCGGATGGCTCCTACCATGCCAAGGCCCAGCGTTCCCGCGCCTGACAGCACCACGAAGTCCTCGTTGGTGATGTTGGCCCTGTCAACACAGTGCTTAGAGCAGGAGTAGGGCTCGATCAGCAATGCCTTTTCTATGGGCAGGTCCTTCGGAACCCTGTACTTGAGCGATCCGCTGGGCAGGCGCATGTACTCGGCCATACCGCCGTTCACGTTGTTCTGGAACCCGTAAACGTCGTGTTTCTGGCACATCCAGTAGCGCCCTGTCTTACAGAACTTGCACTCCCAGCAGGGAACGATCTGGTCGGAAACAAGGCGGTCTCCTACCTTGAACTCTTTCTGGTCAGGGCCGACTTCAACGACGGTACCGACGAACTCATGCCCCGGGATAACGGGAGCCTTGATATAAGGCGGGTTGCCTTCGCCGCCCCAGAACCTGGGAGCTCCGTGGTATGATTTCACGTCGCCTGCGCACACGCCGCAGCCCTCGACCTTCAGGATGATCTCGTCGCCTTTGGCGCGCGGTGTGGGAACCATTTCAAGGCGATAATCGCCAGGTGCATAGGCTACCAATGCCTTCATCTTTTCTGGAATGTTACTCATCGTTCATACCTCCGTTTCATTTTTTTGGTCTAATTCTATTTCCGGTCTGCAGGTCAAACAGGTGGGTCTTTTCGCCGTTCACCTCGAGTTTGATCTGGTCTCCCTGCCTGTAATGCGTGTCATCTTCCGTGATGAGCATGACGAGCTCATCGCCGACTCTTACGCCGATCCTTCTCTCGCTGCAGAGGTCTTCGAATACGGCCACCCTGACTGGGGTTCCCTTTGAATCGGGGCCGCCCACGTAGATGTCAGTGGGACGCACGCCCATCTTGACCTGCATGCCGTCGCTGAGCAGGTCGTAGTACCTCCTGGGAGCGAGTATACGAAGATCGCTGTTCTCGAATGTGAAGTAGAAATCGCCCTCGTAGTGTATAATCGTGGTCTTGAGCAGGTTCATGGGCGGCTCGCCGATAAACCCTGCGACGAACTCATTGGCCGGATCGTCGTAGACCTCCATGGGAGTGCCGAACTGCTGGAGCACGCCGAGATTCATGATCGCTATGCGGTCGGCAAGAGACATGGCCTCGAGCTGGTCGTGGGTGACATATACCGTAGTACACCTTATCTCGTTATGGAGGCGCTTGATCTCGGTTCTGAGAGCCTGGCGCATTTTCTGGTCCAGGTGGGAAAGAGGCTCGTCCAGGAGCAGCAGCCCGGGGCGTCGCACTATGGCGCGGGCGATATTCACGCGCTGCTTCTGCCCACCTGAAAGCGAAATGGGCATCTTGTCCAGCAGGTCTTCCACTTTAAGAAGCGGAGCTATTTCCATAACCCTCTCCCTTATCTGGTCCGCGGGCATGCCCTTGGCCTTCAGGTTGAAGGCTATGTTGTCATAAACCGTCAGCGGCGGGTAGAGGGCGTAATCCTCGAACGCGAGTCCTATGTTCCTGTCCTTGGGATGAAGATCGTTTATCTTCTTGTCCCCGATATAGATCTCACCTGCGGTTATATCCTCAAGCCCTGCGATCATGCGCAGCGTGGTTGTCTTTCCGCATCCGGACGGACCCAGTATGCCGATGAACTCGCCGTCCTCGCATTCCAGCGAAAGGTTGTTGACTGCAAAATCATTCTGCTCTGTCTTCTTCTTTTTTCCCTTGTTTTCATAACGCTTGTACAGGTTTTTTATGATAAGTTTCGACATTATTGCACCCCCTTGCTCAGCTGCTCTTGCACAAGCTTGTATATGGCGGCCTCGTCCGAGGTGCCTATAAATCCGGTGGTCTGCGCGTCGAAGAAAATAGCCTTATGTATCGGCAGTTCCACGTAGACCTCCTGGTCCAGCCTGACCTTCAGATCATTGGGGGCGATCATCCGGATAAGCTTATCTCCGATCTTGGCTATCAGGACGGCCTTGTTACCGATGGACTCAAAGCTGTACACCGTTCCGCGGATCAGGCCATCCTTCTTTTCAAAGGTGTATCTTATGTTGTTGGGCCTGAAGCCGATATGGTATTCGGTTACGCCTGAATCAACCAGCTTCCTGATTATCCCCGAGCTTTCAGGCAGCGGCAGCATGTAACCCTTTTCAAGGGTTTCGATATAGTACTTGCCGTCTTCGACAACCAGCCTGCCGTCAACCAGGTTGATCTCGGGTTCGCCCACCAGAGCCGCCACGAATTCGTTGCAGGGCGTGTAATAGACTTCCTCACGGGTCCCTACTTGCACGATCTTGCCCTCGTTGATTATGGCGATCCTGTCGCCCAGGCTTACCGCCTCGAGGAAGTCATGGGTTACGTATATAACGGTGGAGTTGAAGCTTGATTGCATCTCTTTCAGCTCACTGCGCATATGATGGCGCAGTTTCGCGTCCAGGTGCGCTATAGGCTCATCCATCAGAAAGACATTGGGATTTCTGACCAGCGCTCTGCCTATCGCCACGCGCTGTTTCTGGCCGTTGCTTATCTGGCTGGGCAGCCTGTCCAGCAGGCCTTCAATCCTCAAGAGTTCGGCAACGCGATGGACCTCCCTGTCGATGGTGGCGTTGTCCTTCTTGTACAGGGGGCTGCGCAGCGGAGACGCTATATTCTCGTAAACCGTCAGGTTGGGGTACAGGGCGTAGTTTTCGAACACCATGGCCACGTTGCGGTGGGCCGGGTCGATCCTGTTCATGATCTGGCCGTTGAACTTGATCAGCCCTTCCTCCGGGACCTGGATCCCCGCTATATTGTTCAGGAGCGTCGTCTTACCCGCGCCTGCGGGCCCGAACAGCACGAAGAACTCGTTGTCCTTTATTTCAAGGTTTATGTTGTCAAGAGCCGTAAACTTGCCGAATCGTTTCGTAACATTAATCACTTCTATCTTTGCCATTTTCTCACCTTATCCCTTCACCGCGCCAAAGCTCAGGCCGCGTACCAGATGTTTCTGTATCAATAATGCGAATACGACTGCCGGAAGTGCCGACACCGTTGCCGCAACAGCCATCTGCCCGTAATGCACCGTATCCGACGCAATGTACTTGAGCGAAGCGACCGTAATTGTCTCAACGTACGTACCGCTCAGCATGAGGGGGAACGTGAAGTTGTTCCAGGCGAATATGAAGGCAAGGAGGCTTGCGGAAACAAGTCCGGGTTTTATAAGCGGAAGCAGCCTCTTTAAGAAGACCTGCCACCAGGAATAGCCGTCCACCTGGGCCGCATGCTCTATCTCGACCGAGATGTCCTCGAAGTATCCGCGTATAACCCAGATAAGAAGCGGCATGGTTATCAGCTGGTACACCCAGATCAGACCGAAGTATGTATCATACAGGCCTATCTTCTGGTAGATCATGAACAGCGGAAGGACCACCAGGATTTCGGGCGCAAACCTGAATGACAGTATGGTAAAGGCCAGGTTTTCCTTCTTCTTGAAATCGTACCGGGCAAGGGCATACGCCGCCGGAACTCCTGCCAGGACCGAGATTAAAACTGCAAAGACCGATACGATTATGCTGTCGACAAAGTACTTGAAGTAGTCCGTGCGGAGAAGCACCGCGTCATAGTTCTCAAGCGTGGGAGTAAATATGAATGTCGTGTTGAACATCTGCGCGTCCGACTTGAAGGATATCAGTACCATCCAGAACAGCGGGAACAGCGCGAACAGGGCATATAGCGCCAGAAGTCCGTTTTTTACAACGTTGCTGACCAATCTCTTCCGTTTCATGATTTACCTCCTTCTTCTGCCGCTGCGGCGTTCCTGCCGCTGGCTACCTTCTGCGAGATCATCCATCTCTTTACAATCTGCTTGGCCACGATGTTGACGATGAACCAAAGTACCAGTATGTACGGCAGCGAGGCGCCGAACTTCTGGAAGGCAAAGCCCGTGTTATAGGCTGTTACCGACAGGTTCATCAGGGTGTCGCCGGGGCCTCCCTTCGTCAGGGCGAAGATTATCGAGAATTCCTGCAATGACGCCATGAGGCGGAACAGCAGGGCTATATATATGCAGGGTTTAATCATGGGCAGGGTCAGGTTCCTGAAGGTAAACCACGCGCTTCCGCCGTCGATCTTCGCGGATTCGAAGGGCGACTTGGGAAGGGACTGTATGCCCGCAAGTATGAGTATGATAACAAATGGACAGTAAACCCACAGGTCTATCAGGACCGCCGTAAACATCGCCGTTGAGTGGGATGCGGCCCAGGGGAAGTTGTAAATCCCGAACAGGTTCAGGAATTTTTCCAGGACACCCACCGCGTTATTGGTCATGAGCTGCCATATGAGGGTGCCGATAACCGGAGCAACCATGAGCGGGAATGTAAGCACTACTCTCAGGACTTTTGTAAACTTGTTCTCGGTGTTGCCGAGCAGCAGCGCTATGCCGAGTCCCAGCAGCATTTCAAAGAATGTCGCAAAGAACGCGAAGCGTACCGTGACCCAGACGGCGTGCCAGAAAGCGCGATCGGTGAACATCTCTTTCCAGTTGCGCAGCCCTATGAACTTGAAGTTGGGCAGCCTGAACGAGTAGTTTGTTAAGGAGTAGAATATCGCCATCCCGAAAGGTATAAGGATACCGATCGTGATCAGCAGTGACGGCGCCATGATAAAGTAAGGTCTTGCCTTTGTCAGCCATGGAACCGTATTGAGATCATTTTTGGCCGCGCCTTTCGGTTGTTTTTCCTTTATGTTGAAAGCCATCTTTTTGCCTCCTCAATCCAGTTTCGTCCGAGATTTCTGGGTGCAGAAAACCAATCTCTGCAAATCAGCAGGCTTTACAAGGTATAGGGTTGAAGCTATTGAGCTTTGCTAATGCTCTCGTTTATTGGAAATGTAGTCGGATTTATATGTCATCCACCCGTTGGCGGGGAATCATCACCAGTTTGATGACTCATCCATAGAGCGACCTGACGCTTGTGCGGAACATGATGGCTGCGATCGGAAGTATATTGCGAGAACATGTTATCAGGGAACCGGGGACATTAATAAAACTCAATAACCTCACCCCGTAATAATCGTTGCATTCAACTTCCTCGTCTCTCCTTTGATTTATGATGCAGGCGGGGGTGTGAACCCCCGGCCTTGCATCAAAGTCTCGCAATAAGTAATCCCTCGTATTATTCAACCTCGATGTCCGCTACGATACGATTCAGTTTCTCGGTGAGCTGCTTCATGGCTTCCTCGGTGGATGAGTACTTGCCGCCTACAAGATCCTGCAGGGTGGCTGCCCATTCAGTTGTGGTCTCGAAGAAGTAGGGCTGCGGTGTGAACTGAATGGTGGCGTTGGGAAGACCCTTCTCGAGAGCTTCCAGGTAGCCGTAAGCCTTGCCTACAACTTCCTTGTACTTGGCGCTCTCAGCAACCGATGCGCGAGGAGCGTCAACGCACTTGCCGTCGGTGCCGGACCAGAGCATGAACTCGGGGCTGGTGAAGTACTGGATGAAGTACCATGCAGCGTCCTTGTTCTTGGAAGCGGCGTTCATAGCCATCGACCATACCCAAACGTTGGAGTAGGACTCGGTCTTTCCGGGAGGCAGCGGGATGTCAACCCATGCCAGGTTGCCGGCTTCGGCCGAAGCGCCTTCGGGATTCTGGAAGTATCCGTTACAGGTAGCGTCGAACAGCATCGCGGCTTTTCCTGCGCCGAGGTCAGCGCCTGCCTGGTACCAGGTGTAGGTTGACCATTGCGGAGAACCGCCGGCCTTGATCAGCTTCACCCAGTAATCGGTCATGGCGATAGCTTCAGGAGAGTCAAGCTTACATACCAGCTTGCCGTTCTCGATGGCGAAGTCCTGGGCGCCCCATGTAGCAAACAGCGACATGTAACCGGGATGGATCGTAGCCCAGTTCCTCGTGCCGCGGAGGGCTATGCCGTAGCTGCCGGGGCCATTGAATTCCTGGAGCTTGGTAGCAACTTCCAGGAGCTCATCGGTGGTCGTCGGGGGCTTAAGGCCTCTTTCATCAAATACTCTCTTGTTGTAAGCCAGATTGTTGAGCTCGTAGCCCATGGGGATTGCCCACTGTGAGCCTGTGCCCACCTTGTGACCGGGAACGAGGTCCCAGCGGAGGGTTCCCGCGATTGAGGGATAGAAGTCGTCAAAGTTGTAGTCGGGCGCCGTCTTGTTGGGATCGTTGATGTAGTTTTCCAGCGGTTCGATATAACCGGCCGGAGCGTACTCCCAAACCTGGTATGCGCCTGTCATGAAGATGTCAGGATTGCCGGAACGGCTGTTCAACGCGGTGGTCAGCTTGTCGAAGTAGTTCTCTTCCGGAGTTACCGAGTACTGAACGGTTATTCCGGTCTTGGCCTCGAAGTCAGGCAGCTTCTCGATAACTGCGTCTGCGTAGGTGTGCTGGTTGAACATGACGTTCAGCGTTGTTCCCTCGTATGCCCGCCAGTTGAAGCCCGAGGATGAACCCTGACTTGGTTGCTGCTGGTTGTTTGACCCCTGGCTAGGTCCCTGGGATGATCCGGGTGCAGGAGTAGCGTTCGTCCCGCCCTGGGAACCGCATGCCGCCAATGACAGCGTCAGAACCAGAGCCAACACCAGGACAAGTGCCCGTCTGAATTTCTTCATTCACTAATTCCCCCTTTGATTTTTTTTGTTTGGATTGCTTTGGTGTCGCCAAAATGCAAGATGGCCTGCGCGGCCCTTGCATCGCAGCTGACATATGGATCGCATGCAATTTCCATACCAGCTTTCACACATTTTCATTGTAGTATCCAAACTTTTGAATCTAAATGGAGCGAATTTTGATTTTTTGCACAATATTTAGGACTTGTTTTTGTTAATATCTTGTCAATGCTGTAATGTTATTTGATATACTAAAAAGTTTTTAGATTTCTATTCGCTGATCCTGAAACTGGAAATGGCTTCTTTCAGCATATTTGCAGCATCATCAAGCTGCTGCGCGTAGGAAGAGAGCTGGTCGATGCACGAGCACTGTTCCTCGGAAGAAGCGTTCACCTCCTGGGTGGATGCGGCGATCTGCTGGGAAACCGACGAGATATTCTGTATCGCCAGCGCGGCATCATCCTTGAACCGGTTCATGAGATCTACGCCGTCCATGATCTCTTCGACCTTCCCGGCAAGGGAATCGACGAAACTGGATATCTTTCCGAATATCTCGAGGGTATCCGCCAGGGCGGCGTTATGGTTTCTCAAAATGTTTTGTGATGTCTCGGCCCTGGAAGCCGCAAGCGCTGTCTGCGCCCCGTTATCCTTGATAATCTTCGCTATCTCCCTGGTGGCCGCTGCCGACTGCTCTGCCAGCTTCCTGATCTCTTCCGCCACAACGGCAAACCCCTTGCCGGCGTCCCCGGCATGCGCAGCTTCGATAGCGGCGTTAAGGGCAAGCAGGTTGGTCTGGTCCGCTATGTGGTCAATCATGCTGATGATTTTCCCGATGGACCTGGAGTTGTCCTCCAGCGCCCGGATATCGGAGATGAATCCCTGTGTGATCTCGATGGTCTCTTTTGCCTTGCTCTCAAGCTCCCTGACCGAAACTAGCCCCTGCTGCGCCAACCCGGCCGCTTCCCTGGAATAGGAAGCGATGGCTTCGGCATGTTGGGAAACAGAGTTGATCTGCAGGGCAAGCTGCTGCATCTTGTCGGCGCACTGCTCCGCGTCGACGGCCTGTTCCGCCGCTCCCCTGGATATCTCGCTCACGGCGCTCGCCACCTCCTGGGAAGCCTGGGCGGCCTCCCTTGAGGTCACTGCAACCGTATTTGCCGATTCAATGACTATCCTGGCCGTGCCGGCGGCGTTTTCTATCAGTTTTCTCATGCTGCCGATCATGGATGTGAATGCGGCGGCAAGGGCCCCGAACTCGTCATTTCTTCCGGTGGCAAAGCTGACGGTGAAATCCCCGCCGGCAGCCTTGCGCGATGCTTGTATCAACTGGTTCAGTTCCCTTCCCATTCCAATGGCAAGGAAAAGGCCTATTGCAAGGGCGACCGACGCCGCGAGGATGGTTAGCCACAATGTAGTGCCTTTAATTGTTTCAGCCGAAACCAGGAAGTTCTTCGCGGGGATAAGGCCAACAAGGATATAGCCGGAATCCCCGACCCGTGTATGCAGGACGAGGTGCTCTTCACCTTTGTACTCGCTTTCAAAGGCTCCCGCTTCCTCCCCGGTTTCCGTTATTCTGCCGAAAAACTCCATGCCGGTGATGGGTTCATGGCTTCCGGATATGCTGCGAAGTTCCCCTGCCTCTTCATCCATCCCGTAGGCGATATCAATACCCTCCGGGCTTACCAGGTGCAATTCGCTGCCGCTTCCGGGGTTTACGCCCTTAAAGGCATCGGCTATCATATCTTCCTTTATATCAATAACTATAAAACCCCTGGCCTGGGACAAGCCGGCTCCCCTGATGGGACGGATCAGCGACATGGCATAGGGGGACGGCTTGGTAAGCTGCTCGTCAAGCCGCGGATGGCTTCCAGTCCACAGAATGTTACTTTCGCTTTCCAGGGCTTTATTCATCAGGGGATCATCCCTCAAGTTATCCAGTGCGTTTTTATCGATACCCGAGTTATGGGTGATGACCGACCTGTTGTTCCCCAGGATAACCGCTATATCCGCGATCTCCTGGCTTCTCGCCTTCAGCGTGATGAGGGTTTGGTTCAGGCGATCCCTTGTCTCCGCTATGGCCGACGTGTATTGCTGGTCCACCAAAACCGCGTATTTCTGCAGGTCCCTGTCCTCCGAGATCTGTTTTGAGATAGCCTCTATATTGGCCATGGATTTATCGAGGTACCTGGTAATCTGCTTGATGGTTTCAAGGGATGTGGTCTCCGCGGTATTCCTGATGGACGACGACGCCCTGGTAAAGGAGATCTGGCCTAGCAGAACGATAGGCACGATTGTGATCAGGAAAGCCGTTATAAGCTTTGCGCGGAAAGTAAGAAAGAATTTGAATAGTTTTCCGAACTGTTTATTTTTTATTGCTGCGGTGCTTTTTTGCTGTTTCATGGTATTCCCCCGTGCATAAAAAAAATAGCAAACCGGCCCATGGGATACCTCGATATGCATCCCATGGTCCAGCCATAATATGTCATATATTAAATTGTAAAACCGTGGAAATGGTATTGAAATGCAATGTGTTTATACTTGCTTAACAATTTTTAAATGCAGGAGAGCGCCAGGTTATAATTTTTTATAAAAATCATAACAATTTTTGGGCACGCGCCCGCCGATCCGTCAAAGCTTCCCGGTATACTTGTCCTTGTATTCCTTGCAGGTCATGCCCGTGTATTCCCTGAAAACCTTGCTGAAATAATACGGGCTTGAGAACCCCACTTCCTCCGCAATCTCGTAGATCTTCTTATTTGTGCTGACCAGCATCTTCTTGGCAATTTCCATGCGGTAATCGGTCAGGTAGTTGCTGAAATTGACGCCTGTCTCCTGTTTGAAGATCAGCGACAGGTAGCTGCTGCTGACCTCGGAAGCCGCTGCCGCGTCGGAAAGGCTGATATTCTTTGAATAGTTGTTTTTTATATACGCAATGGTGTTCTGCACGAGGGCAGAATAGCCCGACTCGCGGTTCACGGCGGCATCCGCGATTGCGGCGTAGAGTTCCTGTATATAGGTTTCCACGTTATCGATAAAAGGCATAACCAGGCAATTCTCATATGAGAACTTGGCGGGGGACAGGGAAGACGTCTGGTCGATCTTCTGCTCCTCGCATATGGTCCTGGCCACGGAAAGCAGGTCTATTACGGCATTCTTGAACGTCCTGTAATTTCTTGCGGACTTGAGCTCATTGAATATACCCGAAATGTGTTCCCTGAGGCCGGCCTTATCCTTCTCATCGATAAACGAGGACAGCTTGCTGTGGCTGATCCGTATATGTCTCTCCTTTCCCCGGGTCATCTCAGGGTAAAACACCTCTATGGGCTGCAGCGAGAAAAAGCAGACCTTCCGTGCGAGCTCGGCTTCTCCTATCATATCCGGGAACCGTTCAGGCTTACCGATCCTGCTGAGGCCGATCTGCACCACCACTTCAAAATACTGCTTGATATTCCTTATAAGTTGCTGCATGGCCCTCACGGCGTCCTGCATGCCCATGATGATACTGCCGTCCTTCACGGCCGCCACAGAAGTAAAATATAACTGGTCCTTGTAGAAAAACATGACGGTGGTCACGTCGGAAAACGCCTTGTCCACGATGGTCTTGACCGTCTGGGACAGCATCTTCCTTGAATCTTCGTGCAGCATCGACGTTTCGCAGAAACCCCTTATGGCTATATAGGCGCTCCCGTCGAAAAGACCTTCCGGCGGAGGCGCTCCTTCACCGGCGGTGAAATCGTCGTCGAGGGCCTTGCCGAAAAGAAGGTCCTTGAGATAGTTTTCCCTTTCCGCCCTGATGTCGGTTTCCTCTGCAGACTGGTCCTTCTCTTTCAGGGAAAGCTTTTTTAAAAGGTCTATCAGTTTTTCTTCGTTCAACTCGGACTTCAGGATATACTGGGTGGCTCCGAATTCAAGGGCTTTCTGCACGTAGGAAAACTCGTCATAGTGGCTCAGTATGACGACCTGCAGGTTCTTTTTCCTCTTGCGGGCTTCCTCTATCAGCTTGAACCCGTCCATGACAGGCATCTTGATGTCGGTCAGCAGGATGTCGGGATCCGCTTCGTCAAACATCTCCAGGGCTTCCTTGCCGTTTGATGCTTCCCCGACAATCTTGTATCCATGGGCTTCCCAGTCCATCGTTGTCCTGAGTCCAAGCCGTACGAGAAACTCGTCGTCGACGACCAAAACCCTTTTCATTTTCGCCCCCCCTTATGAAAAAACGAAACGAGCGTCCGGCACACCGAGTCCCCTCCCGGTAATGCCAAAAACTTTGCATGTTTATATAATAAAACAAAAATTTCAGTAAAACAAATAAATATTTTACCTGCTCCCTATGGGTTTTCGGCAGATTGCCAAAAATCATAACAATGATTATTCCTTGCGTTCCACAAACGGGATACGTGTTAACAGTATAGGACAGGAACATACAATTTGGAACAATATCCAGCATTTGAATATATCATGGTCACCGTCTCTCTGTTATAATTATTTTACAATTATAAGGGGGGCTAAGCGATGGGTTTCAGATCCGTCTCTTTCCGCATATTTATCGGAATGGCCGCGCTTACGTTTTTCCTGCTTTTTACCATGTGGGCCACCAACCGCTACGTTTACCTGGATGAGTTCCGGAAGTATGAAGTCGACTATAACGTGATGGTCACGAACAAGATCAAGTCACAGTTCGATTTCATGACCGATATCATCCGGAGCACGGGAAACGCGCTGGGTTCAAATCCCAAGGTGATGGAGCTTCTCTCGATAACCGGGTATGACTCCGACAAGAAACTGATAGAGCGGCGGAATGAAATAAGCTCGCTGCTTCTTGGAACTATAGGCACCCAGCCTTTCATAAAGGGCGCGCACATCGTGAGCGAAAACGGCCATGTCTATTCCAGCACGCTTTCCATTGACGAATCGCAGGTTTTTGAGTTTGCCTCCACTTACTTCGGCATCATGCGGGAGAAAAAGTCTAAAGAGCTGTGGACTACCGTCCACGAGGTGGAATACTACCCCGACAACTATTTCAGCGTCATGTCCTATATCTGTCCCGTATACAACATGGATACTCAAAGGCTTACAGGGCTGATCGCCATCGACATAGATTACCAGGTTGTCCGCGAGATGTTTTCGACGTCCACCGTGGAACTCGATGAAAAGATCATGGTAGTTGATACGGAAGGAAATATCTTTTTCAACCACCCCTTCCTGAGCAACTTTGAGCCCGTCCTCGAGCAGTATCCGCAAATCCTTACCTCGAAAAAACTGCAGCTTCGCGGAACGGTGTTCGGAAGGGACAGCATCATAGTAACCGAAACGATGGAGATGGCCGACTGGAAACTGGTCAGGATGATCGACTCCCTGCCGATCACGGAAAGAAGCCGGAGCCTGCTGTTTATCTTCAACACCATCCTGGTCGTCTCGGGCGCCGTTTCCTTCGTCTTCATCCTGTTCTCCACCCGGGCCATTTCAAAACCCGTCAAAACCCTGATAAAGGCATGCAAGCGCATCGAGAAGGGGGATCTGGGGTTCAGGGTGTCGCTGAAGCACAAGAATGAGCTTGGCATCCTGGGGGATACGTTCAACATCATGATGGACCAGATCCAGAGCTACTACCAGAAGGAGTTCGAGGAGCAGAAGCGCAAATCGGAACTGGAGTTCCAGGTGCTGCAGGCCCAGATCAATCCCCACTTCCTGTACAACACCCTGGACTCGATAAAATGGCTCGCGGTGCTCCAGAACATGAACAATATAGCGGATATGTGCACATCCCTCATAAACCTCCTGAAATACAACCTCGCCCAGCCGGGTACACTTACCACCCTCAGCGATGAGGTGGAGAACCTGAAGAACTATGTCAGGATCCAGAAATTCCGGTACGGCGACACCTTTGAGTTCTCAACACAACTGGATCCGGAAACGTATGACTGCGAGATGATCCGCTTCGTCCTCCAGCCGCTGGTGGAGAACTGCATCATCCACGCCTTCGAGGATATGGAGGACAAGGGATTTATCAAGGTCCTGTCATTTATCGAGAACGGCAAGCTGCACATCGAGGTGATAGACAACGGCTCCGGGATGGATCTTGCCACGGTGTTCACCCTCAACCAGAACTCTGCGAGCAAAGGAAAACGTTTCAACACCATAGGCATACATAATATCAAGGAGAGAATACGGCTCCAGTACGGCGAGGGATACGGATTGTACTATATCAGCGAACCGGGCGTCGGGACCATCGCAGAGATGGTGCTCCCGGTAATAAAGAAAGGTATGCAGCCCGCGGCAGACGCCGTTCCTGCCGGCACATGACAGGAGGCATCTCCCTCGAGATGCCTCACAGACCTGCTCCCGGGATGTTCAGGATTAATCCAGCATATTAAGGAACCAGAACAGGGGTCCGCGCCGGAACAGGAACCCTATCGGCCGGCGTCGTATTGGAAACCCGAACCCCGGCACGATAACCGGACCGAATATAGGTCTTCTTATGATCGGAACCCTCCTGGGGAAACGCCTGCCCCTGAAGGAACCAGGGAAAAACTCCTGAGCGATACCATCCGGCATGAATAACACCTCTCGCGCAACATACTCCACAAAACCAGCATATGTCCGGAAGGACAAGATGGTTACCGGTTTTTCCGACAGGATGTATCTTGACAAGTACATTGGAATCTGGTAGCATACTAAAAAAACAAACGGACGAAAATGCGATGACAGGGATAACACGCTGCTTTCGCAGCCCAAGAGAGCTGTCGGACGGTGCGAGACAGCGCGCGGGGCAGAAAGTGAACTCACCCTCGAGCAGTCACCCGAAAGCCGCCGGCATGGCAGCGCGGTATTGGCAAGTAGGCGTGAACGGGCTTCCCGCCGTTACAACGGGAGGGCATTAGCCGCAGTTTCGGCCGGATGCCTCATGAGTGGGCTTTTGTGCCAAGAGAAGTGGTACCGCGGAAGTATAAGCTTTCGTCTTCTTACAGGAAGACGAAAGCTTTTTTGATTAATACAATCATTTTCAGGAGGAGTATTGTATGAAACTTGCTTTTTCGACCTTGGGCTGTCCTGATTTTGACTGGCCGGATATCTACTCCATGGCCAAGGACCTCGGTTTTGACGGTATTGAAATCCGCGGCCTGGGCAAGGACATCTTTGCGGTCCGGGCAAAACCGTTTACCGAGGAAGAGCTTCCCAACACCATCAAGAAGCTTCAGCAGCTGCGCCTGGAGATACCCTGTCTCTCATCGGGCTGCTGCCTGAAGTTTGCCGACAAGGCCGAAGAGAACTATAACGAAATCATCCAGTACATCGAGCTTGCCGCAAAGCTCAAGACACCCTATATCCGCGTCCTGGCGGACCTTCAGCCCCAGCCTGAAGGAGAGGTGGACGATGAGGTTGTCATTTCTTCGCTTAAAAAGCTGGCTCCCATTGCCGCGGAAAAGGGCGTGACCCTTCTCGTGGAAACGAACGGCGTCTACACCGATACCAAGAGGCTTTTCAACCTGTTGAACTCCGTGGGAAGCGACGCCGTTGGAGCCCTGTGGGACATCCATCACCCCTACCGGTTCGCCGGCGAAGCTCCCGGCCAGACCATACAGAACCTTGGCGCCTACATCAAGTATGTACATGTGAAGGACTCCGTCATGGCTGACGGGAAGGTGTCCTACCGGATGATGGGTGAGGGCGATCTGCCCATCGACGATTTCATAATGGCCCTGCGGTCCATCAATTACAACGGCTACATATCCCTTGAATGGGTCAAGAGATGGGCTCCCGACCTCGACGATGCAGGCGTCGTATTCCCCAATTTCGCCAACTACATGGCCAAGTACCTGAAAAAGGACACCCGCAGGGGCCGTCTGTTCACCAATAAGGCCGGCACCGGGCATTATGTGTGGGAGAAATACACACTTATCGACCTTACCCTGCCCCAGGTGCTGGACCGCATGGTTGACGAGTTCCCGAACCAGTACGCTTTCAGGTATATAACCCATGATTACACGAGAACCTATGCGGAGTTCCGGGATGATGTTGATACTTTTGCCCGCGCCCTGATAGCATTGGGCGTAAAACCCGGCGACCATGTGGCCATATGGGCCACCAATGTGCCCCAGTGGTTTATCACATTCTGGGCCACGGTCAAGATCGGCGCGGTCCTCGTAACGGTCAACACGGCCTACAAGATCCACGAGGCCGAGTACCTGCTGCGCCAGTCAGATACCCATACGCTGGTCATGATCGACGGGTTCAAGGATTCAAACTACGTCGCCATAATGAAAGAGATCTGCCCCGAGCTGGAAACCGCCGAGCCCGGGAAGCCCCTGTTCATAAAGCGCCTTCCGTTCCTGCGTAACATCATTACCATCGATTCCAAGCAGAAGGGCTGCCTGACATGGGACGAGGCCATGGCATTGGCCGACAGGATTCCCGTCGAGGAGGTATACCGCAGGGCCATGGCAATCAACAAGGACGATGTCTGCAACATGCAGTATACTTCGGGCACCACCGGTTTCCCCAAGGGCGTCATGCTGACCCACTACAACGTGGTGAACAACGGCAAGTGCATAGGTGACTGCATGGACTTCTCCACTGCCGACCGGCTGCTGATCCAGGTTCCCATGTTCCACTGCTTCGGCATGGTTCTGGCAATGATAGCCTCCATGACCCACGGCACCACCATGTGCCCGATACCCTATTTCTCGCCGAAGGTAGCCCTGGAATGCATCAACAGGGAAAAGATAACCGCCTGCCACGGCGTTCCTACCATGTTCATCGCATTGCTCGAACATGAGGACTTTGCCAAGACTGATTTCTCCCATATGAGGACCGGCATCATGGCTGGAAGTCCCTGCCCGATCAAAGTGATGCAGGACGTTGTCGACAAGATGAACATGAAGGAGATAACGATAGTCTACGGCCAGACCGAGGCCTCTCCCGGCTGCACCCAGAGCCGCGTGGACGATCCCATTGAGCTCAGGGTAAATACCGTCGGGCGCGCCCTTCCCGGCGTGGAATGCAAGATCGTGGACCCTGTCACGGGCAAGGACCTGCCGCCCAACACCGATGGTGAGTTCGTCGCCAGGGGTTATAACATAATGAAGGGTTACTATAAGATGCCCGAGGCAACGGCCGCCGTCATCGACGAGGATGGCTGGCTGCATACCGGCGACATGGCCAGGATGGACGAGAACGGATACTTCAAGATTACCGGAAGGATAAAGGATATGATCATCCGCGGCGGCGAGAATATCTACCCCAAGGAGATCGAAGACTTCATCTACACCCATCCCAAGGTAAGCGATGTCCAGGTTATCGGGGTGCCCGACAAGCAATACGGTGAGGAGATCATGGCCTGCGTCATCCTGAAGGAGGGCGAGCAGATGACCGCCGAGGAACTCCAGGATTACGTCCGAACACACATGGCCAAACACAAGACGCCCAAGTACGTGGCGTTTGTGAAAGAGTTCCCCATGAACGCGGCAGGCAAGATCCTGAAGTACAAGATGCGCGAATGGGCCGTGGAATACCTTGGACTCCAGGCCGAGAGCAAGATCGAAACGGCATAGCCGGGGTTCTGTCTTGACGTTCGGGAGCCGCTCCGGCGCGTGATTTACGGTCGCAAATAAGCACCCCGCTTGTTTATTTGGTATTTCATACCGCCAAAACAAGCGGGGTGCTCTTCTATGCGGGTTCCCTGTTACAGAAGCTGCATGAAGGCCAGTATGTAAACCCACATTGTATATGTAACAGGCACGCACAGCGTGGTCGCCGCCAGGATGTTGATTGACAGGTTCTCATCGCATTTAAGTTCCCTGGCCATTACCACACTGGTTGTCGCCGTCGAAACACCCGTCATGACCAGCAGGGAAAACAACGTTACCCCGCGATAGCCGATCATATATCCCAGCAGCAGCGCTGCGGATGGCATAATAATCAGCTTGCAGGCCACCGCGGTTATTATCAGCTTTAAGTCAGAGCGAAAGCTTTCCATCGAGAACCCCCCGCCGGCCGCGATCAGGGCTACAACGGATGCCATGCCGCCGATATTGGTAAGTATCTTGTCTATTACCACGGGGAATCTTACCTGCGCCAGGGAACATGCAAGCCCCAGCAGAATACCCCATATGATCTGGTTACCAACAATACTCTTAAACACATCCGCCAACTGGCGGCGCAGATTTCTCTCTGCGCTTCCGCTGCAGGTCAGAATCAGGATGGACACGGCGTTGAAAAAGATCATTGCCACGCTCAGCATCAAGGGGATCGGGCCGAGATCGTTTCCGTATATGTTCTGCGCCACGGATACGCCGATGATCGCCGAATTCCCGCGGAAAACTCCCTGTACAAAGGAACCCAGCTTCTTCCTGTCCTTTATGAAGCGGGATGCGATCAGCCAGGCAGCCAGGGTATAGATCAGAAGATAAACAAGGCAAAACAACAGAAAGCCCGGCTGAACCACACCCTGAAAATCGCTGCTGCGCATGCTGTTAAACAGCATAACAGGCAGCAGGATCCGGAAAGTCAGGCGATTGGTGTCTCTTACATACTCATCTCCAATCACACTGGTCCTGCACAGTATATAGCCCAATACCATTACGGCGAAAACAGGAACTGTCGAGTTTATACTGAAAAGCAGGTTTTCCATGTCATACGTATGGCTTGACGTCCCGGTCGCACCATAGGACGCCGCCGTGGGCCAGCTCGGTTTCCTTCAGTTCGTGAATGACAATGGAAATACGATCTTTGGAAATACCGAGGGTTTCCGCCATTGTATCCGTCACGTTTTTCACCAGTTGCCGTTTTTTATCCAGCGACCTGCCCTCAACCATCTGAATTATTACTCTCGGCATAATTATCCACCTACTGTCCAAGCATTTCCCTGACCCATCCGGGTGTCAGGTCGGGAAGCTCCTCTCCGTTCTCCTTGCACCTGACATAATTGGCAATTGCCTGGACACGCTTTTCCTCGTAAGCTATTTTTTCCTCTGCCTTGGCAAGGACGTCGGCAATAATCTCGCGTGGCACGCACACAACGCCGTCGCAGTCAGCCACGATCAGATCGCCGGGTTTTACGGTCACCTTGCCGCAGACAACTTCGGTGTTGATCGCGCCGGGGCCGACCTTGGCAGGACTGGATGGCTTATAGCCGCGGCTGAACACGGGCATGCCGATCCTGGCCAGGCCATCCTTGTCGCGTACATAACCGTCCACGATGATGCCCTTCACACCAATGGCGTTGGCAGCGCTGGCCATCAATTCGCCCATATAGGCAAGTTCCTCGGCGGCTTTGCCGGCGACAACAATGCAATACCCCGGCTTGCACGAGTAAATCGCCACATGGATGGGAAGGTTGTCGCCGTCCTTGGTGTCCACGGTAACAGCGGTGGCGACAATCTTCATGTCATCGGTCACAGGCTTTATAGCGGCATCCATGGTATACTTGGCGGGGTCCAGCTTCAGCTTGGCCAGGCCGTCACAGATGTTGGGAGTGCTGAGCTTTTCGGCGTGAGCGATCAGATCGGCCGGAATAAGTTCCGGCAGCGGACGGTAATCATATTCCATTTTTAGTTTCCTCCTTCAGCAATAACTTGCGAGGCAGTTTTCCTGTTCTTCACGAACAGGATCGCCACCACGGCTGCAGCGACAGCAAGCCCGATAAGGCTTATCATCAGGTTGCCTGAGATGATCAGCATGATGCCTGCCGCAAAAAGAATAAGGCGCGTCGGTACGTTCAGCTTCTTCAGCATCCATCCGGATATCGCCATGGACAGTACGAAACAGCCGAGCAAAGCAGTAACGATTGCGATCACAATCTGTTCGGGCGAACCGGAAAGAAGCAGACAGTTGTCATAGGCAAAGATGAACGGGATGATGAAGCCGGTAGATGCCAGCTTGACTGCGTCCCAGCCGGTCTCCCACAGGCTCGCGCCGGATATGCCGCAAGCCGCGAAAACCGACAGGGCGACGGGAGGCGTAATGGTGGACAGCGCTCCGAAGTAGAGCAGGAAAAGGTGCGCAGCCATCTTGGAAACTCCCATGTTGATCAGGGCCGGAGCAACAAGGATGGCCAGGACCATATACGCCGCGGAGGTAGGCAGGCCCATGCCGAGTATGAGGCTGGCAATCATCGTTATCACCAGCGTGAAGAGCAGATGGCCGCCCGAGATCTGTTCAATCAGGCTGCTGATCTTAAGGCCAAAGCCGGTCAGGGAGATGGAACCCATAATAATGCCTGCCAGGATGCAGGCTGCAGCCACGGGCGCGATGCTCTTCACAGTATTCTCAAAAACGATGAGGATATTTTTAATGGTCATCGCCTTGCGGTTCTTGATAAATCCAACAACCAGCGTGGCAAGAATGGCGTAGAATGCTGACATCTGCACGCTGGTGCCGGAAACGATCAAGTATACGAGCAATACTATGGGAACCGCGTACAATATGCCGCTTTTGAAAACCTTCCAGAAAGGTTGTATCGCGCTCGGATCGGCCGGCGGAATTTTATCGCGGCGCGCGACAAGGTAAAGAGAGAATGAAAGCGTGAGGTAATACAGCGCAGCGGGTATTAACGCCGCAATGGCAATGTTGGCATACTGGATGCCGGTCATCTCGGCCATCAGGAAAGCGGCAGCTCCCATAACAGGCGGCATGATCTGCCCACCCGAGGAAGCGACGGCTTCAACGGCGCCTGCCATGCTGGGCTTCAGGCCAACCTTTTTCATCAGGGGAATGGTAAAGGTGCCGGTTGTAACAACGTTGGCAGCGCCGGAACCGTTAATCATACCCATAAGCATGCTGGAGTAGACAGCAGCCTGGGCCGGACCGCCGCGGGCCTTTCCAAAGGCGGCAAAAGCAAGATCCACAAACCACTTTCCGGCGCCGGTCAGTTCCAGGATGCCGCCGAACAGGATGAAGAGGAAAATGTATTTTGCGCTGACGTAAAGAGTCTGGCCGAATATTCCGTCACTGGAAGTGTAAATAAACGTACCGATACGAGCGATATTGAAGCGCGCCGTCTTCAACAGTCCGGTGAAAGCATGCCCAAAATAGCAATAAAGCAGGAATACCGAGCATATGACAGGCAGAACGATGCCAACGGATCGGCGGCCAACTTCCAGGACGAGCAGGATGGAAACAATAGCCACCACGATATCCATGGTGGTATAAAAGCCCGCCATCCTTACCAGACGCTCCTGCATCCGTATCTGGTAATAACATGCGTAGACGGTACCCAAAATCATCAGCCAGTCAATAATAGCGCCAACATATTTCACCCGGAGCCTGGTTGGATTACGAAGAATGATATAACTTCCGATAACCCCCCAGTGAATGGCTGAAAGTACAAAAGAAGACCACGTTCCAAAGGAGGCGGAATACATCTGGAAGATACACAGCACCGTCGTAATGCATATGGCGACAATATCGACAAAACGCTGGTATCTGTCCCCGGTCATTGTTTTATCCATATGCAGATCTTCTCCCTTGCTTTTTAATCACGGATAATGCGTTACATAAAGCGGCTTCCCTGTCATTGAAGAACATGCCTCGGACAGGGAAACATCTTGCCAACGCATTATTTTTCATGCATCCTGCGGCTTTTCGCCGCAGGATGCGTTATGCCCCGGTGTCATAAAACTGCGGTTACTTGATGACACCAATCTCCTTGTAGTATTTCAGTGCGCCCGGGTGCAGTTCTGCGGAAGCCTGGCTGGCGGTTTCAGGATTGATCTCCTGGCACGCGACATGGGCGTCCACATAGGTGTCGATGGATTCAAGAGCAGTCTTCACAAAGTTATACACGGCCTCTTCGGGAACCTCTGCGCCGCATACGATCTCCGTGTAGATCTTCAGCGTATTCACGATGTTCATGTTGCTGTAGGCGCCTTCCTTGGTCTTGGTTATTGAGTAGTAAGGGTACTTCTCACAGACCTTTTCAAGAATGGCAGGGTCGGCGTCTACAAACTTAAGGGCTGTCGTTGCGGCCGCGCTGGTCAGACCGGATGTGGGAGCGCTTGCCACGAAGAACGTTGCGTCGATAACGCCGTCGGCAAGTTTCTCCAGCCCTTCGGCGATGGAGTAGTAGCTTGCTTCGATATCCTTTTCAGGATCAATGCCATAGGCCTCGAGGATAGCGATGGACATTGCCGGAATGGTGCTGCTGGGCGGCCCGAGGCAAACCTTCTTGCCTTTCAGGTCTGCATAGGAGTTAATCGGCGAGTTGGCCAGAGTGATCATGTGGCCCTGGCTCTCGTACAGGCGCATAACACCCCGGACATTGCCGGCCTTTTCATAAACGGAATAGTAACCGGTACCGCCGCCGTAGCAGGACCAGTAAGCGGCGTCAGCGTTGGTGAAGCCCATTTCCATCTGTCCGGCGAGGATCAGGTTGATGTTCTCAACACCGCCGTTGGTAGCCTGTGCAACAACAGTCAAATTGCTGTTGGCAGCATTGATGGCGTTGGCCATGGCAGCGCCTACCACATAGTAGGTACCTGTTGTCCCGGCAGTTCCCAGGGTGATGTCATAATGTTTCCCGGAAGAAGTGCCGGAATCCGTCGAGGTGTTTGTGCCGGTGTTTGTGTTTGTGTTCGTGTTTGTGTTTGTACCCGTATTTGCGGGTGTAGCAGCCGGTTCGTTGGAAGAACCGCACGCAGCAAGTGTGAAGACCATTGCCAGAGTCAGGATGATCGTGGCAATTTTCTTGAACGTCTTCAATGGATTTCCCCCTTTCTTGTTATTAACAAAAGTTAACATGGTGCTAATACAATTCCTCGCCTACAAACGGGAAGAAATTGGAAAAGCACTCCGCGTACCTATAAGACTGGTTCCCGGAAATGCGCCGGGCATGGTTGCCGCGCATTGAGGCACGGTCCGTATAATACTGGATCAGGTGGCTTTGCGCCTTGAAGCAGTTCATGGCGGCAACCTTCTGCTCATATGTGTCGGTGATGTCGACAAATGAGCCTGGGACAAACCTGGAAAGCTCTGTCTGGTGAGGCTCAAAGCCGAACAGACGCATCTGCCTGGTATGAGCAAGGCCTTCGGTTATTACGCCGGCGGAGTTTGCCATCACGCTGCACCTGAATACCCATTGGCCCACCAGGTTGTGATCGGGATTCAACACATCCTCTCCCATGCGGTCATGGGTCAAAATGATGTCGGGACGTACCTGGCGAATCTTTCTCACCATGCGCTCATCCAGTTCGTCATTGATCTGGATGGGATAATCCTGCAAATCCCAGAATTCAATATTTTTCAGGCCAAGAATCTCAGCGGCCGCCTCGGTTTCAGCCTTGCGGACGGCTTTTACGGACTCGGCCGTCGCTCCGGGCTGTTTCCACAGGTCGTTTGATTCTCCGCGGACACCGAAGCTGAGGATTACCAGATGAACATCCGCGCCATTCTTGATGTACTTTGCAATTGTACCCCCCGCACGCCATACATAGTCGGCCGCATGCGCGCTGACAACTAACATTTTCTTGCCGCTAATGATACGCATCAGTCCTTTCCAAGCAATTTCCTGGCATTATATACCGTCATCTTGCGCACCTGCTCCACGGTAAAGCCATTCTCGTACAGGCTGGCAGCGAAAGCCTCCAGCCCTTCGTCCGGATAGATACCGGTGGGCTGTCCAAGATCGGTCGCCAGCACCACGTGATCGGGTCCGAGGGCCCTGATCATCTCCAGGGTAACGGAAAAATCGACCTTCCCTGTGGCGTAAGTTGTATAGCAATGCTCCATGTAAGCGCCGTAATCAGCCAGCTTTTTCTGCTCATCGATTTCATAATAGGTTGTGGGAAAATCGACATGGCTGATTATGATGTTTTTCACGTTGTGTTCCTCGGCGGCGGACTTTACCAGCGCAAAGGTTTCCTCGTGCGAGATGTGGCCCGTGGCGAGTATCATGTTGTGTTTTGCGATCACATCGAGTACCTTGTGGGTCTCCTCGGTAAGCTGGCCATCCTTGTCCAGAATGGTGATGGGGGGCGCGCTGATGCCCTCCTTCTTCATTTCCAGGACGATACCGGCCCAGAACGGCAGCTTTTTGTTGTGATCGCCGTTGAATGTGTGCGCCTGCTCATAAGCCCCGTCACAGGTGGGAAACCAGACAAGCTTTGCGCCGGCCCTGGCGGCCATCTCTACTGCCATCGGGTTTATACCGCCGACAGAGCCATTCAGGGTGACCGTCCCGATGGAGTCGCATTCGGGATAGAGCTTCCTGGACAGGGCGGCTCTTTCTGCCGTACAGAAGTAGTGGGACTTCATGGCATATCCCGCCATGCCGGCAGCTATCACGCGCTGCGCCATTTCCAGGTCGTCCAGTTTTCGTGGCATTACGTCCGGAGCGGAATGAACGTGAAGATCATATGCTCCCTGAATCAATTCCTTCATATTTGTCTATAGCTCACCTCCATATGTCGCAATTATCGTGCGGTATCCCATTCGCAGCTGCTCTTGCGGATTTCCACGCAGCAGTTGGGACGCATGGACACCACGCGGAAACCGCTGGCGCGGGCGTGGCCTACCTTGATGAACGTCGCAAGAACAGAGGTTTTGCCGCCGAGGCCGATAGGTCCGATGCCGGCCTCATTAACCGCGTCGGTGATCCTCTTTTCCAACTCGCTCTGCACATCGTAACGGCCATCCTTCATCGCTTCCAGCGAGAGAGAAGATGCCTCACAGGCCGTACGGCCGATGCCGAAGGACAGCGTGCATGGCTGACATCCGAGGGCTGCTACCTGGGGAATCGCCCACTTGATCATTTCATTGATCACATGATCGACAGAGTGCATATGGAAAATTGGCTGTGTCTTGCTGCGAATTTCAGGGCCGCCGCCCAGCATCAGGATGGTAAACCGGATGCGGGTGCCGGGAATCCGGCGGATTTGAGCGGGAGCGGGAAGCAGCATGCCCGGCTCATCATACAATCCAAGACTCTGGTCAATGCGCTGCAAATCGTTTCCCTTTACTCCCATGGGGCGGGCGGGAAGCCGGTTCATACCCAGGCGGATGCCTTCCTCAATGGCCTGCAGGAAACCGGCAGGCATTACAGCTTCGTCCCCGATTTCCAGGAATGGGTGCGGAGTGCCGGTATCGTCACACAGCGCGCAGCGGCGCTCAGCCGCAACCTCCGCATTGCGCAGGAAGTTTTCCATTGCCCATTGCGCGCTTTTCTGCGTCTCCCTGGCGGCAGCGCACCGCCAGCAGGCCATCTGATCCTCGCTCCATTGTGAGCTCGCTTTTATTACAGCTTCCGCTACATCTTCAATAATCTGTTCTCTAGTTACCATCCGTTTCTCCTCGCTTTGCAAAGTAGGTTTCCCCGTCTGCCACCGCTACGATGGCGGGGAAATCCTTGACCTTGATTTCATAAAAGGCCTCTATGCCGAACTCGGGATGAACCACACACCTGCACTCGCTCATCTTTGCGGTGAGAAGCGCGGCTACCGGAGGTGTGATCAGGAAGTATGACCCCGCCTCTTTCATGCCGTCAATGGTCTCCTGTGAGAGCAACCCCTTGCCCAGATGGAATTTTACGCCGTGTTTGGACAGGGGAACGATGGAACCTTCAATCTCCGGCTTGCTGCTGGTTGTGGGAGCAATTCCGGCGCAGCTTACAGCCGTGTGGAAGATAACAGCGCCTTCCAGGTCCACGCCGTAATCCTTGAGCGTTCCTTCGTCGGCATACTTGACGATATGTGGCAGAACCATATCCCGACCGCAGTAGATGGTACCTGTCAGTTCAACCAGGTCGCCGGGTTTAAGGTTTAAATCCGGACCTTTATAGGGAACGTTGATCTTGATCATCGTAGAATCTCCTCTTTCTGCATCCTGATCACAAGTCCCAGCCATCCAGAACCTTGCGGAAATCCCTTGGCACGCCGCCTTCGAACCTATCCTTCACCTTGTTGTCATCAATCCACTTGAGCTTTTCGCGGGTGGCTTCAGCCATCGTATACGGCAATCCCTCGCTTTTCAGAAAATCGACTACATTCTCCATCTCATGCTCTCTCCTGGCCGCATGCAGGACAGCGCCTGAAATGTAGCCGTCCATGATTTTCTGGAACCCGGGACCGTAGGATTCCAGGAATGACTCCTGGATCAGATCAACCACGCCAAACTTCTTTGCTGCATGGAAGGACTCTATCAAAAGGCAGCTTAGCCCTTTTGCAGTGATGCTCCGGATGAACTTGATGCTGGTAGCCGTGCCGGGTTCCCCGTCAACCAAGGTCAGGCGCATGTTGTAAGGGTCCATTATCTCCTTGAGCTTTGCAGCGCCGCTGCCGCAAAGCAGCATGGGAACCTGGTGCTTGTCCTTCAGCAGGGGACCCATCATTGCGCCGTCAACGAACAGGGCTCCTTTTGATTCCATAAGGGAAGCCATTCGCTTTTTGTCCTTGGGAGTTGCGGTAGAGACATCCATGTAGATCATGCCTTCGTGAGCGCCAATAGCCGCTTCTTCCGCTGCGTTGTATGCAGCGAAGGATGGAGTGGCGGCAATCACGATATCTGAGCGTCGGCAGACCTCGGCCGGGGAATCTGCCTTATTGGCCCCGCAGGCAGTAATTTTTTCCATAAATCGTTCTTTATACCGGGGATCATCCTGCATGGCGTCATAGCAAAGAATTGTTTTAATGCCTTCCTGTGAAAGGCCCAAAGCAAGAGAAGAACCTGCTTCACCGAAGCCGATAAATCCAATAACCAATTATTTGCCCCCCCTATCATTGTGAAAAAGCAATTCTCCCGTTATATTTAATCTATATCTAAAGAACCGGATAAGAAAAGCATATTTTTGTTTGTCGACTCATCAAGCTTTTACTTGTATAATAGAATTAGGTTGACAACTACTTTATTTACTATTAATTACCATGGGGGGTTTTTTCATGAACATGACCGATGCCGCCTACTTTTTGAAGGTCGTTGAGTGCGGGAGCTTTTCAAAAGCGGCGGAGGAGTTGTATGTTTCACCGCAAGCTGTCAGCCTGCATATTAAAAACCTGGAGGACACTTACAAAACGACTCTCTTTGAGCGCAAGCCCGCCTTAAAGCTTACTCCGGCGGGAGAAATTCTGCTGCAGGCCATCTCGGATATCATGCGGTGCGAATCGATCCTGATGGACAAACTGAACAAATCCCGCAATGATTTTATCGGTGAAATTACTATCGGTTTGCCCGCCAACCGCTCCACTGCTTTTGCCGACGAGTTTGTTCCGCATTTTTGCTCACTGTATCCAAATGTGGTTGTCAATCTTATAGAGCAATACTCCGCGGACCTTTTCGCGGATCTGACCAGAAACAGAATAGATCTCGCGCTGCCCTTGATCTCCAACACTTCGGTCCGCCCTGATCCCTCCTACCTGGAGATTATACAACTGGAGGCAGAAACGCTGTATTTGGTCATATCTGACGAATTGCTGCAGAAAAAATTCCCTGACCGGTTTCCAGCCTGCAAGGAGGAGTTTCGTTCAGGGGTTTCCCTATACCAGTTTGCGGACCTGCCGCTGTTTCTTCATCCTTCCAACAGCCCTTTTCACCGCGAAATATTAAACGCCATCAAGGCACATGGCATCACGCCGTTCATTCGCATCAAGACGTCCCTGACCAGTTCCCTGGTTAGCCTTTGCGCCAAGGGCTATGGCATCTTCTTCAGCCCAACCATGCTGGTCAAGTACATGTACGAATCGCAGCCTCACTATTTTAAAACGCTCAACTTGTTTCCCGTGATTGAATACGCGGGCGCCCGCCAGACATTTCTTGTCTACCACCGGCAGAAGGTGTTGACCAAGCAATTGCAGGATGCCATAGAAATCATAAAGAAAATATTCTCCGAGCACCAGTTGTTTGACAGGCAAATCCAGTGTCCGAGTACACGCAACGATTGATTCTTGCGCTTTATTTGCTCCCGATTATAAGGCATCCCGTACCGTATGACAAGGCATCATAATAAAACATGGGGCGGTTTTTATTCCTGATAACCGTCCCATGTCTTGCTAAGAATTTTCTGAGTTCCGACTTCCTGCCACAGGTATCCGGTTTATGATACAAGATCCCGGAGTTCCTTGCTGAGCTTCGCTATCTCCTCCATGGATTCCTGTACCTGCACAATGCTGTTGTTCTGGTCTTCCAGTGTGGCAAGGACCTCCTCGGTGGAAGCCGCGTTTTCTTCCGAGATGCTGGCCACGTTCTCGACCTGCTGCTGGATCTCGATGAATATCTCTGTTATCTTCTTTGTGCCTTCAAGACCCTCAAGCAGCTTCCTGTTCGTTTCCGCCACCGACGCGCTCATCTTGCTGAAGAAGTCGGCGATGCTTTCAAGGATCACGTTGCCCTCGCGTACGGCTTCGTCGCCTTCATATACCCTCTTCAGGGTGTCATTGGACCGTTCGGTGAGCTCCTGGATGATCCGGTTGATGTTATCAGCGGTGTTCTTGCTTTGCTCCGCAAGTTTCCGGATCTCGTCGGCAACCACGGCAAATCCTCTGCCCTGCTTACCTGCACGTGCCGCTTCAATAGCAGCGTTGAGGGCCAGCATATTGGTCTGCTCGGCTATATCCAGGATCTCTTCCAGGGCCCTGTTGACGCTTTCCATGCTCTTGTTCAGTTCGTTAACCGTTGCCCTGGCCGATCCCACGGCATTGCTTATGACCTTGTTATGTTCCACCAACTCGGAGATTTTTTCGGTTCCTTCCTCGATGTTTTTGGCCATCTCCAGCGATCTTTCGGTCAATGACCCCGATATGGCCTGCGTCTGGTTTACCAGGTCCATGGAACTGCTCATGGCCTCGTTGGTCTTGTGAATGCTGGCAGCCTCTTCCTGGATCGCTTTGGACATCTCGTTCATGGACATGAAGATGCCGCCGCTGGATTCCTTTACGGAAGCGTAAACTTTATTGACGGTTTCTATATGGGCGTTCAGGTTATTGGAACTGTCCTCCACCTGGGCAAGGATGTTTTGGAGCCTTGCCAGGATCGCGCCGGCCTTGTCGGTTTCGGCGGCTGTGTCCTTTACGAGGTTCCCTGCCCACCTAGTCAGGAAAAACAGGACCATCATCGCGCCATTATAAGCGAAGAGAACCTTTATAAACTCGGCAACAGGCACGGCGGCTCCCATGAAATTCTCTTTCGCCAGTATGTAGGACGTTATAATCAGGACATTGCTAATTATGCCGAAAACCACTATCAGCCGCTCGTTGAAGTAGAGCGCCACCAGTGTAATGGCGGCATATATGATATAATGGTTGCCCAGGTCAAACCCTGATATCACGAATAACAAGATCATGGCTACTAACGGAATAAGGCCGAACAGCAGGGATTTGACAAAACGGTTTATCTTTAGGAAATAAAGCCCGGTGGCCAAAAGCCCGACCACCAGGGATTTGACCATATCGACAAGCCCGGCGGCGAAGCCCACGGTGAAGATGTTCAGTATTATGAAAACCGCTGCAACACCCCAGGTGGCAATCAGGACAACCATGTCAACGCGTTTTAAATCATAGCTTGAGACCCTGTTCGCTTTAGTATTCTCCATAAAGCACCCCCGGTATGACCTGACAAAAAAATAAATAGGGTCAACAATAATTTCTTACCACTCTGATCTTTTCTGAAACAGGTTTGCGGTTATCTTCACCATTTTATCATAGGCCGATGCGGATCAAGGCTTGTCACACTTGTCCAATTCCGCGAATAAACTGTAACAGGGAAGGATTCATCTTTAGTGGTTTCCCGTAAGGAGGCGCCTCTCCTCCTTTATGCCGGGAGCCGGACTTAGACATCTAAGTCCGGCTTTTTTTGTAAAAAAACTTGACCCGCATAACGCTTTGTTGTATTATTGTATTAAGCGCTTAATACAATAATACAAGGGGTGGTATGATGCCATGGGAACTGAAACCGGACAGACCTATCTATGCGCAGCTGGTTGAACATATAGAACAGATGATTCTTTCCGGCGTCTATCCTCCGGGCTCCAGGCTGCCCTCGGTGCGTGATCTTGCAAAAGAGGCTTCGGTCAATCCCAATACCATGCAGCGTGCGCTTGCCATGCTGGAGGAGGACGGTCTCATCATCACCCACCGCACCAGCGGCCGGTCAATCACGGAGGATTTGGAGATGATACGCAAGACAAGGGCAAGGATAGCCCGGGACCAGGTGTCGGAGTTCCTGGAAAAAATGCAAAAACTGGGCTTTGAGAAAGAAGAGATCCTGTCCATTATAACCGAGATGCTCAAGGAGGTGAGGGGATGAACCCCATTTTGGAATGCAGCGGGCTTACAAAGACCTTCGGACCCAAAAAGGCGCTTTCAGACATAAACCTCAGGATCGGCCAGGGCCAGATAGTAGGGCTTTTAGGACCCAACGGCAGCGGGAAGACCACCCTGATCAAGCTTGCTAATGCCCTTCTGACCCCGACCGCGGGCGAAATACGGATAGCGGGCATGAAACCCGGGCTAGGCACAAAAAAGATCGTGTCATACCTTCCCGAAAAGAATTACCTCAACGACTGGATGCGCGTACGCGATATAATCGGGATGTTTAAGGATTTTTACGAGGATCTCAGTCCCGAAAAGGCCTATGACATGCTGAAGAGACTTAACATAAGCGCCGACGACAAGCTAAAGACCCTGTCCAAGGGCACGAAGGAGAAGGTCCAGCTTATCCTTGTCATGAGCCGCGAAGCCAGGCTGTACCTTTTGGACGAACCAATAGGCGGCGTTGATCCGGCGGCACGCAACTATATCCTGGAAACCATCATCAGCAACTATAACCCGGAAGCGACAGTCCTCATCTCCACACACCTGATCTATGACGTCGAAAAGGTGCTGGACCATGTGATCTTTATCAACGAGGGGCGCCTGGTACTGTCCTCACCGGTGGATGAAATCAGGGAGCAGGGAAAATCGGTTGACGGACTGTTCAGGGAGGTGTTCAGATGCTAGCAAAACTCATGAAGTATGAACTTAAGGCAACGTGCCGGATCTTTCCGCCCGTTTACGCGGCGCTGCTGGTCCTGGCGGCTGTCACCAGGCTGCTCTATTCGTTTAATCCCCGCGGCACGAATAATGTTCCGTTGTTTATCAGCGCTTTGCTTTACCTGTTTATACTGATAGGCATGTTTGTCATGACCTTTGTCGTAATGATCCAGCGGTTCTATAAAAACCTTTTGGCAGACGAGGGATACCTCATGTTTACCTTGCCGGTTGAAACATGGAAGCATATTACAAGCAAGCTTCTGGTATCCGTGATATGGAACATCGGGAGCGCGGCGGCCGCGATCCTCTCCATCATTATCCTGAGTATCGACAAGATCCTTTCCGGAGAGTTGAAGATTAAAATTGCCATTGATACTTCCGGCTCATTCAACGCGCTCTTACTGTTTGAGTTCATCCTTTTATGCATTGCCGGCATGGTTTTCGGAATCCTTATCATCTATGCCTCAATCGCATGGGGGCACCTGTCCAACCGGCACAGGATCATGGCTTCGATCGGAGCTTTCCTTGTCCTGGCCACTTTTTCCCAGGTGATGTTCTTCTGTTTTAAAGTCACACCACTCGCCAGGGAGCTGCAGGAACACGGGGAAGTATATATCGGTCCGGGTACTCCCATAGCCATGTACCATTGGATCACGTGGTTTTCAATTGCTTTCTTTATTCTCTTATCTGCGCTTTTTTTCGCTATCACAAATTATGTACTGAACAGGGAACTTAACCTTGAATAGTTTACGGAAGAAATCTTCAAAACCTGAAACCATTGAAGCAAAAAGAGACCTGTTACAGGTCTCTTTCTTTCCTGCCGCATTTCGGCTTTACCGGCTTCCTGAAAAACCTGGGATACCCCGTTCCGTCCCATTTGTTTATTTTTTCAGAATACTTTTCAAGTATCTTTTGGGCCTTTTCCCTGTCCATCTCGCCTTTTTCGACAAGGCTGTCCAGGTAGTCCTTGCAGTCCCTGATCAGCCTGGCCCGTTTTTCCTCGAGGGGCAGCGCGCTGAACTCCTTTATCTCTGCTATGCCCTTATCGATTCTCCTGAGGATGGCGTCCGCTTCTTCCTTGGAAATCCTGCCCTCCTTCAGCTGCTGTTCGATTTCCTTTTTCCTGTTTTCAAGGACGGTTAAGGGGTCTTTTATGAACTCTTCCCAAATCTTTAATCTTTCCTTCTTGTCCATCTTAGGGACCTTTTTCCCGGGTTCCACGGTTTCAGGCGCGCCTTTTTCGGGAGCCTGCGTTTCCGGCACACGGCCTTCCAATTCGGTATGCGCCGCGCCGTCTTCCATGCCGCGCGGAACCGCCGTAGCGGTAAATGCGGTCAGCATGACCATGATCGCTGCTGCCGCGGCGATGCCCCTTATTCTCAATCTATCACCTCCCGTTAATATTTTTCCCGCTATTGAGCAAGTCATGGGTGACAATATTTTATAATCCGCGTACACAAAAACATTTGGCGGTGAGCATTTTTTCCTTGATTCAATCCTTCCATAAATGTTAAAGTTATATGCGAGGTGATCCGTATGAATAAGTCGTACAAGATTACGATAGCCGGCCTGGAAAGGGAATTGCCTCTTTGCAGCATCAACGATGATCTTAAAATAGCGGCATTTGTCATTCTGGGCGACGTGGAACTGACCACCGCATGCGCCGCCGAGCTGATAAAAAGGATTCCAGAGCACGACATCATGATAACAGCCGAGGCGAAGGGAATCCCGCTGATCCATGAAATGGCGCGCCAGATGGGCGTTAACAGGTATCTCGTAGCGCGAAAGGCCGAAAAGCTCTATATGGTCGAACCAATCAACGTGGAAGTCCAGTCAATCACCACTGCCAGGAAACAAACCCTGTATATCGACAAGAACGATGCTTTGCAAATGCAGGGCAAGAGGGTCCTGATTATCGACGATGTGATAAGCACCGGCGAGTCCATATTCGCCGTGGAGAAACTCGTCAAGATGTCTGGCGGAACGGTGGTAGGAAAGGCCGCCATTCTGGCGGAAGGCGACGCCAAGTACAGGGAAGACATCATTTACCTTGAATACCTCCCCCTTTTCAACAAGGACGGCGAGATAATAGAAAGCTGAACGGCGCCGCCGTTTTCTCCAACATGGGGTAAAAAGGACAGACAAAAGGCTATGATATAATCATAGCCTTTCATGATATAAAAACTACCTCCGGACTATGGTGGTTCCTGACGGAACCTTTTTCTCTCTGCTTCAGTCTTTGGGGGGGCAAAGACATCAGGGGTTTATACTGGACAACCATCCGGAGCATATATAAACCCTTATAAATATTATACCCATTTGGAAATACTGATCAAGTGATATTGGTCATGTTTTGGCGTGCATTTTGCATTGGTTGTTATGGCTGAAAGTCATTTAAGCCATCGGGATTGATGCGTGGACCATGAAGCCCTTTCCATCCTCGAAGCTGTTGAAGCGGACGAACCCCCCAAGGCTTCCCGCCCGCTCCTCCATGCCCATAAGACCGTTTCCTTTTATGATTTCCTTGCATCCTTTTCCGTTATCGATGATATGAATGTGAAGGAAACCCGTTTTTTCCCTAACGGATATGGTTATATGGTCGGCTTTTCCGTGCTTTAGCGCGTTGGTGATGGCTTCCTGGCAGATCCTGTATACGGCTTTGACCTGTTCATCGGTCAGTTTGCCTGTGCTCCTGGATCGGATCACGTCAAGCCTGACCCCGATTTCTTCCATGCGGTCTGCCATCTCGTCCAGCAGCAGCCAAAGGGGGGACTGGTCCTTCACGGTACGCGAATGCGACGCTATTTCGCCGATGCCCCTGTCAATATGGTTTATAACCTGCCTTAGCCTCATAATGGCCTTTTCGGGATGACGGTCCAGGATCAGCCGGTTGCTTTCCAGCGTGTGCAGGGCAAGGTTGAGGGAATGCCCCATCACGTCGTGTATCTCTTTTGCGAGGCTGTTTCTTTCCTCGATGGCAGCCAGTTGCACGATCTGCTCCTGGAGTTCTTTTATGCTGCTGTTCATCACCAGGAGTTCCCTGTTCTTTTCCTTCAGCTTGTTTATGGCGGCTTTCAGGGCGGTATCGTCATGAATGAGGCATATCATGCCGGACCTGCGGCGCAGGCGCGTTTTGGCAGGGCGTACTGAAACGGTGTACAAGCCGTTGTTGTGTTCCATCTCCAGCACCTTTTCATACTGGCCCGGTTCCCAGAAATGCGGCGTTTCCGCGAGGCAGGTGTCACGGATGGCCTTGAATGTGTCCTGGCCAAGCCTTGCACATGCCGGATTTGTGTACACCAGCTTTCCCTTGCCGTCCAGGATGAAAACTGGCTCGCTGTAGAGTTCCAGGCTTCTTTTTATGCCGAGCGACACCGTGATGAACATACCGAGCCGAGTCGACCCGAAGAACAGTATGCCGGATATGGTCAAGGCCGTTATGGGCCCGAACACGGGCGGACATACGGGATTAAGAAACGTAACCATGATCTTGAGTGTGAAGGATGCCAGCGCAAACACCAGCAGGAAGACTTCGAGAAGAGATATCCCTATTCTTTGCGCCATGGTCATCGCAAGCACCATGCAGCCAGCAACGCTCAGAATGTACTCCAGCGCGGAACTGATTCTGTATGGCACGCAAGCCTTCGGGGCCGTCGCCGGATCAACGATAATGGGTTTGTCCCATAGAAAAAATACGACAAGGCAAATGACCGGGAGCGAGTACAGGAGGGCCGCAACGATCCTGTCAAGGCTCTTCTGCCTAAGCAGGACCAGGCCGAAGCACAACAGGGAGACCGAACATAGAACGCCTCCCGCCGCCGATATGTTCGCAAAGAGACGGCGGAATTCTGTTTCGAGGGCAAGCACAGCAGCAAAGTCCAGCATGAGCGAAATGGCCGCGAACAGATGGACCTTGATAAAGCTGCTCATCAACTCGGTCTTGATGGCGCAATGGTACATGTACGCCAGGTATGCCGACAAGGCCGCTATGCTGACAGTGTATACCAGGATGTTTAATATCGTAATGCCCACCCCCTCCTGCAGCGCGGTCAGGCAATCAGCCCGGCACTCAGATCAGGTTGTGCTTCAATGCGAACATGACCAACTGGGCTCGGTTTCCCGTCCCCGTGATCTCAAGCAGCCGGGTTATCTTGTTTTTTACAGTTCCGTTGGCGTATCCGAATATCTCTGCGATATCGCTGTTGCTCTTGCCTTCGCTTATGCACCTTATGATCTCGATATCCTCTTCCTTCAGGCCATCAAGTGCCTCGCTGCTCCTGCGCACGGCCTTTCTTTTGCCGGCGGCCTCAAGGAGGCTCCTGATTTCACCGCTCATCACGACGTATCCCCAATGGACGCACTGGATCAGGACCTTCAGGCGGTCGGGCGGCGTATCCTTCATAAGATACGCGTCAGCGCCGTTCATGAAGGCCTTGAGAATATGCTCATCCTCCTCAAGGGACGTAAGGATTATGACCTTGATGCCGGGATCGATGGCCTTGATCCTGGCAATGGCGTCTATCCCGTCCAGCACCGGCATCTTGATGTCCATCAGCACAACATCCGGCTTTATCCTTTCACACATTTCGCAGGCTTCCTGCCCGTCGTGGGCCACCCCCGCGACCTCGAAGCCGCTGAAGCTTTCAAGGACGATCTTCAGGCTGTCGGTCAGAAGAGCATGGTCATCGGCTATCAACACCCGTATCATGGCCTAATCCTCCCGTTCTTTCGCACTCTATCCCACATCCCCGGGACTTTCTCCTGCAGCGGTTTCCAGGTTCAGCTTCTTAACGGTGGCACGTATTTCTTCTATAACGCTCCTTGTGTACTCCAGCAACTGGTCGTTCATCACCCTGACCTTATGATGGAAATCCTGCCCGGAAGCCGCCTCTGCCTCGAGCCAGGCCACCTCCCGGCGGATCCTGCCTATATACGCGTTGGCGGTGGAGTTTACCTTGTCAAGTATCCTGGCCCGCTCCTTTTCCACGGCCAGGTGCCTTATGGCCCTTGTAACCCTTTGTTTCCTCTCGAACGCAAGCTCCAGCTGCCTGTTCTTTCCGGCCAGTTCCTTTTGCAGTTCCACAAGCTCTGAAACATCACGGAGGGTGATGATCCGCCCGAATACCCTTTTCCCTGCCCGGAGGTCTGAGACCTTGTACTGTAGATGGACCGACCTTCCGTCTTCAATGGTGATCCTGCCTTCCGACAGGGTTCCGGAATCATTCAGCGCGCCCGCTTCCACGAGCCTGGCATGGATATCTCCCAGCTTCTCGGAAAGCCTGATAGCCTTCAGCCCGTCATGCGCAAGAACCGTGCGGCCCTTCCTGTCATGGATGATTACCGCCTCGGAAAATCTGTCAAGGATGTTGAGAGGGGACAGGTACTTGTCGTCACCGGAGGTTACGGGCAAGGCCTTGAGGTTCACGGCGATGCCGCCAATCAGCAGGAAAACGTGCATACCGTCACGGACCGGGTCCCGCTCCGAGAGATAAAAGGCCGACAACAATGTAATGCTCAGAAGGAGCAATACCGCAAAGACAGTATCGGCCCTGGATTTCCGACTCATGAGCTTGCAAAAGATCACCATGGCGGCCGACATCACGATGCAAACCATGCCGGGCACGATAAGGTACAAGGCGGCCAGGTCCCCGTACCGGGCTTCAAAGGGCGCATGGAAGGATATGACGGCATTTGCCAGCTTCCTGACGTGTAAAAGCAGAAGCACCTGAACGACCGATAAAAGGTGTATACCCAGGGACAGCGCTTTAAGCCGGCGCTTCCCGGTATAGAAACCGGTCAACAGCAGCAGCGCCGATTTCAGAAGATAAGCGAAAGCCGATTTTATGAGAGCAAAGCGCCTGAACATCTCGTGCGACGGAGCGTATAAAACAAGCAGGGAACTGCATTCATGAACAAGCACCAGGAGCGTCAGGTAAAGAAATGTTCTCTTGACACCGACAGACGATCCGCTGGTCAGCACAAGGGAGCAGGCGCTGCCGGCAAGGGCTATGCTGATGGTTATGAGTATGCTGAATATCAGCCTTTCGTTATGGATAAACAATCCCATTTTTCAATCTCCATCAATTACCGACAGATTTCGCATATTTATACCAATATTATATACCAAGCATCCTGCAGTTACAAAAAAACCGCGCCGGGGTCCGCCGGGCCGGCATTAAAACCGCAAACCTGCCGCATTCCCACTGGCGCCTGCCCGGCAGACAGGCCTTTTATATCCAGGCTTTCCGAATAATAAGCGCTTTTCGCCATAGAATGTATAGGCAGCCTTTCCATGCGGGTTTGTATGAGTATACGGCAATTGCGTTGGGTACTCAAGTACGTCCTTGTCGTCCTTGCGTTGATAGCGGGCGTCATTTTATCTGCAATGTACCTTCCTCGCATAATCCGGCTGGCCAGGGACCCCGGCGCGTTTGCAGATTATATCGCGTCTTTCGGTTACGGCGGGTACCTTGTGTTTGTACTGCTCGAGATGATCCAGGTCGTGATAGCCATCATCCCCGGCGACCTTTTTCACATCGCGGCAGGCTACATATTCAAAATGCCCCTGGGCTTCCTGCTGGCCTATGCGGGCGAAGCGGCAGGGGCTGCCGCAGCCTTCCTCCTGGCAAGGCTTTTTGGTGAAAAAATAGTGTCGAGGCTCGTCCCCGGAAAACAACTGGAGAGGCTTGGCAGCCTGCTCAACTCGGCCGGGGGAATAGTCGGAACGCTGGTCCTTTGCCTGATCCCTGCCGTCCCCAAGGATATCCTCGTATACGCGGCAGGGATCACCCCCATAAAACCCTCCCGGTTTCTCGCCGTCTTCCTCCTTTGCCGGATCCCGGACATACTTGTGAAATCAGGCGGCGGCGCGGCATTCGGCCAGCGGGATTATGCCGGCATGGCAGCCGCGGCCCTGTCATTCCTGGTCCTGATCGGTGTCGGGTATATCCTTAAAAAAAGGTTCATCGATACGCAGCGGTTGAAATGAATACCCGGAAACGGTATATTGTAAGCGTATCCACCACGCCGGGGAGAAGCGCGCCGCATACGCGCCCATTCCCGCTGGCGCTACCGGGAGACCGAATATGGGAAAAGAGATCGAAAGAAAATTTCTCGTGAAGGACCATTCTTTCAAGGACGCTGCCTCATCCTGCAAAGCATACCGACAGGGATATATCTCAACCCATCCCGGCAGGATAATCCGGGTAAGGACCGACGGCGAGAAGGGCTACCTGGCCCTTAAAGGGCCTTCCCATGACGCCGCCCGGCTGGAATACGAATACGAGATACCCCTGGCCGACGCGGAAGAAATGCTGGCTGTAATGTGCGAGAAGCCCCTTATCGAGAAACGCCGCTATATCGTTTTCCACGAGGGCATGACATGGGAAGTGGACGTGTTCGAAGGCGAAAACCGGGGACTCTGCATCGCCGAGATAGAGCTTGAGCGGGAGGACCAGGAATTCACTCTTCCCTCCTGGGCCGGCCCGGAGGTTACGGGTGATCCCAGGTATTACAACGCAAACCTGGTAAGGCATCCCTACAGCAGTTGGAATAAGCAGGGATAACGTTCATGGCCCCGCCCGCCTGTTTTTCGGTCCGAACAGGCACCGAAGTCTGACCGCCTCAATAGAATACTGTTGAGGTGGTATGGGATGAACTGCGATTTTATCAAGTCACGGGTATTCAAGGACACTCTCGGCTTCAGAAGGGTACCGATGGTAAACATCGATCTTACAATCCCGTTCATCGACGGGCATGACCTTTTCGCTTCACGGTTCAATACGTATTACAGAAACCAGGCAAGGACCATTTTCAACTACGCGAGAGCCCAACTCTATCCCCAGGCCGTAAGGCAGTATCGTTACGCCCTGTCCCAGGGTTTTCCCTTTAACGGGTTTGAACTTGTCGGGACCTTTGAGCCGACCTATTGCAAAAAGCCGGTCATCAGCCTTTTCAGCGACCTGTACGAGTTTACGGGAGGTGCCCATGGCAGCACAAGCAGGACGGGGAATACTTGGGACACGGGGCGTGGTGTCCTCTTAAGGCTCGGGGACCTGTTCAAACCGGGATACGATTACAGGAAGACCATCATTGGCGTTATCGAAAGGGAAGCCAGGCACAGGCAGGCGACCGGGCAGGTGGATTACCTTGACGATCTTGAGAAAAATATCGTCAAGTACTACGATGACGGAAACTTCTACCTCTCCGCCGCCGGGCCGGTAATCTTCTACCCGCTGTACACCATCGCCCCGTACGTGGCCGGAATCCAGACTTTCACGATACCCTGGGTCATTTTCGGCGATAACCTGGCTATTAAACCGTGAATCAAAAAAGGGGGGACATCCCCCTCTTTTTTTATCCTTCCTCGCCCGCGCTTAGCTTCTCAGCCTGGCTGGAAGTTATCAGCGCGTCCAGTATCTCGTCCATGTCCCCGTTCATGAATTCCTCGATCCTGTACATCGTGTAACCGATGCGGTGGTCGGTGACACGCCTCTGCGGGAAATTGTATGTCCTGATGCGCTCGCTCCTGTCACCCGTTCCCACCTGCGCCTTCCTGTTCTCGGCCACCTCGCTCTCCCTTTTCTGCCTTTCCATCTCGTTGAGCTTGGCCTTCAGCACTCTCATGGCCTTCTCCCTGTTCTTGTGCTGCGAGCGCTGGTCCTGGCAGGTAACGACGATACCGGTAGGGATATGGGTGATCCTGACGGCCGAGGATGTCTTGTTGACATGCTGGCCCCCGGCCCCCGACGCCCGGTACGTGTCAACCTCGATGTCGTTGGGATCGATTTCGATCTCGTCCATCTCGTCCGCCTCGGGAAGCACGGCAACGGTCACGGTGGAAGTATGTATCCTGCCGCTGGACTCGGTGTCGGGCACTCTCTGGACCCTGTGGACCCCGCTTTCAAACTTGAGGCGGCTGTAGGCTCCCCTGCCTTCTATCTCGAAGACAACTTCCTTGAACCCGCCTATCTCGGTGGGATGGGAATCGATCATGTTGACTGTCCAGCCCTTGCTCTCGGCGTAATGGACATACATCCTCATGAGCTCGGCCGCGAAAAGAGCCGCTTCCTCCCCGCCGGCCCCGGCCCTGATCTCCATGATGACATTCTTTTCATCATTGGGATCCTTGGGCATAAGCAGGACCTTGAGCTCCATTTCGGTTCTCTCCATGCCCGCCTCGGCGTCTTCCATCTCCTGTCGGATCATCTCTTCAAGCTCCGGGTCAGGGTTTTCATCCAGCATGGACCTGGCGTCCTCAAAGGCCTTTTTAAACCCTTTCCATTCCCTGTATTTCTCCACGATTTCCGATAGCTCGGAATGCTCCTTGATAAGCTTCGTGTAAAGGTTCTGGTCGTTTACGACATCCGGCTCGGCCAGCCGCATATTCAGTTCCTCAAAGCGGCTTTCTATCGCTTCAAGCTTTTCAAACATCATTTTCACCCCATGGGTCCGTGTCGAAAAAGGTGACGAGGGAATTCCCGCATCCTGTATTATACGGGCTATCCCCGCCTCGAAACAAGGTTCTTTTTGAGGCGTTCAATGCTGGTATTTGCCACCAGGTCCTTCGGGAAACCAACCTTCCTGAGCAGTGAAACGGCTTCTCCGAGTTCGCCTATGTCGGTATGGATATGGGAATCCGAGTTAACTATTACCATAGCCCTGTGCTTTACGCAGCAATCAAGAAGGCGGATGTAGTTTTCCTTGGTGTTGATCCTGAATGAACCGGCTTTCAGTGACGAGTTGTTTATTTCCAGCAGGACATTGTTTTCCGCTGCCGCCCGGACAAGTTCGTCGTAATCAAGCGGTATCCTGCTGTCGTCAGGATGTCCTATTATGTTGACGTATTTATTATTCATAGCCCGGATCAATGCCATCGTATTCTCCTGGACGGTCCCGGGTTTCAGGCAGGGCAGATGGAAACTGGCTATGAGGACATCAAGCTGCGACGGGTCTATCTTCTCGGTGTCCAGCGATCCGTCCATCCCGATGATGTTGGCTTCCATGCCCTTTAAAATCTCAACTTCATAGAGGTAATCGGGTATGACCTTCAGGTTATGGAAATGGTAGACATGGGCGCCGCCGGGCATGGCAGGTCCGTGGTCGGTCATGGCGATCAGTTCAAGGCCCTTCATGGAGGCCTCCCTGGCGTATTCATCCAGGGTGCTGTAAGCATGTCCGCTTGAAACCGTATGAAAATGGCAATCCGCGACGAGTCTCATCGTCATACCTCCTGCAGGCCTATTCCTTTTCGTCCCATAGCCTCGTCATTTACCCTATCAATTATACATAACCAGCCCCACCCATGCAAATTAATATATAGATGCCCATCCAACCCCAAAACAAAAAGACCGGGTGCCCGGTCTTTTTGTTTCCGCCGCGTCCTTCCGGCATGCAACGGTTTGCCTTTGGCCGTCAGGAGATTAAGTAATGCAGGCTGTCAGTCGATTGAAATCTTCCTCGCGCCCCTGGCCTTTTCATCCTTCGGAAGGACGATGGTCAGTATGCCGTCCTTGTACGAGGCCTTGATCTGGTCCTGCTTGATGTTCTGGATATGGAAGCTGCGCTTGAACGATCCCGTGGAGCGCTCCCTGTAGATGTACCCCTCGGATTCCTCGTTTACTTCCTTCCTGGTGTCCACGCCAAGCGTCAGAACATCGTCCGACACCTCTATGGTGATATCTTCCTTGCGAACGCCCGGTATTTCAGCTTCCACGATGTACTCACGGTCGGTTTCCCTCACGTCGGCGCGGATGGGTGATGCAAAGGGTGCGAACCTTGTAAAGAACGGATCCCTGAAAAACTCGTTGAAGAAGCGATCAATGCCGAAGAAATCGTCTTTCCTGCTGATATCGCTGTTCCTCCTGGAAAAAGGAATCAAACCGAACATAATAACACCTCCGTTTTTATTCTTAGTCTGTTTTAACCCCAACCCTTTTTATCCGGGTTGTTGAGTTTGACCTTCATTGACCTTCAAGCTTATTCTACCTGCTATTTCCTGTAAATATCAAGTCTGATTTTGACTTTCTTTGACCATTATTTACGCATTGTGTTCTCCTAGCTTCCGTTCTCTTATGAATTCTTTATTTTTCTTCCATTTGCGAATTTACCGGAAATAGATATACCTCCCGACTGTACAGCTCTATATACCCTCTCTTTCTATTATCTCGGTAAGTAAAAAGCACCCTTGATGGTTAAGCCACCACCAAAGCGTATTCGGGGCTTATATTCGGGGCTTACACCTACAAAATTGCATCAATGCCAGGCACACACCAAAAAAGCTTCCAGAGCTAAACGCCCTGAAAGCCTTTTTGGGTGCGCAACCTATCCGAAGCAAAGCAACAGGTTTAAATGCGTGTAAACCTGATTAGGTCTTTAGGCCGGATGACAGCCGTCATGCATACCCCCTTACTGGCGTGCAGAAATACCGCCATCCAAAAGGAAAATCTGCCCCGTAATAAACTGGGATGCGTCCGAAACCAGCAACAGCAAAAGTCCCATCAGGTCCTTGAACTGACCGATTCGTCCGACTGGTATTCTCTCTTCCAGTTTCTTCCTGAAGACCGGGTCCTGCAGCTGATGCCGGTTGATATTGGTCTCTATAAAAGTCGGCGCAATGGCATTCACAGTAATACCGTCGGCAGCGACTTCACACGCAACCTGTTTTGTCAGCATGTTGATTGCACCCTTGGATGCACAGTATGCGGTATAGCCGCTGTCCGAAACGCCAAAAACGCTCTTCATGGAAGACATGTTGACAATTTTGCCATACTTCTGCTTGCGCATGACCTTTACAACTTCACGCATGATGATAAAATTGGCGCGCAAGTTCAAATCCAGGACGGCATCCCACGATTCGTCATCCATCTCTTCAATCATTTTGGTAATATTCCTTCCGGCAGAGTTGATCAGTATATCAATTCTGCCCAAGGTCTTTTCAGCATATTTGACCATGTCGATGACGGCATCCGTCTGAAGGACATCGCAGGAATACAAGTAGAAATTCACGCCGTTTTTTCTGGCAATTTCAGCCATATCATCGTTGCCATCGATATTCCTGCTGACGGCAACGACATCGCATCCATTCTCAAGAAGGCAAATAGCCATCTCACGGCCAAGACCTTTTGTCCCCCCCACAACAAGCGCTTTTTTGCCTCGGATATCAAACACTGATGAAGATTTATAGCTTTCCATAATCACGCACCTTCCATACACAAGTTAGATCTCCCTGAACAGGAGCGAAGCATCATGGCCGCAGATCACACATTCAGGTTTCAGCACCGGAATATGGGCCTTAATCTTCTCAGCGCTGTCGTAATAAGCATAATAGTTGTAAACGAGGCTGGAAGGAATGGTCGGCCAATCTGCCGGAGCCGGTGTGATCTTGTACTTATTGCCGTCGCAATCCATGATCTCTTCCATCCATGGGAAGCAGCTGCACAATTGATGGAACTGATCGCCTACAAACACGCGGACACCGTTAACGGTGTTGACAACAATAGACATGCTTCCCCTGGTATGTCCGGGAGTCTTGATCAGTTTTATGCCATCGGCTATGTACATATCCCCTTCAATGGTGAAGAAATTCTTGTTGGCCTCCAAAACGGGGATAACGGCCGGATCGTAGTCACGGCGAAGCTTCTCGGCAAACACCTGGTTCTTGAGGTTATACCACTCATCCTTCTGGGCGATGGATTTGGTGTTAGGGAAGAGATGTGCGTTTCCGGCATGGTCATTATGCAGGTGAGTATACAGGATAAGATCGATATCCTCCGGCTTCAGGCCTACTTTTGCCAGGGATTCCAGCAAATCCTTTTCTCCGGCATCAGCGGGACAACCTGCCCATGCCTTGCCATCGATGATAAAGTTTTGGTTAATGCCGTTATCTATCAGGATGTTCTGTTCTCCATCCTGGAGCAGGAATGCCAGATAGGGCATTTTCAGGACGAGATTCTCGTCAAACCCGACCGTGTGGAATGATTTGGGAGCAATATGGTATCCACAGTAAAGCACTGTAACCTTCCATTTGCCGACACCGATTTCTTTTGTTCTCATAAATAACCATCCTCCTTAAAATGCTGCGCGTAATTCTAGCCTATGGCCGGTTTGCTTGTCTGCGCCTTTGAGATTCAATGGCGCAGACTTCTCAGCCGGCCTATGGCATCATTATTCGTCTTCAATAATTGCTACGGCACGTATGGGAGATCCAGAACCCTTCCTGATGCGGAGCGGGAAGCCGTAGAACATAAACTTCTTGCCCAGAAGCTTGTCCAGGTTGCAGAGGTTCTCTATATGGGGAACCCTGGTTTTCTTGTAGTGCTGATGAACCGGATAGTTTGTCGTCGGTGGACGATCAGGGCTCGGCGTATCCACACCCCATATTTTGATTCCCTTCTCTTCAATCAGGTATACTGCCGACTCATATGAGAAGCCGGAATAGTTGGTCAGATATTCGGGATTCGGATAATGCCGATCGTAATGCCCGGTATAGAACAGTACGACATCACCCTTGCTTATGCTGCGCCCGGCGCGCCTTTCGGCTTCCTTTATGTCATCGGGCTGAATCAGCGAATGTTCCGGCAGATAGGACACATCGAGGCAGATACCGGGCCCGAAGAAGGTTTCCAGAGGCATCTCATCAATGGTCGGAGCATCAGGACTCGGATCGATATGGCTCACGGCGTCAACATGTGTAGGACCATGATCACACATGAGCAGTCCGTTGGTCCTGTAGCTGTAACCATCGGTCAGATTCCTGGCTGATTCCTCATGGGTCAGGGTATCGAAAACAACTGTCTTTGCATGGCCGGGGAATACCGGCATACCAGTATAGATTTCCTGGGACAGATCGATAACCTTCATTCATATCACTCCTTTAAAACATATTTATTTAGCTTGATTTGCCGCCGCCTAAGGCAACAATATATTACCTGCCGGTTGCACTCATCATCAGTGCATTCTCATTGATTGCGTCTCCGATGTATTCGGCGACTATCTCACCATCACGCATAACCAGGATCCTGTCGCATACGCCGACAAGCTCCGGCATTTCAGATGAAACAAATATGATGCCAATACCCTGATTTGCAAGATTACGAATCAAACCATAGATTTCATGTTTTGAGCCAACGTCAATGCCGCGGGTCGGATCATCCAACATCAGAATCTTGGGTCTCGCAGCCAGCCATTTGGCAAACACCACTTTTTGCTGATTACCTCCGCTAAGGTTGTTGACAATCTGATTCTCGCTGGTACACTTGACTCTCAGATGCCCTATATACTCTTTAGCAAGTTTTCTCCCTTTTTTCTTGTTTACAAGACCGTATTTTGCAAGACTCTTGAGAGACGGCAGAACAATGTTATCCTTGATGCTCATCTGGAGCAGCAGTCCCTCAACTTTACGATCTTCCGGCAGAAGCATGATGCCAGCCTTTACTGCGTCGCTTGTGCTACGTATATGCACAGGCTCCCCATTCAGGTATACTTCGCCCTGGGTTTTTGGATCCGCCCCAAAGATTGCACGGAAAAGCTCCGTACGGCCAGAACCCAAAAGGCCGGCAATTCCAAGGACTTCTCCCTTATAGAGTTCAAAACTGACTGACTTTAGTTTCCTGTTATTGGACGAAATATTCTTAACAGCAAATATAGGTTCTTTTTTATAATAATCTCTCGAAGTTTGATCACCCTTTGCGAAATAATCTTCACTCAAATCCTTGCCGGTCATCATCTTAACAATTGTTTCATGATCGAAGTCCTTCGCCATGCGTGTTTCAATAACGCATCCGTCACGCATAACGGTGATTTTGTCAGAAATCTGGAAAATTTCATCAAGTTTATGCGATATGTAAATTATGGAAGTATCCTTTTTCTTAAGGCTGTTGATAATCTTAAAGAGGTTTTCTGTTTCCTGTTTGTTCAGTGCGGACGTAGGCTCATCCATTATGATCAGCTTGCTGTTGAAAGAAAGTGCCCTTGCAATTTCAACCAGCTGCTGCTCCGCAACAGTCAACTCGTATATCTTGGTCGTCGGGCTGCGGTTTACCTCTACAATCTTGAGCAGTTCCTTCGCCTTTTCGATCGCATACTTTCTGTTGATCATCCCTAACTTGTTGGTAGGCATACGTCCCAAGTATATATACTCTGCAATCGTAAGGTTAACAGGCATATTCAACTCCTGATGTATAATTGCGATGCCCTTTTCCTGCGATTGCCGAGGATTTGTAAACTTAACCGGCTCGCCCTCGAAATAGAGCTCACCCTCCTCCGGATTATATATGCCGCAGATAACGCGCATCAATGTTGTCTTGCCGGCTCCGTTTTCACCCATTACAGCGTGAACCTCGCCCTTGTAAAATTCAAGGCAAACATCTGAGAGAGCCTTGACGCCTGGAAAAGATTTGCATATGTTGCATACTTTCAATAGAGGTTCCATGCCATTTCACTCCTGTTCTCCCGGCATGCACTAGCCGCTGCAAGCATTCAGTGCATGCCGGGAATAAAAAGTTATGGAGGATAACTAAAGCAGATTATTCTTCCCTGACGGTATAGGTTGAATCCTCAAGGGACATCGGATCAGGAGAATAGGTGCCTTCAAAGTAGTACTTCTCTGCATTGGATGCGTCGATGACCAGAGGATCAATTGTGATTTCCTTGGGAACCTTTTCACCGAGCAGGATCTTCACAGCCATGTCAACTCCAGGGCCGGATGCGTTGGTATACATAACGGTCATGTCCATACGGCCGTCAAGGATGGCCTTAATGGCTTCGGTAGTACCGTTTACACTGGTAATCAGCATCTCATCGCGCCTACCGGCGTTCTCAATGGCAAGAATTGCACCCATGGTTGATTCGTCGGCATGTGTAAACACTGCATCAATCTGGTCATAGGCCTGGAGAAAGTCTTCCATAATGGACATGGCTTTTGAGCGGTTAAAGTCGGCAGGCTGGCTGGCGAGAATCTTTATGTTCGGATATGCTTCAGCCATTCTCTTGTTGAAACCTTCGCCGCGCTGCACAGTGGTTGTAGCACCGGCAAGTCCTTCGAGAACAACGACATTACCCTTGGGCTCTCCGTACTTCTCGGTCAGCTTTTGTGCGATCCAGTCAGCAACAATGCCGCCGATGGCATAGTTGTCGGCATGTACATAACAGGTGTAGTCATCAGTGGTGATTCCTCTGTCGATGCAGACTACAGGAATACCTTCCTTATAAACCCGGCTGATAACCGGAGTCAGGGCAGCTTCCTGTGCAGGGCTGACCACTAAGAGATCCAATCCGCTGACAATCATGTCCTCAATGTTGGAGATCTGGGTCTCCGAGCTGCCCTGCCCGTCCGTAACCTCACAGGTGATGCCATACTCGGCGAACTTCTTGACTACGCAGTCAGCCTGATAGCTTCTCCATGGCTGATTCAGGGTGTCCTGCGCAAAACCAACCTTGAATTTGCTCAGGTCGACTTCTCCGCTTACACTCTCACCTTGTGAAGCTGCGGGCGTTGAACCGCTGCTTGGCGTAGAGGAAGGAGGCGTTGTTGTGGAAGTTGACTGGCTGCCCTGGCCGCCACATGCGCTGAGCAGCGCCACCAGCATCAGAATCGAAAGAACCAATGCCATAATCCGAGTTTGCTTTTTCATATTTGTCTCTCCTTTCTGATTGTGATAATTATGATTGTTATAACAAATATGAGAGCTTAAATAGATTATCATTTCTTCTTCGACTGTCCCATCAGAACAGCGAATATGATGACCAGACCTTTGAATATCATCTGCGGATAGGCCGAAATACCGAGCAAATTGAATACGTTGTTCAATACGCCAATGATTGCAGCGCCAAGGAATGAGCTCAGAACGCTGCCGTAACCTCCGCCCATTCTCGTTCCGCCGACGATAACGGATGCAATGGTATCAAGCGAATAGCCGCTGCCGATACCCGGATCTCCAACACCAACGCGCGCAGTCATCAGAAGACCGCCTGCGGCAGCCAAAGTGCCGCTGATGATATAGGCAATCATTCTGACCCGCTTGGTGTTTATACCGCACAGGCCGGATGCCACGTCATTGTTGCCTATTGCATACGTATTCATTCCATACAAAGTTTTAGAGATAATGAATTGTCCTATGGCTACAACCACCAGGAATACGATGGCCATGTTTGGTATACCGAAAGATGAACCATTGCCAAAATTCGTCCAGCGCAAATCATCTAATATGATGGGGCGACCGTCACTGAGAAGGAACGCGAGACCTTCCGCGACCGTGGCCATGCCGAAAGATGCCATGAACGGCTGCATACGGCCATAGGAAACCAGCGCTCCGGTACATGTGCCCATCAAGGCACCTGTTAAGATACATAGAATACAGATGATAAAAATATTATTATTAACTCTCGCGCCGATCAGCGGTACCAAGACGCACGCCAACGACAGAACACTGCCGACGGACAGATCAATACCATTGCTGATAATGACAAATGTCATACCCACAGACAGGACACCCAGTATGGAGATCTGTCGTAAGATATTAAATATATTTTTGTAAGTCAGGAACTTCGGGGACAATAAACTGGCAAAAACGATCAGCGCAATAAAGATCAGCACCAAACCCGATTTTTTCAGGAACCGTAAAAAGCTTTCCAGATTAATTTTGCCAAAGAAACCTGATATGCCTTTCTTTTCATCTGTCATGTTAACCCCCCCCATTTCATTTACATAACAACGTTTATTTATTTACCTTGTGATCACTTTTAAATGAGGACTGGGTGAATGGCGGGGTAACAACGGACACAACTTTAAAATCCTCTGTTCCATTGAGATTGAGGCACTGATGTAGTTCACCCGGCTCAACAAGGACAGCATCTCCGACCTCGAGATCAAAAACGGTATCGTTTACCTTAATCTGGCCGCGGCCGCTGATGCAGAAGAAGGTTTCTTCCTGCGTTTCATGCGTGTGAGGATTGCTCATATATCCCGGCGGATATGTACATGTACCCAACCATACGTGTCGCGAACCCACAGTCCACGGTGCGATCACATGAACTATTGTTCTCTTGTACGGCGCATCAAACACATCTCTAGGCGCTTCTGACTCTCTTACAAATTTCATAATACCCTCCTCACTCTGTTTTAGTTGATCCTCTTTCGATTAGAGTTAATGGATACCTTTTTTCTACGGGCTCCATGTTTTTATTTTCGATATTCGCAAACAACAATTCCAAACCTTCCTTGACCATCAAAGAAATAGGCTGTGCAAATGTTGTAAGCGAATATGAAGGCCATTCACCCATGAAAAGATTGTCAAACCCGATCAGAGCTACATCTTTTCCAATCCTTAAGCCTAATTCATACTTAAGTACATCTATTGCCCCAAAAGCTATCAAATCGTTAGCGCAAAGTATTGCACACGGCAATGGCAGGATCGGACCCAGTTCGCGCATGGCTTTCATTCCTGACTCATATGTATATGAGCCTTCACATACGATAGGATTCCTGAAACCATTCCTGCTCAACTCCTGCAGGAACCCAGTCTGTCGCTCCATATTGGATGATGAATTCAACTCGCCACCCAGGTAGACAAAATTTCGGAATCCTTTTTCGATAAAGTATTTTGCTGCATCGGCTGCCGCTTGGTAGTTATCCGGAAGAACGGCATTGGTCTTGATTGTTTTCGAGTAGCGGTGTATCTGAAGGACCGGAATATTATGATATCTGCAATACAGCGTGATATCTGAGGTTAGGTTCGCATACATCATAACCAGCCCTTCAATCTGATATTCCAGGATCTTACCGGTCAGATCATCAATCGATTTGTCTTTTTCCGCTTCCAGGTAGATGACCCGCTTATCGGCACGCTGCAGATAATACGCGATCTCCGATAACATCTCGCTGAATATGCTATTTTGCGTATAACCTTTCACGACACCGATAAAATTGCTTTTCGTCAGTACAAGGCTTCTGGCTAAAGCATTGGGCTGGTAATTCAGCATTCTTGCCGCTTCCAATACCCTCTTCCTGGTATCCGGAGAGATACTTGCTGCTTTGGAGAATGCCCTTGATACTGTTGATTGTGATACCCCTGCAAGTAAAGCTACATCTTTCGAGGTTGCTTTCTTGTTAACATTAACTTCCATAGACCTTCTACGACCTTCTTCACCTTGTTTATATACGTACCTGCCATCACCCGGAAGCAGCCATGCAGTACATAGTTCGCTTATTTCACACGCTTATACGCGCCGGAAGTAATCGTACGCACAGGTCTGAAAATCTCTTTGCCATATTTATCCGCTATCTCATTAAGCGCTTTTGTTATCTCCTCCGGGGAGAAGCGCTGGATATAATCAATGGGTCCCTGCATGTTATAACCAAGCTCAATTGCTATGTCGCATTCTTCCAGCGAGCAAACGCCTTCTTCATACAATTTGCACGCTTCGTTCGCCTGGATGAAATTGGGTATGTCGGGATTATATCTGCCTGTATAGAGACTCTCATCAAGTTTGGGGCGACCGGATTCCGGCCATTTGTAATAACCCTGGCCGGTTTTTTTGCCCAAATGATTTTTTGCCAGCAGGGCCTTTGCGGTGTTCGAAACTTCATAGTCCGGCGAGAGATGCTCATGATAATACTCCTGACAATATGAAGTCACATCCACGCCCGTATAATCCGCCAATTCCATGGGACCCATTTTCAGACCGATCTTCATCATGGAAAGGTCTATGTCTGTGGGCGTGAAGCCTTCCCTGTCCAGCAGCAGACCATTGTAAACGACAACCGGCGCCACAATGCGGTTTGCGATAAAGCCCGGCGTGTCCTTCCTCGCGACTACAACGGTCTTGCCAACGCGTTCCGCATAGGCCTTCGCGAAATTCATTGTCTCTTCTGAGGTTTCATCGCCGCAGATAACTTCCACCAGCTTCATCAGGACAGCGGGATTAAAGTAATGCATGCCCACCATGTTTCTGGGATTCCGCACCGATTTTGCGAGAAGCGAAATGCTCATGGTCGATGTATTCGTCGCGATAACCGCATCTTCAGGACAAGCGATTGATATTTTGGAGAGCGTATCCTGCTTTATGTCCAAACGTTCCGGTACTGCCTCGATGATCAACTCTGCGTTCCTGACGGCTTCTTCAGTGACAGTGAAGGCTTTTATTTTGCCGTTCTTGATGGTTTCCACCAGTCCATTGTCAATCTTCCCCTTGGATGCAAGTTTATTCAGGCTCTCAAAGATGCGGGAGATGCCGCGTTCAACATATTCCTGCTTTATGTCACACAGATTCACCTGATATCCTGCCATCAGCGCCAACTGCGCAATACCGTGGCCCATATCGCCCGCACCGATGACAGCAACGGTTTTTAGTTTTTCCAGTTCCATTTTTCACCACTCCAAATATGTAATTTGTCAGGGAAATTGACATCAGCACTTCGTAAAATACATGGAAGCCGCCTGTCCACCGCCGATGCACATGCTGATCATGGCGTCCTTCTTATCTGAGCGCATGAGCTCATAAAGAACTTTTACGGTCAGAATGGCACCAGTCGCACCAAGCGGATGGCCTATCGAGATTCCGCCGCCGTAGATATTCACCTTTTCAGGATCCAGGCCAAGATCCCTCCGGACAGCTACCACCTGGCTTGCAAACGCTTCATTGATTTCAAACATGTCAATTGATTTCAAGTCCAGGTTCAGCCTTTTGGCGAGCTTTTCGCTGGAAAGCTTGGGGGCATACCCCATGATCTCCGGTTCAATGCCGGCAAGCGCGAACCCGTCAATCCTGAGCTTGGGCGTAACTCCGAGCTCCTCAGCTTTCTCACGGGACATCACAACAACCGCTGCCGCGCCGTCATTCAGGCTGGAAGAGTTTCCGGCAGTGACGGTTCCGCCTTCCACAAAGCATGGCCTCAACCTCTGAAGCTTTTCAATGGTGAGCCCATCCCTGGGACCTTCATCGGTATCAAATATCGTAACGTTGCCCTTGGCATCGCGGATCTCAACCGGGAGAATCTCATCTTTGAACTTGCCGGCCTTGATGGCGGCAACAGCTCTCCTTTGGCTTTCCAGGGCATATTCGTCCTGTTCCTGACGAGATACGTTGAACCTCTTTGCCACGTTTTCAGCCGTTACGCCGTTATGGCTGTTATCAAGAGGCCAAGTCAGTATATCAATGACCCCGTCTTCAAAGGTTTTATGCCCCATTCTGGCGCCCCAGCGCGCATCCCTTACATAGTAAGGCAATTGGGAAACATTTTCCACACCGCCTGCTACAACAACATCAGCAAAACCTGTTTGTATCTCCATAACCGCATCAGCAATCGCCTGCAAACTGGAGGCACACTGACGGTTGACAGAGTATGCAGTTGTTTCTTTCGGCAAACCTGCCGACAGACTGATTGCACGTGCAACAAAGCCGCATTCCGCAATCTGACCGACTTGTCCGATTATCACTTCGTCCACCTGAGCTGGATCGATACCTGCACGCTTTACCGCTTCCCTTACAACCATGGCCCCCATCTCAATGGGAGGAACGGTCTTAAGGCTGCCGCCAAATGAACCAACAGGCAGTCTGGCACCGGACACAATAACTACATCTTTATTAAACATGCTCATATGCTTTCCCTCACTAACTTAACTATTTTTTTGGCTGATCGCGTCCTTGCTGGATGATAACCGCTCCATAAACTGCCTTGTCGCGATGTATCAGCGCAGCATCTCTTTCAGGCCATATTTGCCCTCGTTGTATATGCATGGGTTGATGCGTTTCAGATTCTCACTGATCTTCGGCTTGAATTCCATCAGATCAAGAATCTGGGTCTGCAAATCAATGCCTTCCGCGATCTCTGTCAATACCAGGCCCTCAGGCGTTAATTCAAAGACAGCACGCTCGGTGACATAATGCACTTTCTGGCCTTTCTTCCGTGCAATCTGGGCGTTGAAAGAGATCTGTTGCAACTTGTTTACAAACTTAATCAGCGAACCTTCCTTGACAATCGTCAGTTTTCCGCCCTCAAAGGAGCATTCCAGGCCTTTGCCGGTGAATGTGAAACAGAATACCACATGTTTCGCATTGGTTGTGATGTCGATAAATCCGCCGGCGCCTGTCGGATTTGGACCCAGGCGGGTAGCGTTAACGTTTCCTTCCGGATCAACTTCACCGGCGCCCATGAAGGTGATATCGACGCCCTGACCGTCATAAAAGTCAAACTGATCATCATGCCGTATCAATGCATATTGGTTCTTCGCTATGCCGAAATCGACGCCCCCCATAGGCTCGCCGCCATAAACGCCCGATTCGACCGTAATGGTGACATCGTCCTTGATTCCTTCTTCAGCTATAATGGGTCCTACAACATCGTTGGGAATACCAGTCCCCACATTCAGAATATCATTCCTTGACAACTCCATTAACGCACGCCTGCCTATCACCTTTCTGACAGTCAGGGACAATGGGTCAATTTCAGCTTCCGGAGTACGGATATCCCCGCAATATGCCGGATTGAACGCAAAACTGTGGGTCTGGCGATGATCCATATCCGGATCCGGGCAAATGACCGCTGCGTCAATGAATACGCCGGGAACCGTTACCTGCTTGCAATGTATTGTTCCGGCTGCAACCTTGTATTTTGCCTGCGCAATGACCTTGCCGCCAAATTTCTTGCAAGCCATAACCGCCGGGAACACCTCAAGGTTCATGGCCTCTTCTTCGGTGGAAAGGTTGCCGTATTCGTCAATCCTCGTGCCCCGAATGATGCAGTAATCAATTGGGATAGGCTTATAGTGAAGATACTCCTCGCCGTTAATCATGAGAACTTCAATCAGGTCAGGCGCCTGCTTGGTTATCTCATTCATCTTTCCGCCCTCTATGCGCGGATCGATAAAGGTGCCCAGACCAACTTTTGAGATTTTACCCAGGTCGCCGCTGGCTATAGTGCGGAAATACTGTGCAAATTGACCTTGCGGAAAATTATAAGCCAAAACCTTGTTCTCGGCGATCAGCTTCATAATTTTTGGCTGCAAACCCCAATGACCACCTATGATCCTGCGCAGCATTCCTTCATGAGCAAAATGCTGGATGCCGCGGTCACGATCACTTTGCCCACAGGAATGCATCAGGGTCAGATTTTTAGGCTCACCGGTTTCTAAAAAACGTTTTTCGATTGCTTTAAGAATCGTTTCGGCTGAGGAAACAAGCGTCATACCTACTGTTACAATTGTCTTGCCGCTTTCAATCATGGCGGCCGCTTCATCCCCGGTAATAAAAACTGGTTTCCTCATCACTTCACCTCCTGGAATACGTTCTCATCAGCACTGCATCATACTTGCGCAATAATTAACTGTGTTATTCAAACATTTTGCGTATTTCTCTTTTATTGTATTTACCGTTGGGTGTTGTTGGAATTTCGTCCACAAACAGAATCTTTACCGGTATCTTATACCTCGCCAGCCGGCCGCGCAGTTTATCCTGTATTTCTTCCTGCGTCAGGGTGTAACCCGGCCGGCATTTTATCACTGCTACAGGAACCTCGCCATACAACGGATCAGGAATACCGACAACAGCGGCTTCATCAACCCCCGGAATCATATACAGCTCATTTTCCACATCATAACTGCAAATTTTTTCCCCGCCCCGGTTGATCATATCCTTTTTGCGATCGACCAAGTACAGATAGCCGTCGGGTGTGAAATAACCCAAATCGCCTGTTGACAGCCATCCATCCTCGGTTAACGCAGGCGTCTGCATCTTGTAATATTCACGCAATACCACACTTCCCTTTATCTGCACTTCACCGACCTGTCCCGGCGGAAGTTCGGATCCGTTGTCATCAACCACGCGGAATACTGTGCCGGGAATGGGCAGGCCCGAAGAACCAATATGCTCGCTCTGCGCCGCATCACATGGAAAAACAGTAGCCGGCGAGGATGTCTCTGTAAGCCCGTAGGCTATCCGGAAGGACGTATTGGGCAGCCAGCGATGCATTTCCAGTATTTTTTCCTTTGGCATATAGCTGCTGCCGCAAGCCACAGCGCGCAGGCTGGGCAACTCGGGAAAGTGTTCTTTCTGCTGCATTAACAGGGAAAAAACCGTTGGTGAAGCATGGGTAAATGTCACCTTGTTGTCTCTTATACACTGAAGTACACGCTTTGCATCGAAGAAGCGATGCAGATAGACTGTTCCGCCCACATGGAGAAAAAGCGAAAACAATGCGATCAAACCTGTTACATGGTAAATCGGCACTGCAATTATCGTGCTGTCTTCGCTGGTAATATTTAGAGTAAGTTGATACGTAACAACGGCATGCATGACATTGAAGTTAGTCAGTATAACACCCTTGCTCAAAGACGTCGTGCCGGATGTAAACATCATGATCGCAGCATCCTCAGGACGCGCCTGGCAAGCCGTCGGTTTGTCGGGGATTTTGAAATCCTTCAACAAATGCGCATAACCATAGTGATTAGGGCCGCCGTCGGAAACCAGCACGCACACGCCCCGTTCTTTCATCGTCTCCATCCATGGTTCAAACTTTTTATCGCAAATAATAACATCACTATCAGACTTATCCAGCAAAGACAGCACTTCCTGCTGCCGAAATTTAGAAGGCAAAGGAAGTGCCACCGCCCCAAGTTTTATCACAGCCAGATAAGCCACACAGAATTCCCTGCTGCAGTAAAGCAATAATGCGACATGTTTTCCTTTGCAAACTCCGACCTCGGTTCGCAGATACTCGGCAAAAGTATCAACCATTTTCAGAAATTCACTGAATGACACCTTTGCGCCATCATCATCAACCAGAAATGTCTTGTCGGGAAATCTCCGAGCGGTATTTTGCAGAGAATCGTACAGGCTATCAGGAAGACCGGCATATGTATCATAAGTCAGCTTGCCGTACCGGCGCTGTTCCATTTTTAACGGAATAATGGAACTCCATAATTTATTGCCGTCGAACATTGTCGAGAATCTCCTTATGAATGGTTACGTATTCATGCCTTAATCATATGACAAAGAGCAAGGTTGTTCAATTGATATTCTGCTTATATTCCCGCGCTATATTTGTATATATTGCACAAAAAATGTTTCGAAATATGGTGATGATGATTATTTTCTCTTTATATTAATATAATGGATGAATTCGTTTTCATTAGTGCTATATCATGGCAGGAAACCTCATCGCCCTCTTAAAGCAAGACCGGTCCTGAGGAATGTGCTATTTAGTTAATAGCGCTTAAGAACATATTCCCCCGGATATTTATGACAGGAGTGTTTTTTATTCAAAAACAATAAGGATTCCTTGTAGAAATAATAACTAGGTTCTATTATAATTGTATTAGTATAAGAATACGTATTCATTTATACACAAGGGGGGCATTGAAATGAAAAAGTGCATAATTATTCCCGACTCTTTCAAAGGAACCATCTCATCAACAGAAATCTGTAATATCATTAAAGAAAAATTGTTGTATTATTACCCTCATTGCAATGTTATCACCATTCCCATCGCCGACGGAGGTGAAGGAACGGTTGATAGTTTTTTGGCAATTGTTAAGGGAAAACGAGTTAAAGTTACTGCAAGCGGTCCATATAAAGAAAAAATACTCTGCGATTATGCACGTTTCGGAGAAACCGCAGTTATAGAAATGGCACAGGCGGCAGGTTTCACTTTGGTAAAAGGGAAGGAAAACCCGGCGGAAACCACCACCTATGGGGTTGGAGAACTGATAAGACACGCCATTGAAAACGGTTGTAAAGAAATTATCATTGGTCTGGGAGGAAGTTGCACCAATGACGGAGGCACAGGGATGGCAGCTGCCTTGGGAGTACGTTTCATTGATGATAAAGGAGAAGAATTCATTCCAACCGGCGGAACTCTTGACAAGATTATGCGCATAGATGCCAGCCCGGCAAAAGAGGTTTTAAGAGGATGTAGGATAACGGCTATGTGTGACATTGACAATCCCATGTATGGGGAAAACGGAGCAGCCTATGTATTTGCTCCCCAGAAAGGTGCCGACGAGAAAATGGTCAGGATGCTTGACAGAAATCTGCGAATACTCTCAGATTTAATTATTAGAGACATCGGGAAAGATGTTTCACAACTGCCCGGAGCTGGGGCGGCAGGCGCTATGGGTGCAGGGGTAGCCGCGTTTCTCAACGGAGAGCTCAAATCAGGCATTCAGATTTTACTAGATCTGATTCGTTTTGAGGAAATGCTGGAGGACGCTGACCTTGTTTTTACAGGAGAAGGCAAAATAGACGGTCAGAGCCTTCGTGGGAAGGTCGTTGTCGGAGTGGCTGAACGAGCCTCCAAGTTTGGAGTTCCTGTCGTTGCCATTGTAGGCGATGTATCGGATGATGCATATGCAGCCTATGACAAAGGCGTTACTGCTATATTCAGCATAAATCGCCTGGCAATTCCGTACGAACAGGCGAAATTCAGAAGCAAACACGATCTTGCCGCCACCGTGAATGATATTATACGTTTCCTGAAATACTGCGGCAGATGCGGCTGAATAGAGGCATTTCTGTCAGAACCCGACAGCAAACTGAACATGGAAACAATACTTGTTTAGTCGGGTATCTAATCCAGTGAAGCATGGTTCGGGCGGTTTTTTATTCCAACCGCCCCTTTTGTTTTCATGACTGTTATGAAAGGGGCTGCCTGTCGTCCATGATTAATCGCTTGTGTTGAGTGATATCCAGGCGAAATAGGCGTAACAGGCAGAAGAATCACATAAGCAGATGTTCCTTATGAGTCCAACGCCTGATATCCGCGATCCTGATAACCCCTGTCAGCAGAAACGCGGTTCCGATGATGGTAAAGGAGATGGCAACGGATACGAGCAACTGAAACTTGCCCTCCATGGTCCACAATACGAGAGCCCGCTTGAAAAACAGGGAAAGAAGTGTGCCTGTCATAGCGGCCGCAAGCGGCTTGACAACCCACTCTCCTATATCCACCGACATGCCTGTAATCCTTGATACGTCAAGAAAATTCAGAACTATTGTGATAAGGCTTCCGGCTATCACCCCTATAATATATGCGTCCACTCCCCAAACTGGAAGACAGAACCAAACCAGCGCGATCCGCATGATGCTTCCCGCCAGGGTATTGACGAGGATGGCGGATTCTCTGGCCAATCCGTTGAGTATGCCCAGCATGGTCTGCTGGAGGTAGAGGAAAACCCCCGTGTATGACAGCATGTGCAGGATGCCGCCCACGTCCTTTCCGGGGAAGATGAACTCGGCGATCTCGTTGCTGCACACAGCGAAGAAGGATGTGAACAGCATTCCCATGGTCATGGTAAGGCGTATGGACTGGGAGATCTGCCTGTTGGCAACCGAATACCTCCCTGCTGACACGGCCCCGGCGATGGCGGGGACCAGTGCCGTGGCCAGCGCCATTGGCAGCATGGATGGGAAAAACACCAGCGGGGCTGCCATGCCGTTGAGCCGTCCCAGGACCTTGAGGCTTTCCTGGAATGTCAGCCCGAAGAGGACCAGCCTCTGGGGAATGATAAGGCTTTCCGCCGTGCCGAGTATCGACAGCACCAGCCTGTTTGCGGATATAGGAGCCGCTGTCCTGACAAGCTTTACGGCAAGGCTTCTTACGCCGGGCTCAGGTTCACGGCGGGCACGGTTTTTCAGCTTTTCCAGCTGGAATGCGAAGAAAACGGAGAGGACATTTACCGTTTCTCCCACCATGAGCCCCAGGGTTGCAAGCAGGCACATACTTTCAATTCCCTTGTTCACGAAATGCGAATGCATGACCGTGACAAATGCGAGCTTCGAAAGTTGCTCGGCCACTTGGCCGACGGCATTGGGGATAACCTGTTCCTTCCCGTAAAAATAGCCCTTATAGGCCGACGCGGCGGCAATCGGCGGGACCAGGCACAGCATCCAGATCAGGGATTTACGGGCCCTGAGGTCCTTTGCAAACGCCAGGAGCATGGTATCCACGTTAAGCACCAGTACCAGCGAAACCACGGCCCCCGCAAGCAGGACGATCCCCGCTGCCAGCGAGGCGATCTTCATGCCCGGGCGGATCCTGCCGGCGGACGTTTCCTCCGCCACGAACCTGGACACAGCCACCGATATTCCCGCCGACAGGACCAGGACCAGGAGCGAATATATCGGGACGATGAGCTGGTAGAGGCCCAGTCCTTCCGTACCTATCAGGTTAGCCAGAAAAATCCGGTAAAAGAAACCTATGACCTTGACGAGGAAACCTGTCACCGACAGAACAGCCGCATTGTATTTCAGCGATCGGCGGGCCATGAACAGACTCCTTCAGTGAACATCCGTCCCTCTATTTTATGAGCCGTTCCGGTGTTATATGTGGGGATCACCGCGAGACCCTTTATTTGGCGGAACAGGTATACAGGATTTCCTTTTTCAGCGTTCCGACACAGGGAACAGCCATGACCCGAATAGCAAGAAGGTTACTTTTTTGCAGAATATACTGTATATTCGCCGCCGGTTATTGCTGATAGAATGTTTTTATTCAATTATTGAATATTTTGACAGTGGAAGGAGTAGCGATGATGAAGCTTAAAAGAATCCTGGCATTGATCCTCGTGCTTCTTATGGTGTTCGCGGTTGCGGCCTGCAGCACATCATCTGACAAAGACGACAATGACGATGATAACAGGAGTTCAAGGAAAACGACCAGGGAAAAGGAATCGGGAAAAGAGGAACCGGATTTAGTCGAGCTTTTACCAGGACTGGCCAGCGGAGACAAGGATGACGGCAATGGCGACATCGGCAAAAGCAGCGACCGTGACGACAGGGGCGACGACGAGGACGAGGGCACAGCAAGCGGCAGCGATGAAAAGGCCGACCAGGACACAAGGTCTGACACTGAACCAGGTATTTATTATGAAGACTCCACCACGACCATCTATAAAGGCTTACTGCCGGAAGGTTATCCTGAAGACAAGTTTCCTTTTATGGAGGGGACCTCCATAGCGAGTTCCTCTCGGCTCAAAAACGTGTCTGGTACAACCTTCATCGTCATGGGCACGGTCAGCGCTCCGTTCGATGAGGTCTCGGATTATTATACCAGTTTTCTGGCCCGGAACGCGAAATGGGAAGCACAAATGGCTCCGGGCATCGAGTATTATACCGGAACCTGTTTCGGATACCAGTTTCAAATACAAATCAGGGTCGAATCCGAGTCCGATGAAAGTACTGAATTAATCATCCAGCTTGTGGAAACCATGTCCGGGAACCAGGTTCTTGCCGAATTGGACATGTACAATCCTCCGACCGGATACCCGGAAGACCTGTTCCCCATCATAGATAATCACGCCATAAGCTACTCCACCAAATCGGTCTACAGGAGCGATTCCACCGAGCAAACAACATATTATCTCGAAATATACACAACGCACACCATTGACGAGGTCCTGGAATTCTACGAGGAAGTTCTCGGGGAAATCAGGAACAAGGAAGCAACGGCCAGCGATGATTCATTCTATTTGTCCGGAATTGCATACGACTATTCATTCGGTATCAGCGGCTACAAGCAAAATAAAGATGGCGCCGAACTGGTCTTTTATTCCATTTCCCTCCAGTATCCTGCCGATAATTAACGGACTATCCGGACCGAGCAAAACGTCTGCCTGACCAAGAGGCTGCTCTCTGCGAGAAGCAGCCTTTTTCTGCCATTTAACAAGCTCTTGCCGGGTTATTGGCAAAACTGATAATGTTCGCCTTCACAGATAAAAAACCAGCGTGTATAATAAAATCTAAAGCTTATAACAAAGGAGATATAAAGATGTACAAAATACTGCGAAAGGAGATACTCAACCCTCAGGTTACACTGCTTGAGATAGATGCGCCATATGTGGCCCGGAAGGCCGAACCCGGACAGTTTGTAATACTGCGTGTCCACGAGGAGGGGGAGAGAATCCCCCTGACTATTGCCGATTACGACAGGGATAAAGGTTCGGTGACAATCATCTTCCAGGAAGTGGGCGCTACCACAAAACTCCTGGGAAGTCTCGATAAAGGGGACAGCATTGCCGATTTCTGCGGCCCCCTTGGCAACCCGTCACATTTTGAAGGCGTCAGGAAAGCAGCGGTGATAGGCGGAGGTCTGGGAACCGCGATAGCCTATCCCCAGGCAAAGAAGCTGTATTCAATGGGCGTTGACGTCGACGTCATCATGGGGTTCAGGAACAAGGACCTTATCATCCTCGAGGACGAGATGGCCAAAGTGTCCAGCCGCATGTTCGTGACCACCGACGACGGTTCCAACGGAACGCGCGGTTTCGTTTCCGATATCCTGAAGAAACTCCTCGAAGACGGCGAGCGGTACGACGTGGTTATCGCCATCGGTCCTCCCGTCATGATGAAGGTGGTCTGCGACGTAACAAGGCCTTACGGCATAAAAACCATCGTCAGCCTCAACCCCATCATGATAGACGGCACGGGCATGTGCGGCGGGTGCCGGGTTACCGTCGGCGGAGAAACGAAATTCGCCTGCGTGGACGGACCCGACTTTGACGGGCACCAGGTCGATTTTGCCGAGCTGATAAGACGGCTTTCCATGTACAGGGATGACGAAAGGGAAACCCTCGAGTTACATGAATGCCGGCTGGGAGGTGCTATCAATGGCTAACATGTCGCTTAAAAAAGTTCCCATGCCGGAGCAGGATCCCCAGGTCAGGAACGGCAACTTCTCCGAGGTTGCGCTTGGCTATACCGAGGAAATGGCCGTTGAGGAGGCAAAGCGATGCCTCAACTGCAAGCACAGGCCCTGCATGTCCGGCTGTCCCGTGAATGTCAGGATACCCGAGTTTATAATGCACATCGCGGCCGGGGAATTCGAAAAGGCCTATGAAACCATATACGACACCAACAACCTCCCGGCCATATGCGGAAGGGTATGCCCGCAGGAGACCCAGTGCGAGCAGAAATGCGTCCGCGGGATCAAGGGAGAACCGGTGGCCATCGGAAGGCTTGAACGTTTTGCCGCCGACTGGTACATGGATAACATCAGGAAGCCCGTGGTTAAAACCCCGAGGAACGGGAAAAAGGTGGCCGTGATAGGTTCCGGGCCGGCCGGGCTCACCTGCGCCGGGGATCTGGCCAAGATGGGCTATGACGTTACCATTTTCGAGGCCTTCCACAAGGCCGGAGGCGTGCTGGTATACGGAATACCCGAGTTCAGGCTTCCCAAGGACCTGGTCGAAAAGGAGATAGAAGCCTTAAAGGCCCTCGGCGTGGAAATCCGCACAAACATGGTCATAGGAAAGACACTGACCATCGACGACATATTCGCGGAAGGCTACGAGGCCGTGTTCATCGGATCAGGCGCCGGTCTTCCCTCTTTCATGGGGATACCCGGGGAAAACCTGAACGGTGTCTACTCGGCCAACGAGTTCCTGACGAGGATAAACCTCATGAAAGCCTACATGTTCCCCAGGACCGCCACCCCCGTGAAGTGCGGCAAGAACGTGGCGGTGGTGGGAGGCGGAAACGTGGCCATGGACGCCGCCAGGAGCGCAAAACGGCTCGGGGCCGAGAACGTATACATAGTTTACAGGCGTTCCGAGGCCGAGATGCCCGCCAGGGCCGAAGAAGTGCATCACGCTAAGGAAGAAGGGATAATCTTCAGGTTCCTTACCAATCCCTTCAGGATCCTTGGCGATGAAAACGGCTGGGTCCGCGGCATGGAATGCATAAGGATGGAACTAGGCGAACCCGACGCATCGGGAAGGAGGCGTCCTGTGCCCGTCCAGGGATCCGAGCATGTCATCGACGTGGACACAGTAATAATAGCCATAGGGACTACCCCCAATCCCCTTATCAGGAGCACCACCCCTGGCCTTGCGACCAACAAGTGGGGATGCATTGTGGCCGATGAGGACGGCAGGACATCCAGGGAAGGCGTTTTCGCGGGAGGAGACGCCGTGACCGGCTCGGCTACCGTTATCCTGGCCATGGGCGCCGGGAAAAAGGCCGCGAAGGCCATCGACGAGTATATATGGTCCAAGGATTAGGATATATACATATCACGGATAAAGGCAGGGGCTGACCCAAAAGGCGATAAGCCTTGGACAGCCCCTTTTATGTTGACAGGGACGGGCGACCGTTTCCCCGATACGGAGTGTCAGGCGGCATTTTTTTTGCATGCTTAACCCGGAGAGCCTTTCACAGGCAGCAAACCTTACAATTTCAATGTCCCGTTAATTTTGCAATTTGCAAAAATTGTTCTTGCATGACAAGAGTTATACTGATATAATTTATTTAGTAAAAAATTGTTATTTTACAATTTACTGTATGCGTCATTTCAGTGAAATATTGGAAGCATCGATGTTGCGGGATTTTCGCAGGAAATGGCGCCTAATACAGATAGAGAGCACAATGTGCAAGTTGTACTTAGCATAAATTCATTTTACTTCATGCCATGAATTGGAGGAAAAGATATGAAACTATTGAGCAGGGTTTATGAAACAGTCGTAAACAGGAACCCGGGCGAAAAGGAATTCCACCAGGCGGTCAAAGAGGTCCTGGAATCCCTCGAGCCGGTTGCCGAAAGGTACCCGGAGTTTGACAAGGCCGGAATATTTGACAGGATAGTTGAACCTGAACGCCAGATCATATTCAGGGTCCCCTGGGTTGACGACAGCGGCAGGGTCCAGGTCAACAGGGGATTCCGCGTCCAGTTCAACAGCGCAATAGGGCCATACAAGGGCGGGCTTCGTTTTCATCCGTCTGTCAACCTGGGAATCATCAAGTTCCTCGGTTTCGAGCAGATTTTCAAGAACGCCCTGACCACTCTCCCCATGGGTGGCGGCAAAGGCGGTTCCGATTTCAATCCCAAGGGCAAGTCCGACGGGGAGGTCATGCGTTTTTGCCAGAGCTTCATGTTTGAGCTGGCACGCCATATCGGCCCCGATACCGACGTTCCTGCCGGCGATATAGGCGTGGGCGCCCGCGAGATAGGCTACATGTTCGGCATGTACAGGAAGATACGGAACGACTTTACAGGCGTCCTGACCGGCAAGGGCCTGGACTACGGCGGAAGCCTTGTCCGCACCGAGGCCACGGGTTACGGCCTGTGCTATTTCATGGAAGAGGCACTGAACGCGAAGGGAAGATCCTTCAAGGGCTCCACCGTCGTTATTTCCGGGTCTGGCAACGTGGCCATCTATGCCACCGAGAAGGCCATGCAGCTGGGCGGCAAGGTCGTGGCGCTCAGCGACTCCAACGGATACATTTATGACAAGAACGGTATCGACCTTGAAGTCGTAAAGAAGATCAAGGAGATCGAGAGGGGCAGGATCCGCGAGTATCTCAAGTATCATCCCAATGCCGAATTCTCCGAGGACTTCAGGGGAATATGGAATATACCATGCGACATCGCTCTGCCCTGCGCAACTCAGAACGAACTGGACAAGGAAGCCGCGGAAACTCTGGTTAAAAACGGCTGCTTCGCCGTGGGCGAGGGCGCCAATATGCCTTCCACTCCCGAGGCAGTGCATGTCTTCCTCGCGAACAAGGTCATCTTCGGGCCCGCGAAGGCAGCCAATGCGGGCGGCGTAGCCACTTCGGGCCTCGAAATGGCGCAGAACAGCATGCGCCTGTCCTGGGGCTTTGAAGAAGTGGACTTAAGGCTCAAGGAGATCATGCGCAACATTTACAGGAACGCGAGCGAAACCGCGAAGGAATTCGGGGATCCCGACAACCTGGTAATGGGAGCCAACATCGCAGGTTTCATGAAGGTCGCCAGGGCTATGCTGGCCCAGGGCATTGCCTACTGATCCGGATTCGACCGAAATCGCAAGGCTTTTATCAAAAATAGCGGAAGGTTTCATTAACAGACGAGCCGGCAATTTACAGCCGGCCGTCTTTTTTATCCTTTTTTTGCATTCCCGAAGGCCGACCTCCCGGAGCGGGACCGGCACGTCACGCCGGCCAGGCTTATTCTCCGCCTGCCGCAGGTATTCTGCTGTTCTAAAAACCGGGCAAGCCCATATATATTAAAACGGCTGGCATAATTGCAGCCTGTCCGGATTTTGGACATGCCAACGGGGGATGTGGTGACTGTGCTTGAAGGTTTAATAGGATTATACGGGCAGCTTGGCGGTGTGGGCACCTTTATTACCCTGCTCATCATGGTCATCTTTATCGGCGCGTCCTATGCCAATATACTGGTAAGGCGCAGGTACACCGGCCTTTCCGAGGAACTGGATGCTTACTGCGCCGGCGAACTTAAAACCTTCTCCTCCGGCATCCTCCGCTGGATCGACGAGGAATACCGGGAAGCGGCCGCGAGCGGTCTTTCCGGCATAAACACGCTCTCCATCATACAAACGGGCATGGAGATATTTCTGAAGCCCTGCATGGTGGCCGAGAGGCTGCTGAAAAAGACAAACGGGCTCCTTATCACCACCGGACTGTTAGGGACTTTCATAGGGCTGACCTACGCGGTAGGGAACATGGGCGATATCATGGCCGATACCAGCGCCGACACTCTGATGCGCGAAACCGGCGCCGATATACTCGCGCTCCTGGTATCGTCCTTTCGGGGCATGGCCGTAGCCTTCGTGACCAGCCTTTTCGGGACAGGCTTCTCCATCCTTTTCATGGTCATGTCCTCCCTGTTCAGCGCATCGGGGGCAAAGGACATGCTTGTAACCCAGTTGGAAGAATACCTTGATGTGAAGGCGGCCTCGGAGGTCATGGAAGAACTGCGCCACAAAGGAAAAAAGGATGAGGAGCAGGCCCGAAAGACAACACAGGCCATGACCGAGGCAATCCGCATATTCGAAAAGGTGGTGTCCGAATTCTCGGACAGCCTGAGAGGTGTTAAGAACTTTAACGAGGACCTCTCCGCAAATATCGAAAAGATACAGGCAAGCGCCGGGTTCCTCGCAAGTTCCCTTGACAGGACCTCGGAGACCCTCTTGGAAAACGGCGTGAGGATCGGCAAGTGCGCGGGAGCGCTGGAGGCTGTCTCAGCGGAGATACAATCCACAGGCCACAGGCTGGAAAACATGGCCTCAGTCATCTCCCAGCTCAGGCTCAGCCTTGATGATTCCCGCAAGGACAGGGAAATCTTCCTAAAAACCGTCCATGAGATTCCGGACAAGCTCCTGAACTACCATGAAGCCGCCGTGGCAAGCGTGGACAGAAAGCAGGTGAATACATGAGAATTCAGGGATTAAGGCGGGAGCCCGAGGAAGAATCCTTCTGGCCATCCTTTACCGACGTCATGTCCTCCCTGGTGTTCGTCCTTTTTCTCTTCATCATCATCATGGTCATACGCCAGATTGTAAACGCCAGCGTGTGGGACACAAGGCTCCTCAAGGCCGACCAGGCCCTTGCTGACAAGCAGCGGCAGCTGGAAGTCCTTAACAGCAGCCTTGAATCCGTAAGCCGGGAACTGGATGCCAAGATGGAGCGGCTGGAAGACCTGGAAAGCGCCCTTGGTGATAAGGAAGCCGAGATCGAAAGCCTCATGGGCCAGTTGGAACAGGACAGGGCCGCCCTCTCTCAGAAGGAGAGTGAACTGGCCGAGGTCAGGTCACGGCTTCGGGAAATATCGGTGCTGCGCCTCAGCATACTGGAACAGGTGAAGGCTTCCATAGAAAAAGAACTCGGCACGGTCATCTCCAGCGACGGAGAACCCCTGGTTGCCATCGACGATAACGCCAACCTTGTAATCAACAGCAGCCTGCTTTTCGACAAGGGAAGCAGCCGGATATCCCCTTCGGGGCACAGGCTCCTCGCGAAGTTCGCGCTTGCATTCGAGAGGATACTCGGCGACCCGGAGACCAGGAAGAACATAGATTCTATCATCGTATCGGGATATGCCGATTCCGACGATACCTTCGACTACAACTACAACCTTTCCTGCCAGCGGGCCATAGCGGTCATCGTGTCCATGATGAAAAGCAACCCGGTGCTGGAAACCACTTACGGAGCTTATTTCCAGGCATCGGGCTTTTCCGAGTTCAGGCCTGTTGCCCTGGGCGACGACGAGGCCGCCAAGAGCAAAAACAGGCGCATCCAGATCTCAATCAACATCAAGGACGAAAACATTCAGAAGATAATCAACGACTATATGTCAGGGCAGTAGTTATTATGGCCTCGAGGAAGCGACAGGCTTTCTCCATGTCGGATATCCTGATCCTTTCCCCGGTGCTGTGGACCCTGTCCATGCCAACGCTGACATCGACGGCAGGTATCCCGAAGCCGTTTATCACGTTGGTATCGCTCCCGCCTCCAGTAGCGTGCAGGTTCAGCGGAAGGCCCGCCTTATCAGCCGCTTCCTTCAGCAGGCGTATTATCGGGCTTGACTCTTCCAGGCTGTAGCCGGGGTACATGCGCTCGACCTCGGTCTCGACCTGTCCGCCCAGTTTTCCGGCCACATCCCTGATATGGTCAAGGATCTCCTTCGTATACCGCTCAAGGCGGTCTTCATGGATGGAGCGCACCTCGCCCTCAACCATGCAGGTTTCGCTCACGATGTTGCGGGCCGTGCCCCCGTTTATGATCCCTATGTTGCACGTGCTTTCCGCGTCGATGCGCCCCATGTAGGGAAGGTCCGCAAGGGCTTTTGCCGCCAGCATGATGGCGCTGAGCCCCTTTTCCGGCTCCAGCCCGGCATGGGCCGCGCGCCCCTTGAAAGTAACCTTGAACCGGTTGTAGAACGGGGCTTTTACGGCGGCGGTGGCTATGGGACCCTCATCGTCCATGATGAAGGCAAAATCCGCCGGTATCTTGCCTATATCCAGGTTCCTCGCCCCGAAAAGGCCCCCTTCCTCGGCGACCGTGAACACCAGGTACAGGTCGCCATGGGGTGTCCCGTCCTCTTTCAGCGAGCGGACGGTTTCGAGGATAACCGCGATACCGGCCGCATCGTCTCCACCGAGCACAGTCGTCCCGTCTGACCGGATAATGTCCCCGTCAACCACGGGCTTCTTGCCGATACCCGGGGTTACCGTGTCCATGTGCGCCATGAGAAGCAGTACGGGTTTGCCGGGTATTCCGGGCACACGGCAGATGACATTCCCCGCATTGCCCCCTATCTTCGGCCCCGTATCGTCTTCATACGGTTCAAAACCCATCTCCCTTAGCTTTTTAAGGAGATGGTCCGCCATGTCCCTCTCCTTTTTGCTCAGGCTGTCGATTCTCACCATCTCAATAAAGCTTTCAGTAAGCCTTTCCCTGCTGATCAACCGCGATCATCCTTTCCGTTATAAAATGCCGCTGCATGCCGCGGCGCCCGTCATTCATTTTACGCCGGTGGAGCCGAAACCTCCCCCGCGGTCCCTGCCGATATCCTTTACCGAATCCACGACGCGCAGCTTCATCCGCGGCACCTCTGCCAATACCAGCTGGGCTATCCTGTCGCCTTTCCTGACAAGGTATGTCCCCTGGCGGTTGCCCTTGGAGCTTACCGGCAAGGGCTCGTCGTCATCCGCAATATCCCGTGCCGAGGTATTGGTAATGATGATGCCAAGCTCATCGCGGTAGCCGGCGTCTATGGTCCCGGGGGAATTCGAGAGCCTGAGCGGCGTGTTTAGGCTAATGCCGCTCCTGGGCCTTACCTGTATCTCGTAGCCCTCGGGTATGGCAAGCTTCAGCCCCGTGGGCACGATCACGGTCTCCCCGGGCCGTATCAGCGTGTCACACGCGGCGCAGACATCCATTCCTGCATCCCAGGGATTCGCGTAGGATGGAAGCGTGACTCCTTCCCTGGTTATTTCAACATAGACATCGATCTCCTTCATAAATTCACCCCTGTCCGGTAATATAATCCTTCCTATACGCCCCTGTACCAGTGTCCCTTGCTTGTACCCCTGGAAAGCAGCCTGTCAAGGACCTCCCTTTCCTTTTCGTCCATAACGGTCGAAGAGCCGGTAAGCCGGCCATGAAACCACGCGCACACGGCCTTGATTTCATCCTCGTCCTCGTCGGTGAATGAAAGCCTGTACAGCCTGATACCGCTGTCCAGCAGCTTCTCAGTCTGATCCATGAAAACCGGTTCGGGGCTGAAAATCCTGGTCCTGCCGGTCCTCGCGTCCCTTATATACGGGAATTCCTTGTTCTTCCTGTCCCGCAGCCAGCCCGCGGACATGCAGCAGCCACCGCACCGCATCCGGCATTCTCCCGGGGTGCTCGCAGGGCAGTATTCAAGGGTCATGAGCTGTACTCTGCCGTAAACCTGGGCTTCCAGGACCACATCCCCGGGATTCAGGCTTACGGCCTCGTCAAGCGCAAGCTCAGGGGAAATGCACGCGGAGGATGCTCCCCATGCCGCTACAACGGCCAGGGAATGGGAATTTAGCAGGTTCACCTGGTAGTCGGCATGTATCCTGAAGGTTCCGGGGTATTTTTGCTGCAGCATCCGCATGGTGCCGGGATTTGCCGCGCCGACCCCGTCGATGGCGCCTTTAAGGCTCTCCAGGGCATCAATAAGGCCGCCGGTTTCCGCCTCCCTGACTATATTGGGCGTCCAGGCGTAGATCTCGCCTTTATAGACTTTCCTTACAGATCCAAATACTTCCCTTTCCGCAAGCGGGAGGTATACGCGGGAAACCAGCCGGTCAAAGCCTTCCGGGAGCCGCGGCACTGAATGGAAAAACGCGGTCAGGGCCGGCTTTGCCTCCATCCGCTTCCCCGCCGGCGGGAGGAACATGGCAGCATTTCCCGGTTCCACCCTTCCACGGGCTTTTGACTTCCTCCTGGCCTCTGAAATCCTATCCAGAGCCTCTCGTCTCATGGCGTTTATGGCCGATACCGGCAATGTGCCGATCCCGTCGGTCAAAACCCGGACCTGCGCCAACTCGTATGGAGTATCCCCGGTTTTCCGGATCTGCCGGGCTATCCTCTCCTCGTCGAGAGGCCTGTTAGCGGCCTTTTCGGCAGGGATCCCGGAAAATACTTCAACCCGGTTGCCATCCGGGTCTTCGAGTACAAGGGAGGCGTGTTCGCCTGCCCTGAGGCTGAAGGATGCGCCAAGCGGCACCCTCCGGGCTTCGCCCCTTTCGAAGGACTCCCTTGCTTCAACCATCAGGGGTTTCGAATATGTGCGCCATACCTGGCTCCCTTTTTCTACCTTTACCTTCATATCCCCCACCCAGGGCGATGACCCTGCGGGGGCATGGCGCACATGTTTGCCGTCCAGCACTATGGAACTCACTATGATATCGGGAACACCCTCGTCAAAATCCCATACCTCTATGCCGTCGCCCATCTCCAGCGGCCTTTCCAGGTTTATCCTCACCGCGTCCTTCCTGGCGTCGGCAACAGTTCCTATCCTTATTCCGCGGTTCTTGGGATGGACCGGGTAGACCAGCTGCCTGCAGCTTTTTACGCCCTCGAGGTACGCCGAGGTGAAACCGCCCCTGTTGAAAACCTGCGCGAGTTTCTCGATATCGGCGTCATCCACGCGGTATTCCTCTTCGCCGTATTCCTTCAGCCGGTCGAGGTATTTCCTGTAGACGCCCGTCACGACGGCCACGTATTCGGGGGACTTCATGCGACCTTCTATCTTGAGCGAGGCTACGCCGGCCTTCGCGAGCCCCGGAAGCAATTTCAGCCCCATCAGGTCCTTCGGGCTTAAAAGATATGAATCCCCGGACCACCTTCCATCCTTTCCGAGAATGCTCCAGGGAAGCCTGCAGGGCTGGGCGCACCTGCCCCTGTTCCCGCTCCCGCCGCCGATAAAGCTGCTCATGAGGCATTGGCCCGAATAGCATATGCAGAGGGCGCCGTGGACAAAGACCTCGAGTTCGGCTTCACAGGACCTTCCCAGTGCCTCGATCTCGCCCAGCGTTAGCTCCCTTGCCAGCACCACCCTCCTGATGCCCATCTCCTCGCACTGCCTTATGCCAAAAGAATTGGTTATGGTCATCTGGGTGCTGGCATGAAGCTTAAGGTCCGGGAAATACCGGCGAAGGAGCGCGGCAAGACCGATATCCTGCACTATTATGGCATCCGCGCCCTTCTCATAAACAAAGCCCGCGAATTGCAGGGCTTCATCCATCTCACTGTCCTTCGTGAGCGTATTCAGCGTGATATATGCCTTTACGCCTCTCTCGCAGGCATAGCTGAGCGCCGCCTCCAGCCCGGCTCCGGAAAAATTCTCCGCGCCTTCCCTGGCATTGAAACGTTCGCCGCCCAGGTATACGGCGTCCGCTCCGTTGGCAACGGCGGCTTTCAGGCATTCGAAGTTGCCGGCCGGCGCGAGAAGTTCCATCTCATGCTTTTTCACGTTCCTAATTACCGGCATCCTCCCTGTCTGCTGAACCCTGGATATCCCCCGAATCATCCGGGCCTGCCGCCGGCGCGCCCGCGGAAACATCCGGCTCATCATCGGCGGTATCGGAAGTTGCGGCCTCGGCCGAATCCTCATCGGGGCTTTCATCCGAACCGGTTTCCTGCTCCTCTTCGCTCGTGTCGGCCTCGTAATCCTCGTAAGGCCCTTCGTCCATCTCTTCGCTGGTCAGTATCTCCACTTCGTCGGGTTTTTCCTGGTCCTTCCTGTACTTGTACCTGTACACCGTAGTCCCCTTTTTCTTTGAAGGCGACTTTTTCCTCTTCTCGAAGAAGGCCTTTATGGCATTGATGATATCGAGGAATATCTTTGCCTTGTTAAGTATGTCCTTCTGGAACGTTTCAACGCCCTTTTTGACCGACGAAGATATCTTGCCCACATCCTGGACAACCTTGTCAATGGCCTCCATGTTGTTTTTGACGGTCTCGGTTATCTTCTCGGCATTGCTGGCTATCTTGGGCAGCTTCTCTATGGTCTGGTTGATGTTATCCTTGTTTTTGTCGATAATTCGGTTGACATTTTTCAGTATCCTCACCAGGTTCGCGATGGCCAGTATCAAATAAAAAAGAAGTGCGGCACCCAGCAGGAAAAGGACGATGGTTATAAGCTCTCCCCAGGAAATAGGCCTGTCGAACATTGTCTGATACCTCCTCCTTCAGTATCTCACGGCTTCGTGTCGGTCAGGCTGGCCAGCGCCTTTCTGACCTCCTTGAGTTCGGTTTCTCTCTTGGTCAGCTCGATCTGGAGCTGGGACTGGATTTCTTTCAGCTTATCGTTTTCCTGCTTGTACCGGTAGATGTCTTCCTTCAGTTCCTGGATTTTTTTCTTCAGTTCCCTAAGCTCGTATTCCGACTTATCATAGGCTTCCTGCATCTTGACCAGTTCATCGGCCATGTTGACGGCAGTAAGAATCGAAGCCATGGACGTACTCAGCAAATGGTTCTTGCGGGTAATGTCCCTGAGCTTCTTGTCGACCATCAGGGCGATTTTCTGTATATACTCCGGCGACTCGTCGCCGCACAGGATATATTCATTTCCCGCGATCCTCACGGTAACCTTGTTTTTATCAGACATCCCGTCAGTTCATCTCCCGAATACCTTCGTGCGCCGAGTTTTTCCGGCTTCTGCCGCCGGCAGGCTGACAGCGGATGGCGCCTTTGTCCTGATCATGCGGTGCAGACCTGTCTTTTAGATTATTATACTATATTCTGTCAAGTTAAACATTAAGATGGCCACAGGCGGCAAGCCCTTTTAGCGAGGCGGTTCCGGGATGTGCCGCTCCCAGTTTATAGCCGATCTATAATATCTTGTTTCTTGCTATTTCGACAATTTTCAATTATACTTAATCGTGACACTGATACCTTAACATACTTTTACCTCCTTTTTAGCACATTTTCATGATATTTGCCTGTTGACCGTCAACAGGCGCTCTTGTTTTTATGGCTGTTTCTCTGCCCCGTTCCTTCCGCTGAGCAGGCTTTTCTCTATCTTCTTCTTGAGCCGCTGCAGGGCGTTGTCGATGGATTTCACGGGTTTGTTCAGCTGCCGGGCGATATCCTGGTAGGCTATTCCGCTGAGGTACATGGTAAGTACCTGCTTTTCAAACGGGCTCAAGAGCTCCAGCATCTTCTGCTCTATGTCGCTGTAGTCCTCCTTCGAGATGAAAAGCTCCTCGGGATCGGTGATGGATACGCCATGGAGCATCTCGACGAGGGTCTTGTCCGAATCCTCGTCATACATCTTCTTGTTCAGGGAAACATATGAGTTCAGCGGGATGTGCTTCTGCCTCGTGGCCGTCTTGACCGCGGTTATGATCTGGCGTGTGATGCACATCTCGGCAAACATCCTGAACGGGATGCTCCTGTCGTCCTTGTAATCCCGGATGGCCTTGAACAGGCCGATCATGCCCTCCTGCACGATATCTTCCCTGTCAGCCCCGACGAGGAAATATGACCTGGACTTGGCGCGGACAAGGGGCTTGTATTTCTCGATCAGGTGCTCCATGCATTTCTTGCAGCCGTTTCGGATGCGGTCTATGATCTCTTCGTCCTCAAGATCTGTCAGGTGCGCTGTGTGGTTTTCTTCGGTCTTCAGCACGGTTATTCCTCCATTAGCCAGGAATTAATGATTTGACTTGGCGAGGACAAGGGTCTTGACATTGATGACGAGCTTGGTCAGGTTGATGCCCGCAAAGCGGTCCAATTCCCTGCTTATGGCATCCTGGGCCCTTTTGAGGGCATCCACTAAATTATAGCCAAAAACCATTACAACGTCCATATCCACGAACAGGCCGTCGGGAGTGTTGTTGCACCTGAACCTCGTAATCTTCTCCATTTCAGGCATTGACACGATGATATGGTTGATTAACTGGTATATGGCATAGTCGGATATGGTGTATTTCCCATAATAGCTGAAAGTGGGGCGGACCACCGATTTCTCGCCGATCTTCTGGAACTCGGCCTTTCCTTTCCTCTTGAACAGCTGCAGCGGGTCCAGGAAATACCCTGAGAACTGCTTTTTTATCTCCATGGCGGGAACAGGGATCACATGCTTGCCCTGCTTGACCCTGGTGTTCAGCGCCTGCTCGATCTCAAGAGGGGTGGCCACATCCTCGATGGATATCCATTCCTGGACCTCGCCGAGTTCCAGAACCTCCGCGATCCTGCTGATCATCTTTTCCGACGTGCCCAGGATCAGGATGCCTTCCGGCTTGCGCTCCCTTATGGCCTTCTTGACCTGCTCCCTGTGGTCCTCGTCCTGGAAAAGGGCAACCCTGATGGAACCGATCTTGGAAGGCGCTTTTTTCGCCGATTTTCCGGCAACCACGACATTCCCGCATATCAGCAGGCCGTCATCTATGATATAATCCAGCCCGTTCTCCCGGGAGACCCATAAAGCCCGGTGGCTCTTCCCCGTCCCACTGGGGCCGGTAAAGCCGACGACACGCAAATCCATTCCCTCCCATGGCCTGAAGGCAGCCGGGAAAATCAAGTGAAGGCGTACCGAAAAAAACGCCTCATATAGTTATTCCCCTTTACGTTCTCCTCCAAACGGTTTTTCCGGCAGTTTTCGCCATGAAGGAAGCCCGTCAAAAAAGGGCTCTACGTCAAATGTTGGGGTTGAACCAAGTAAAATGAAGTAGCATATGTATTGTTGGCAGATGATCATCATAGATCATCGGTAGTATCCCGAATTTTGTGTAAACTCCAAATACGGA
>Ga0134100_1000161_pt1 | contig 79457 bp, 70 predicted proteins | sample 11_taG_2_FD_94444 | JGI IMG/M metagenome (GOLD analysis project Ga0134100, IMG submission 94444) | Switchgrass degrading microbial communities from high solid loading bioreactors in New Hampshire, USA - 11_42_5_180_A3 metaG | ecosystem: Engineered > Bioreactor > Semi-continuous > Anaerobic >...
GAGATACCAGAGCATTGGGAGTTAAGGAAAATAAAACATATAGGCATGCTTTCTGCTGGTGGAGTTAACAAGAAAATTGAAGAGGGAGAAGAGTTATTTAAATCTGTTCATTATATGGATGTATATAGAAACTCTGGAAAAGCGATAGGAAATGATGATGACTATTTGGTTGTATCTGCTACTCAAAGTCAGGCTAAGAATTGTACACTTAGGAAAGGTGATGTTTTGTTTACTTCTTCATCGGAGACACCAGATGATATTGGACATGCTGTTGTGATTTCTGAAGATTTAGAACAAACATTATATGGATATCACCTTATTAGGTTAAGGTTAGACCGAGATATACCGGCAGATTATAGTTATCGCAAATATATGTTTAATAATCATTATATTCGAAGTTATTTTTCTTCAAGAACACAAGGTATCACAAGATATGGATTGAAATATGACGATTATAAAGAGGCTGTGGTATTTATACCACCTATTAGCGAACAGAAAACTATTGCTAATTTCCTTGACCAAAAGACTGCTGAAATAGATGGCTTGATTGCTGATAAAGAAAAATTGATTGAACTGTTACAGGAAAAACGGCAGGCGGTTATAACCGAAGCCGTTACCAAAGGGCTTAATCCGAATGTTAGGCTGAAGGATTCAGGGATTGAGTGGATAGGTGAAATATCAGAACATTGGAATTTACGAAGAATTAAATACTTGGCAAATATAAGAAATATTAAAGCGAGCGATAGTGATATTGATAAAACATATATAGGTTTAGAAAACATCGAATCAAAAACTGGTAAGTTACTAATAAATGGAGATGATGAACAGCGACTTATTGGAGAAACAGCAAATATCTTTAAAAAAGGTGATGTACTGTTTGGAAAGTTAAGACCTTATTTGGCTAAATGTATTATTGCGGATTTTGATGGTAGATGTACATCTGAACTACTTGTTTTAAAAACTACTTCTCACATACTACCTGAATATTTACGTTTTCTCATGTTGTCACATAAATTTATTGATGTAGTTAATTCATCAACATATGGAGCCAAAATGCCCCGTGTTAGTTGGGAATTTATTGGCAATTTAAAAATTCCCTTACCTAGTATTAAAGAACAAGAAGAAATTATTGAATATTTATTTAAGTTGACAGGTAAGATAGATGACTTAATAACTGATATAAACACTCAAATCAATAAACTAAAAGAATACCGCCAATCCCTTATATTCGAAGCAGTAACAGGTAAAATAGATGTGAGGGACTATATTGCTTACTATTAAATTGGAGTGATGTATATGGGTGATTTGAAACTTTTTAGAATAAAAGATGAAGTAAGAGAACTTGCAGGTACTTCGGTAGCCATTGAAAAATCTATTCAAACACTAATAGAAAAAAATATGGAAACATTTTTTGGCATTACTTTCCTGGTTTCAGAATATTCGACAGGCAAGAATCATGGTGGGCGAATTGATTCTTTAGGAATAGATGAAAACAATTGTCCGGTAATACTGGAATACAAGAGAGCTTTGAATGAAAATGTAATAAATCAGGGGCTGTATTATCTTGACTGGCTAATGGATCATAAAGCAGAGTTCAAATTGCTTGTAATGGAGAAAATAGGAAAGGATATTGCCGATAAGATTGAATGGTCCATGCCAAGACTTTTGTGTATAGCAGGGGACTTTACAAAGTTTGATGAATATGCTGTAAAACAGATTAACAGAAATATAGAACTCATTAGATATAGAAAATATGAGGACGACCTGATTTTATTTGAACTTGTTAATGCAACTACAGCATCTCAGACAGCAATAGGTTCAGACGATGGCACAATAAAATCGAACATATACAAAACAGTAACAGAGAATCTACAACAGGCCGATAAAGAATTACAGGATATGTATTATTCGATCAGGGATTTTATAATAAATCTTGGAGAAGATGTCCAGGAAAAGGTTTTGAAATACTACATTGCTTTTAAAAAGATACGAAACTTTACTTGTGTGGAAATATACCCTAAAAATAAAACTATTCTTTTATACCTAAACATAAATCCTGACGAAGTAGATTTGAAAGAAGGCTTTACAAGAGATGTGAGAAACGTAGGCCATTTGGGCACAGGAAACTTAGAGGTTAGGATAACCAATAAAGATGATTTTGAAAAGGCAAAAGCTCTCATAGCAAAGAGTTATGATGAGAATTAGTTGGGGGAGGTTATAAAATGCCTAAGACTCCTGAAGAATTGCGAGAAATAGGCTTTGAGGAATATGTTGAAGACCGTCTTATAAAATCTGGTTATATTAAGGGTAATCCTGATGACTATAATAAAGAATTTGCCATTGATACTAAACTCCTATTTGAGTTTTTTGAGGATACCCAACCCAAGAAAATGGAAAGGCTGAAAGAGATATATAAGGATCAATATGAATTTAAGGTGCTGAGTCGATTAAATCGGGAGCTTAACAACCGAGGCATGATTGATGTGTTAAGGCATGGAATCAGAGACTATGGTGTATATCTGGACCTTGCATATTTCAAACCTGTCAGCAAATTAAACACTGAAACCCTTGAACTTTATGAAAAAAATCGAATATCCGTTACAAGGCAGGTACACTATAGTACCAAGAATGAAAACAGCATTGACATGCTGATTTGTGTCAATGGTCTTCCCGTTTCTGTACTTGAACTGAAAAACCCCTTAACTGGTCAGACCTATGAAGATGCAATCAAACAGTACAAAAAAGATAGAAGCCCAAGTGAAATACTGTTCCAGTTTAAGAAAAGAGCCATTGTATTTTTTGCGGTTGATACTCAAGAAGTCCATATGACTACAAGGCTTTTGGGAGACAAGACTTCCTTTCTTCCATTTAATAAAGGATGTAATGGAGGAAAAGGAAATCCTGATAATCCCGATGGGTATAAAACTGCCTATCTATGGGAAGAGATACTTCAAAAAGACAGTTTGATGGATATAATAAAAAGGTTCGTATTCATAGAAAAACAAGAAAAGAAGGATATAAACGGGAAAACCTATACATTGGAGACTGTTATATTTCCAAGATATCACCAGTTGGATGTAGTAAGAAAAATGGAAGCCGATGTAAGAAAGAAAGGTGTAGGAATAAATTATCTCATACAGCACAGCGCAGGGTCGGGAAAAACCAATTCCATATCATGGCTTGCTCACAGGCTTGCCAATCTTCACGATGATGACGATAATCCTGTATTTGATTCGGTCATTGTTATTACCGACAGATTGGTTTTGGACAGGCAATTACAGGACAGAATTTACCAACTGGAGCATAAACATGGGGTTGTTGAGAAGATTGATAAAGATTCCAATCAATTGGCTGATGCCCTGAAAAGCGGGACAAGAATTATTGTCTCTACCTTGCAGAAGTTTCCATTTATTATTGAAAAAGTTGGAGAGTTAGAAAAGCGTAAATATGCTGTAATAATAGATGAAGCCCACTCCAGCAGTGCAGGGGAGAATATGGCATCTTTAAGGGAAGTGCTGTCAGTAAGTAGCCTTGAAGAAGCAGCAAAACTTGATGCAGAAATGGAAGGTAAGGAATATGATCCTGAGGAGGAAATTCTAAAAGCAATAAAGAAGAGAGGAAAACAGCCTAACATCAGTTTCTTTGCCTTTACGGCAACACCAAAAGCTAAAACCCTCGAAATGTTTGGAACCATAGGTGAAGATGGATTGCCTCATCCCTTCCATTTATATTCTATGAGACAGGCCATTGAAGAAGAATTTATACTGGATGTGCTTCAAAACTATGTAACTTATGAAACCTACTTCAAACTGGCAAAGAAAATTGAAGATGACCCTCTTTTTGATAAGGCAAAGGCCACAAAAGCACTTACGAGATATGTCAGCCTTCATCCTCATAATATTGCCCAAAAGACTGAAATCATGGTAGAGCACTTTAGAAATGTAACCAGACACAAGATTGGAGGAAGGGCAAAGGCAATGGTTGTTACCAGTTCCAGGCTCCATGCGGTACGCTATAAACTTGCTTTTGATGAATATATTAAAAAGAAAGGTTACAAGGATATGAAAACCTTGGTGGCCTTTACGGGAGTAGTAAAGGATGATGGAGTGGAGTATACAGAAAGCGGCATGAATAAATTTAAAGAGACGGAACTGCCGGAGCGCTTTGCAACTGATGAATATCAGGTGCTACTGGTTGCTGAGAAGTATCAGACAGGATTTAACCAGCCTCTTTTACATACCATGTATGTGGATAAAAAGTTGTCAGGAGTTAAGGCGGTACAGACTTTATCAAGGCTCAATAGAAAGTGTGAAGGAAAAAATGATACCTTTATTCTTGACTTTGTAAATAAGGCAGAGGACATTCAGGAAGCCTTCAAGCCTTATTATCAGGCAACTATCGTAGAGGAGGTAACAGAACCAAACCTTCTTTATGATATACAAAATCAGTTACACGCCTATGGCGTGTACGTAAAAGATGAGTTGGACAGGTTTAATAGTGTATACTTTAAACCCAAGGATAAAAAGACTTTCAAAGACAGAGCAATATTAAATCATTTTATAGATATCGCCGTGGAGAGATTTAAAAAACTTGAGGAACAGCAAAAACAAGATTTTAACAGTCAAGCAGTTAAGTTTGTAAGACTTTATTCTTTTATTCTCCAAATAACGCCTTTTGAGGATATTGAACTGCATAAATTGTATGTATATTTAACATATCTGCTTAAAAAACTGCCGAAAGAAAAGGGATCTACTATTCACCTGGCCGATGAAATTGCTTTAGAGTATTATACTACGAAGAAAACCTTTGAAGGGAGTATCTCGTTAACCCCTGATGATGGAAATGTACCAATAACGCCTGTAATGTTTGCAGGAACTGGAGCGAAAGAAGATAAGAAAGAATATTTGTCCAGCATTATTGACCGCCTTAACGAGCGGTTTGGAACTAACTTTACAAAAGCAGACCAGTTATCGGTAGAGCAAATAAAAGAGGATTTTGCTGCTGATGAGGACTTGGTCCAAAAAGCTAAGACAAATACCATTGATGACTTTAGATTTGCTTTTGAGAAAGTTTTTATTGATAAAGTTATCGACAGGATGGACCAGAACAAGGCATTCTTTACCCGTGTATTAGATGATGAACAGTTTAGAAACGCCCTCATGGAGTATATGCTGGTTGAGACCTATGAGAAGCTAAACAGCGTGGCTTAGTTATGCTTGGGGCGGTTTAACAAGGGGAACTGCGAATGCATAGTCATCCGATTATTAAACTTATTCAGCAATCAGATTTCCTGCCTCAAATACCAAAGACATTTGGGGATACATTACATATGCTCATGAAACCTTACGAGTTTAATATGGATGAATGCATCGAGAGGATGTACAATCTCCCGAGACTTGAATCAGCTATAACAGAGGTTTTAAACTATAACACAAAGTTGAAACGCAGATTCCTTACCCTGAAGGATGCGGTTTTATATCTGGGCGCTATAAATACAAGAATGATTGCAATTGCGTATATTATAAGGTTTTTGCTGCCAAACAGCAGCGGAAGAACACAAATATTCGATAACAAAAAATTCTGGAAGCATTGTATCGGCACATCTATCGCAAGTTACATGATCGCGGACGCAATCGGTCTGTGTGATAAAGAGAGAATATTTACCTATGGATTAATACACGACATCGGTATAACAGTTCTGGATATATGCCTGCCGGATTATTTGGATAATATTTATATAATGCAGCTGCAAAAAGGAATGCACCAAATAGCGGCGGAAAAAATAGTTTTAGGCGGTATAACCCATTCGGAAATCGGAATGTGGATATGCAGGGAATGGGGACTGCCGGAAGAAATCGCCGAGATTGTGGGATATCATCATTCTCCGTTTATTGACGGCAAAACCGGCAATATGGTAAAGATTATGTATCTTGCGGATTCCATCAGTACGAATTATTATGAAAGTTTACTGGGAACAGATACTACTTTTTTATATACCGATAAAATACAGGAGGAGCTTAACGTACCGAAGGAATTAATTAAATATATAGCGGAGAATCTTTCGCAGGAAGTGGATAAGGCAAGCCGCATCAGGATTTTTGAGTTTTAAGTCTGCGGCGATGTTATGGACATTAAATGAAACAAAATGCTGAACGCTTGTATGTGGCGGCTGAGAAACAGAGGATAAAAATGAATGATAAACATTACATTGATTATAACGGCAAAAGGATTTATTATACTTTGACCAGAACCAAAAGGAAAACTATCGGGATAATTATTGACCGGAACGGCGAAGTAAAGATACATGCCCCTTACCGCGCCAGCAACAGTCAGATTAGCGAAGTGGTGCGGAAGAAGGCGGATTGGATAGAAAGAAAAGTAAATGAAGTAAAAGCGAAAAATTCATTATCAATATCCAGGCAGTTTGTCAGCGGGGAAAAAATCCTGTACCTTGGAGAAGAATATACTCTTAAAATAGCGGAAAAGCCTTCGGGCAATCCTGAAGTGCTTGTCCGGGACGGCGTAGCGGCGGTGTACATACTCCCCGGATTGTCCGGCGAAGACAGGAAACAGGCTGTAAAAGAGGCGTTAATTAAATGGTACAGGCAGCGCTTTTCGGAAATTGTCAGTAAAAGAGTAGAAAAATATTCTATAAGGCTCAAAGCGGCTCCGTGCAGAGTGGTGATTAAGGATCAGAAAACGATATGGGGAAGCTGCAGTAAAAAGGGGAATATAAACCTTAACTGGAAATTAGTTATGGCTCCCGTAGAAATAATCGATTATGTAATTGTGCATGAACTTTGCCACCTGAAAGTCATGAACCATTCAAAAGAATTCTGGAACCTCGTGGCGTCTGTGCTGCCGAACTGCCGTGAAAGCCGGAAGTGGCTGAAAGCAAACGGGTACAGGTTGGCATTATAAATAAAAGGGGGACAGCAGTAAATGAAAAAGAAGAATTTAACCGCTGCGGCAGTTGTTTTTATCTTTTTCGCCGGATACTATGTTATCTCAAATAATTTCAGTGGACATTCAAGGGTTAATGTCAGCGAAGTGCAATCAATAACAATAAATTCATTATTCTTTGAAGCGGATAACAATCCTGAAGAAATTTCCGATTTCATACGGATTTACAACAGCGCCAAAATATTAAGAAAAGATTATGATACCACTCCTTCATACCTAATTGAAATAAAACTGAAAAACGGGAAAAGGATTGGTATCCAGGGAACCACTCAAGGCTTTCATTATGTAAATGATGGTGAAAAATCTTACAAAATATCAAGCGCCGGGATGACTAACTATTTGAGAAATATAACGAAGTAGTAACAGCTAAGCACATCCCAGTGTCTCGTTGTAAAAGTGCCTTGCGGTGGCCTGCTTCTCTTTAACGTAAGAGTATATTATGTTGAAGTTATCGAACAGCAGTTCAACGACTTTTTTGTCCAATAAATTGTTGTCAGCCTGGTTTTTAATAATTTTATGTATTTGATATTCGTCCAGGCCTTTCCTGTAAGGCCTGTCCTCAATAAGCGCGGTAAATACGTCCGCTACTGCCATAATCCTTGCTCCGGTACTAATCTCATCGCCGCTGTAATGGAACGGGTATCCGCTTCCGTCAAGTCTTTCGTGATGGTATGCAGCCCATTCGGCGATCCTGTGCAGCCCGCCGATGGAATCGATTGTATGGTAGGTGTAATAGGAATGGCACCTCATTATAGCATATTCATGGGCTGTTAATTTTCCGGGCTTTTCAATAATGCTGTTCGGAATGAGCAGTTTCCCAATATCATGTAAATTTCCCGCTATTCTCATATACTTGATATCTATATCGGCGAACCCGAAAAGTTCGGACAGCTTTGACGCGCATTCCGCTACCCCGGAAGTATGCGTTGCGGTATACGGCGATTTAAAATCTATCAAATCACGGTACAGGTTGGAGATCAGCAGAATATCGTCCAGATCAACAGGCCTGTTATGGAAAGGCCCGTTATGCAGCAATACCGAATAAAGCCGTGGGTTAACCAAATCGAGCCAGAAATCCTCTCTTTTCGAAATATCTATGAAATAGGATACGATTTTTTCATTTACCCGACCGTCTTGCAGTTTGCGCACTATATCCACTATATCTTCGGTTTGATGCAATATGTACCTGCTTCTGTCAATCTGCCTTTCAATGTAATCGGATAAATAGATGATTTGAGAAGCCATAACGACAGGGTTTTCCAAGCCATCGTCCCAGTCTTTCCAGTCCCTGTGGTGATTTCTTACGATTTTCGATATACCTTTCAGCCACGGTATGCGGTTCAGCAGGATTTCGCCGCGGACGGTATGAAGTTCCTCGTCCTCGGCTTCGTTGTTATGAAGCAGTATTTTTTCCTCCACCGTCAGCGCGCCGATATCGTGAAGCAGGGAAGCGGTAAAAATATTCTCGAGCCTGTCGTCCCGTATACCGGCATAACTTGCTATTTCCAAAGCTATATATGCTGTTCTGTATTGATGCTGGGATATGGTAGGATTGGATAAATCCATCGCTTCGGATAAAGTTAAAAGTAAATTCCCAAGGTTGACTATGCGTTGTCTCTTCATGATGCAACTCCTATATGAAAGATTTATGTTAACCAACTAATTCTATCATATGCTCCGAAAATAATCCATAAGGTATATTAGTTCCCGGCATATGAAATATGCAAAAATCCGTTTTATTGATATTGGTTCAACAATACTATATAATTGTTTCACCGATGAGAATATCGGCACGTTTATAAAAACAATTAATCGGTCAAAGCTGACGATGCCATAAAACAATATAATTGTGTGAAAACCCGGGCGGCAATTCGCTGTTCCCGTATGCTGCAAGACATATAATAATATGGTTGGGTGAAAACATGATTGAGGTTAAAGGAAAATATAATACAGCGAAGGTATTCACCGACAATGTCGAAAGTGAAGCGATAGCCCAAATCATGGAATTGTGTGACCAGGAATTTGTGAAGGACAGCGTTATAAGGATTATGCCCGATGCGCATGCCGGAGCGGGGTGCACGATTGGCACAACGATGACTATATCCGATAAGATTGTTCCGAACCTGGTCGGTGTGGATATAGGCTGCGGCATGGAAACAATTAAACTGAAGCAGAAAGAGATTGATTTTCAGAAACTCGACAGGGTTATTTATGATCATATTCCATCAGGATTCAATATCAGGAAAAAACAGCATAAATATACCGAAAACGTAGACTTGAACAAATTGGCCTGTAAAAATCATGTCGACCTTGAAAGGGCGAGATTAAGCATCGGCACATTGGGAGGCGGTAATCACTTTATAGAAGTCAACAGGGACAGCAATGGAACACTATATCTCGTTGTACATTCCGGCAGCAGGCATTTGGGAAAGCAGGTCGCGGAATATTATCAGAAACTGGCTTACCGGGAGCTTACGGCAAAAAGCGGCGGTTCCGTTAAGATCAGCAGGCAGCTGGCGTATGTGCACGGGAAAAGCTATAACGACTACCTGCACGATATGAAAATAGTCCAGCAGTATGCCGTATATAACCGGAAAGCGATTGTTGACGAGATAATTAACAGGATGGGATTTGAAACAGAAGACTGGTTTACAACGATACACAACTATATCGATTTGGACAGCATGATTTTAAGAAAAGGTGCGATTTCCGCGCGTAAGGGCGAAAGGGTGTTAATCCCGATAAATATGAGGGACGGAAGCCTTATCTGCATCGGTAAGGGTAATAAAGACTGGAACTGTTCGGCGCCTCACGGGGCAGGAAGGATAATGAGCAGGAGACAGGCCAAAAAGACCATCAGTCTTGAAGAGTTTAAAAAAACGATGGAAGGAATATATACCACGACTGTAAACAGGGATACGCTTGATGAATGCGCGCTGGCATACAAGCCGATGGATGAAATTATTGACAATATCAAGGATACTGTTGAAGTAGTTGATATAATTAAACCCGTATACAACTTTAAAGCAAGTGAATGAGGTCACTGATTCCGCTTTTGACTCAGGCGGTTTGCATATATTTAATAAATATCGATTATATTGGGAGCGGATAAAATATGAAAAAACTAAAACCTGTAATAATTGCCGCATTAACCGTTATATGTGCGTTAGCAGCACTTGTCAGCGCGTTTTCCGGTCCTTTGTTGTCGAAATACTTAACTTATAAATTCAATATAAATGCAAAGGACGCGGGCTCGATCGGAATTATAGGCGGTGCGGACGGACCGACAGCGGTATTTGTGTCGGGGCATGCCGGTACATACTGGGTTGCTGCCGTATTTGCCTTACTCGCAATACTCGGGGTTATATATCTGCTTAAAACCAGGTTCAGCAAGGCTGAATAATCCCTCGCTGCATAAAAAGAGGCAGTATGCTGTATTTTTCAATTGGAAGACAGTTTCATGTTTTACCCAACTTTATCAAGGTTCTGTGCCGTTGTTTCAATGCTGTGCAGCGACATTGCTATTTGTTCGAGTGTGGCCGTCTGCTGCTGTGTCGCGCTTGCTATCGACTGCATATCGGTTAACGAACCTGTCAATTGCTCTTTTATCTTTGTGATGACTTCCAATAGCTTTTTGCTGTGCTCTCCGGAAAGACTGCTCGCCTGGCTTATATCCTGGACCTTAACGTTTGCGGCATTCTGCATTGACAGCAACCGTTCGACGGCAGATTCTGTTTCCTTTACTCTCCGAATGCCTGTCCTGATTGTTTCAGAACTTGTTTCTACGGTTGCAACTGCAGACTGCGCACTGTCCTTTAATTCCTGGATAAGTTCCTCTACCTGGCGGGTTGCCGCTTCGGTCTGCTCGGCAAGTTTCCTGATTTCATCGGCAACTACGGCAAAGCCGCGGCCGGCTTCCCCTGCGCGGGCGGATTCAATCGATGCGTTTAACGCCAGCAGGTTGGTTCTGTTTGATATCTCGTTTATAAGGGTTAGAATTTCTCCTATTTGGTTCGTGGTGGTGAAAAGGTTCATCATCACTTCACGGGTTTCATTTCCTGCTGTTTCTACCTGCTGTATATCGTTTATTGCTTCATTCATAACACTTCGGCTTGCGTCTGCCGCTGTAATGGTCTCCGCAAAGGCTTCCGCCATATCACGGCTTTTCACGTAAATTTCCGATAACGCATCGGATATTTCCATAATGGTACTGGATGAATCTTCTACATATTTGAGATTACTTTCACATCGCTCGAGCGCGTTTGCGGCATTTACAGCAATATCTTCATTGGATTTTGCTCCCTGTTCCATAATGTTGGATACCTGTTCAACCGATAACGCAAGTTCTTTTGAAGCCTGCGCGGTTTTTTCGGACATAGCTTTTATATGCTCCATAAGGTTTTTTTGCTGTTCCAGGTTTACAGCATTTATAAACATCCGGTTTATCCGGTTGTTCAACATGTTGAAAATTAGAAAGAGCGCAAAAAATTCAATAATAAAACCTCCCATACGGGACAGGTAAGAGCGCGTAAAATTAGATATCGTCACATCATTTGACATACGGATGTACTGCGTAATAAAAACGCTGATCATGCCCGCGGCAAAAGCAATCATCGTCATAATACGATCGTAGTACAGAACGCAGAGGATGCATGGCAGAAGATATGTAAGGGCAACGGTAATCCCATTTGTAGTGGCGAGGACGCCGACTGTAATTGTACTTAGAATCATAATCGCGTATTTGACGAGCACCGGGTATAGATCTCTTCTTGCCATTATCACAACGGGAATCATTGAACCTATGCAGATAATGCCGGATATGCCGAGAAAAGCCGTATCAATGGCAAAGATCCCGACCTTTGTCAAAATATACATAACGGGAAATATAACAACTACGATGCAGAGAACAATGAGCGAGAGGATTCGGTTAACCTCAAGAGTGTTCTTTAAAATGAATTCTTTTTGTGTCACATTAATTTCCTCCTAACGGGTTAGTTTTTTTAGCACTCTATATAATAAAATGCCTGAAAATATTGATAAATTATGTTGCCATAACTCACCATTTTTTTCCTAATGAATATATCGTAAATAAACTATACTTCTGTAATACCAAATTCCGGTTTTTAGCAAATTTTTTTACATGAATGAATTCTTAGAATCGGGACATATTAATATCGTAAGGAACATGACAGTTGAGCGAAGATATATATATGCTTGCGGCATATATATGTCGGCCGAAGACCGTGCATGGGCGATCGCTCATGTACGATCGGAGGGAAGATTCTGTACGGTTAGGAAAGGTTCTGTTATAGTCGACTTTTTTTGATTTTGATTATAGCAGGATCCCAACTTATCGTACAGGGTCGAGCTAAGATCATTAAGGGTGCTGTAATGGTCTCCTGCAGCCGGGAGGTTGCACGAGGCTGTGTAAGTATCCTGCATGGTCGAACAAACCATCATTATGGGTAATGACCTGCTTGATTACGGTCGAAAGATCGTAGTCGGGTAATAAGTTATCCATGGTGGTGCAAGGTAGATTGTCATGTTCTTTTTATTTTCGATTCAAACCTGCTAAATACATATTTCCAGTTTATTCTCACCTGATGCGGGTGTTATATGAGTTCCTTCCGGTTTTTTTCGCCAGCTTCCGCCTTTGACGGAGTTCAGATTGTCAAGTCCCCTCAGCAGCAGGCTCCACGGCTTGCCTGCGCCGTCCGCTTCAACGAGGATAGTATTTCCTTCCTTTTTCACGGTAACATTAAGCTCGGTTTCACCGGCAGTATTGCAAACAACGGCGCTGCATTCGGAACCGTCTTTAAGCTCAAATACGTGAAGTACGACGTTATCGGCAAAATCATAATCAGGCCTTGTTTCAACATTCCCTACCGGAATAATGCTGTTCGGCCTTGCCATCAGCGGAAGGCTCATATAGTCATGGGCTTCGGATACCCAGCGTCCTCCTTCGACTTTTTTGCCGCTTAAGAAATTCGTCCATGTCCCCTCGGGAAGGTAGTATTCGACAAACCCACGGTCGTTGAATATAGGGGCAACGAGCAGGGATTCCCCGAGCATGTACTGCCGGTCAAGATAATGGCATGTCGGATCATCGGCAAATTCGAGTATCATTGCGCGCATCACGGGGATTCCGTTCTGTGCCGCTTCACATGCTGCGGCATACAGGTACGGCATCAGGCGGCATTTAAGCTTTGTAAAATGCCGCAGTACGTCTACCGCTTCTTCATCGAACAGCCACGGCACGCGGTACGAACTGTTCCCATGAAGCCGGCTGTGCGTCGATAACAGCCCGAATGCTGTCCAACGCTTATAAATGTCGGGCGTCGCGGTCCAGTCGAAACCGCTTATGTCATGGCTCCAGAAAGCGAACCCGGACAGGCACAGCGACAATCCACCGCGAAGGCTTTCGGCCATTGATGTATAGTACGCGGTGCAATCGCCGCCCCAGTGAACGGGGAATTTCTGGCTGCCGGTGGTGGCTGACCGTGCAAACACAACCGCGTCTTTTTTGCCGCGTGCGTCCGCGATAACCTCGTAAACGGCCTTGTTATAGAGGTAGGTATAGAAGTTATGCATGCGTACGGGGTCCGAACCGTCAAAGTACACGACATCAGTCGGAATTCTCTCTCCGAAGTCGGTTTTAAAACAATCCACGCCCATGTCGAGAAGCCTTTTCAATTTACCCTTGTACCATGTTACGGCATCCGGATTTGTAAAATCGACAAGCCCCATACCGGCCTGCCACTTATCGCACTGCCATACGCCGCCGTCCCTGTTCTTCAATAAATACCCGTTTTTCATACCCTCGTCGAAAAGGTATGATTTTTGCGCGATATACGGGTTTATCCATACGCATATCTTAAGCCCTTTATCTTTCAACCGCTTCAGCATTCCTTCGGGATCGGGGAATACATCGCTGTCCCATTCAAAATCACACCATTGGTATTCTTTCATCCAGAAACAGTCGAAGTGAAATACATGCAGCGGCAGATCACGGCTGATCATGCCGTCGATGAAACTGTTCACGGTGGATTCGTCATAGCTTGTCGTGAAAGAAGTTGTAAGCCAGAGCCCGAAAGACCATGCAGGAGGCAATGCGGGCCTGCCGGTGAGGAAAGTGTATTTTTTAAGGACATCCTTAAGAGTATCACCGCCGATAATAAAGTATTCGAGGGATTCGCCGGGCACGCTGAACTGCGCTTTAGAAACGTTTTCGGAAGCTATTTCGTACGAAACGGGGCCCGGGTTATTGACAAAAACGCCGTATCCCCTGTTGGTAATATAGAATGGGATATTTTTGTATGCAAGTTCACTGCTCGTACCGCCGTCTTCGTTCCATATGTCGACCGTCTGCCCGTTTTTGACAAACGGCGTAAATCTCTCGCCCAATCCGTATACGCATTCGCCGACATCAAGATCAAGCTGCTCGCGCATATATGCCTTATTGCTTCTCCGGTCGATAATATAGCCGGGATTTTTATAGCCATTTCCGGTAATGCGTTTTCCGCGCCATAAAAAATCAACTGCCCATTCGTTTTTCCGTATCCTGACAGACAAATGCCCGCTTGAAAGGCCGGTTTCATTTTCTTTGTCGTATATATCAATACTGTGCGCTGTTTCAATGTTAAGAGGGAAAACAGGCTTTTCGGCTTTGCCGCCTTTGTGGTGGTACATCCTGACACCGATGACATCAGAAGCGGGGGAGAAATATTCAATTGTTATGAGCGGTTCATTAAGCGTATCCCCTCTGTGCCTTATTTTCCTGCATGCTGCATATACGGTCAGCCTGTCGGGTTCCGTTTTTACATCGCGGACCTCCATCGGGTTGTATATTGTCACATGCTCCTTCACATTCCAATATCCGTCGGTAAATTTCATCCTTTACACCCCCGCAAAGCATTTTAAATTTATTTTTTACCGGAAGAGATTGCTGCTGTCGAAACATCGTAATATAATCATTAAGTATCTATTTGTATTTTGATGTATATAAATAAAAATTTCAACAGGAGAATACGGCCTGTTTGTATTTTTCTGAACAGAGCTGATTCTGTCAAAGCAGGATAATAGGGGAAGAACAGGTTTCATCATAGGATAAAAAGTATATTTTAAAGCAAAGGATGTAAAAATTTCGACAACCACGACATCAATATATTCTGCTTTCTTTAACCATAATAATCACCTGGATTTGCATTCCATATAAGTATATGCGCTAACCGAACAGCCCATATTCTGGAACGTCATAATTTCTGATCAGAGTTTACTGCCAATTTCCCACCCCCAGCTTGCCCGGAAACCAACTGATCCTCTGTTATCTCGCCGACCAAGAGCCGGGCCAGATCGTCAGATGCTTCTTTGATGTTATCGTATTCCCGGAGCAGCCGGACAATCCGGACAACGTTTTTACCGACTTTCATAAGTCCATACTTTTCAGGGCTTTTTCTGATAATATCCATAATATACCGCCTCCCATTCATAGTTCTACTATAGCAAAAAAAATGCCATATCTGAATGGGAGAGGGAAAAAGATAGTTTATCACCGGGTCAAAAGAAATAAATCTTTTGATAATTTTTATTGGTCAATAGTTCCCAAATAGTCCCAAAAACAGATTATCAATACACATAGAAGAAGATAACAAAAGCCTGTAATCATTGAGATTACAGGCTTTTATGGCAGGGGAGACAGGGATCGAACCCGCGGCCCACGGTTTTGGAGACCGTTGCTCTACCAGCTGAGCTACTCCCCTTCGACTGACGAATTTAAGTATACAATACAACCGGCATTGGTGTCAATATAACGGGGGCAAAATATCTTTGCGGGCTGTAAGCGCGTAAATCGGCAGTCCCTGCTTTAAAAACCGCTCTTCGTATTCGGTTGTCACATTGCCGTCGGCTAGAGGGCTTTTGTGAAGATCATATGTGATATTAATCAGTGAATACCCCGAAAGCTCAAATTGTTCTATCGAGTATTCGAAAAAATCCCGGTTATCAGTTTTAAAGCTGATTATCCCGTCATCTTTCAGCAATACTTTGTATATTTCCAAAAACCTGCTGTTTGTGAGGCGCCGTTTCGCGTGCCTTTTTTTCGGCCACGGATCGGAGAAGTTCAGGTATATGCGGCTTATCTCGCCGGGCGAGAAAAACTGCGGCAATAATTCCGCATCGGCGTTTACCACGGCAAGGTTTTTTAGTTCTGTATCCGGGATTTTTCCTGTAAGTTTTGCAAGAACCGAGACCTGTCTTTCAAGGGCTATATAATTTATGTCTTTGTTTTGACGGGCAAGAGTTGTTATAAATCTGCCTTTGCCCGAACCTATTTCGATATGAAGAGGATTTGTATTCTGAAAGTACCGGGTCCATTTACCCTTGTATTTTTCAGGTTCGGAAACGAAGTTTGGATGATTTCCGACAAGCTCGCTCGCGTTCGGTATTTTTCTGAGCCTCAAAGCAAGTATCCTCCTTAATAATTAAAAACGCGTATAACAACTGCTTAATAAAGCCGGAAGCCGTGCTGCCCTCCTGTGCAGCCGGTCATTCTGTTCCGGTTTGCTGTGCCGACCACCTGTGCGGCCCGGTTTGAAACTGCCGGACAATATATTTCAAGACGGACATACCGGTTTCAACAGATAATAGTATAAAGTACGACGAACGGAAAAACAAGCCGGAAAATGCCGGACCCGGCCAATTTCAACGATAATGGTTGCCGAAACAGTATTTATCATATAAAATTGTCGGAGAGAGGTAAAAATACAAAAAAAACAACTATGAACCGAAGGGGATTCTGATGAAATATAAACTTCTTGCTGTAGATGTTGACGGGACTTTACTGAACAGCCGCCTCGAAATTACTGTTCACACCAAGCAGAGCATACAAAAAGCAATTCAAAAAGGGATTGTTTTTACAATATGCAGTGGAAGGCCCATACAGGGTGTTAAACTCATGACCGATATGCTTGAAGTTGATATTCCCGTAATTACGTATAACGGTGCGATGGTAATTGCCGACGGCAAGGTTATTTTCTCATGTACGATGCGTGGAGAAGACGTACTGCAGATTGAAAGGCTGGGGCAGGAGTGGGGAACGACAATCGTTATTTGGGCCGGTAATCGGCTTTACGTAAACAAAATGAACGAGCGCGCACTGGAGTATGCCCAAGTAAGCAAAGTTGAACCGCAAGTTTATACCGATGTCAAGGAACTGATCGACATAGGCGTGAGCAAAGTGCTCTGGTATGATGAAATTGAACGGATAAAAGAGTTTGAGCGAAGGCTTGACGGATTGTTAAACCTCACCGTGAACTTTTATACTTCGCAGCCTTTTTATCTTGAGTTTGTTGACCAAAATGTATCAAAAGCGGTCGCCCTCGAGAAAATGGGGGAATATTACGGTATTACGCGTGAAGAAATGATAGCGGTCGGAGACGGTTTTAACGATCTGGCGATGATAGAATATGCCGGGCTCGGCGTTGCAATGGGCAATGCTCCGGAAGAAGTGAAAAATGCAGCGGATTATGTTACCCTTTCAAACGATGAAGACGGGGTGGCGAAAGTTATAGAAGTTTTTATTTTGAATCAATAACGGCTTAATCAATACCGGATGGCGCCCGGTTTGAGTTCGGGCGATGTCCGGTATTATGCATCAATCTTGATTTTCATTCTTCGCGGTTATATATTATTATTAGACAGTTTATTTATCCGGCATATTTATTACCTGTTAGGGAGATCATAATGGATAATCTAATCTCATTGATAAAGGAAAAATATCCTTATCTAAGTAAAGGTCATAAGGCTGTCGCCTCTTATATCATTAACCATTACGACAAAGCCGCGTTCATGACGGCAGCAAGGCTCGGCGAGGAAGTAGGCGTGAGCGAATCGACGGTTGTCCGTTTTCCCGCCGAACTGGGGTTTCACGGTTATCCGATGCTCCAAAAGGAACTGAAAGAGGTCATTAAGAGCAAGCTGACCGCGGTTCAAAGGCTGGAGGTTTCATCAAGCCGGATTGACAGCAACAATGTTCTTAAAAGCGTCCTCCAGTCCGATATGAATAAAATAAAAATGACAATGGAAGAAATAGATACGGATAATTTTAACCGTGTAGTTGAGGAAATACTCGCGGCCAAACGGATTTATATAATAGGGGTCAGAAGTTCGGCACCGCTGGCAAGCTTTCTGGGTTTTTATTTCAACCTGATATTTGAGCATGTCCGCCTCGTACACACGACAAGCGCGAGCGAAATGTTTGAACAGATAATTAATGCCCGGAAAGGCGACGTTGTTATAGGGATCAGTTTCCCGAGGTATTCGAGGAGAACGACAAAGGCGATGCAGTTTGTCAAAAAACAGGGCGCGACGGCGATAGCAATCACCGACAATGAAGATTCCCCGCTGGCGAAGAGTTCGAATTATTCACTTTTTGCGAGAAGCGATATGAATTCGTTTGTAGATTCACTGGTAGCGCCGTTGAGTGTTATAAATGCCCTCATAGTTGCGATAGGTCTGAAAAAGAAGGAGCATATACAGGCGAACCTTGAAAGGCTTGAGAGTATCTGGGACGAGTACCAGGTTTACGAGAAGGATGAGCCGTATACGACGCATCAAACAGATTGACGCAAAGGAGTAAAATGAAAAGAGTAGCGGTTATCGGAGCGGGCGCGGCCGGTCTTATGGCTGCCGGAAGAGCAGCCGAAAGAGGGCACCGCGTTTTTGTTTTTGAAAAAAACAACTGCGCAGGGAAAAAGCTGCGCATTACGGGAAAAGGCCGATGCAATATCACAAATGCATGCGATATTGACACGTTCATTTCAAACGTACCCGGTAACGGGAAGTTTATGCATTCTGCAATCCGTACTTTTTCCAATACGGACGTTATGGACTTTTTTGAAAATATGGGCATTAAGCTGAAAGTGGAACGCGGGGGCCGTGTTTTCCCGGAATCCGACAGTGCCGGTGACGTTGTTAAGGCACTTGTTCAATACGCTCTTTCAAATAATGCGGTGATAAAATACGACACCGCGGTCAGCGGGATTATTGCCGAAAGCGGCGAAGTTTCGGGAATTAAGCTTAGCAGCGGTGAAATAAAAGAATTCGATGCCGTTATACTTGCAACGGGAGGCGTTTCATACCCGAAAACGGGGTCTACCGGTGAAGGATATAAAATGGCCCGGGAACTTGGCCATACCGTTACTCCGCTTAAACCGTCCCTTGCCCCGCTCGAGGTAAAAGAAGACTGGGTGAAGCGGCTGCAGGGCTTATCGCTGAAAAACGTATCGGTAAGGCTCGAAGATAAAAATAAAAACGTTATTTACAGCGATTTCGGCGAAATGATGTTTACGCATTTCGGCGTGTCGGGGCCGGTTGTTTTAAGCGCGAGCCGCCATATTTTAAAATATGATTACCGCGATGTTGTTTTCATTATAGACTTAAAACCGGCGCTGACCGAAGAACAGTTGGATCTCAGGCTTCAAAGGGATTTTAATAAATATTCAAGAAAGCAGTTTAAAAATTCACTGGGAGATTTGCTTCCTAAAATGTTGATCCCTGTTTTTGTGGAGCTATCCGGGATTCCTCCCGAAAAACCCGTTCACCAGGTAACAAAGGAAGAAAGGCAGCAAATCGGAAAACTGCTGAAAAACCTCGCGTTTGAAATCACCGGCGCGCGCCCGCTCGATGAAGCAATCGTAACGGCGGGCGGCGTATCGGTTAAAGAGATAGTGCCGAACACAATGGAGTCGAAATTGGTTAAAGGCTTGTTTTTTGCCGGTGAAATAATCGATGTTGATGCATATACCGGGGGATTCAATCTTACGATAGCGTTTTCCACGGGTTATACCGCGGGAAATTCGGTATAATTTCGCTAAGCCGCGTACCTTAAGGAACGCGGAAGCAATGCATTACCCCGCTCGCTATACCACCAGCTTTTTTCGGAATGAACTAAAGGTTTATTGGGAATAATAATGTAAATTCTCCCAGGTTCCAAACGGGAAATCCGGAACAGGCTGTGTGATTCGATTGAGAATGGGCAGTTTTTTCATATTCATTTCGATAATCATGTTAATACTGCTTGTGTGGGTACAGGTGTCAAGGGTTTACCCGATATGGGCGAAGCTTCCCGAGGACCCTTATGCCGGCGCTCCCATGGAACAGTTTATTTCGCTTGTGGAGCGGGGAAGCGTAACGGTAGACGTAGCGGGAACTTATGAGACGCACAGCGCGATGATATATAAAAATGGCGAGCGTTACCTTTTGGTCGAGAAGTTCCCGGTTGATATAGGGGTAATAGAAGGAGACGTGCTGGAAATATGGGTTTTGGAAGAAAACCCCGGCGCGTCCCTGATAGTTAAGAGCGTAAGTGAAAATTTCAGGCTGAAATACTCAAGGACATCCCTTCCGCTGAAAAAAGGGCTGCACCGAATCGGTAAAGTCATATGCCCGGAAAACAGAAAGAAATAAATGAGATCCAATCATTCGAATATGAATTCTATTATATTATAGCTTGTATTCCGTAAATGGTTTTTATATAATGATGAATATCGGTATAACGGTTACAGCCGGGTAAAAGATATTTATGCCGGAGGTTTTTATGTCATACAACCATCAACAATCCGAATTCGGTAGCAAGGATGTCGTAAAAGCGGCAATACGGATGGCCTTATCCGCAAACCGTGACGAAGAAAAAGATCTTAAGGCATATTATTCCGGCATTGGCATAAAAGCTTGTGCCGTGGATTACGGCGGAGAGTTCATATCATCGATAATGAAAATTATAGAAAGAGCCGTTGTTTCTTCCAAAAGAGAAGGAGTAATCATTGAAAGCCACGCAGAAGAAGGCGCTGTTGCCGGTGCAACGAGGGAGGCGCTCGCACAGGTGATGCCTAAAGCTGTTGGATTAAACGTGGGCGGCAAAATCGGTGTCGCGCGGTATCACGATCATGTCGCGGTATGCGTGTTTTTCGGCATCGGGCTTCTTCATTTGAACGAAATATCTATCGGAGTCGGGCACAGGGTGGTGTAACTCCTTTCCGGCAATTTTGCGATAAGGGATGCATAGGCAGGCAATACAGCAGTGGGACAGGCTGTATCGATATGCATATTGCCTGCTTTGTTATGGAGGGAAACAGATGAAGAAAATAAAAATCGCTATAGACGGGCCTTCTGGTGCAGGCAAGAGCACAATGGCAAAAATGATCTCGAAAGAGCTCGGAATTCTTTATCTCGATACCGGAGCGATGTACCGCGCCGTGGCGCTTAAGGCACTGCGTGAAGGAATAGCCGATAACGATGAAAAAGCATTGGAAGAGATGGTTAAAGACATAGATATCCGGATTGAATACGATAACGGGCAGCAAAAGGTTCTTCTTGACGGTGAAGATGTCACGGAGAAAATCAGGACGCCCGAAGTGACGGTAGGAGCTTCAAATGTAGCAGTCGTACCGGAAGTACGCAAAAAAATGGTTGAGCTTCAGCGGGCAATTGCCGCCGAAAACAGTGTTGTTATGGATGGCCGTGACATAGGCACGTACGTTTTGCCCGACGCCGATGTGAAAATATTCCTCACCGCTTCCGTCGAGGACAGGACAAGAAGAAGGTATGAAGAGCTTATTGAAAAAGGCGCTCTTACCCAAACATTTGAAGAGCTTAAACGTGAGATGGAATACAGGGACAAAAATGACAGCAGCAGGAGCATGGCCCCGCTGAAAAAAGCGGATGATGCGATATTGCTTGATACTACCGGCTTCCCTTTGGAAAAGACGGTAAAGATTATATTGGATATAGTCAGGGCGAGGGTTAATAATGCTTTATAAGTTCACAGCCTGGTTAAGCAAGGTTTTCTTCCGCATATTTTACAGGGTTTCTTTTTACGGTATTGAGAATATTCCCGCGCAGGGGCCGTTTATCATCTGTTCGAACCATATCAGCATGCTTGATATGTTTCTGTTTGGTCCGAGAGTACCGTACAGGATTCATTTCATGGCGAAAAAAGAACTGTTTAAAATCCCTTTACTGAACACGATAATCAGAAATCTCGGCGCGTATCCGGTAAACAGGGGGCATGGGGATTTATATGCTGCAAAAACGACGCTGAAACTGCTTAAAGAGGGCAAAGTGGTCGGTATTTTCCCCGAAGGGCGCAGAAGGAATGTAAGCAAAAAAAAGCAAACTCCTAAGAACGGGGCGATACTGTTTTCGATAGAATCGGGCGCGCCTATTGTTCCTGTCGGGATTTTCGGAAATTACAGGCTTTTTTCAAAGCTGCGCGTATTTTACGGCAAGCCTTATTATCCTGCGGCAGGCAGCGGCAAGATTTCCAAACAGGAAATGGATGCGCTTGCGCAGGATTTGATGGACAGGATATACTCATTGGATAAAAGCGTAGAACAGGCGGATTAGTCTTATTATATGCTGGAAGGAATTATTAAATATGGCTGAAATAATTCTTGCAAAGACGGCGGGTTTTTGTTTCGGCGTTGCCAATGCGGTAGAAACAGCGTTTCAGGTGCTGAAGGAAAATCCGGGCAAAACCCGCATATACGGTGAATTAATACATAACAGACAGGTATCCGATGCCCTGGCTGAAAAGGGCGCTTTCAGCATTCAGTCACCCGATCAGCTTGAGCCGGGCGATCATGTTGTTATAAGAGCGCATGGAATAGGGGAAGATCTTTATAACGAAATAAAAAGCAAAGATGTTGTAATACATGACGCGACCTGTCCTTATGTCAGGAAAATACACAGGCTTGTAAGGGAAAAACACGACGAAGGGTGCCGTATTGTTATAGCGGGAGACAGGGAGCATCCGGAAGTTATAGGCGTCAACGGATGGTGCGGAAATGAGGCTTTTATCGTATCGGAGCCTGAAGAAGTCGAATTACTGCCCGATACCGATGAATGCATGTTTGTCGTGGCCCAAACGACGATGAAGCCTGAAAAATACCGTGAAATATGCGATGCTCTAAAGAAAAAGTTTGCAAATGTAATAAAATCTGATACAATATGTAATGCGACCGAGAAACGCCAGCGCGAAGCCCTTGAAATATCAAGGAAATCCGACGTAATGATTGTTATTGGAGGCAGAAACAGTTCAAATACCCGGAAGCTGTTTGAGATATGCTCCGAAAATTGTCAACGCGCATATAAAGTTGAAACCGCGGCGGATATACCGCCGCTGAATAATAATATAAACACAGTGGGGATTACCGCCGGTGCTTCAACACCGGATTGGGTAATCAAGGAGGTTATTAAAAAGATGGAAGAGATGTTAAACAGACAGGAGACCGAAAATGAGATTTCTTTCGAAAAGGCTTTCGAAGAATCGGAGGTAAACAGCATAAGGGCAGGTGAAGTTGTAAAAGGGCGTATTATCGGTTACAACACCAGCGAAGTTTTTGTCGACCTGGGGTATAAAGCCGACGGGACCATATCGATGGAAGAATTTTTGGAAGATCCCGATTTTGATCCTGAAAGAGATTTAAAAGAAGGGGACGAAATCCTTGTTTATGTTATAAAAGTTAACGACGGAGAGGGCAATGTATCTCTGTCGAAAAAACGGGTCGATTCAATAAAAGGGATGGAAGAGATCGATCAGGCATTCAACAATAAAACCCCTCTTGAAGCAACCGTCAGGGAAGTTGTAAACGGCGGCGTTGTTGCGAACTATAAAGGAATCCGCGTTTTCATTCCTGCTTCGCAGATAAGTGACCGTTACGTAAAAGACCTGAACGAATTTCTTAAGAAAAAAGTAAAATTCGAAGTTGTAGAGATGAGCAAAAACAAAAGGCGCGTCGTGGGCTCGTGCAGAAATGTCATTGAAAAGGAAAGGGAAGCCAGGCTCGAAGAATTCTGGAACAACGTTGAAATAGGGCAGGAATATACGGGAAAGGTCAAGAGCCTTACCAATTTCGGAGCGTTTGTCGACCTCGGCGTTGTTGACGGGCTGATCCATGTTTCCGAATTGTCCTGGAAGAAAATAAACAAGCCTTCCGATGTACTGAAGGTCGGGCAAACGGTAACCGTAAGGATACTCGGCTTCGACAAGGAAAAACAGAAAGTGTCTCTCGGATACAGGAAACCGGAAGACAACCCGTGGTATAACATTGAAGAGAAATATTCCGTGGGCGACGAAGTAACGGGCAAAATAGTACGCCTTGTGCCTTTCGGCGCGTTTGTCGAGCTTGAGGACGGTGTTGAAGGGCTTGTTCACATATCCCAGATATCAAATGTACGTCTCGGCAAACCCGATGAGGTTTTATCGGTCGGACAGGAAGTTAAGATGAAAGTTCTTGAGGTAAACCCGGATTTGAAGAAAATAAGCTTAAGCATACGGGATGTGGAACCTATTGATCCTGTCCGTGAGGACGAACCTGACGCACCGGCTGAAGATGCCGATATTCCAAGTGAGCATGTCGAAGAGATGAAGACGACTATCGGAGACATGATAAAGGAATAGAATAATTTGCCGATATAATTAACAAGACCGGTTATAACCGGTCTTGTTGGTTTATGCGTTTTTTTCCGCGGCTTACAAAATTGGCGGCAATGCTTGGACAGGTGATAGAAATGACCGATTATGAAGAGTTTAAAAAAGCTTTTTATAAACAGTCAGGAATTGACCTGAACCTTTACAAGGAAAAACAGATGAAACGCCGGATAACATCCCTGGTCGAAAGAAACGGGCACAGCGGGTATATGTCGTTTTTTTTTGCAATGCTTAACGACAAGGAACTGTATGACTCATTTATTAACTATCTGACGATAAATGTTTCGGAGTTCTACAGGAACCCGACACAGTGGGAATTATTCGAAAATGTCATGATCCCGATGCTTGAAAAAGCAAAGGGGGATCTTCAGAACGTTAAAATATGGAGTTCGGCCTGTTCAACCGGGGATGAACCTTATACTATTGTAATGATATTAAACAAATACCTGCCGCTGTCAAAGATACGGATAATAGCTACGGATATTGATTTGAGCGCGATTGAAAAGGCAAAGCAGGGCGTATATCCCGAAAGAAGCATAAAAGACCTGCCTGCCGGGTTTTTGAGCAGGTATTTTAAAAAGATCGGCGACAGTACATATAAGATAATAGACGAAGTGAAGAACTGCGTCAATTTCAGCCAGTTGAACCTGCTGGAGTATGATTACCCCAAAAACCTGGACTTGATTGTATGCAGGAATGTGCTGATATATTTTACGGAGGACGCCAAAGTCAATATATATAAAGCTTTCAACCGTTCACTTGTTCAAGGCGGAATACTGTTCCTCGGCAGCACGGAACAGATTATCGGTTCAATGAAATTTGGCTTTAAACCGATTCACACGTTTTTCTACCAGAAGGTCAATAACATTGAATAGCTTGATGCTGTCCGTTTATATTATCGGCGCGAGAAGCATTATTTCCTCATTGTCGTTATAAATCATGTCAAACTGCGATATCGGAAGCGGGTTTCTGCCAAGGCCCGCTTCAATTGTGTATCCGGGGCGCGTAAATTCTTCAATGAACCAGTCTTTGTAACCTGCATATGCCGCTTCGTAAGGCGTTGCGGACAGCGCATAACCGCTTGCCCTCGCGAAAATTTCACCTATCTGCTGCGCCCGCGGGACAAAAATGTTTTTATAAAGCCAGTAAATAACCTGGCCCTGGGTATGGTATGCAATTACGAGTTTGAAATTATGACGGCGCGTAAAGTCTACCATTGCCCGCGACTCCGGTTCGGAAAGCGGAAAAGGCCCGCCGAAACGGGTAGGACCCGGACCGTTTATTCCGAGTGACGACTCCTGGGCTTTTGCTTCTTCCCAGCTTGCCGGATAGTTCCGGTTTAAATCCACTCCCCTTATGTTCGCCTGCCATACCTGCGAAAACGGAAGCCCTGTATCGTTCCACTGAAGAAGCTGGTTATAATACGGGTTGTCTGGCTTAAGACCTTCGAGAACGAGGTTCACGCCGTCCGGGTTAACCATCGGTATGATATATATGCTGCTGCTGTCCCAGATCTGGCGGATGTTATAGCCGCGTATACTCGTGCCTGCGGCATAAGCGCGGCAGAAGTTTTCAATGAACTTCATCAGAAGCGGCGAAGTAATCCATTCGAGGGAATGATGTGCGCCGTTGTAATGTACCTCAACAGGTCCCGTACCAAGGCGGATGTAATAAAGGTTCCTGCCGAGAACGCTCCTTCCGGCAACTCCGGTTTCAATAAACGGGTATCTGGCCTGAAGGCCTTCAATATCCATTTCCATGATCTCATATGTGTAATCTATATCGGTAAAGACAACGTCAATCCCGTACGGGATTATTATCCTCTGCCCGACCCGGAGATATAACGGGTTTATACCCGGGTTAGCGGTCAGGATTGCGTTTACCGTCGTGTAATATCTCCTGGCAAGAGCATATAATGTGTCGCCGGGCTGTATTGTATAAGTATCGTATCCGAGCAGGAACCTTCGAAAATAACCCCATGTTATTGGCCCGACTATTCCGTCGGGTGTAAGCCCGTTATCCCTTTGAAAACTGATCACGGCGCGTTGTGTCTGCGGACCGAAAACGCCGTCAACGGAGCCGGGATTGTATCCAATCCTCGCGAGCAGGCTTTGGATTAATTTCACATAAGGACCACGCGAATTCAACGACAGGGTTTCCATATTACCACCATGCACAATACTCGATAATATATCATATTGCGTGAACGGCAAATGGTTACACTAATGATGACTAATACAGGGGAAATAAAGCGGCCGCAAGAGCAGAGCATTCCGATACCCGGCAAGAAGCATTGTTAATGCCGGTTTCAGGCAATGATACGGCAATAATCGGATCAGCGGGATTATTTTATGTTGGTAGAATTTAAATATGACAAAAACCCGCTGCTTCAGCGGGTTTTTGTTCAATTTCTGGTGCGAAAGGCGGGATTTGAACCCGCACGTGCGTAATGCACACTAGATCCTGAATCTAGCGAGTCTGCCAATTCCACCACTTTCGCACGTTACTTTTGCGACAATGTTAATTATAAAGTGGCGGGATTAGTTTGTCAATAGAAAAAACCTGTTACGCCGTACCGGTTAATATGGTAATATTAAAATATGCGGACTATAATATTATAGTTAATGCGGAGGGGTTTTGCATGGCTGATGCTCCGGATAGAAACCAGAATAGAATCATGGATTATTTAAAGGATTTGTCCGATCGTATTGATCTGCGGGCAGTTATTATTCTTGTGCTGTTGGCGTTAAGATTTCTTTTCGGGCTTGCCATAAGGAAAGCAAGGATGAAAAAAAGGTTTGTTGACTGAAAGGTGGAAATACTTTGAACCTGGCGTTGGAATCATTTAAAAAAGAGATTAAAGGCAAAAAGGCGGCGGTTCTCGGATTCGGTATCAGCAACAGGCCGCTGGCCGGGACGTTGGCTGATTGGGGAGCGTCTGTTACGGTATTTGACAAAAAGAAAGAAGAAGAGTTTTCGGACATACTGCCGGACTATATAGAGCGGGGAATACGTTTCTCGCTCGGAGAGAATTACCTTGATAATCTTAAAGGATTCGATATTATTTTCCGAACGCCGGGGATGCGTTTTGATCTTCCGCAGATTACGCGGGCTTTGGATGAAGGGGCGGAACTGACTTCGGAAATAGAGGAATTTGTTAAGCTCTGCCCGGCCAAAATTTACGGTATTACCGGAAGTGACGGGAAAACGACCACTTCTACACTTATATTCAGGATGCTCGAAGAGCAGGGATATAACTGTTATCTCGGAGGCAATATCGGAACTCCTCTTTTTGATAAATTAGATGGAATAAACCCTGATGACAGGGTTGTTCTTGAACTTTCGAGCTTCCAGCTCCATACAATGAAAGACAGCCCTCATGTTGCCGTTATAACAAATATCACGCCGAACCATCTTGATGTTCATAAATCCATGGAAGAATACATCGATGCAAAGAAAAACATATTCAGGTACCAAACCCCGGCAGGAAGGGTTGTATTGAACGCGGATAACGCGATAACGGCAGGTTTCCTGTCCGAAGTCCCGGGCAAGCCCGTACTGTTCAGCAGCAGAGAGGAAGTGATCTGCGGCGCTTTTTTAAGAAACAGCCGAATTGTTTACAGGGATGATTCCGAGGTTGATATCCTTCCGATAGAAAAAATAAAGCTGCCCGGAATGCATAACGTGGAGAACCTAATGGCTGCCATTTCCGCGGTAATGCCCGAAGTAAGCATAGATACAATCAGGCATGTCGCGCAGACGTTTGAAGGTGTCGAACACCGGATCGAGTTTGTCAGGGAAATAGACGGCGTTTCTTTTTATAACGATTCAATTGGTTCGAGCCCGACGCGTACGATCGCGAGTCTTAAAGCGTTCAGCCGTAAGGTCATCCTTATTGCCGGAGGATATGATAAAAACCTTTCCTATGACGAATTGGGTGAGGTTTTGCACAATCATGCAAGCGCTTTGGTATTGATGGGAAATACCGCACATAAAATTGAACAGGCGTATCGGAAATACATATATGCTATAGGCGCCGAACCTGTGCCGGTAATACATGTTTCCAAAATGGAAGCAGCGGTAGCGGAAGCATTTTCGATAGCCGGTTCGGGTGATATCGTGCTTTTATCCCCCGCAAGCGCCAGTTTTGATTTGTACTCGAATTTTATGGAGAGAGGCAATCATTTTAAGGATATTGTAAACGGCCTGACCGGCAAAAAAAAGAAATAATCCAAAATTTGTTCTTTTTTTTCGTTAATTATGCGCTGGTATTTATCTTTAGTAATATTATGGTAAAATTTTAATAAAAAATAAAATATTTGATTTTCCGGTTCTTCCAATTGTCTTTATGCAGGATTTTGTCCGGATAAATCTGTTTTTAAGCCGCAAATCGCAAGCTGTACCGTATTGGTATCTCGCCGAAAGGAAGGATTATATGGATAACGGTTCCATTATGCAAAAAATTGTTGAAAACATGGGAAAAGTAATGGTCGGTCAGAGCGGGGCGTCCAAGTTAATGGTTGTCTGCCTTGCAGCGGGCGGACATGTTCTTATCGAGGATGTGCCCGGAATAGGCAAAACAACAATGGCTTATTCCCTTGCGCGATCAATAGGCGTATCATTTAACAGGATACAGTTTACACCTGATATATTGCCTTCCGACATAACGGGTTTTTCGGTGTATAACCCAAAAACCTGCGAATTTGAATACAGGCCGGGCAATATTATGAGCCATATCATTCTTGCCGATGAGATAAACCGTACATCGCCGAAGACCCAGGCGAGCATGCTTGAGGTTATGGAAGAAAAGCAGGTTACGGTTGACGGCGTTACATATTCCGTGCCCGATCCGTTTATGGTTATCGCGACTCAGAATCCCGTGGAATACATGGGTACATATCCGCTGCCCGAAGCGCAGTTGGACAGGTTCCTGATGAAAATTACAATGGGATACCCCGACAAAGATGATGAGGTGGATATTTTATTCCGTTTCAGGCAGGACAATCCGCTGGCCGACTTAAAAGCTGTCGCCGACGGCGAGCAGATTATCGAGCTCAGAAAACAGGTTAGAAAGGTTCATGTGGAACGGGCAATCGGCGAGTACATAGTTGAAATCGTACAGAGAACGCGGCGCCAGGAGCATGTGCTGCTGGGGTGCAGCCCGAGAGCGTCACTGTATTTGATGCGCGCGGCCCAGGCCCTCGCATTATATATGGGAAGGGACTATGTGATACCGGATGATGTTAAAAGCCTCGTTGTTCCCGTGCTGTCACACCGCATAATTCTGAAGCAGGAAGCACGTATCAGAAAAATTACCGCCGAAGGCGTCCTGTCGGATCTGTTATCAAATGTCAGTGTGCCGCTGTAATCTGCAAGCGGCACATGCCCATAAAATCTGTAAGTCGGCTGTTTATGCGGCGGACGGAGGTTAGATATGAAAAAAAGCTGGATTACTTATTTGGCCGCTCTGTTGCTGTCCTTTATTTATATATTCATTGACGGGGGTTTTCTGCCGTACACCATTTTTTATACCGTTCTTTTTTTGCCCGTTGTGTCGTTTACTTACCTCTTAATAGTATATTTCACGTTTACTTTCAGCGAGAGGCTGGACAAACGCGAATACCGGAAAGGCGATATACTTGACTATAAACTGAAAATACATAACGTCACACCGCTTTATATCCCGTATTTTACAGTATATATGCATATGGAAGGCCAGATGCTGATCAGCGGCATGAAAACGGAACACCTTGTGCTTAAGCCTTTCAGCCGCCGCGAATTCCATTTCAGCGTCCCGATACTGTACAGGGGCAGGTATAAAGTCGGGATATCGTATATAGAGATAAGAGATTTTTTGAATCTGTTTGCGTTCAAATATACAATGGGTGAAACGAAGTTTATACGCGTATACCCGAGGATTCTGCCTCTTGAGGAGATGAGGCACCAATTTGTAAGGATTTCGGAAAATGAATATATTTCCCGGAAAAAGGACATGGGTCATTCCGAAATAGACAACATCAGGGATTATATGTACGGCGACAGCCTGAAAAAAATACACTGGAAGCTTTCGTCGAAGTTTAACAAACTTATGACTAAGGAAACGCACTCGTCATCCGAAAAAGAATTCTGGATAATTATAAATTTCGAGGAAATACCGGGAGAAGCGGAATATGCGCTTAAAATCGGGGACAGGACAATAGAAGTCCTCGTTTCGCTGGCCAGGGCATTACTTAGCTCGGATATTGCGCTGAAAACATGTTTTTTCAGGAAAGAACAGATCATGCTTACCTACCCGGATATGAACTCTTTTAATCAATTATACGAACTGTTTGCATTTGTTCCGTTTGATCAGAAAGTTTCATTCGACAGCGTTATGGACTATTTTATAGAGAACATGCCCGAACGCCAGAGCGTAATGATTTTTTTACCGGTTGTAAATGAAAGCAGCCTTGAAAGCATCGTAAAAATGCATATCAACGGCCATGACATATCGCTTTTTTACTGCGATGTGTCAGGACAAATGAAAAAGGAAGTGGAAAAGGCGCTCGCGGAGGAACTACCGGAGATGGGCATACGTGTTGTAAATATGTTCGAAGACATGAAGGAATTCGACGATATACCCGATAAGAAAGCGGTTTGAAAGGAGATTGCCGATGAATGAAAAATACCGCAATTATATAACCTGTTGGGTAATAGGCGTATTCTATCTGTTTGCGGTAATAAAAGCGGCCATTATACCGATGCATGTTCCCGTTCATTCATGGCAGATGCTTTTGTTTGCAGTCGGAGCGTTTGTATTTTACTCCGTGCTGAATACGTTTGCGGGGCGTATCGTTTTTTTGTCATCGGCGGCGCTTGGGATTATTTATCTGGCAATCAGGATAGCTGTGAATGGTATCGGTTCGGTAATGCCGTTGCTATCGCTTGCCGAAGAATTTGTAGAACTGCTGGTCAAAGTGGGCACGGGCTATTATGACGAGACAGTTCCTTATTACGTGCTTATGTACGGAACCGGATTACTGTCGGTAATAGCGGCCATGCCGATTTACTATTTCCTTGTAAGGCGTTTCAGGTTTTATCCTTTGATTGTGCCCGGCCTTGTTTTTTTTATCGCGGTATGGGGGCTGATCCGTTATGTCGATAAGCTGTCTTTCTTTATATTCATAATAGTTGCGGTCATTTCATATATACGCCATAATTATCTGCTGTACACAATAAAAACGGGGGATACCGAAGCGTTCAGAAGACACGCGGACATTTCAGCTTATTTTGTTCCGGTTGGCCTGGTATTAATCCTCATAGTGGCATTTATCCCGAAAAATCCGCTGCCGATTCAATGGCCGTCGATGAGAGATAAAATAAATACGGTTTATTGGGATCTTTATTATAAATATTCAATTGACCGGTATGATGACTTTTCGCTTGCAAATACGGGCTTCGGTGATCCATCACGCCTCGGCGGGCCGGTAGTGCCCGATTACACTCCCATTATGAACGTAAAAGCGCCTGCGCGGGTTTATCTGCGGGGAGCCGTATATGACAAATATACAGGCGTGGGATGGGAGAAAACCGAATTAGATAAACAGGAATATCTTACCGACAGGTATTACGATCATGAAGAGCTTAAGCACGGATGGAAAGCGGCAATGGGCAGTACCATTAACATATACCGGGACAATGAGGTCTATTTATCTGCAAGCATTGAAGAGCCGGAACAATACGTTGAGTATATCAGCCGGAAACAAATGCCGGATGAACTGAGGATGCTCTTCCCGGAAGGGAATATGTCGGTAACGCATTTAAATGTGCGCACGAAAACGGTATTTACGCCGTTGAAGATATTACTGCCGATAAGAAGGCTTTCGTCAATGGGTTATGCTCTCGAAGAGGATATAACCGGAACGGTAAAAGCGGACAGAAGGCTTGCCGGAAACACGACGTATGAGATCAGTTATATTCAGCCCGGCTACGGTATGAGTGCTCTGGACAATTTCTTTAATATAAGCCGGCCCGGAATGTATAATGAATTTATTAACAAAAACCTGGAATTCTTAAATAAACTTGAAACGGAAGATATTGAAAACGCCGAGTTTTTCAGGCAGCAGGTTATTGAAATAACCGACCTGTTCTGGCAGCTGAAAAGGCACCGGGACGAAGTTTACGAACTATACACGCAGCTTCCCGAGAGTCTGCCGGGCAGGGTTTACGAGCTTGCATACGAGCTGACTTCAAATGCCGATACGACATATGAAAAGGTTAAGTCTATTGAGAGCTTTTTAAGGAATAACTACAATTACACGCTGACTCCGGGATACACGCCTGAAGGGCAGGACTTTGCCGATTACTTCCTCTTTGAATCAAAAGAAGGCTATTGTTCTTATTATGCGACTGCAATGTGTATTATGACAAGAGCTGCCGGCATTCCCGCAAGATACGTTGAGGGTTTTATAATGCCTGCCGACACCGATAATGACGGGTACTACCATGTTACGAACCAGAATGCCCACGCATGGGTTGAAGTATACCTTGAAGGTGTGGGGTGGGTCAGTTTTGAACCGACAACACCGTTCGCGGGCGCAATGAACTATTATGTGCCGCTTAGCAGCAGCACCGACGGTTCGGAAGATCCGTATTCGAGGTATGGCGATTCTTACGCCGAGCAGTACATGGATTTCTACGGAAGGGAAGGATACGCTCCGGACGACTTCTATAACGCGCAAAGCGATGTAACTACGGGTGACGTAATATTATATGCTGCCGCGGTAATTCTGGCAATCGCGCTTGTTAATTTGTTGTTCGTACTCGCAAGACGGGCCGTTCTGCATTTAATTGCCCCGGGGAAAACGGTTCTTTTCCTGTATCGTTATGTAGTCTCACTCCTAAAACATACGGGCTGCGTGATTATGCCCGGGGAAACCCCGAAGAATTTTGCCGTCAGGGTTGATCAGCGATATAATTTTGTTAAAATGAGCATGGCCGATATGACGGACATATATTACAGTGTCCGCTACGGCTGCCGTGTGCCGGACAAAAAAACCCTGAAGGATTTGTTCACATTCGCAGGCGAAGTAAAAACAAAAACCGGACAAAGTATGTATATTGCCGCGAGGATACTCAGGAGAGGCTTCCTGTTCCAGGGTTGACGGCGTGCTTATTTTGACTGCCGCGAGAGGAAATGGTATAATGAATCTTGTTTTTAGGATGGTTCGTTCTGCGAAAATAAGGGCGGCAGGGTCTTAAAATTACGGCTTTATATTGTTGCCGGAGGTTGAGCTTATGGCACGAACAGGGAAAAAGAAAAAAAGATTGTTTCTGCGCTTTCTTATATTTGTTGTAATATGCATGGGCTTATTTTTTTCATCAGCTTATGTCGCATATGATTATCTTACAAAATATGGAATAGAATACGCTACGACCGGGAAAATTGAGATTCCCAAGGAGGAGCAGATAATAATAGAAATTCCGGAGGGCGCGACCGAAACTAAAATATTATCCATCCTGTACAAGGAAGGGCTTGTGGAATATCCGTGGCTGTACAGGCTGTTGTCGAAACTGAACGGGTACGATACGAAATACAAGGCAGGAAAGCATATTGTCAGCAAGAAACTGAACTATGAAGGACTTATGCTCGTATTAACGAGCAATCCGATGGCTGAACCGACAAAGGACGTGCGTATTCCGGAAGGTTTCACCGTTGTCGAGCTTATAGATTATTTAGCCGAAAGAAATATTGTTGACAGGGACAGGTTTGAATCCCTTTGCAAGACAAAAATAAGGAAATACAAGTTTTTAGAGAATGTTCCCGACAGGAAATACCCGTTGGAGGGATATTTGTACCCCGATACGTATAAAATAGAACTTGGCTGGAAAGAAGAAGAAATTGTAGACAGGCTCCTCAGGGAATTTGATTCGATATTCAAGCCGGAATATTATGAACGGGCGGAAGAGCTCGGCATGACTGTCGATCAGGTGGTTACCCTTGCTTCACTCATTGAAATGGAAGCGAAATACCTGGATGATTATAAAAAGATTTCAAGCGTTTTTCATAACAGGCTGAACAGCCGCGCTTATACCCGCCTTGAATCTGATGCTACGATCCAGTACGCGAGAATAATGGCCGGGCTTGGGCGTATCCAGATAGTTACGTATAAGGACCTTGAAATAGACAGCCCGTATAACACATACAAAAACAGCGGGCTCCCGCCGGGGCCGATTTGTTCGCCAAGGGTCGAAGCTATAGAGGCTGCACTGTATCCCGAAGAAACGGATTATTATTTCTTCTTTTCGCCTCCGGACGGCACCGTCATATATAACGAGACCTTTTCCGGTCATGAAAGAGACCTGAAAAAATACGGGCTCAAATAGGTTAATTTCCTGTAAAGCCGGGAGTGTTTCCGATTTGGACAATAGGGTTGATTACAGCTATATAAACGCTTTTATTTCCGGATTGATAAAACTGAACGATCCGCTGCTGACTGAAATGAAGGAATATGCCGAAAGCAGGCATATTCCTATTGTTGTTCCAGAGACAGCAAGATTTATCGAAATGATATGCGCGATTGCAAAACCGCGCAGAGTCCTTGAAATAGGAACAGCTATCGGCTTTTCGTCGATTATTATCGCAAAGGCTCTGGATTCCGAATGCATCATTGATACGGTTGAAGTAGACGCCGATATGGCGTCAACGGCTGCGTTTTATATAAGGAAAGCCGGCCTTGATAAGGTTATACGCATTATTAACGGAGAAGCCCTTGATGTTCTGCAGTGCCTTGACAAACCGTATGACTTAATCTTTCTTGACGCGGCGAAAGGCCAGTATCCGCAGTTTCTTCCGCACTGCCTCAGACTGATTAACGTGAACGGTATTCTGCTGTCCGATAACGTATTGTATGGAGGACTCGTCGCAAAACACGGGACTGTCGAGCATAAGCACCGTACAATAGCGAACAGGCTGAGGGAGTACCTCGAAGAGCTTTTTTCCGCGGATAGCCTGATAACAACTGTTGTTCCGATTGGCGACGGCATCGCTGTCAGCTACAGGAAGGTGTGAATATATGGAACTTCTTGCTCCCGCGGGAGATCTTGAAAAACTTAAAATGGCGGTTATATACGGAGCCGATGCCGTTTACCTGGCTGGGGAGCGTTTCGGTCTTCGGGCAGGCGCCGGAAATTTCACGCCGGAACAGATGAAAGAGGGGATTGAATTTGCCCATAAAAGGGGCAGGAAAGTTTACGTAACGATAAATATTATCCCTCACAATGACGATTTTAACGGCATGGCGGATTATATAAAAGAAATAACCGATCTTGGCGCCGACGCCGTTATTGTATCTGACCCGGGTGTTTTATCTCTCGTAAGGGAAATAAGCCCCGATATGCCAATTCATATGAGCACGCAGGCAAACGTGACCAATTATTTGAGTGCCCGCTTCTGGCAGCGGCAAGGCGTATCGAGGATCATAGCGGCAAGGGAAATGTCGCTTTCAGAGCTCGCTTTTATACGTCAAATGCTGCCGGATATCGAACTTGAAGTGTTTGTCCACGGTGCTATGTGCATTTCATACTCCGGAAGATGCCTTTTAAGCAATTTTATGTGCGGCAGGGACGCGAACCGCGGCGACTGTGCCCATCCCTGCCGGTGGAAGTATTACCTGACCGAAGAAAAGCGTCCCGGTGAGTATTTTCCTGTTGAAGAGGACGAAACTGGAACTTTTATATTCAATTCGAAGGATCTGTGCATGATTGAATATATTCCTGAGCTGGCGAAAGCGGGCATTACGAGCCTGAAAATAGAAGGGCGTATGAAAAGCTCATTCTATGTGGCTACCGTTGCAAGGGCGTACCGCAACGCGCTCGACAAGTGGCGCGAAAACCCTGAAGGATATAAGTTGGAACAAAGATGGCTTGAAGAGGTTTCAAAGGTAAGCCACCGCGGGTTTACTACGGGTTTTTTCTTCGGGAAACCCGGCCCCGAAAGCCAGAATTACCGTACGTCAAGCTATATCAGGACATGGGAGTTCATGGGGATTGTAAGGTCCTACAATGAAGAGGAACAGCTTGCTGTTGTGGAGCAGCGCAACAGGCTTGTAAAGGGAGACGAAATTGAAATAATGCAGCCTGACGGGAACGATATCAGGATGGTTGCCGATCTTATGCAGGATATGGAGGGAAATGTTATAACAGCCACGCCGCATCCGCAGATGATATATAAATTACGAACTCCGCGCCCTGTTTCACCGGATTCGATGATCAGAAAGAAAAGTCAATAGTTTATTTTCATGTTCTCATAAGAGTTTTTCAGCATAAACTTCAATAGTATAAGCTTTTGGAGGTGTGTGAATAACGTGCCGTCCTTTTTGGGAGCTGTTATATATCACTTCCTGGTTTCTTTCGGAGTTGTTCTGGGAGCGGCGTGTTTTGCCGGCATTGCCGCTGTTATTAATGATCAGCCCCCGCTTAAAGCGATGAATGACATGGCGAGCTTTGTAAAAGTATGGGCAATAGCCATCGCTCTCGGAGGTTCGTTTAATTCACTGAAGATGTTTGAAAAAGGACTCCTGCAGGGAGAAATAAGAGCTATGGCAAGAGAGGTCATTTATATTATCTGTGCAATGGCAGGAGCGAACTGCGGGTCATATATATTTAAATTTGTTCCGGGTTTTGGGGATTTGCTGCCATGAATAAAAAAACCGCGTTTAAATATCATATTTCGGGCATTATAGTCGGAATCGCGATAGGCGCGATATTATGGAATCTTCTGCTTGCGGGAAAAATCGATGATTTATATAAAAGAAACAGATACCTTGAAACAATGGTTGAAGATTATCGTACAAAGCTTGAAAAACTGGAACGATCCCAACAGGAAACAGAACAAACTTTAAAAGATATTATTGTTGAAATAAACATCGACGACGACATTGAAAAAATGGTTCTGCAGCGGGCTGTCAAACAGAAATACAGTGTTCTGCTCGGCAAGAAAACTAAAGAGATTGATATTGATCTGGTTATTGAAGTTGTCGATAAAAGGTTATTCAGGACCGATAGGTACCAGTACCAGCTTCATGTTGACAGGGTCGTACTTACTTCTGAGCTGACTTTGTGGATATCTGCGATCAAACAGGAAGATGCGGGCAATGCTATAGGCTCTTGATTTTGCGGTGAATAAATAATATCCTATAAGTGTCAGGAAAAGTAAAATTATTATTGGAGGCGATATATATGGCATTTATGGACGATTTAAAGAAATTCGGCAAAAATATTTCCCAGAAGACAAGCGATATGGTCGAGATAACAAAGTTAAACTCCGCTATTTCACAGGAAAAGGAAAAGATCAGAAAATTATATTATGAAATAGGCACTGCCGTTTATGAACAGTACAAAGCCGGAAACAATCTGGGAATGGAAGAAAAATGTTCACAGATAGCTGAAATTGAACAGAAAATTGAAGAACTCCAGCAGAAAATCCAGGAAATAAAGAATTCGAAGAAGTGTCCGGGGTGCGGAACGGAAGTTACCGCGGATACCGCGTTTTGCCCGCAGTGCGGGAGCAAGTTAGATTAAACTGCGCTAATCAGCATAAGGGGTAGTGAATGTTAAAAAGTGAATTAAGAAAGCAGGCGCAGATAAAAAGAGATTCAATGGATAAACTGATGGTTTGCAAATATGGCGATATTATTGCAAACCGCGTTATAAATCATGAATGGTATAAATCAAGCAAAAGCATTTTTATATATGTATCGATGGGGAATGAAGTTCCGACGCACAATATAATAAAAAACGCTCTGGCCGGCGGGAAAACCGTATCTGTGCCGAGGATTGGTCCGGGAACACAAATGCATGCGGTTCCGGTAAGAGACCTTGAACAGGACCTGGAACCCGGTAAGTTCGGAATAATGGAACCGAAATTACATTTACTGCCTGTTTCCGAAGTTTGTATCGACCTTATTATTGTTCCCGGCCTTTTGTTTGACAGAAGGGGATACCGCATAGGTTACGGGAAAGGATATTATGACAGGTATCTTGACAGGGTTTATACGATTTCACCGCACTGCCGGACAATAGGGCTTGCATTTGAAAACCAGCTGGTACAAACACTTCCGCGTGGAAAACACGACAAACCGGTTATGCTTATCATTACAGAAAAACGAATACTGCTGTGCCCGGCGGAAAAGTAAAACGGAGGTTAAGTTGGAGCGGCAATTAACTGAGAAACATACCAACTATCTGGTATTTGCAGTTGTTTTGATATATCTCATATTTCAATTTTTATTCAAGCTGTTGTTCGGAGATGCGTGGATTGATAATAACCTGTATATGCTGCTTGCCTTTTTCCAGTTGATTGTAATACTTCTCCCGGCGCTTGTTTTTATATATTTAAACGGTACTTCCCCGGCAGCGGTTCTAAAGCTGAAACCAATAACAATTCTGGAAGTGCTTCTGGTAATTATGATGGCCGTCGCTTCAAGCCTTATTGCATCGGTCCTTAACACGTCCGTTATTTACCTGCTTGAAAAAATCGGTACGATGACAGCCGTTAACGTGCCAGCCCCGGCAAACGTACAGGAATTATGGATGCAAATTTTTGTGATAGTTCTTCTTCCGGCCGTATGCGAGGAGTTATTCTTCAGGGGCGTTGTATTTGGCATGTTTGAGCCGCTTGGTATCCGGGCGGCGATAATAATATCCGCTTTTTATTTTGCTTTGTTTCATTTCGATATAAGAAACCTGCTTGGACCTTTTTTCCTCGGGCTTCTTTTTGCATGGTTCTGCCACAGGACAGGTTCAATATTCGCGGGAGTTCTCGCGCATTTTACAAATAACCTTCTTGCCGTATTAATTAACTGGAACAACAGGCATATATCCGCAAGCGACGCAGCGCTGACACCGGCGGTAATGGGAGAGCTTATTATTCTTGCTTCTGCTGTCGGGTTTATCCTTGCTATTATGCTTAAGGCATTTGAAGCATTAACAAAGGATAAGGTAAAACCCGCTTCAGGTAACAAAAAATCCGCAGTTATTCCGATTATCGCGCATTGGCCGATGCTGGCCGTATATTCGGTATATCTTATAATCACGGTTCTGTTTATAATATCCTTAACAAGGCCGCTACTCTAAACGCAGCACCATATGTGCTTTGTCGCACTAGGAAACGAAACACCTGAGCCAGGACCCGCGGGAATAACGCATTAACGCAGCGGATGGCCCGGGTGCTTTCGGTGACGACGGGTAACAGTTTGCAGCGATGATCCGTTATGTTATAATTTAATAGAACATTCGTTTTTGCTGCATTTCTTTAAAAGGAGCATCGGCAAATGGGTTCTTTTGTTCACTTGCATGTTCATACAGAATACAGCCTTCTTGACGGAGCCTGTCGTATTGATTCACTCGTGCAACGGGTTAAGGAGCTTGGAATGGACGCGGTTGCAATTACCGATCACGGGGCTATGTTCGGAGTGATAGATTTTTACAAGGCCTGCGTGAAAAACGGGATTAAACCGGTAATTGGCTGCGAGGTTTACACTGCCGCGCGTTCGAGGTTTGACAAGGACGCAAGGCTTGATGCCGATCAGGGGCATTTAATCCTGCTCGCGAAGGACTCTGCAGGTTACAAGAACCTGATGAAGCTGGTTTCTGCAAGTTATATCGAAGGCTTCTACTATAAACCGAGAATTGACATCGAGCTTTTGGAAAAATATCATGAAGGGCTCATTTGTTTAAGCGGATGCCTTGCGGGAGATATACCGAGGGCGATCCTGGATAACAGGTATGAACACGCAAAAGAACTTGCCGTAAGGTTTGAAGCAATTTTCGGCAGGGGGAACTTCTACCTTGAGCTCCAGCATAACGGCATTGAAGAACAGAAACTGGTCAATATGAAACTGCGTGAACTGTCCGCAGAGACCGGGATTCCCGTTGTTGCCACGAACGATGTTCATTATCTGAACAAAGAGGACGCAAGAGCGCAGGAAATACTGATGTGCATACAAATGGCAAAAACAATTGAAGACGAAGACAGGATGACATTCAGGACGGATGAGCTCTATTTAAAATCCCCGGACCAAATGGCCAGGCAGTTTAATTATTGTCCCGAAGCAATTGAAAACACCGTAAAAATTGCGGAATTATGTAATGTGGAAATTGAGTTCGGCAACACGCGGCTTCCTACTTTTGAAGTTCCGGGTAACGTCGATAAGTTCGAATACCTCAGGGAATTATGCCTGAAAGGCTTCCGCGATCGTTACGGCGATGACGATTCGCTTCTTGAACGCCTTGAATATGAGCTTTCGGTTATCAGGCAGATGAATTACGTGGACTATTTCCTTATTGTGTCCGATTTTATCCGCTATGCCAAGGAAAACAATATAATGGTAGGGCCGGGCAGGGGCTCGGCCGCGGGGAGCCTGGTTTCGTACTGCCTTGGAATCACGAATGTCGACCCAATCCGTTACAGCCTTATATTCGAAAGGTTCCTTAACCCTGAAAGAATAAGCATGCCCGATATCGATATAGATTTTTGCTATGAAAGGCGCGGCGAAGTAATTGATTATGTCGTAAACAAATACGGGAAAGACAGGGTTGCGCAGATAATAACCTTCGGGACTATGGCCGCGCGCGCAGCGATAAGGGATGTAGGGCGCGCATTGGCAATCCCGTATTCCGAAGTTGACAGGATAGCGAAAATGGTTCCGATGCAGATCGGAATGAGCATAAATAAAGCACTTGAACTGAACAGTGAATTACGGTATGCTTACGAGAACGACCACCGCGTGCATGAACTGATCAATACCGCGATGCTTCTGGAGGGAATGCCGCGCCATGCGTCTACGCACGCCGCCGGTGTCGTTATATCAAGCGAACCTATTACCGAATACGTCCCTCTTTACCAGAGTGAAGGAAATATATCAACCCAGTTCCCGATGACAACTCTTGAAGAGCTCGGGCTTTTGAAAATGGATTTTCTCGGCCTAAGGACGCTCACCGTAATACGCGACGCGCTGAATATGATAGAAAAGAATCATGGGATAAAGATTGATATTGATAACATTGACATGAATGATCCGGAAGTTTTCAGGATGATATCGGACGGTGACACCGCCGGGGTGTTCCAGTTGGAAAGCTCGGGCATGACGCAGTTTTTTACCGAACTTAAACCTTCTTCGATTGAGGACATTATCGCCGGCATTTCCCTGTATCGACCCGGGCCTATGGATCAGATACCAAGATATATCAGGAATAAAAAGAACCCCGAAGAAATACGCTATGCCCATCCCCTGCTTGAGCCGATACTGAATGTAACTTACGGCTGCATCATCTACCAGGAACAGGTTATGCAAATTGTAAGAGATTTGGCGGGGTATTCGTTCGGCCGCTCCGATCTTGTCAGGAGGGCGATGGCTAAGAAGAAAAAGGAAATAATGGATGATGAACGACAAAAGTTTATATACGGCGAAACGGACCCGTCGGGGAAAGTTATAATCCCGGGTGCTGTCAGAAACGGTGTCGATGAGAAAACAGCAAACGAGATATTCGATGAGATGTCCGACTTCGCAAGCTATGCGTTCAATAAGTCCCATGCCGCAGCATATGCCGTGGTAGGGTATCAGACAGCATGGCTGAAGCGTTATTATCCCGTCGAGTTTATGGCCGCGCTTTTAAACAGTTTCCTCGGTTCACCGGAAAAAATATCGCGCTATGTATATGAATGCAGGAAGATGGGTATTAAGGTGCTGCCTCCCGACATTAACGAAAGCGGCGTCGGGTTTACCGTATCGGACGGCAAAATAAGGTTCGGGCTCGCAGCTGTTAAAAATGTCGGCTCAAGTGTTGTGAAGCAAATTATTGCGGAAAGGGAGAAGAACGGCCCGTTCACAAGTCTGCCCGATTTATGCGAGAGAATGGAAGGAAGGGATCTGAATAAACGGTGTGTTGAAAGCCTTATAAAAAGCGGCGCTTTTGATTCACTGAAGGTCTACCGTTCAAGGCTCATTAACTCATATGAAAAGATAATGGAAAACATCGCCAATGCCAAAAAAATGAGAATGGAAGGCCAGTTGTCGTTCTTCGACAACAGCGGTACGAAGAGTTCCGGTTTCGATGTATCATACCCGGAAATTGACGAGTATGACGACAGGCTTCTGTTGGCGATGGAAAAGGATATGCTTGGGTTGTATTTATCGGGGCATCCTTTGAGGGAGTTTGAAGATGATATAAATAGCTGGGTAACGATACATTCCGTTGATTTGGTTGATGACGAAAAACTTGGCGAAGAGTCCGGGAACGGTATTGCAGACGGAACTTTTGCCCGTGTTGCAGGATTGGTCACAGATATTAAGACCATAACGACAAAAAGCAATCAATTGATGGCGTTTGTCACTGTAGAGGATCTTCTTGGACAGATGGAGGTTATCGTATTTCCAAGCGTGCTTGAAAAATACGGGGCTTTTCTTAAGCCGGAACTGCCGATCTGGATTGAAGGGAAAATAAGTGTAAGGGAAGATGAAGCACCGAAAATTATAATGGAAATGGCGAAACCAATCATCAAGGGTGAAAAGCCTTTTGAACCGAAAAGGTATCAGGATTTATCCGGCGGGGCAGCAAACAGTACAGGCAATATTCAGGAAATAAAAAGTGAATACGGCACTGTGATAGAATGCCTTAAAGTACGCATACCTGAGGGTACGGGCAAAAAAATTGTTCACGCTGTCTGCTCAATGCTGAAATATTTTGACGGGACGGTTCCCGTATATGTCTATCATGAGGGGACAGTTAAAAAAGGCTTTAGGGTAACACTGAACAACACTCTTATAAACGAGTTGAAGAGCATGCTTGGTGCAGATAACGTAAAGATAGACAAGGTGCCTGTATAAGACGCGATATGGAAATAAATGGACGCATATAGAGCTTGTTACTTGCGTTTTTTCTGAAAATAATATATAGTAATGTCGTAGTTATATACATTTAGTATAGCCTGTTAGGGACATTTTTCGTTTTTGAACGGTAAATACCGGTTTAAAAGTTGCAGGCGGCGGATGATAACCGGCCGTCTTGTTGAAAATGGCCGGCTCAAACTCGAAGTTTAATGCCTGCCGATGCAGCATTGTGTGTTGAAATTGCCAAGCAGTTTCTTCCGCTGTTGTAAAAGACCTGAATTAACAGGGGGGAGCGTAAAATGTGGACTGTCGTATATATGGCCCAGAATAAGGAAATGGCTGAAAAACTTAAAGAAATTCTTGAGGCTGAAGGTATACTTGTAAAGCTGAACCCGGTCAGCCAAAAAGAAAAAAACGACAACTATTTTGAAGTATCAGTTCCGGAAGGTGAAGTAGAGGAAGCACACAGTATAATCATAGAAAAAGGCTTCTGATGATTTATTTATTTTAGAACTGCATTTACGGAATATGCCCGTGTGAATAACACGGGCTATTCATTACATTAAATTAAAAGAGTGGTGGAAGGATGAGCGGGATAAAAACAATTGGCGTTTTGACAAGCGGAGGTGATGCTCCGGGAATGAACGCGGCGGTCCGTGCCGTTGTAAGGACGGGTATATATTACGGGTTTAAGGTTATGGGAATCCGTAAAGGTTATGAAGGCCTTTTAAACGGCGACATTGAAGAAATGACGGCGCGTTCAGTGGGAGATTTGATACACCGGGGCGGCACTGTGCTTCAAACCGCAAGGTCGGCGGAATTTAACACCGAAGCCGGCGTAAATAAAGCGATAACTATTGCTAAAGTTTTCGGGATTGACGCGCTTGTCGTGATCGGCGGCGACGGCTCGTACCGCGGCGCTCTTGACCTGAGCAGAAAAGGGATGCCGGTGATTTGTATTCCCGGTACAATAGACAATGATATTGCGTGTACGGAATATACAATAGGCTTTGATACCGCAATGAACACCGTCCAGGACGCGATAGACAAGATAAGGGATACGGCGTATTCACACGAACGCTGCAGCGTTCTCGAGGTTATGGGTAGGAAAGCGGGATATATCGCGCTTAACGTTGCGATATCGGGAGGCGCGGAGGCCGTCGTTCTGCCCGAAAAGGATTTTAATATAGATATTGATATAATTAAACCGATTGTTGAGGGAAGAAACCGCGGTAAAAAGCACTACCTTGTAATTATCGCGGAAGGTGTCGGCGGAGCGGTGGAAATAGCCGAATACATAGAAAAGAAAACCGAGATTAAAACACGCGCGACTATTCTGGGGCATATCCAGCGCGGGGGAAGCCCTACGGTTTATGACAGGGTAATGGCAAGCCGTATGGGATACCATGCGGTCAAGCTGCTTAAAGATGGGGTCGTAAACAGGGCGGTGTCGTTCGTAAACGGCCGGATTACCGATTTTGACCTTGCCGAAGCCCTTTCAATGAAAAAATCGATTGACGAGGAAATGATTGAGTTGAACAAAATACTGGCGTTGTAATTCAGGGAGAAATCGATGATATCGCATACCGAACTTATTGTAAGATACCAGGAAACAGATCAAATGGGGGTTGTCCATCATTCGGTCTATTCGATCTGGTTTGAATGCGGCAGAACCGATTTAATAAAAATAGCCGGAATAACTTACGACCGGATGGAAAAGGACGGTGTTATGCTGCCTTTGCTCAGTTTGAAGTGCAGGTACATATCCCCGTGCTTTTACGGCGACACGGTGATTGTGAAAACCGGCGTTAAGGATATTAAACCGTCACGGATAACTTTCTTTTATGAAGTTTTTCGCAAAGGCTCCGTAAAACCCGCTGCTTCCGGCGAAACCGAGCATGTTTGGGCAAACAGGCAGCTAAAACCTGTCAACATGAAAAAATACCGCCCCGAGTTATACGAATTGCTTATCGATGTGTTCATGCAGGGGGAGAACCGTGAGGATGAATAATAAAAGCATGTGGAGGCATGTGCCTAACATATTGACGATACTGAGGCTTATAGCGGTGCCTGTTATGGCTTTGTTGATGATTTCAGGAAAATGGACGGAAAGCCTGGTAGTTTTTGCTGCGGCTGAGTTAACCGACATACTCGACGGTTATATTGCAAGAAAGTATAATTTTATCACAAATTTCGGAAAGCTTGCCGATCCGTTCGCCGATAAAGCTATTCAATTGACCGCTCTGCTGCTTTTAGCCAGTGGCGGCAGGCTCCCGTATTATTTTTTCTTCATTCTGCTCGCGAAGGAAGCCGCGATGATAATAGGTTCGCTGTTTTTCCTTCACCGTGAGATCGTTGTTTCGTCGAATTGGGTTGGAAAGGCTGCTGCCGCTATTCTTTTTACGGGTATCGTGCTTGCTTTTCTAAACATTCCTGCCGCGGTCCATATTATGTGGGCGGGTACCGCAGTTTCAATCGCCGCGTCAATCGTGTACCTTAATTGTTACGTTAAACAGCTTAAGAGTCCCGGCACCGGACGGGAAGCGGATTGAAACGGCGGCATGGGTCACAGTGAGAAGGTATGGGATGAACAATATTTAAAGCAAAAGAAGCGGGGCACCGCTTCTTTTATTGTGAGTGGTGAAATTATTTAAGGCAGTGTTTATTAATTTATTAAGTTAAGTTTTGGATAATTCCTTTAGCACTTGTCGTCGTAGCCATAGCCGCCATAACTGCGATTGAAGAACAAGCACAGGAAAATAAGTATGAAGAAAAGAACTTCACTATTGTTCCAATCCCCGAAGAATCCGTCCGGCATTATTATTCCCTCCTTTACGTTATGTTCTCCCATTCCGTGCCTTTAGTCACAGACACCGCATCCGCAGTCTGTGTTGCAGAAAAGAAGCAGGAACAGGATAATGAAGAACAATATTTCGCTGTTGCATCCCATAATTCCTCTTTTACGTGAGCCCATATCCTTGACCCCCTGAAATTATTTTCAATAACAGTTTATTCAGGTTAACGTAATGATGTTACAGCTTTATTAATTATGACGGAGCCGATTCCACGGCCGGACCGGTTCTAAAGTCCGGTTTCTGTGCATACATTGAAGCGAAGGAAGCTGTTCGGACGCCGCTTTTGAACTATTAAGCGTGTTATCGGCATGCGCTTTGTCGCCCCGGACGAAACACCCGAAACAGGACCCGCGGAAATAGTTATTATATTTTGATATAATGCAACAGTTCAAACAGCGGCGTCCGGACAGAACAGGCGAAGATTTTGGGGGGATTAGAATGTTGGATAAGATGAAAGGTCAAAGCGCGGTCAAGGCGGAAGGGTACGGCATTGGTTCCGCGCTGATTACCGCTTACGGGATAACTGTTCCGGCTTTGCTGGTATTGGCCGGCATTCTGGCTTTTACCGATTTTCCCGAAAAGTATATTACGATTGCCGTATTGATTGCCACGTTAATGGGACTGCTTGCGGCAGGGTTTAAATCTGGCGCCCTTAACCAGAAAAACGGCGTGCTGAAGGGAACGTTATGCGGGCTTATATATATGGTCATACTGTATTTGGCGAGCAGTATTGTTTATAAGGATTTTATGCTGAACAGCCGCGCGGTTATAATGATACTGACAGGGATACTGGCCGGGGCTGTCGGCAGTATTATCGGGATGAACAGAAAGACAAAACCTGCAAACAGGTATAAAGGAATCGGGAAAATGCCGAATCCTCTAAGCAAATACAGAAAGTAAAATCATACCGCGGTTTTCATTGCGGTGCCGGACATAATGTAATATAATAGTATTGGACCGCTGCATAACAGGTGCGGCATTGTTTAAGACAAATATATATTTGTTTTTCAGTGCTGTATTTTTTTTATTGCCCCGAAAGGAAACGGTATGCTGTCACAGGGAATGATCCACCTGTATATCGGTAACGGAAAAGGGAAAACCACCGCCGCCGTCGGTTCTGCGGTAAGAGCTCTCGGCGCGGGACTGAAGGTGTTTTTTGTCCAGTTTCTGAAAAATACGGTAACAGGCGAGAAAAATATTCTCGAGAAGTTTACCGGAAGTCTTTATTTTTACCGGCCGGAGCAGAGGCATACGACGTTCCTGTGGAAAATGGACGAAAAACAGCTTGCTGAAACCAAAGAAGATATTGAGACAGGCTGGCGGCATGTCCGCGAAGAAATTCTGTCCGGCAAATGGGATGTCGTTGTGCTTGATGAAGTTCTTGACGTTTTAGCATGCAGGCTCCTCTCGGAACAAGATATAGCGGATGTGCTGGTAAAAAAACCGCTCAAAACGGAAATAATATGCACGGGCCGTGACGTGCCGGACAGTTTGCGCAAACTCGCGGATTATATATCGCTGATTGAAAAAGTGAAACATCCTTATGATAAGGGAGTAAGCGCAAGATACGGGATAGAATATTAGAGATTTGGGAGTGAAAACAAAAGATGAGAATACTTAAAGGAATTCTGATGTTAACGATCGCAGTATGCCTGTTAATAGCAGTATCGTGCATAATCGGAAAAGACAATGAAAAGACTCCGTCCCCGGGAAATTTAACGGACGGGAACACGGCTCAGGCTGAAGGACGCGAACCGTCGCCTGCATCGCCGGGCCAGGAATCCTTGTCACCGACACCCACTGCTTCTTCGGACAATCAGGTTTCTTTGACGCCGACACCGGCACCTGATCAAAAACCATCGGAACCGGCACAGGAGTTAAATATAGAACCTGTTGATTATTCGGCAATACGGCCGAATGAATCGGGCGAAATACCTATTGTCATGTTTCACAACTTTGTGGAAGACCTGAATTCAACAAACGATCCGGAATTCACCACTTCGTTCGCGGATTTCGAAAAACTGCTGGAAACCTTGTACAACGAAGGTTACAGGCTTATTAGCATGCGCGATTTCATAGATCACAACATATCGGTTCCCGCGGGTACGAAACCGATGGTATTTACGTTTGATGACGGTTCTCCCGGGCAGTTCAACCTTATCGAGGAAAACGGCAAGCTGGTTGTAAATCCCAAGTCTGCCGCCGGAATTATGATTAAGTTCAGCGAGAAGCATCCCGATTTTGGAATAAAGGGTATTTTCTACCTGAACATGGATAAGGAAGAAAAGACTTTCGAAGGAGCCGGCACGTTGAAAGAAAGACTGGAAATACTTATGAGCTATGGTTTTGAAGTCGGCAACCATTCATGGGGGCATTTCAATTTCTCACAGGCTAAAAACCGCGAGCAGGTTTATGAAAGACTCGGCAGGAACCAAAAACGCCTGCAGGAGATAATAGAGGGCGCGTCATTTTATTCCCTCGCGCTGCCGCATGGGGGGAAAGCGCCCGAAGAACTGAAGGACGCGATGGTGCAGGGAGAATATGAAGGCGCCCGTTATTTCCATGAGACCATTATGGCAGTCGGATCGACGCCGAGCGTGCCTTCAATCCATAAGGACTATAATCCCGGTTATGTGGCGCGTATACGTTCGCAGGGCAAAGTAGAGGTAAAATTCGACCTTACATATTGGCTTCCGAATATGACAAGGGACAGGATGTATATAAGCGACGGGGATCCGAATACCGTTGTCGTTCCGAAGGGAAAGGAAAACCTGATAGATACCGGAAAACTTAACGGAAAGAAATTGATAACCTACTAAAACACCCTGATTTTTCCCTATTTTGAATTTGCATTTCTGGAAGATTTAAGGTATAATATAAATGCACCGGACATTTTACTGTTTTAAGACCGGTGCAATTAAGTTGTTATAGTTTTTTTAGCAATTAATGCACATTCCTGTGGCTTGTCTGCACATGTAATTTGGTGTATTAAAATTGCTGAAACAATTTCTTCCGTTATTTTTATAACCTAGTTTTGTCGCGTAATTTCGCACAAGACCATTTTATCAAATGCCCGTACAGTGATGGATTATACCCACGATTGAAGCAGAAATAAGGGATTTTTGCACATGGTTTTTGTTTTGTAAAAAACAGAGAGGGCGTAAGCCCATCTTTTACCTCGTTATAATAGAAAGGAGTAAGAGCGGTAATGGATGTAAAGACAGAAAAAAACACAAAAAAAGAGTTGACTGATGCCGACGTAAAAAAGAAAGCAGTAAAGCTTGTTGTGGCGCATTTAAAGAAAAAGGCATCGAAAGAATATATGGGTATCGATTATCTTATGGATTGGCTCGAAGAAATGGAGGCGCTGCTGGAAAAAGAAGAGTTTGATATTCGTGAATACCACAGAATGCGCAGGCAGTTTAATGATGTAATTGAAAGCACACTTGACGGAGCTATGAGGAAAAAGCTAAGGGATTCCTGGTATAGTATGGGGAAAGCCCTTGATAAAAAAGCAAAACCATATTAAAAGCTCCGGAAAGAAAAGCCGGAGCTTTTTTATCAGGGTTTGCTTTAGGCAGCAAATCATAATGTTGAATTTTTTGGACTCATTATTGTTAGTTTGATAAAAACAGGAAAGCCGTATGACGACTTTCCTGTTTCGCTTTTTACAGGAGTTTTTTCACTTTTGCGATCGATGCCTTTACGCTTTCCCTGGCCGGCCCTCCGGTAAGTTTCCTGCCGTTCACGCATGCTTCAAGAGTAATTGCTTCGTAAATGTCATCCTCGAAGAAAGGCGAAAAGGATTTGAACTCTTCCATTGTCAGCCCGCTGATTTCTTTTTTATGCTCTATACAGTAAGCCACGAGTTTTCCTGTTATATGATGCGAATCGCGGAACGGCACGCCCTTTTTTACCAGGTAATCGGCTATATCAGTAGCGTTTGTAAAACCGCTCCTGGCTGCGTTAAGCATATTGTCACGGTTTATTTTCATTGTTTCTATCATTCTTGTAAATACGGGCAGGCACGTTTTTACCGTATCAATAGAATCGAATACGGCTTCCTTGTCTTCCTGCATGTCTTTGTTATAGGCAAGCGGCAGCGCTTTCATCACGGTCAGCAGGGCCATAAGGTTACCGTATACGCGGCCTGTTTTCCCGCGGACCAGTTCCGCGACATCGGGATTTTTTTTCTGCGGCATTATGCTGCTTCCCGTGCTGAACGCATCGTCAAGCTCTATAAAAGAAAACTCCTGGGAACACCATAAAACAATCTCTTCGCTGAATCGGCTCAGATGCATCATTAAAACGGAAAGGCAGAAAGCCATTTCGAGAACAAAATCACGGTCGGATACGGCGTCAATGCTGTTTTCGGTAATTGAATCAAATCCAAGCTCTATGGCGGTCATTCTCCTGTCAAGGCTGTAGGTTGTGCCGGCAAGGGCGCACGAACCGAGGGGCATTATATTCAGCCGCGCATAACAGTCCGAAAGTCTTTCTCGATCCCTTAACAGCATTTGGGCATATGCCATGAGATGATGAGCGAATGTTACGGGCTGGGCTCTCTGCAGATGCGTATACCCGGGCATTATGACATCAAGGTTCTGTTCCGCGATGTTTATAAGCACGGTAATCAGATCCGTAATCATTTCACGGATCCTGACATTTTCATCCTTCAGGTACATCCGCATATCCAGTGCGACCTGATCGTTCCTGCTCCGCCCCGTGTGCAGCTTTTTGCCCGCTTCCCCTATACGGGATGTAAGGATTTTCTCAATATTCATATGTATGTCTTCAGCTTCGGTGTCAAATTCTATTTTGCCGTTTTCAATATCCACAAGGATTTCAAGAAGCGTTTTGCAGATGAGCGAGGCTTCATCCTCAGGGATGATCCCGCATTTCCCGAGCATTTTCGCATGAGCAACGCTTCCTAAAATGTCATGTTTATACAGGCGGCTATCGAAACGGATCGACGAGTTAAAATCGTCAACCAACGGATCCGTAGATTTTGAAAAACGACCGCTCCACAGCTTCATTGCATTTCCTCCGTATTCATACTTTCAAATTTACGGCGTTTTCGAAAAAGACCGGGCATTATTCAAGCCCGCTCTTTTTCTTCATCATCGCCTGCACTTTAACGGGGAGGCCGAAAAGATTGATAAAGCCTTCCGCATCTTTCTGGTTATAAACATCATCCCTGCCGAAGGTGCATAGTTCTTCGCTGAAAAGCGAATAGGGGGATTCGCATCCGGCGGGAATGATGTTGCCTTTATAAAGCTTAAGCCTTACTTTGCCCGTGACGGTCTTCTGCGTGGAATCTACAAATGCCGACAGGGCTTCGCGAAGAGGAGTGAACCACTGCCCGTAATATACAAGTTCCGCGAAACGATGCGATACGATATCCTTGAAATGCAGCGTGTCGCGGTCAAGACACAGCAGTTCGAGTTCCCGGTGTGCGGCATACAATATCGTGCCACCGGGGGTTTCATATACACCTCTTGATTTCATTCCGACAAGCCTGTTCTCGACAATGTCAATGATTCCGATCCCGTTTTCTCCACCGATTTTGTTAAGTTCCATGATAAGATCGACGGGTTTTTTCGCGGAACCGTTCAGTTTTACGGGTATCCCCTTTTCGAATTCGATTTCGACATAGACAGGTTTGTCCGGAGCTTTCTCGGGTGTGACAGAAAGTTTCAAAAGCCTGTCATAGCAAGGCTCGTTAGCCGGGTCTTCCAGTTCGGAACCTTCATGGCTTAAATGCCATAAGTTCCTGTCACGGCTGTAATTGTCCTGTTTGGTTACCGGTATGGGAATATTGCGTGCCGCTGCGTAGTCTATTGCGTCCTCGCGAGAACGTATATCCCATATTCTCCACGGGGCTATTATTTTAAGCTCGGGCGCGAGCGCTTTTACCGTCAGTTCAAAACGTACCTGGTCATTGCCTTTGCCTGTCGCTCCGTGCGCAACCGCAACGGCTCCTTCCTTTTTCGCGATTTCGACCAGTCTTTTTGCTATGATCGGCCTCGCGAACGAAGTGCCGAGAAGGTATTTCCCTTCGTATTTCGCGCCTGCTTTCAATGTCGGGAAAATATAGTTCGTGACAAATTCCTCTTTCAGATCTTCAATATATATTTTTGAAGCGCCTGTTTTTATAGCTTTTTCCCTGAGCGGTTCAAGTTCTTCACCCTGCCCGACATCCGCCGCCATTGCGATAACTTCGTAATCGTAGTTTTCCTTGAGCCAAGGAATAATTATTGACGTGTCAAGGCCTCCGGAATATGCAAGTACAACTTTTTCCTTATTTGCCATACAAAATCTCTCCATTCTATGTTAAAATAATATAATGTTACAGGTTTGCGGTAAATTATTCATTTTAATAATTATACATTAGGATGCATAATTATTCAACACTTGATTTTTTTATTTACAGCTGGCAGGGTATCCGCCGGATGCCTTATCAATAGCATAAGGGGAATAAATTGTGGTTGTAATGGGAATTGATCCGGGGTTTGCCATTTTGGGGTATGGAATTGTCAGTTATGAAGGCAACCGTTTCCGGATGCTTGATTACGGCGTTATTACGACAAATGCATCAATGCCGCTTGCTAATCGTTTGCTTATGCTCGAAAAAGGTCTCGTTGAGTTAATTGAAAAATACACGCCCGATGCGGTATCGGTCGAGGAATTGTTTTTCAACACAAACTCAAAAACAGCGATAAAAGTTGGGCAGGGAAGGGGCGTAGCGCTTTTGTGCGCCGCACGAGCGGGAATACCCGTATACGAGTATACTCCGCTGCAGGTGAAACAGGGGGTTACGGGGTACGGACGGGCGGATAAGGTCCAGGTACAGCAAATGGTTAAGGTTTTGCTGAACCTTGAAAAAATTCCGAAACCCGACGACGCGGCTGATGCGCTTGCCGCCGCAATATGTCATGCCCATTATTCTGGAATCGGCGGAAAGGCTCTTTAAAAACGGGCAATGGTTTTTGCATAGATCGTTATATTTAAAAGGGGAAGTTTATGTTTGCGTACATTAAAGGAGTTTTAACGGCAAAAGGGCAGGATTACGTTGTAATCGAAACAGGCGCGGTAGGATACCGTATCGGCGTAACGTCGAATACGCTTGAGCGGCTTGACGCCATAGGTTCCGAAGTGAAAATGCATACCCATCTCAATGTCAGGGAAGACGGCCTGTCTTTGTACGGGTTCCTTACCGAGGAAGAACTGAAAATGTTTGAGCAGCTTATAAAAGTTTCGGGGGTCGGACCGAAAGCCGCATTGTCGGTTGTATCCGTTATGCATCCCTCGCAGTTTGGGCTTTCCGTGCTGACCGATGACGTTAACGCGTTTACAAAAGCGCCAGGCATCGGAAAGAAAACAGCGATGAGAATTATATTCGAGTTGAAAGACAAGTTAAAGAAAGAAAGAGAAAGCGATATTGAAGCGCTGTCAGGCTCTGAAATTACCGGTGCCGATAAACCCGCGGGCAAAATCCAGGAAGCCGCCGGTGCCCTTATTATGCTCGGGTATTCCGCATATGAGGCGAACAGAGCCGTGTCACGCGTATACAGCGATGACAAGAGCCTTGAAGATATTATCCGCGACGCTCTGAAGAGTCTTGCTGTATAAACAGGAATGCGAAAGAAAGATTACCGGCTTATGCGCTGGTATATTATTAAACGGAGGCGTTTATTTTGGATGAAAGGCTTGTAGACTTCAGATTCAGGCAGGAAGATTACGAGGAAGCGGGACTTAGACCGAAAAGCTTCGATGAATACATCGGCCAGGAAAAAGTCAAAGAAAACCTGATGGTTTTTATAGAAGCCGCGAAACAGAGAAAAGAGCCGCTTGACCACGTTCTGTTGTACGGCCCTCCCGGCCTTGGGAAAACCACGCTTGCGGGTATTATAGCGCGGGAGATGGGAGTAAGCATAAAGGTGACATCAGGGCCTGCGATTGAAAGACCCGGGGATCTTGCCGCGATACTTACGAATCTTGCCCCGATGGACGTTTTTTTCATAGACGAAATCCACCGGCTTAACCGGACCGTGGAAGAGATACTGTATCCGGCGATGGAGGAGTTTGCTTTGGATATAATTATCGGAAAGGGACCCGGGGCCCGATCGATACGCCTTGATCTGTCAAAATTCACACTGATAGGGGCAACAACAAGGGCAGGTCTGCTGACTTCGCCTCTGCGCGACAGGTTCGGTATTATCAACCGTCTGGAGCTATATACGAAAGAAGAATTAACGAAAATAGTAATGCGTTCCGCGAAAATACTTAACATAGAAATAGATGACGATGCGGCGGCGGAAATTGCCGGAAGGGCAAGGGGGACGCCCCGGGTTGCAAACAGGCTTTTGAGAAGGATAAGGGATTTTGCGCAGGTGCGCTCAAACGGAATCATAGACCTCGAGATAGCGAGATACGGTCTTGAAGCGCTTGAAGTGGATGAAAAAGGGCTCGACAGGGTGGACAGGAATTTACTGTACTGCATTATTGAAAAATTCGCCGGAGGGCCGGTCGGCCTCGATACGCTTGCGGCTTCTACGGGCGAAGAAGCTGAAACAATAGAGGATGTATACGAGCCTTACCTGATTCAGCTTGGCTTTATCCAGAAAACTCCGAGAGGCAGGAAAGCTACGCGCCTTGCGTACCGTCATCTGAATATCAGGTGCGATCAGGCTGATCAGATTAGTTTGATTGATGATATTTAATGTTTTATAATGCCTGCAATCGATATGAAAGGAGTATTCGCAATGGCTGTAAAGATAGGGTTTATCGGCGCGGGAAATATGGGAGGCGCTCTTATTAAAGGATTATCAACCGCCGGAGCCGGCAAATTTGAGCTGTACGCGTATGATATAAACGAAAAGGCGGTGAGAGAGCTGGCAAACCTGTACGCTTTGAATATAATGCCTTCGATACCCGCCCTCGTAAAGGAATGCGATATTGTCGTTATTGCCGTGAAACCTGCTTATATAAAGGATGTTTTGAACGAATGTGCCGGTTCGTTCGATGATTCAACAATTTTTGTCACCGTTGCAGTCGGGATTCCTGTAAAATTTTATAAGAAAATACTCGGCGACGGCGTAAAAATCGTGCGTACGATGCCGAATACTCCCGCATTGGTAGGAGAAGGAATGACGGTTGTATCTTTTGACGAAAGCGTCGATGCGTCCGAACGCGAAATCGTAAAAGACATTTTCAAATGCGTCGGGAAAGTCGAAGAGCTCGATGAGTCGCTTATGAGCGAAGTGACTGCCGTAACGGGCAGCAGTCCGGCATACGTATATATGTTTATTGAAGCGATGGCCGATGCTGCGGTGCAGTCGGGAATACCGAGAGCGTTAAGCTACCGCCTCGCGGCGCAGGCGGTGCTCGGAGCCGCCAAAATGGTTCTCGATACGGGTAAACACCCCGGCGAGCTTAAGGACATGGTATGTTCTCCGGGCGGAACCACGATTGAGGCCGTCGCGATGCTTGAACGCAAAGGATTCAGGGACGCCGTAATAACGGCTATGATGGAATGCACGAAAAAAGCGAGAGAAATTGCCAGGGAGACAGTGTGAATGAAAGAAGTTGAAATATATACCGACGGCGCCTGTTCCGGTAATCCCGGCGACGGCGGCTGGGGAGCAATTCTTGTTTATAAGGGGAAAGAAAAAATCCTTTCAGGGCACGAAAGAAACACTACGAACAACAGAATGGAATTAAAGGCGGCAATTGAAGGGCTGAAAGCGCTGAAGGAACGCTGTAAGGTGAAACTGTACAGCGACAGCGCATACCTTGTCAACTCGTTTAATGAGGGATGGATAGAAAACTGGAAAAGCAACGGCTGGACCCGCGGCAAAAAGAAGGAAGAACTGAAAAACCACGATCTCTGGCAAGAGCTCGAACAACTGATAAAGCTGCATTCCGTTGAGTTTATCAAGGTTAAAGGGCATTCCGACAACGAATACAACAACAGGTGCGACAAACTCGCAACCGGTGAGATTTTAAAATTAAAGAACAAGGGAGACTGAAAATGGACTACTTTGAAAAGACGGTAAAAAGCGAAAGAAAGTATACGGGAAATATTATTAATGTCGATAAGGTAACCGTGCTGCTTCCCGACGGCAGGGAAGCGACAAGGGATGTCGTGCGGCATCCGGGAGCGGCCGTTGTTATCCCTATTAAAGAAAATGGAAATATTCTGCTTGTTAAACAGTACAGGAAACCATGCGATATGGTTTCTCTGGAAATACCCGCAGGCAAATTGGACAAAGGCGAAGATCCTGCCGTGTGCGCCGAAAGGGAACTTAAGGAAGAAACGGGATACCATGCTGAAAAATTGAAAAAGGTTATGACGATACATTCAACGCCCGGTTTTTCCGACGAAGTGCTTCATATGTATGTGGCTACGGGTCTGACCAAATACGAAGCATGCCCCGATGACGACGAGTTCATCACGTGCGGCGAATACTCGCTTTCCGACTGCATTTCTATGGTTGATAACGGAGAGATAACGGACGCAAAATCAATAATAGGCATTTTTCTTGCCGACAGGATAATACGCGGTGAGTATAAAATAAGATAAGTTTGCATAAAAATGAATTAAGTGGTAAATTAATATAAGAGCATTTGTTCTTTATGTATAACAGGTGATGGTCCGGTGTTTTGTTTTAATTCATGTTGATGGCTTTTAGCCTGGCCTTGGGAAATACTGATATTATTGTCATCACGAAGTTTTTCTCTGTTTATCGCATCCAGCCGACTTTTTAGTTATGTAACTTAACCCGGAAATTTATATCGTATTTGATTAACACCTCGCAATTAGGATATAATTCTCACATCAGTGGATACTTATTTTACCAGAGCGCTCTATAAATCGACAGAATTGGGACAGCCTAGTTTCACAGGATAAAAGTTAACAGTCTTATGACTTTATGTGGAATATAGGGGTGATAGAAAAATGGACAATCTGGTAACAGCATTTATCCATTATCTCAGGGATGAGAAAAAGCTTTCCCAAAACACACTTATGTCATACCAGAGGGATATCGAACAGTACATCGCATTTCTTCAGCGCAAAAACGTCAGCAGTATCCAGCAGAGCAATAAAGCTACAATTGCAACCTACATCGCATATCAGAACAATCAGGGGCGGGCAGTTACGACTATTTCAAGAAGCCTTGCGTCTATCAGAGCATTTTACAGGTTTTTAATCTCCCATGACTTTATGACGGGCAATCCGACAATAGGGCTTGAATCACCGAAGATAGAGAAAAAGATACCGCAGATTCTTTCGGTCGAAGAAGTGGAAATACTTCTAAACCAGCCGAACAGGATTGGCCTGAAAGGCGTTCGTGACAAGTCGATGCTCGAATTGCTTTACTCGACGGGAATCAGGGTTTCGGAACTTATTTCACTGAATGTTGAAGATTTGGATTTGCAAAAGGCAATCCTGACATGCTGCCACGGTAGCCGTGAACGCAAAATCCCGATTTCAAGAAAATGCGTCGAGCTTATGAAGGAATACCTTGAAAAAGTAAGGCCGTTCATGCTCAGGGACAAGGACGAAAAAGCCCTGTTCGTCAACACGAACGGAAAAAGGCTGACAAGGCAGGGATTTTGGAAAATTGTCAAGTATTACACTTCTAAAGCCAACATCAACAAGGATATTACCCCGCATACGCTGAGGCATTCATTTGCGGCGCATCTTGTACAGAGAGGGAAGGATCTCAAGGATGTACAGAGGATGCTCGGGCATTCGGATATTTCGTCAACACAGGTATATTTGCAGATTGTAAACGAAAGCTCGTAGTTATGAGACGACCGGGAAAGGACCCACTGGAATTATGCCGTTGGAACAGCGGGTGTTTTAACGGCTCAAGGCATTGCTGTCGCGTTCCGGCAGGTACGCGACTCTGGTTCGGGTGCATTCGGTGACGACAGGTGACATGCTCCGTAACTCTGCTGCGTACAGGCAACTGTGGAGCGGACAAATAGCGGTATGCTCCGGCGTCCTGCCGGGGCTTTTTTCATGCTTGACTGAAAATAAGACTTCGTTTAGAATATACTAAACCAAGCGGCGTTTATTGTTCAGGCGCTGCGGAATGCTTTTTTATAGTCTGTTTCCCGTTTTTTATTGTAGTATGGAAGTATGGTAGCAGGAGGGAAAAAATATGATTGTTGTAATGAAACCGGGCGCGACCCGGGAAAATATTGAAAAGGTCATTGAAGTTCTTGAAGAGCACGGGCTCCAGGCACATCTTTCAACCGGAAAACAAGTGACCATTATCGGAGTCATCGGAGACAAATCAGTTATATCCGAAAAGAATCTCGAGGTTCTTGACGGGGTCGATAAACTTGTCCCTATTACCGAAAGCTATAAACTAAGCAACAGAAAGTTTAATCCGGAGCCGAGCGTAATACGCGTTAAAAATTATACAATCGGTGCGGAATCGTTCTGCATTATAGCCGGTCCCTGCTCGGTTGAAGGAAGAGAACAGATCATCGGAGAAGCCAGGTTTTTAGCCGGACAGGGCATCCGCTTTTTAAGGGGAGGCGCATTTAAGCCGAGAACATCACCGTATTCTTTTCAGGGTCTTGGCCGTGAAGGTCTGGAGTATCTGCGCGAAGCGGCCGAAGAAACAGGCATGATTATCGTAACGGAGGTAACCAGTTTAAAAACACTTGAGATTGCGATTGATTACGTGGATATTCTTCAGATCGGCGCAAGAAATATGCATAATTTCGAACTGCTTAAAGAGGCGGGGAGAACAGGCAAACCTGTTGTCCTGAAAAGAGGCCTTTCGGCTACGATTGATGAATGGCTTAATGCCGCCGAATATATCATGCGGGAAGGAAACAACAGCGTAGTATTGTGTGAAAGAGGAATAAGGACTTTTGAAACAGCCACGCGAAATACGCTTGACATCAGTGCCATACCGGTGATTAAAAGCAAATCGCATCTGCCGATACTGATAGACCCGAGTCACGCGTCCGGTGTGAGAGAGTACATTCCTTCGCTGTGCAAAGCTGCTCTTGCAGCCGGAGCCGACGGTATCATGCTCGAAGTTCACCCGAACCCCGCGAAAGCTTTATCGGACGGACCGCAGTCTTTAAATTTAGAAGAATTCACGAAATTGCTTGAAGAGCTTAAACCTCTGGCGGCTCTTTGCGGGAGGGTGATATAGTGAAAATAGGTGTTATCGGGCTTGGAATTATCGGCGGTTCAATTGTCAAGGCCGCAAATAAAAAAGGATTGGCCGAATATGTTGTCGCGTACAACCGGAATCCCGAGGTTACGGAGCAGGCATTATCCGAAGGCACGATCCACGAAGCCGCCTATGAAATAAATGATTCTTTCAGGGACTGCGACATTATTTTCATATGTGTTCCGGTAGATATTGTGCCGTTATGTGTGCAAAAGCTCAGCGCGATTGTCGGCAGCGAATGCGTAATTACCGATGTAGGAAGCACAAAAGTGAATGTGGTCAACGCAGTACGGGAGATGCCCCTTGCGTGTACTTTTATAGGCGGCCACCCGATGGCGGGTTCCGAATCTACCGGATATAACGCGGCGAGACATACTTTGTTTGAAAACGCGTATTATGTGCTTACTCCGTTCAGCGATACCAATAAAGCGCATTTGAACAGGCTAATAGATTTTATTACAGCGCTTGGAGGACTTCCCGTCATTGTGGAGCCGACGGTTCATGATTATGTGACCGCGGCGATAAGCCACGTCCCTCATGTGTTGGCATCGGCAATTGTCAATATGATTAAAAAGCTTGACGGCGACGATAAGTTAATGCATACGCTTGCGGCGGGAGGATTTAAGGACCTTACGCGAATTGCGTCGTCTTCCCCGGTTATATGGGAGAGCATCTGTCTTGCGAACAGTGGTAATATCCTGAAAATACTGTCAGAATTCGAAGAAGTCATCCGTTCCTTCAAAGAAATTCTTCGAAAAAAAGATTCCGGGGCGTTAACGGATTTCTTCGGCAGCGCTAAAGAATACCGCGATTCATTCTCTGAAAGGAAGATAGGTTCGCTGATAAAATCATATGATATTGTTGTCGATGTCGAAGATCAGCCGGGAGTAATAGCATCGATTGCGGGTGAACTCAGCAGTTACGGCATAAACATAAAAAACATCGGTATCATCAACAGCCGGGAAATGGAAGGCGGAGCGCTTGAGATCTGTTTTTACGACAGGGAAAGCCAGCAGAGCAGTTACCGGATTCTTAAGTCTTTGGGCTATTCCGTAAAAATTAAGTAGCTGTTACACTACCGAAATCACCCGAGCCACCCGCCGTGTTATTGCATTATTTCCGCGGGTCCTGGCTCGGGTTTTTCGTTTCCTAGTGCGACAAAGCACATACGAATAGCACGCTTCCATTCCTGTACTGATTTCACACAGCGGTCTCCATATCCCAGGTCGCTCATTCGCACGCTCCACAGTTGTTTATAGGCAGCAGGACTCCGGAGCATGCCGCCCGTCGTCACCGAAAACACCTGAGCCACCCGCTGTGTTTTTGCATTATTTCCGCGGGTCCTGCTTCGCGGGTCGAGGCATTGCTGCCGCGTTCCGGTGGGTACGCGGCTTTACTTCGGGTGTTTCGTTTTCCTGGGAGATAGAGCACCAATTGCTGTTTTTTGGTATAATCAATATAGAAAATTAAGTCAGGAGGGGAATACTGCATGTCTCATATATTCAATGCGAAAAATTTGCCGCTTGAATTGCGGCAGTCTCCGGTGCCCGAATTTTCCTGGCATACAAGTCCGAAACTCGCGGAGATTGCAAAGTCAAAGCATTTGCATTTTGACGTAAGGTCGCTTGATCCGGGAAAATTCTCTTATCCGTACCATTTTCACAGAAATGCGGAAGAACTCTTTGTAATACTGTCCGGGAAGGCAATTCTAAGAACACCCCGAGGTTTTGCAGAATTAAATGAAGGTGATATCGTATTCTTTGAAATGGGACCGGAAGGCGCGCACCAGTTGTATAACCATACGGGAAATCCGTGCCTTTATCTTGATATACGCACGGCCCCCGATATAGATGTCTGCGAATACCCGGACTCGGGGAAAGTAAATATCCTGCCGTACCGGGAGATGTATGAGGTGAAGGATAAAGTCGATTATTACAAAGGGGAAGAAAACGTAAGCGATAAGTGGCCCCGTGAAATAGTCGGCGGCAGGAAGACGGATATTGATTAACGTTACCGCGAAATCCGGATATACATTATGTTAAATAATACCCGCCCGCTTTATAAGTTATGATACAATTATACATATATTATTTTTTATAGAGGGGTACTGAAAATGGAATATAGGGAACTTGGCAAAACAGGTCTTAAAGTCAGCGCTATTGGCCTCGGATGTGAACATCTTGACAGGAAGCCTTACTCGCAGGTTGAAGAAACAATTAAAGCCGCACTTGAACACAATATAAATATTCTTGATGTGTTTATGCCGGGGAAAGAGGTTCGGGAAAACATTGCGAAAGCCCTGGGCAGCAGTCGCAAGGAAGTGATAATTCAGGGGCATATCGGTTCGACGGATGTCAACCAGCAGTATGATATAAGCCGGGATTTGCCTACGGTGCGGCGGTACTTTGAAGATATGCTGCGTATCTTCGGCGGTTACATAGATTTAGGGATGATGTTTTTCATAGATTCGGATGAAGATTATAAAAATGTTTTTGAAACGGACTTCATTAAATATGTAGAGCATATGAAAAATCAAGGCTACATAGGACATATCGGTTTTAGTTCCCATAATCCGGAAACAGCAATAAAGGTAATAAACACAGGACTGCCGGAAGTTGTGTTGTTCAGTATAAACCCCGCGTTTGACATGCTTCCGCCTGAAGAATACGTTTTGGATCATATTGATAAAGGTTTCAGTGCCGATTTATTCCGCGGGCTTGATCCGAAGCGTGCGGAACTGTATAAGCTGTGCCAGAAAAAACAGGTTGGAATTACGGTTATGAAGACACTTGGCGCAGGCAAATTAATATCACCGGAACATACCCCGTTCGAAAAGCCGCTCAGCGTATATCAATGCATCCATTATGCGCTGTCCAGACCGGCTGTGGCAAGCGTATTGCTCGGCTGTAAGACACCGGACGAGGTTGCGGGCGCTGTGCGCTATTTTGAACTCGATGACTCGGAAAAGGACTACGCCGGAATTATTGGTACGATGCGGAATGATTTCAGGGGGAACTGCGTATATTGCAGTCACTGCCAGCCATGCCCCGCGGAAATTGATATAGCGGCGGTTAACAAGTACCTGGACATAGCACGGTTGGATCGCGGGAATATACCCGAATCGATCCAATCCCACTATTTGAGCATGGAGCATAACGGAAGCGACTGCATCAGCTGCGGAAGCTGTGAGAGCCGCTGCCCGTTCGGCGTTCCCATAATTAACAATATGCAGGAAGCGGAAAAACTTTTCAGGAACGGCCCCCAGGCAGGCTGATGTCAAAAAATAATGAACATACAGGTACTGTGCTGCTGAATATGTTGGAGTATCGGAAATGAAAAAAACAGCAAAAATACTTGAGAAAGATTTATACCAGCCGGTATACGATTATTTTAAAGAACTTGGCTATGATGTGCATGGAGAGGTTAAAGACTGCGATATAACCGCTAAAAAAGGCGATGAACTTATAATAATAGAACTAAAGCGTAATATGAGCGTGGAACTGCTGATCCAGGCGGCAAAACGCCAGCGTATTACCGAGAATGTATATATCGCGATACCAAAACCTCGGTACGGCATTTACACGAAAAAGTGGAAAGATTTATGTTTTATTGCGAGAAGACTTGAGCTCGGCCTAATAACAGTATCGCTGAAAGACGGTGCGAAACAGGTAAATGTGGTTTTTGAGCCGCGCCCGTTCGATAGACGGAAAAGCATGCAGCTTTCGGGGAAAAAAAGAAAAAACATTATCAGTGAAATTGACGGACGCCACGGGAGCTATAACATAGGCGGAATTTCACGGACAAAGATTATGACCGCTTACAGGGAGAATGCAATACACATTGCGTGCTGTTTGAAAAAGTACGGTCAATTATCCCCGCGTAAATTAAAAGAATTAGGAACAGGGGAAAAGACCCGGTCAATACTTGAAAAGAATTTTTACGGTTGGTTTGAGAGAGTGGAAAGAGGAGTATATAAATTAAGCGACACGGGGCACGAAGTATTCAGCATGTATCCTGAACTTTCATCGTATTACAGCAATATGATAAATGACAGTGAAGATACACAGCCCCCATTGAATAACACCAATTAACCGGAAATCACTTTTACGTAAAAGTTACGGTTTCTTGGCCCGTCAAATTCGCAGAAATATATTCCCTGCCATGTTCCCAGCAATAACCGACCGTTTTCAATAATTACGGTAACGCTGCTTCCGGTATATGAGGCTTTTAAATGGGCAGTCGTATTGCCCTCGGCATGCCGGAATTCAGGTCGGTCATGGAAAGTTTTGCTCAATGCGTATAACATATCATTAACAACATCCGGGTCCGCATTTTCATTAATTGTTATGCCTGCTGTTGTATGCGGACAGAACACAACGCATATTCCGTCCCTGACGCCGCTTTCCGATATCGCCGCATTTACTTTGGACGTTATATTGTAAAACCCCTCCGAACCTGTTCTTATGCTGTACCTGAAAACCATAATTTATGCTCCTTTCACATACCCGGAATCCGGGCCGAATTCCCGTTACATTATTGTATACTCTTTTTTGCCTGTAAACAAGGCGTAATTCATATCGCCCGTCTTTACCGAAACACCCATTTATTGCAGGAAGCATTTTTGCTTAAACAGTCGACTTGCTTATCCTCGCTCTGACAATACATCTCTATGCTGCATTCCGCTGTAGTTTCCGTTATTGTACAATAGTTCTTCCCGCATTTGGGCAGTTCTATGAATATATGACAAAGCTCAGCGGTGGTTCGGGTGCATTCGGTGAAGACAGGCGGAATAAAGATGAGAAACGAGACATAAGGGCAATTGCGTAAACTAATGAAGCCGATAACTTGCGGCAATTTGCTATGATATGGTATAGTAAAATTAGATTGGCAGGCCGCGTTTTTGGATTTGTAAATGTTATTCCGGGAGGTTTATTGTTTTGTCAAGAACGGTACAAAAGAAAAAAAAAGTATACGGTGTTGATAAAAAAGCCGGCTCAAGAAGGACCGCCCGAACTACAGGAAGCGGCGGAAATAAAAAAGCAGCCGCCGCCGGCAGGTCAAGCGCAAAGAACAAACGTCAGCGGCGTGAATTTACAGGCGTGATTCTTATAGCCTTAAGCATTCTATTTGGGCTGAGTATTTACACTCGAAATACCACAGGTATTATCGGTGAAATAATTCTGCATGTCCTGACCGGTCTGTTCGGTTTTGTCGCTTTTGTAATGCCTCCTCTGATTTTCATTTACGGACTTTTGCATATATTCTTCCCGCAGAGACCGCGAATAAGAAATAAGGCGCTTCTTGTTTTACTGCTTTTAATCATAGTCGCGGCGATTTTCCAGGTTGGTTCGTTCAACCAGTCTGATTACGTGAACATGTCCCTGTTCCAGTATCTGAAGGTTTTTTACCAGCATGGGCGCGGGGTCACAAAAGTGCCGTACACGCTTAACGGCGGCGTTATCGGCGGAGTGATCAGCGTGCCGCTTATTTTCCTGCTGCAAAAAACCGGAACGATTATTGTGCTTGCTACATCGGGGATTATTGTAGCTATGCTGATTACCGAAATTTCAATAAAGAAAACATTGTTCCACGCTGCCGACAAAGTAAAGAAAATCAGTTTACCCGTCATTGATACATACGAAGACGCTGATGAAGACGAAGAAGATGAAGACGAAACGGTATTTCTTAAAGAACTTGATGAACCTTCCGCTGCGGACAAGCCGAAGAGGGCGTTTTCGAACAATAAAATTATTGATTTTCCTCTGAACAGGAGAGCTCAAGAACAGCGTGAAAGCTTTTTAACCGAAGGGAAAGAAACGAACGGCACGCAGGAAACGACTGTGAGGGTAAAGAGCGGAAAAATATCGGGAGCGGCCAGGGAAATCGAAAAATCACTGGAAAGTGAAGCAAGGGTTAAACCCGTACAGGGGATAGAATATCATTTCCCTCCTTTTTCATGCCTGAAAGCACCGGATGACGAAGGCGTGAATATGAGGAAATTAAGGGCCGACGCGCTTGAAAATGCGAGAAAGCTCGAAGAAACGCTGCTTAATTTCGGGATCAGTGTTCAGGTAGTTAACGTGGCGGTAGGCCCGGCGTTTACGAGATTTGAACTGCAGCCGAGCCCTGGCGTAAAGGTAAGCCGCATTGTCAATCTTGCCGATGATATCGCGTTAAGCCTTGCGGCGCAGGGTATAAGAATTGAGGCGCCTATTCCGGGCAAGGCCGCGGTCGGTATTGAAGTGCCGAACAGCGAAGTTGCGCCGATAAGGCTTCGGGAAGTTCTTGAAACGCCTGATTTTGTGAAATTTAAATCGAGGCTCGCTGTAGGTTTGGGAAAAGATATTTCAGGAGAGAATATAATCATTGATCTTGCCAAGATGCCGCATTTGTTAATTGCGGGCGCAACGGGATCAGGAAAGAGCGTTTGCATAAACTGCATAATAGTAAGCCTTTTGTACAAGGCGACTCCGGAAGAAGTAAAGCTTGTACTGATTGATCCGAAGGTTGTCGAGCTTGGGGCTTATAACGGTGTTCCGCATCTTCTTATCCCTGTCGTTACAGACCCCGCAAAAGCTGCCGGAGCGCTGCAATGGGCCGTACAGGAAATGACGAACAGGTATAAGCTTTTTGCTGAGAAGGGAGTCAGGGATCTTGCGGGCTACAACAGGGCCGTTAAGGATGACCCGGAAGCTTTCAGGCTTCCGCATATAGTAATAATTATCGATGAGCTTGCCGACCTGATGATGGTAGCGCCGCATGACGTTGAGGATTCGATCTGCAGGCTTGCCCAAATGGCCCGTGCGGCCGGGATGCACCTTGTTATCGCGACGCAGCGTCCTTCGGTAAATGTCATAACGGGCGTTATAAAAGCCAACATACCGTCGAGGATTGCATTTGCAGTGTCGTCGCAGGTCGATTCGCGTACCATATTGGATATGGCCGGTGCAGAAAAACTTCTCGGCAAAGGCGATATGCTCTATTACCCGGTCGGTACGCAGAAGCCGATACGCGTAAAAGGTGCGTTTGTTGATGAGCGGGAGGTTGAAAGTGTTGTAAGCTATGTCAAAAGCCAGGTTACTGCGGAGTATGATGAGGATGTTATCGAAAAAATAACGGCGGCTGACGATGAGTCTGACATGGCTGCGATGGACGCAGACGAACTTCTGCCACAGGCTATCGAGCTTGTTATTAGCTGCGGACAGGCATCCGTTTCCCTGATTCAAAGGCGTTTTAAGGTTGGATATGCGCGCGCGGGAAGAATAATCGACCAGATGGCGGAAAGAGGTATCATAAGCGGATTTGAAGGAAGCAAGCCTCGCAGGGTTCTTATCAGCAAGGAACAGTGGGAAGAAATGAAAATGGGAGGAATGGACAGAGAATAAGTCCTTTTATCGGGTATATAAAATACATTTTTTCGGAGGATGAGAGATGAACATCCCGTTGGTTTTTGTGGCAGTTGCAGCATGTTTAACTGCTTTATACATGATGAACCGCTTTATTAGAAGACCGTCGGTTATAACAGGCGCGATTTTGGGCATACAGCTTTTTTCGGCGACGGTTATTGTTTTTGCGCTTGTTCAGAACGTTTTAACAATTCCGGTAGTTGAGATCGCCGCGATAGCGGCGGGAATTATTTTACCGGCGTTTGTTGTTGCAATTGATCATATTGTTTTTTACAGGAAAATAAGAAAAATGGGCGTAACGGTCCCGTTCATCGAAAAGAAGGAAAAGCGCGGGCAGGACCCGGACAGTTCAAGTTTTCTTAAAAACGCCGAGCTTTGGAAGAGGGAAATCCATGCAATGGATGTATACCGCTCCTTATCGATTCAGGACCCGCACATTTTGGAAAATATAAAAAAGAAGCTGATCATTACGCAACGTCTGATTAACCTCGAGAAGTACGAAACGGCAGTCGAACAGTACCGTTTTTTATGCGAAATCATACCTGATTCCCATTTGATTTGTTATAATACGGGGTTTTTGCATTGTTTCATCGGCAGATACAGGGAAGCCTACAAATACCTCAGGAGAGCATATGAGTTGGTTAAGCAGGAAAAACAGTGGGGGAAGGATTTTGAAGAAGTCGAAAAAGGCCATAAGCACTATCTTCCCGATGATCTCGATATCGTTATTGAGTTTAACATCGGTTATTCGCTTTATAATTTAGGAAAATATGAACATTCGATCCGGCGTTTTAAAAAAGTGCTCGAAAAGAAGCCGGATTTAACGGTGGCATATAAAAACATTGCGAGGGCTTATCTTAAAATAGGCATGGACGATAAGGCCATTGAATACCTCGAAAAAGGACGGATGGATGTCAGGGACAGCGTTATGCGGGTTGTTCTCGGCTCTATTTACTATAAAAAGGGCGATACGAAAAAGGCTCTTGAAATTTTGGACGAGGCGGTTAAAGCAAACGAAAAACAGATTGAGGCATTAAAATGGCGCGGCAAAGCGGCCATCAAGGAAAAAATCTACGACAAGGCCGTTGAGTGTTTTAATACCCTTATAGAAATGGAGCCCGCCGAGACTTCTCATTACTATCATCTTGCGCTTGCACAGAGATCTATGGGCAATAACGAAGACGCTTTAAGGACATATGAAGCGGGCATCGCGCAAAACCAGACGGATAGTACTCTTCTTTACTATTATGGAACACTTCTCGATGAGGTCGGGAAAAAAGAAAAGGCCGTTGAGGTTTTGTATAAGTCAATACAAAGCGACGAACTCCTGGAAGACGCGTTCAACTACCTCGGCGTTCTGCTCGGGCAGATGAAGCGTTACAGGGAATCGGTGCAGGTATTTGAAAAAGGGATACGTGCTTTTAATAAATCATACCAGCTTCATTTCAACCTCGGGATTGTCCTCGAAATGTCGAGAAGGCTCGAGGACGCGATAGTTTATTTCGAAAAGGCGTATGACCTGAACCGGAACGATCCGATGCTGTACTACCATTATACCGCTGCGCTGCTGAAAAAAAGGGATTACGCAAAAGCTATAAGAATATGCAAGGCAGGGATGTCAAATTACCCTGACGATGCTGAACTGATATACGGCTTGTCGAAAGTGTACACGCACATGGGCGAGAAGGACATTGCCATTGATTTGCTGAAAAAAGTACTCGAGCTGGATCCTACGTTTGCCGCCAGGATCAAGGAAGAGCCCGATTTTAAAACGCTGTACCGGCATCCGGGTTACCGCTCGCTGATAGCTTCGTGATCCGCGTGTGTTGATAGATATTGATATGTTGGCGGAGGTGACGGCCTATGCAGGAACTGTTATCGATAAGAGACAGGATACAAAAGGAACTGCTCGAAAACATACTGCCTTTTTGGGAAAATCAAATGCTTGACAGCGAATTCGGCGGCTTTTACGGCCGCGCGGCCAATGATTTGAGCATTGACAAAACGGCTGATAAAAGCTGCGTTCTTATTTCACAGGTATTGTGGACGTTTTCCGCCGCGTATTCGGTTTTTAAGGATGAAAACTACAGAAAAACAGCGGAGCATGCTTTCCGGTTCCTGAGGGATGCTTTTTATGATCAGAAGTACGGAGGGCTGTATTATACCGTTGATTATAAAGGCAGCCCGACAAACAGGAAAAAGGTGGTCTGCGGCATTGCTGCAGGAATAAACGGGCTGTCGGAATTTTACAGGGTGACCGGAAACAGCGAAAGCATTTCAATCGCTGTCGAACTGTTCGGGCTTATTGAGAAAAACAGCTTTGACGATATGCACGGCGGTTATTTCAGCGCGTTTTCGGAGGACTGGAAGCCTGCCGCAGATAAGACGGCGAGGCAGGACGACATCAATGCGGCAAAGAGCGCGAGTACGCATTTACATATACTTGACGCTTATACGAACCTGTACGGGGCTGCTCCGGGAAATCTGCCTGAAGAAAAACTTACCGCGCTCGTACGTTTAATAGTTGAAAAAATATATAGTCAAAAGAGCGAGCATTTAAAGCTGTATTTTACCGAAAACTGGGTACCGGTTTCGGATATTGTTTCGTTTGGGCACGATATTGCCGCAAGCCGGCTTATATATAAGGCAGCCGTGATATCGGGCGAAGAAGAACTTAAAGATTTGGCCGTAAACGCTTCACTGAAAATGGCCGAAGCCGTTTATAACGAAGGATATGACGATGTTTTCGGAGGCATCTATAACCAGGTATCGGCGCCGTACAGCATTGATTTTGATAAGAACTGGTGGGCGCAGGCCGAGGCCGTATCCGGTTTTCTGAACGCGTATATTCTTTCCGGCGACAGCAAATATTCCGATGCGGTGATAAAGACTTGGGAATTTATCGATAAATATATCGTTGATCACCGGTACGGCGAATGGTTCAGTTCCGTTACAAGAATAGGAAATCCGAAAACACACCTGCCGAAAGCGGATACATGGAAAACGCCTTATCACAACAGCCGTTTCTGCCTGGAATACCTGTCCGCCGTACGTTAAGGAATAACTTGACAATTCCGGTTTTGTGCCGTAGAATAATTCAAAGCTCAAGCGCTTTTGTGTATTGTTTTATAAGTATTGGAGCAAAGGAACAGGAGAGTTTTTAGTTGGAAGCCAAAATAATAAACGGACGCGATATAGCTTCAGAAATAAGACTTGGTTTGAAAAATGACGTTGAAAAACTGAAAAGAAATGGAGTTCAGCCCGGGCTTGCGGTTGTTATTGTCGGCGATGATCCGGCTTCACGCATATATGTGAATAACAAAAAAAAGGTCTGCGATGAAATCGGAATTCGTTCTTTCGAATATGCACTGCCGGCAGAAACAAGCGAAGAAGAGGTTATTGAACTTATTAAAACATTGAACGGCGACAAAAATGTACATGGAATACTTGTCCAGCTACCGCTGCCGCAGCATATAAACAGTGAAAGGGTATTGTTCGAAATCGACCCTGACAAGGATGTGGACGCATTCCACCCGGTAAATGTCGGGAAGATTATGATAGGCAACTATAAATTCCTGCCGTGCACACCCGCCGGGGTTATGGAATTGATACACCGTACGGGCATTGATTTGAAAGGCAGCGAATGCGTGGTTGTCGGGCGAAGCAACATTGTCGGAAAGCCTATGGCAATGCTGCTCCTGCATGAACATGCCACCGTCACCGTTTGCCATTCGAGGACAAAGGATTTGAAATCCGTGTGCAGAAGGGCTGATGTGCTTGTAGTGGCTGTCGGTAAACCTGAACTGATAAAAGCCGATTTTATTAAGCCGGGAGCGGTTGTAATTGATGTAGGGATAAACAGAATGGAAAACGGAAAGTTATGCGGTGATGTTGACTTCGACGGGGCAAAGAGTGTTGCTTCGTATATAACACCCGTTCCGGGCGGCGTAGGGCCGATGACAATCGCGATGCTTATGAAAAACACGGTGAAGGCCGCAGAAATGCGAGTTTCGGCGGGCTTATCAACGTTTTGATCATATATTTCAAGCTGAATTCCGTTCATGTTTCATTTTATTGTACAAAAGTCCTTTGATGAGTTGTACAATAGTTCAAAGTTACCGTTCAAAGCCAGGTCTTACCGGTATCGTCAAATAGCTGTGTCCGTTTCTTGACACTATTTTGAAAAAAGTTTACAATGTTGATAGCGTAAGCTTCTGCAGCGTAAACCGCATTGATTTTGCGTTTGTTTGCTCTATATTATGAATTTTAAAGCTTTGACGCCATTATAAAAAAAACTGCCGGTTATTGTCGAAATGGCGGTGTTTTGATTGCGAAAACAGATAAGATAAGGAACACCGTATAAACTGAACGTTAATTTGCATATATGCCTATAGCAGATAAATATAATTCTTATATGTAATAAACGTTTTACAGGAGATAACCGGTTGTAAGCTACAGTCGATAAGGAGGTGAGGGATATAGGTTATTTTATGTTGTTTTTAGGTTTAGGAGCAGGCTTGGTTGTCGCAGTTATCAGTTCACTTATTATGTTCCGTAAAGGAATTGAGCATAGAAAAAAGGTAGCGGAAGCCGAAATAGGCAGCGCCGAATTGGAAGGACAGCGAATCGTAAGTGAAGCTGAGAAAATAGCTGAAAGAAAGAAAAGAGAAGCTCTTTTTGAAGCCAGAGAAGAAATACACAAAAGCAGAGTTGAGCTTGAAAAGGAAGTAAAGGAAAGAAGGCTTGAGATCCAGAGAACCGAAAGGCGACTTCAGCAAAAGGACGAAACCCTAGAAAAGAAAATGGATGCCCTCGAGAAAAAAGAGGAAGGGCTTAACAGGCAAATAAAAGAAATTGAAGAAAAACAGGAAAAGATCGAAGAACTGTACAGGCAGCAGCTTGAAAAGCTTGAGAAAATTTCGGGGTTATCCGTTGAAGAAGCAAAAGAATACCTGTTGAAGAATATTGAAGATGAAGTAAAACACGAAGCTGCTATTCTGGTCAAGGACATTTACGATAAGGCAAAAGAAGAAGCGAACAGGAAAGCGAAAGAAGTGTTGGCAACGGCGATTCAGAAATGTGCCGCCGATCATGTTTCGGAAATCACTGTTTCGGTTGTATCTTTGCCGAACGATGAAATGAAAGGGAGAATTATCGGCCGGGAAGGCAGAAATATTCGCACATTGGAAACTTTAACCGGAATAGACCTGATCATTGACGATACTCCTGAAGCGGTAATTCTATCGGGTTTTGATCCTATACGTCGTGAAGTTGCGAGGATTACCCTTGAAAAACTTATCCTGGACGGCAGAATTCATCCTGCTCGTATTGAAGAAATGGTGGATAAGGCCAGGAAAGAGGTTGAAAATACAATCCGCGAAGAAGGCGATCATGCGACATTTGAAACAGGTGTTTACGGGCTGCATCCCGAACTGGTCAGGCTGCTTGGAAAACTCAAGTTCAGAACTAGCTACGGGCAGAACGTACTTACTCATTCCATTGAAGTTGCGAATTTGGCCGGACTTATGGCGGGTGAGTTGGGCGAAGATGTAGCCCTTGCAAAACGCGCCGGCCTTTTGCATGACATCGGCAAAGCGGTGGATCATGAAGTTGAAGGTTCACATATTACAATAGGAGCCGATTTATGCAAAAAATACAACGAGCATGAAGTGGTTATTGATGCCATAATGGCTCACCACGGAGATGCCGAACCGAAATCTATAATAGCTGTTCTCGTGCAGGCCGCCGACTCTGTTTCGGCAGCGCGGCCCGGGGCCCGTAGAGAAACACTGGAATCATATATCAAGAGGCTGCAGAAGCTTGAAGAAATCGCAAATTCCTTTGCCGGAGTCGAAAAATCTTTTGCGATACAAGCCGGACGGGAAATACGAATTATGGTTAAACCCGAAGATATTAATGATGACGGCATGGTAATGGTCGCAAGAGATATTGTCAAGCGTATTGAAAACGAGCTTGACTATCCCGGCCAGATCAAAGTGCATGTGATTCGGGAAACACGAACTGTTGAATATGCGAAATAGTTATTTATCAGATAATAAAATTTTGTCGTAAGAAGCGTGTAAACGCTTCTTACGCTTTAAAAGGGCGTATATTGATTTGAAAATATTTTTTATAGGCGATATATTCGGTAAAGCCGGAAGAGTTATACTTGCCGGCGAACTGGAAAAACTAAAAAAGATTTATAATTGGGATATATGTATTGCGAACGCGGAAAACTCCGCAGGCGGAAAAGGCATAACATACGATGTCGCCCGGGAAATACTTAATTACGGCGTTGATGCGCTTACCCTGGGAAACCATGCGTGGGCACGCAAAGAAATACTGGATTGTATCGATTCCTGCGACTGCCTCATAAGACCTGCGAATTTTCCAGGGGGAGTTCCGGGGAAAGGGCGACTGGTTATAGATAAAAACGGTATCAGGTTAGGTGTTTTAAATCTTGTCGGACGCGTTTATATGGAACAGCCGGCAGAATGCCCGTTTTTGACTGCCGACAGGGAAATATCGATTTTAAAACAGCAGTGCAGCGCGATACTGGTTGATTTCCATGCGGAAGCGACGAGCGAAAAGGCCGCTCTCGCGTATTATCTCGACGGGAAAGTCAGCGCTGTCGTCGGAACGCATACTCATGTTCAGACTGCCGATGAACGTATATTAAATAACGGCACCGCTTTTATCACCGACGTCGGGATGACCGGTCCGTCGGAAGGCATTATCGGCGTGGAAAGATCACAAATTATAAACAAATTTGTTACAGGGCTGCCCGCGCGTTTTAAACCCGCAAGCGGCCGCGGCTGCCTTAATGCCGTTCTGATAAAGGTAGACGATTCATCGGGAAAAGCAACCGGTATAGAAAGAATAGCGGGAATATATGAGCTGTAACCCGAGGTTTGGAAATAGTTTCGGTAATGGCCGGATATCCGATAATAAATGTCACGGGGAGTGATACAGGTTTGGATTTTAAAGAAAAGTACAAAAGCTGGCTTGAAAATCCGTATTATGACGACGAAACAAAAAAAGAATTATTGGAGATTCACGGCAATGATAAAGAAATAGAAGACAGGTTTTACCGCGATCTTGAGTTCGGTACGGGGGGACTTCGCGGGATCATAGGAGCGGGCACTAACCGCATGAACAAATATACGGTGCGTAAAGCTTCACAGGGGCTTTCGAATTATATCAAAAAGAATGGGAAGGCATCTCCTTCAATTGTGATTGCATATGATTCAAGACACCGATCGGATGAGTTCGCAAAGGAAAGCGCCTGCGTTTTTGCGAGCAACGGTATCAAAAGTTATATTTTCGAATCCTTAAGGCCGACTCCCGAATTGTCATTCGCCGTAAGGCATCTTAACTGCGATGCGGGGGTTGTTATTACGGCAAGCCATAATCCCAGGGATTATAACGGATACAAGGTTTATGGAAAAGACGGCGGGCAGATACCTCCCGCGATTTCGAACGAGGTGCTAGAGGAAGTAAATTCGATTACCGACCTGACATCGGTAAAGGTTATGGATTTTGAAAAAGCAAAGGCCGAAGGCCTGATCAGGATAGTCGGTTCAGAAATAGACAATGCGTATATCGAGTCATTGAAATCTCTTAAGATAACGGAAACTGATCAGGAAATCAAGGACAAATGCGGCATTGTTTACACGCCGCTGCATGGTTCCGGCAATATTCCGGTACGGAGAATATTAAAAGAGACGGGCTTTCATAATGTTTATGTCGTGCCGGAGCAGGAAATGCCCGATCCGGACTTCCCGACCGTCAAATACCCGAACCCTGAAGACAAGGCTGCTTTTGACCTTGCCATATCAATCGCAAAAGAAAGGGATGTCGAGCTTATAATAGGCACCGATCCCGACTGCGACAGGGTCGGAGTCGTTATCAGAAACCGCCGGGGCGAATATGTTCCGCTGACGGGAAATCAAACGGGGTGCCTACTTCTCGAGTACATTCTGTCAAATCTCGGGCAAAGAAACGCTATACCGTCAAACGGGTTTGTCGTAAAAACAATCGTGACGACCAACCTTGCGAAAAAGATAGCGGACGCTTATAACGTAAAGCTGGTTGAAGTGCTTACGGGATTTAAGTTTATCGGAGAGCAGATTCTCATCCGCGAGGAGCTTGGAAACGAAAAATTCATATTCGGTTTTGAAGAAAGCTACGGATATCTTGCGGGGACATTTGCGCGTGACAAGGACGCCGTGGTTGCTTCAATGCTGATAGCTGAAATGTTTGCATGGTATAAATCACGCGGTATGACGCTGTATGACGGACTGACCGAATTGTTCGAGAAATACGGATATGAAAGGGAAGCTCTTGATTCATTCACGCTGGAGGGCAAGGAAGGCATCGAAAAAATCAATGGGGCGATGAAGCTGTTAAGGGAGCGGAAGCCTTCGAAATTCGGCAGCGTCGAAATAAAAGCAATCCGCGATTATAAAAAGGGAACGAGGATTGAAATCGGGAATAATGAAGAACAGCCTCTCGGGCTTCCTTCTTCAGATGTGCTCTATTATGAAACAATGGAAGGTTATTGGTTCTGTATCAGGCCTTCCGGAACGGAACCAAAACTGAAAATATATTACGGTGTATCGGGAAAGACCGAAAGTTCCTCGGCAGAATCGCTGGACAACCTGAAGACCCAGGTACTTTCGGAAATTAAGCCGATGCTTGAATAACCGGTCATAAGAAAAACGTTTTGTTCAAGGGCGGCATCAAAGTCAGGCTGTGTATATAATGAAAATCTTATCGGATATCAGGTGTAAAAGGTTAGTTTTATGAACATGTTAGGCAGTAAAATAAACTATATTGCCGAGTTTTCGGACAGGGAACTTGAAATAGAGTTCTTTAACCAATACATACAGAAGGCTATGAAATATATCAGGCCTATCATGCTGTGTCTCGGCATTTTTAACATGTTGTTCGTAATCCCCGACTATTTCTTTATCGGAAATTTATCAGCGTTTATACGGGCTGCTGCGGGCAGGGCAATTCTATTTATGCTCGCGCTGGCATTATACTTAGGAATAAAACGGACAGACAATTACAGGAGGTTTGCAGTTTGGATAACACTGGGAGAAATAGCTGTTGTTATCCTGTTTTTTTATGTTTTAAACTGCTATGAAAATCCTGATTATTTAATCCAGGCTTTCAGCGTGATGATTATCCTTATGGTATTTTGCATGGTGCCGAACCGCTGGATCTACTCAATGGTTATGGCAGTTATTGCGAGTGCAGGTTTTCTTATTTTGTCGAAATTGCTCATAGAAGGCATTGAAGCCCGGGAATTCTGGGCCGGCGCGGTTTATACCTGGATCGTGATCATATTGTCCGCTATCCTGTCGTTTCGAAGCAATTATATTGAGAGGATATGGTATATAAACAATAAAGAACTTACAAAACTTTCGATAACGGATCCGCTTTCGGGAGTGTTTAACAGGGTTAAGTTCAATGAAGAGCTGAAAAAATGGATGGAATACGCAAAAAGGTATAGCACCGATTTTTCAGTTGCCATTATAGATTTCGACGATTTCAAAAAAATAAACGACAATTACGGTCATCTTGCCGGGGACAGGGTTATAGTCGAGTTTGTGTCCCTCGTCAACAAAAACATAAGAAAAAGCGATATTTTCGCGCGCTGGGGCGGAGAAGAATTTATCCTTCTTCTACCGAACACGAATATTAAACAGGCTGTCGAACTGGCGGAAAGGATACGCAGGAACATAGAAAAACACGAGTTTTATATTGCAGGCAAACTGACATGCAGTATAGGGGTAGCCCAAATGTCTCCCGGTGATGATGAAACAACACTGTTGAAGAAAGTGGACAATGTTCTGTATGCGGCCAAAAAAGCAGGCAAAAATAAGGTTATATCGTTTTAAGCGAATTTTGACAATGTTTTTGCTTTGTGCTAAAATAACCTAAAATAATATGCGTAATATGTCAATTAGTCAGCAGCGGACTGTCTTCACACCCGGCCGGCCAAATAAAAAGAAAAGCGCCTGAATAGCTTATTGATTATGGTTTGCCCGGTATCCTAACCGGGGCTGCCGTGCTCACCTGCCTTATTAATATGCTATATCAGTAGGCCGATAAATATATTAGGTTATCTTACTTTATTTGTCTTGTTGGGAGGGCAACTGTAGGTGCGGAGGGTTCCCCTGGATAAAGTCCGTGCCGGGGCGATACTTGCAAGAACGATAATGACCATCGACGGAAAAGTATTGCTCGCTGCCGGAATGGAAATTACAGAAGAATATAAAAGGAAACTTCAGGCCAATGGAATTACCGAAATATACATCGAGGATGAAATATCGAAAGATATACATATACCTGAGGTTGTAAGGGAAGAAATTGTTAACGAAGCCAAGCAGATGGTAAAGGCAATGATGACTAAACCGTCCGTAAAAACAAGCATTGACGGGCGGAAAGTCATGGAGATCGTCGACAAGATAATTTCCAGCATCTTGGCAAACAAAGACATAATAGCAAACCTCTGCGATATAAGATCAGTGGACGATTATACTTTTTCCCACAGCGTTAATGTATGTATTCTTTCACTGATTATCGGAATTGGCCTTGGCTACAGCAGGGATAAGCTCCGTGAACTCGGCGTCGGTTCGATTCTGCATGATATCGGCAAGGTGATGGTTCCCAAAGATATTCTGAAAAAACCATATCAGCTAACTTCGGAAGAATTTGAAGAAATAAAAAAGCATACATATTACGGGTATGAAATACTTAAAAACACGAGCGGCATAAGTATGACCGCTTCATATATTGCGCTCGAACACCATGAACGCATTGACGGGAGCGGTTACCCGTACCAGCTCAAAGAAGAAAATATACATAAAGCGGCCAGGATAGTCGCAGTTTCCGATGTTTACGACGCTCTTACGTCCGACCGGATTTACAGGAAAAAGCTGATGCCCCATGAAGTTATTGATTATATTACATCTCTCGGCTCACATCATTTTGACCAGGAAGTCGTTGACGTATTTATCCGGTTTATCGCGTATTACCCTGTTGGAACGGCCGTGATTCTTAATACCGGGGAAAAGGGGCTGGTGTCGAAATACAATAAGAAATTTCCCACAAGGCCAACTGTCAGGGTCGTCATGGGCAAAGACGGAAAAATGCTTACAAAACAGAAAGAGCTTGATTTGGCTCAAAACCTTGAGTACCGCATAACGGATATATGGGACATATAGCGTCATAATTGGCGTTTTTTTCCGCGTTCCGGGAAACGGAACATTTATGGAGGGAAAAATGAGATTCAGCGGGATTCCGATAAAGGATTTGAAACAGGATGAAATTATAAACGGTATATACATACTGAGAAGAAAAGAGTTAAAAGAGGCCTCGAACAAAAAATATTATCTTGATTTGACTTTTTCCGACAGTACTGGGGAAATTAACGGGAAGTTATGGGATGCAACCGAGGATATTTTTATTAATATGCCTTTGAACATGCTTTATTATGTCAATGCGAGAGTGGAATGCTGGAAAGAGATTATTCAGCTTAACATACAGAAAATACGTGTTGCGGATCCCGAAGATCAAAAGGAAATCGATAAATTTGTGCCGTCGGCGCCGATACCTTCCGAGGTCATGCTGAAAGAGATATACTCGTATGCGGAAAAGATCAGGAATGACGAGATAAGGCGTCTTGTTATAAAAATGCTGAAGGATAAGGAAGACAGGCTTGTGTATTATCCCGCGGCGCGTTCGCTGCACCATTCGATAAGGGGCGGTTTACTGTACCATATTTACAGGATGCTGCATTTAGCGGATAAAATCAGCCAGGTATATGAGAATGTGAATCCGGATTTGCTGTACGCCGGAGTGCTGCTGCATGATCTCGCGAAAATAGGGGAACTTGAGGCCAATACGCTTGGCTTTTCCGAATACTCTAAAAAAGGACAGCTTCTCGGCCATTTGATTATGGGCATAAATGAGATTGAGAACGCCGGCAAAAGTCTCGGCATATCCGAAGAAATAGTAATCGTGCTGCAGCACATGGTTGCGTCACACCATTACGAGCCCGAGTTCGGCAGCCCTAAAAAGCCGATGATTCTTGAAGCCGAACTGCTGCATTATATTGATATGATTGACGCGCGGGTATACGATTACGATAACGCGCTGAAAAATGTTGAAAAAGGGAGTTTTTCGGAACCCGTATGGTCCCTTGACAGGAGGAAGCTGTACAACGCGGACTTGTAACTGTCACACCGTCGTTACCGAAAGCACCCGAACCACCCGCTGAGTTATTGCATTATTCCCGCGGGTCCTGGCTCGGGTGTTTCGTTTCCTCGGGCGACAAAGCACATACGAACAGCACGCTTCCGTTCCTATACTGAAATCACACAGTGGTCTCCATATCCCGGGTCGCTCATTGTCACGCTTTACACTTGCCTGTAAGCAGCATGGCTCCGGAGCCTGTCGCCCGTCGTCACCGAAAGCACCCGAACCACCCGCTGAGTTATTGCGTTATTCCCGCGGGTCCTGGCTCGGGTGTTTCGTCTCCTCGGGCGACAAAGCACATACGAACAGCACGCTTCCGTTCCTATACTGAAATCACACAGTGGTCTCCATATCCCGGGTCGCTCATTGTCACGCTTTACACTTGCCTGTAAGCAGCA
>Ga0134100_1000169_pt1 | contig 77986 bp, 66 predicted proteins | sample 11_taG_2_FD_94444 | JGI IMG/M metagenome (GOLD analysis project Ga0134100, IMG submission 94444) | Switchgrass degrading microbial communities from high solid loading bioreactors in New Hampshire, USA - 11_42_5_180_A3 metaG | ecosystem: Engineered > Bioreactor > Semi-continuous > Anaerobic >...
CTGGGGCGACCCGACGAACGGGCTTGAGCACGGCCACCCGCTGATCGGCAAGGATGTGGTCTGGCAGCCGCTGAACTCGACCTACGGGACGACCATCTCGAAGACGATCTACGCACCGGCGGGCACTACGTACCCGAGTTCGCCCGGAGCACAGATCAGCTCGGAAGATGCTGCCCTGTTCCGGTGTCTCGCGGCCAGGAACAACGGGCAGCAGTTCAACTTCCAGATCAACGATCTGATCCCCGGCAGGTACCGCGTGACGCTGCTGCTCGTCGAGCCGGACGGCAACAAGGCGGACAACTTCACCATCGATGTCAACGGCACGCGTGTCTTTAACGGCAACATCTGGGCCCAGTCGGGCGGCAGCCGGAACAACGAGATTTACTACATCACACAGGGCGAGATCACGGTTGGCTCGGATGGCCGGGTAACGGTCAACGTGGGGCGCAACGGCGCGGTCTCCGGTATTGGCCTGCAACTCATCGGGCCGTAGCCCGCGCCAGGCACGAACAGACAGTATTGAAGGGGTCCGTTGAGGAGGACCGATGGCTTTTCTCAGACGACGCGATGACGACTTTCTCCCACCTGAGCCGCGCGAACCGCGCGAGCCGATCAAGCTGCCGAAGCTCCGGCTGAGCCAGGGCATCCAGATGGTGCTGGCCTTCACGCTGACGCTGGTCGCGGCGCTGGCCTGCGCGTTCGGTGTGCTGGTGCCCGCCCTGAGCCCGGAGCGAGCCTCCGCGCACCCCGGCTCTGAGATCGACACCTCGCAGCCGACCGCGCGCGAGGCATACGTGCCTGCGCTGCTGCTGGCCCGCGAGACGGACGTCCGCGCGGAGTTGATGAGCGCCGCTGCCATCTGGACGCCGCCTCTCGACCGCGACCGCATGGCTATAGGCCGCGGCAACTGGACGTTCTTCTTCTATCTGCCTGCGACGGGCGAGATGATGACCGTCGTCGCGGCGGCGGATGCCGCGCCCGAGGTTGTGTCCGTCGAGCCCTGGCCTGTGCCGCCCTCGTTGTTTGACGATGAGCGCTGGCGTATTGACAGCCCCACGGCACTGGCCGTCCTGCTGGATAAGTGCGGCGCGGCGCTTAACGAGTCGCCGGATGCACAGGTCGAGGTGCGGCTTTCTACTGCGTCTGCGAACCTGACGCTGCTGTGGAACGGGCGCGTGCTGGCCGGGGCGGATGCCGCGCCGCTGTGCGAGGTCACGGTGGACGCGGTCACCGGCGTGCCGAGGTAGGCTTCGGCAAGGAAACGGTGCAGCTTTGTTAACCAAGAAACCCCTCCCCCCGCTGACCCCTGCGGCGGTCAGCACCCCCTCCCCGCTGGTGGGGAGGGGGATGGGGGTGGGGGGGGACATCAACCACACACATCATCTTTATCTGTGGTGGTTCAGGACTCATCTTCGTTGTAGGTAAGGGAGCCATGATCGAACAACTTTTCTCGCACAGAGGGAGAGGCCCGCGCCGCGAGGGCTCTCGCGGCCAGAGTCTTGTTGAATTTGCCCTGGTGCTGCCCATCCTGCTGATCGTCGTCTCCGGCGTGCTGGAGGTGGGCAATGTGCTGACGATATACAACCGGGTGCAGCTTACCGCCCGCGAGGGTGCTCGCTTTGCGGCGGCGGGTGGCTCCGACGTCTACAGCATCATCGACCAGGCCAGCCGCGAGTCGCTGGAGCTTAACGAGGACTTCATGACGGTCTGGGTCGTGCGCCCGACGATCGTTGCCAAGCACTCCAACGGCACCCCGCTACCGTCTGGGTCCTGGACATGGAAGGGCGGCAGCCGCACCGCCTGGGGCGTGGAGGAAAAGTGCATCTTCGGGGATATGTGTGGTGTGATGGCCAGCCCTATCACACCGCAGACGGTCCTCGACAACCTGCCCAAGGCGATCACACAGGCCGACCCTGCCGAGATCGACGGTACGACCTTTGCGGTGGTGGTCGTCTACTACGAGTCGCCGACGATCCTCAACCTGCCCTTCTGGCAGGCGGATGGCACGACGGCTGCCGGGCGCATCCCCATCTGGGCCTACGGCATCATGGCGCAGGAGGTCGAGCAGGAGGCCGTCGCGATGCTCTCCAGCGGGTGCAGCGCCTACTCCCTGCTGATCGAGCGCCAGCACCTGCTTAACCGGAAGGAGGGCGACCGCTTCACGCTGCGGGTGAATCAGGTGCATGCGGGCGGGCCTTACGACCAGTTTGGCTTCGTTGGCTGGCGGTTCGATGCCAACAACGGTAACCCGCAGACTAACCCGTCCTACGTGATTAATCAGGGTGGTCGGCCAGGCTCGATGAACTTCCCCGGAACGATCAACCGTAATGACCTGGGGATCGGCTTCCTTGAATACGACGATGACCCGGAGGACGACACCAACCTGCACCGGGGTGACTGGGTGCTCGCGAACGAGGCCAAGCCCTCGAACGCCAGCACGCCGCTGAACGACCACATCAGTGCCGGGCGGGTCATCCGGATCATGGTGTATGACTACCAGCCGGGTGTGAACCCCGGTTACTATCGCCACCAGTACGGGCATCCGAACCAGCCCAACTGGGGCCCGGAGCTGTGGCAGTACCGTGTGGACGACTTCGCGCTGGTGCGCATCATCTCGTGGAGCCCTAGCCAGGACACGATCACCTTTGAATTTGTGCGCTTCGATACTTCGTGCGGGTATGACACCGGCGCGTAAACAGCGGAGCGAGAGGTAACACCGACATGTTCCACTTCATTGAGAGTCTGCTGCCGCGTGGTGAGGACGGCGAGCGCGAACGCGGCCAGATCGTCGTTCTGCTGGCGCTGGCGATGGTCGGCCTGCTGGTTGCCGGTGGGCTTGCCACCGATGCCGGCGTGCTGTTCATGCGCAAGTCACAGCTTGACCGCGCGGTGGACGCCGCCGCACTGGCAGGCGTGACGCAGCTCCCCACCGAGACGGATGTTGCGCTGGCGCTCGCCGCGTCGAACACGCGCGGGCAGCAGCTACTGGCCGCCAACGGCATCATCACGACGACTGCCGCCGAGTGCCTGGAGCCGGGCCACCCCAACTACGCTAACCGCTGGAACCTGTACGACTACTGCGGCAAGCGCACACCCGGCGATATGCCCGGTTCGATCCGCTACCACGTCGAGGTGAGGTGGCAGGCGGAAACCTACTTCATGAAGCTGGTTGGCTTCGACACGTTCCCGCTGGTGGCAGAGGCGACTGCCGAGTACATGCCGATGGTGGACATCTTCTCCAGCAGTGCGATGGAGACGAGCATCCTCCAGTCGTCCAACCAGGCCATCTTCGGCCCGCAAAGCTGCTCCAGCATGGGCGATGCCTACTCGCCGGTTGCCTCGCCCTGGCACGGGGAGACGAACGGCGTTTACACCTATCGCATTCGCATCCCTGCCGACTATCTGACCCGGCACGACAAGCTGCGCGTCGAGCTGTTCGACCCCGACACCGCGAATCGGCGGCAGTCCTCCTATGTCACCTACAACCTGAACGGGGTGCGGCAGACGCTCTCCAGCGATGGCACAACGTGCTCGGGGAATGACCAGAGGGAGCCATGCCTGTTCAACAAGGGCACGGCAGCGAACCCCTTCTGGTGGTTCGTCCGCATCGACGAGAACCGCACGAGCCGCACCAGCGGCGATACAGGCTGCGGCACGCCGGGTAGCTACACCCCGAACTACAACACTCGTACGGAGTTCCGGCTGTACTACCTGCGCCAGAACCCTGACGGCAGCCTGTCGGAGGTGGACCTGGCCTACTACATCGGTGAGTCGGATGGGACGAACGCAGCCGAGGCGCTTGCCACCGACATGCACTGGGTTTCGCCCGGTGCACCGGCGGAGGAGCGGATGCCGGCGTTCACGGTCGGTGACGTGTTTGGTAACCCGACTCGGCCCGATGCAAGCACGATCATGTCGTACGCCGAGCCCGCCACGACGACCCAACCCTGCCCGTCCTGCTCCGGTGATGGCAACTTCATCATCGACCTGCTGAACGAGACACCGGGCATCTTCGTGGACCCCAGCACGGGCTCGCGTGACATCTTCCTAGATGTGAAGGCGATCTCCGGCGCGTCGGAGAACGGTTTTGAGCTGTGGGCCGGCCCGCCGCGCTCGTCCGACCCTTACAAGTACTCGGCGCCGTCCTACGTCAACGCGCGGCAGATCTACCTCCAGCTCAAGAGAAACGCAGACGAGGAGATCCACACCTCTGACGGCGTCGGCATTTATGGCATTGGCCACCTGCCGATGAACTCGAACACGACCAACCGTGTGGACATCCCGCTCGCGTACCTGGGCCCGGAGTTCGGCGGGCAGCGCATCTATATTGACCTGTTCGACGCAGACTCTGGCACCCAGCCGCCGATCAGCTTCTACTTCGACACGCTGTCGCGCAGCGACTGGACCGCGTGCTTCGACGACGGTACGGCGAGCAACAACGACTGCGGCAAGGCGCTGCCGGATGGCCCCGGGGGGAAGCGGGAACATTACCGCGGGCCAGACAACCTCAACCGCAACGGCCAGTGGGCGCGGTATGAGTTTATCATCCCGGGCGAACTGGTCGAAGGGGATGTCTCAGATGGGCGGATGCCCTTCTACGGCGGGCGCCTGATCGCCAGCTACGTGGGTGGTAATCATGACACCTACGGCTGGAAGATGACCATCGAGTCGCGGCCCTTCCTGGTGAAGTAGGGGCGCGCCTGGGTCTTGCTTCGTGCTGACCTTCTCTTTGCCTCGGTAGAGGCGGCTCTCAGAGCCGCCCAGGGGGCCGGTGTGATGTGCGATGCTTCGCATCAACCGCATCATTAGACCGGCCCCCTGCTCAATAACAACGGGAGCGCGCAGCGCCCCGACCTAACGGGGGGAGAATCCCCCATTACGCAGCTATCTTCACATACCTATAATTCCTGTGAACGCTAGGGGTGGGCAGATAGGTCTTCGACGCGCTCCCGCACGGGTGGAGCACCCACACCACGCTACTAAAGACTAACTAGGAGAAACAACCATGGGTGCTGGCCGTACCCGGAAAACCGGACTGATTCTCATCGTGTTGATCCTCGTTGTGCTCCTCATCGCGGTAGGTGCGATCTTCCTGCTGCGGGGCACGCTTTTCGGCGGGCAAGAAGTGGCATCCGACGAGGGCGGACAGTCGCCGCAGCAGGCGGCCCAGCCGACCGCCCCGCCGACCATCGACATCCTGGTCGCCGCGCGGGACATCCCGCGAGGGAAGCTCATCACCGCCGATGACCTGACGATCATGTCATGGCCCGCGATTGAGCAGGCCCCGCCTCCGCTGGGTGTGCTGGTGGTGGACGGGAGCACGGGCGCCGGACTGGAGCAGGCCGTAGGCCGCATGGCCCGCGCTGACATCCTCGCCGGTTCCCCGGTGCTGGAGACGGTGCTCACCGCTGCCGGGCAGGCCACCGATCTGGCTGACGTCGGCTCCGACGCCGCGCTGCGCATCCCGTCCGGGCATATTGCCATTGCCGTGCCTGTGACCCGCCTGTCGTCCGTGGCTTACGCGCTACGTGAGGGCGACCACGTGGACGTGCTGATGTCGTTCCGCTTCATGGACGTGGACGAGGAGTTCCAGACCGAGCTGCCTAACAACGCCGTCCTTCTGGATGTGGACGAGGAAACGGGCGAACTGGTGGTGAGGGAGTACCCCGTCGGGCGTGAGGAGCGCGGCATCTTTGGTGACACCATCATGATGGTGCCGGGCGACGGCGAGAAGGCCATACAGCAGACGACGCAGCTTGTCATCGACAACGCGGTGGTTCTGCACGTGGGCAACTGGCCCTTGAGCGACCTGAACCAGCCGATCGTCGTCACGCCTGAGCCGACGCCGACCCCGGTCCCCGAAGGCGAGGCCCCGGCGGACGGGCAGACGGCGAGCGCTCAGACCGCGCCCACGCCGGTCCCGTCGCTGCCTGTGCCGGACGTCGTGACGCTGATCATGCCGCGGCAGGATGCGCTCATCATGAAGTACGCGATTGAGCAGGGCGCGAGCATCGACCTGGCGCTGCGCAGCGCCGCCGACGACGACGTGCAGGGTATCACGACCGACCCAGTCACGCTGTCCTACATCATCAACTCGCGCAACGTGACGCCGCCGGAGAAGCTGCCCATCGCGCTCGATCCGCGCCTCGACAAGCTGCAAGAACTGGTTGAGGAAGACATCTACGTGGCCCCGCCGCCACCACAGGAAACGGGCGTTGGTAGCTAGGCAAAATCTTGCCTCAGAACGTGGATTTGGGTATGATTATGCCCGCTGTGCCAACATCATATAAGGAGTAAAGGGAATGGCAGGTAAGAAGGGCGCTAAGAAGACGGTCGGCAAGGCTCGCAAGGACATGGGGCCGAAGTCCGTAATGCGTCTCATCTACGTCGCGAAGGAGAACGGCTCGTTCGCACCGAAGTACGAGCGCGTCGCCGATGAGGCGGCAGCGAAGTAGCAGAACGTCGGCAGATTAGCTGAACTACTGCACTGATTGCATAATCGACGCCCTGTGTGGTCATCACACGGGGCGTTTTTTTTTGATCCTCTGGCGGGGGAACAACCGTTGCCGCGAATATGCCCTGATAGGGGCGGGTGTGATGCGCGATGTTTTGCATCGACCGCATCATTAGACCCGCCCCTGCAACGCACCTCTATCCACCCGCCTTCTGTTCCAACTCCGTGAGGATCTCCTTGATGCGGGCCTCGGCCTGTTCGATCTGGCGGGTTAGCTCGTCAACCCGTGTGTCGATCGCGTCGAGCCGGTCCTCGCTGGCGGTAAGCTGCTGCAAGACCCGCGCCCGCAGGTGGCCCTCCTGCCCGGTTGGCTTGAGGGCGTGCAGGTTCTCGCGGAGCTGTGCCTCGCGCTCGTATACCTCGCCGCGCTCGGCTTTGAGCTTGTCCTGCTCCTGCTTCGCCTGCTCGATGAAGGCCAGGTTGTCGAGCAGCGTGCTCAGTGCATCGAACGTCGCCTGATCCAGCCAGCGGTCGCGCAGATAGCGCTCCAGGCGGCGGTAGTCGAGGTCCGAGATCTGCTCGTGCCGCGAGGTGAGCCGCCGCTCGCGGCGGGTGAAGATCGCCTCCCCCCGCGCGCCGACCTCGACCCGCCAGCGGCGCTCAGTGGCCGTCTCGGCGTCAGGCGGTGGCGTGTCGAACAGCTCGTACTGGCTTGTGACCGGCGCTTCGATGGTGATGACGTGGTCCTGGTCGGTGTCGTTCTCCAGCATGTAGGTGGTGGTCTGCACCTGGTACTCGTTGATCAGCAGGTAGCCCTCACGGATCACCAGCCCAGCCATCTCGGTGTGGCGCGCACTGCGTTCGACGACACGCACGCCCAGTTCGACGGCGTAGGCCAGGTACACCTCGCTGCCGCTCTTGGTGAAGGGGATCACCGCCTCGCCCCGGTACTCGCCATCCTCGACGATAGTCACGGGCCCGCGCTCCAGCGTCAGGCCGGTCGTGTTGGCGAAGCGCAGCGCGACGACCGGATGGCTGGGCAGCTTCGCGCCGTTGTACAGAAGTTCGCGCGTGTAGGCGATGTCCGCGCTGATGATGGGCACCAGTGCCGACTCGCCGCGCTTGACGCTGACGGGCGTCGTCACCCGGTACTCGAAGAAGGCCCCTGCCTCCTGTCCCTCGGCGACGGGCTGAACTGCCGCTTCCTCGCGGTCCAGGCCGGCAGCCGGCATCGGCGCGGGCATCTCCCGTGCGGACGCAGCCGCGTCCCCGGCGTACATAGCCTGTATCGGCGGGCGTTTCGCCAGCCGCCGTTCAGCGCGGAACTCGACCGGGCCGGGTGCGACGCGAGCCTGCTCCTCGATGACCGGGCGCTCCGGGATGCGGGACGAGTACAGGTCGTAGATGAAGGAGATCGGCTGCCCGGCGACGAGCGTCACGCGCACGTCCTCAAGGTCTTCATCGAAGCGGTTGTCGAACAGCCCCCAGCCCTGCAGCAGCGCGGTTCCGGTGTCGCTCTGCTCGTCGGTTTCCGCAACGAGACGGTAGCTCACCCGCCAGGTGGGGCTGGGCGCGACGTAGTACACGACCAGCCGATGCGAGCCTTCGCTCAGGCGCACGGCGACGGTCCGGCTGAGGTCTTCGCTGAGGCTGGTGTCGAGGAAGAAATGCAGGTCGTGTTCGGCACGGGCGTCGAGCAGGCGCAGGCTGCGCACGTCGCTGAGCCGGTAGGTGGCGACCTCGTTCCCCGGCTCCCGCACGATGGAGACGAGCGTGCTGTCGAGCGGTGCCTGCTCCACGTCAAACAGGTCGATGCCCGCCATGCGCCCGGTCACGGTTTCACCGTCCACCCGCAGTTCGACGTGCCGCCCGCGCAGGTCGCGGAGCAGGTCGCGCAGGCTGGCATGGTCCGACAGCCGGATGGAGCTGTCCGCCTGGGCGGCGTCGGCGTCGAGAGGCGTCTGGTAGCGGATGCCGCGTACGTGCCCCTCGCCCTGGTCCACCACGACGAGGCTTTTCAGCACGTCGTTGATAGCGTCGTGGCGAAAGGTCAGCGTCACCTCGTCGCCCTCTACCTCGCCTTCCCGTCGGAAGAAGCCGATGCCGTGCTTGTAAAGCGTCATCTCGCGTACCGGCAGCTCGCTCATAATGCCTCCTTGTGTTGTGACGGGGTCATGTCTGCATTATCAGTGATGCGCCGGATGGGTGCAAGATGGCGGCACAGCCCTCCACGATTACCCCGCAAACGTCTGCACGATGGTGCGGATGCTGAGCAGGATGATCAGCGTGCCGACCATGATCATCAGCGCTTTGGGTGGCAGCCGCTTGCACACGACGGCGGCAAGCGGTGCGGCGATCACGCCGCCAACCAGCAGCCCGAGGATCACAGGCCAGTGCTGCGCGACGACCGTGCCGATCGTCACGATGAAGGTGATAGCCTGCGCGGTGGTAACAAAGAACTCCGTTGCGTTGACTGAGCCAATGGTGAAGCGCGGCTCGTGCCCGTTGGCAACGAGCGTCGAGGTGACGATTGGCCCCCAGCCCCCGCCGCCGATCGCGTCGAAGAAGCCGCCGGCGAGCGCCAGCAGAATCGGCCTGGGTTCGCGGTTTTCCGGCGGGTTGAACTTGCGAAATGCCCGGAGGAAGATCAGGAGGCCCATCACCAGGAGATACACCGACACCACCGGCTTGATAATGTCCGTCGGGATGCTGGTGAGGATATACGCGCCGATCACACCGCCAAGCACACCCGGAACAAGCAGCGCGATGACCAGCCGCCGGTTGACGTTGCCCAGCTTGAAGTGGGAGAAGCCCGACGTGCCAGTGGTAAAGATCTCTGCAACGTGGATGCTGGCACTGGCAGCGGCGGGCGACACGCCCGTGCTCAGCAGGAAGGTGGTCGCGGTTACGCCATAGGCCATGCCCATCGCACCATCGACGATCTGGGCGAGGAACCCAACCAGAGCAAACAACAGAATCTGCCCGATCATGTGATGTCGGCCTCCTTCGTTGGCAAGGGTAATCGGTGCTTATAAGTACCAAAAGTCTATAGAAATACTAGACTATTAGACCCACCGAAAACCGCCCCGGTCGCGGTTGTCGCGTGTTACGGGTTAGTGGCTAAGGGTGCGAGCCTGCTCGATGCGGGCCGTTACGTCGGCTAAGGTTGTGTGGTCGAGAATTTCGGCGATGGCGTTGCGCACATCCAGCATGATGAGCCGCAGCCCGCACGTCTCCTCGTCAGGGCAGCCGCACGGCTCGTAGGCCATCTGGCTGACGCAGCGGATCGGTGCGAGCGGGCCATCGAGCACACGGATGATGTGGCCCAGCGTGATGGATTCGGGCGGGGCACTGAGGTAGTAGCCGCCGTTCAGGCCCATCTTGCTGTTCAGCAGCCCGGCGTTTTTCAGCGTGAGCAGGATTTGCTCCAGGTACTTGACCGGGATCTGCTGCTCGTCTGCGATGTCCTTGATGCGAACCACGTTGTCCGGGCTGCTGCCCGCCAGGGCAATCATTGCCCGCAGGCCGTATTCGCCACGTTTGGATAGCTTCATACCGGTACGCCAGAATGTCTAGTACTTCGATAGGAGAAGATGGTAAAAGTGTATGCTGAGTTGCGCGGTAAGTCAATAGAACGAGTAAGATTTTGGCCTGAACCCCACCCCCGTGCAGTTGCTTCGCCAACTGCACGCCCTCATTCCGCATCGCGGGGAGGGGAGGCTCGCTCGATCAGACCGTAGCCGCGACGTTTAGTCGCGGCGGTTATGGCCTAACCCAACCCTCCGTGCGGCGCCGATAATTCAACTGCACTGGAGCCGCCAGCAAAAAGCCCCTTGCCATCCCGGGCAAGGGGCTTCTGTTTGCGAACCTTTGCCAACCTTAGACCGCCGGCGGCATCTCGACGAACTCCGGCCCACCTGCGAGGCCCGTCCAGCGACGCCACGCGAGCGTCCACAGCGTCGAGAAGTAGGCCGTGACCGTGCCGTTGACGAGCAGCATCACCGGGATGATGATCAGGCACAGGCAGATGAGCAGCGGCGCGAGGATGAGCGTCAGGACGCCGATGCCGAGGCCGATGCCGACCTGGATCAGGAAGAGAACGAGCGCCGGGCCGAGGTTATCCCGCAGAACCTGCCAGCCGCGCCCGTACGACTCGAAGACTGACGTGTTCTCCAGCATGGCTGCCCGCTCGGCGAACGTCTGGAGCAGACCGAGCACGAACGCCGCGATAGCCGCAAGGCAGGCCACCGCCACGAAGGTGACACCCAGCCCGCCGAAACCGGGACCGGCGAACATATCGCCGCTGAAGCTGCGCATGCTGAAGGCCGCCATGCCGAGGCCCGCGCCTACAATGAGCAGGATCAGCATGGGGATAGCAGGCAGGATGCCGATGCCGATCAGCCGCCAGCCGCGCGCCCAGGCTGCCCGCCACGAGTCGCCAAACGTAGTTGCCCCGCCTGCGTCGAGCACCGAAGCTCCGTGGACCAGCGCGCCGCGGGCCACGAGGCCCAGCGCCCACAGTACCACCCCGATGACGAAGGCCACGCAGAGGATCGGGATGAGGATAGCCAGCGTCAGCCCGCCAAGGATAGGCAGTGCTTCATCCTCAAGGTCGAACTCGAAGTCGAAGTCCTCGCCAAACTCACGCTCAAAGTCGCGCTCGAAGTCGCCATCATCAAACTGGTAGCTGCTGCCGCCACCACCGCCGCCGAACGAGCTGCCACTCGTCAGCGCGACGATGATGCCGAGCAGGATGAGCCACTTGTTGTTCCAGACGATATCCCACGCCCGGCGTAACAGATAGCCGTAGTCCATTGTTTACCCCTGTCACCAGTGATTTGCGGTCGCCGGCTCACCGCGTTATTCCCATTCAATAGTCGCCGGTGGTTTGCTCGTTACGTCATAAACAACCCGGTTAACACCCGGCACCTGGTTGACGATCTGCGTGCTGACCTCCGCCAGCAGGTCGTAGGGCAGCCGCGCCCAATCGGCGGTCATAAAGTCGTCGGTCACCACTGCCCGGAGCGCGACGGTCTCGGCGTAGGTGCGGGCGTCGCCCATCACACCCACACTTGTGACCGGCAGCAGCACCGCGAAGGCCTGCGCGGTGTCCCCCCGGAGCATCCCCGCCCGCCGCAGCGCGTCCGTGAAGATCGCATCTGCCGCGCGGAGCCGCTCCAGCCGCTCCCGGGTCACCTCGCCCAGGCAGCGAACTGCCAGCCCCGGGCCGGGGAAGGGTTGCCGCCACACGATCTCCTCTGGCAGCCCGAGCGCCTCGCCGATCCTGCGCACCTCGTCCTTGAACAGATTCCGCAGCGGCTCGACCAGTTCGAACGTCATGTCCTCCGGCAGCCCTGCCACGTTGTGGTGAGACTTGATGCGGTGCGCGCCGGGGCGGTCGGGCGCTGCCGACTCGATCACGTCCGGGTAGATCGTGCCCTGCGCCAGAAACCGGATCTCCCCGAACTCGGCGGCGATGCGGCGGGCCTGAGCTTCAAAGGTGCGGACAAACAGCTCGCCGATGATCGTGCGCTTGTCCTCCGGGTTGGTGACCCCCGCCAGCGCATCGAGGAACGCGTTGCTGGCGTCGACCGTCACCAGGTTGAGACCCATCGACCGCTGGAACGTCTCGACGACCTGCTCGGCCTCGCCCTGACGCAGCAGACCGTGGTTGATAAAGACGCAGATCAGCCGGTCGCCGATGGCCCGGTGGAGCAGCGCGGCGACGACGGACGAGTCCACCCCGCCGGAGAGGCCGAGCAGCACACGCCCGTCCCCCACCTGCTCACGAATCCGGTCGATAGTCTCACCGATCAATACGTCGGAAGTCCAATCGGAGTTGCAGCCGCAGATACGCAGCGCGAAGTTGGCGAGTATCCCCGTTCCGTGCGGCGTGTGCGATACCTCCGGGTGGAACTGGATGCCGTACAGCGCGCGGTCGGAGTCGGCCATTGCCGCGACAGGGGTATTCGCAGTATAGCTGAGCGGCTCGAAACCGCGCGGCGGCTCTTCGATGCGGTCGCCGTGGCTCATCCACACGTTCAACCTGGCGGGGAGGCCCGCCCAGAGCGGCGTATCGCCGCTTGTGTACAGCACTGCCGGGCCGTACTCGCGCTCGCGCGCCGCGCCGACGCGCCCGCCGAGCGTGTGCGTCAGAAGCTGCATCCCGTAGCAGATGCCGAGCACCGGCAGGCCGGAGTCGAGTACATAACCGGGCAGGGTGGGTGCGCCCGGCTCGTAGACGCTGTTTGGGCCGCCGGAGAGCACGAAGCCGCGCAGTTCCGGGCGCAGCACCCGCTCAGGCGGGGCGTCCCAGGGGTGCAGTTCGGCGTAGACACCGATCTCACGCAGCCGCCGCGCGATGAGCTGGCTGGTCTGCGAGCCGTAATCGAGTACGACGATCGTATCGTGGAGCATGAGGTATCCTTCCTGCGGGGGTATGGCTCGCCTTATGGCGGATGGCAGATGGCGTATAGCTCGCTCTATGGCCACAAGCCATCTGCCATATGCTAATCCTCCAGGATGATCTCGCCGTTGACCATCGCCTTGACAATGACGAGCGATTCGATATGCGGGCAATGGTCGGAGAGGATCTCACGCCCGCTCTCAAAGGCCTTCTCCACGACGGTGCCGATGCCGACGACCTCCGCCCCGGCCTGCTTGACGATGTGTACCAGCGCCTCAAGTGTCTTGCCGCTGGCGAGGAAGTCATCGATGATGAGCACCCGGTCGTCGGCGTGCAGGAACTCCGGCGAGACCATCAGCAGCACGTCGCCACCCTTCGTCGGCGAGGGCGCGGTCTCGACGTAGACCGGCTCCTTCATCGTGATTGGCTTGCGCTTGCGGGCATACACGACGGGCAGCTTCATGGCTATGCCGGTTGCGAGGGCCGGGCCGATGCCGGAGACCTCGGCGGTGAGGATGCGCGTCGCGCCGCTGTGCTCGAATCGCCGGGCGAACTCGCGCCCCATTTCGGCCATGAGTACGGGGTCCATCTGGTGGTTGAGGATGCTGTCGATCTTGAGGATGCCGCCGCCGAGGTTGCGGCCTTCTGCCAGGATGCGCCGCTTCAGCTCTTCCAACGCGATCTTCTCCTTGGCTATGCGCGGGATCAATGCGTTGCCGCCTATTGTAGCCGCCCGGTAAGAAGCGGCAAGTGGGGGATCGCGGATTCAATTTCGTGAATTAGCAGGGGCGGGTGTGATGCGCGATGCTTCGCATCGACTGCATCATTAGACCCGCCCCTACCATACAATGGTTACGATCGAGGGTGTTTGTTCGTGATTGGCGCCGGAACCCTCGCCCCAGGCTGCCTAATCCGCCGCCTCGGCCTCGTGGGCGAACTGGGTGTGGTAAAGCTGGGCGTACAGCCCGCGCTGCGCGAGCAGATCGTCATGCGTGCCGCGCTCGACGATGCGGCCCCGGTCCATCACGAGGATCTGGTCGGCGGCGAGGATCGTGCTCAACCGGTGGGCGATCACCACACTGGTGCGCCCCGCCAGCACCTTCTGCAGCGCCTCCTGAATGAGCGCCTCGGACTGGCTGTCCAGATGGCTGGTGGCCTCATCGAGCACGAGGATGCGCGGGTTCTTCAGGATCACACGGGCGATGGCCAGACGCTGCTTCTCGCCGCCGCTCAGGCGATAGCCGCGCTCCCCGACAATGGTGTGGTAGCCGTTCGGCAGCCCCATGATGAAGTCATGGATGTTCGCCGCCCGGCAGGCCTCCTCGACCTCCTCCTGCGTGGCGTCGAGCTTGGCATACAGCAGGTTCGTCAGGATCGTGTCGTGGAACAGGTACGTCTCCTGCGTGACCATGCCGATGTTCGCCGCCAGCGACTCGAGCGTCACGTCGCGCAGGTCATGCCCGTCGATCAGGATGCGGCCCTCGGTCGGGTCGTACAGGCGCGGGATGAGGTACGTGAGCGTCGTCTTACCCGCGCCGCTCGGCCCGACGAGCGCCACAAGCTGCCCCGGCTCAATGGTGAACGATATGTTTTCCAGCGCGTGCTCGCGCGCCTGGCTGCGTGGCACGGGGATCGGGTGTGCCGGCCCGCCGCCGTTGGCGTCTACATCGTCGGACAGCACTGCCGTCACGCTGTCCATGCTGTGCCGCTGCACGTCGCTGAGCAGCGCCGCTTCATCGACCTCGTACTTGAAGGTCACGTTGTCAAAGGTCAGCCGCCCCTCGACCGTCCCCAGAGAGATCGCGCCGGGGCGCTCGGCAATGTCGAGCGGCAGGTCCACGACCTCGAAGACGCGCTCGAAACTCACCATCGACGTGGCGAAATCCACCGGAGCGTTGGTCAGCGACGACAGCGACGCGTAAAGCTGCGACAGGTACGCAGTCAGGGCGACGATGGTACCGATCTGGATCGCGCCGCGCAGCACCAGATGCCCGCCGAGCCAGTACACCAGCGCCGTCCCGATCGCCCCGATCAAACCGATCAGCATGAAGAACTGCGCGCCGAGCACCGCCTGCGTCACGCCACTGTCACGCACACGGGCGGCCCGCGACCGGAACCGCTCGATCTCGGTGTTCGTCCGCCCGAACAGCTTGACGAGCAGCGCGCCGCTGACGTTGAGCGTCTCGTTCATCATCGCGTTCATCCGGGCGTTGTCGTCCATGCGCTCGCGCTGGATGTCGCGCAATGTGTTGCCGAGCCGTCGCGCCGCGAGGATGAAGAGCGGCAGCAGGGCGAGTGCAAGCAGCGTCAGCCGCCACTCAAGCGCCAGCATCACCGCGAGGACCGATACCGCCTGCACGACCTGCGTGATGATGTCCACAATCGTGCTGCTGATGGCACGTTGCGCGCCGACGACGTCGTTGTTGAGACGGCTCATCAACTCGCCGGTCTTGGTATGCGTGAAGAAGCGCAGCGACATGCGCTGCAGGTGCGTGTACAGGTCAACGCGCAGATCGTAGATCACGCCCTCGCCGACGGCGGCGCTCAACCGGCGCTGCAGCACGCGGATCCCCCCGCTCACCAGCGGGATCAGCACGAGGCCAATCGCCAGCAGGTTGAGGCGCTGCACGTCGCGATTGGGCAGCGTGTTGTCGATGAGGTCTCGCAGGATGAGCGGCGTGAGCAGCCCCAGCCCGGTCGTGAGCAGGATGGCCAGCAGCATCAGCGCGATGTTGAGGCGGTACGGCCTGCCATACCTCAGGACGCGCTTGATCAGCGGCCACGTGACCTGCGGTGATTCGTCTCCGGCACGGAAAAACGCGTGCCATCCAGCTCTATACATGGCAATCCCGGTTCAACTTGGCGAGCAATTAAAAGGTGAACAGACTGATCCTAACGCTTTCGCGGCGGGGTGTAAACTGAAGGGCCTTAGAGGAGCATAAGAGAGGGGAACGATCAGGCCAGACGTGTGCGGAAATAAAACCGCCGCGACGTTTAGTCGCGGCTCCCGTCGAAATCGGAAACGGCAGGGGCCGCCCATTGCCGGCGGCACACCACATCACGTATTCGTGTCATTCGTGGACGATCCTGTCCCTCACCTGCTGGCGCGCCTCGTCGGGGAGGCTGTAGGCATAGCGCCAGCGCTGCATGTAATCCTCGACCTCGCGTGCCCAGCGCGGCTCGTCCCAGCCGAGTTCGGGCTGTACCAGCGCGCGGATGCGCGGTAGCAGGCTCACCCCGCCGTCGGGCAGCAACAGGCCCAGCCGCACCCGGCGCAGCAGCAGGTCGTCGAGGTGCACTACGGCCTCATGGCGCGCCGCCCAGCGCAGTTCCAGCCAGTGCACCGGCAGGTCGCCGATGCGCTCCCGCTCGGCGGGCGGGCAGCTCGCGGCAAACGGCAGGATGCCCTCTCCGTAGCGCGCGGCGAGGCGCAGGGCATCGACGGGGGTGAGGCCCGGCGGCGGCTCGTCCACAACGGTCAGCGGGTCGAGCGCCTCCATCTCATCGCGGATGGGCGGCATATCGGGCAGGCGTCCGCGCAGCGCACGCAGCGCATCGAGCGCGATGCAGCGGAAGGTGGTGAGCTTGCCGCCGGTGACGGTCAGCAGGCCGTGCTCGTCCCACAGGGCGTGCTCGCGGCTCTCTTTCGATGGGGCGACATCCTCGCCCTTGCTGATGACCGGGCGCACCCCGGCGAACGTCGTGATGATGTCCTGCTCTGTCAGACCGAAGCGGGGGAAGTGCGCCTGCACAGCCCGCAGCAGGTAGTCGACCTCCTCCGGGGAGATGCGCGGCTCGCGGTCGAGGTCGTCGCGGTGGTCGAGGTCGGTCGTGCCGAGCAGCGAGATACCCTCCCAGGGGAAGACGAACACGGGCCGCCCGTCGTCGGGGTGCGGGAACGAGATCGCCTGATAGACGGGGAACCGGCTGTGGTCAAACAGCAGGTGGCTCCCGCGCAGCGGGCGGATGCGCCTCGACGCGCCGACCTGCTCGCGCAGGCGGTCGGCCCACGCGCCGGTTGCGTTGACAACCGCCCGCGCCTGTGCCTCGTAGGTGCGGCGGGTGAGGCGATCCCGCACGATCACGCCGTTAACCTGCCCGCGTGCGTCCCGCAGCAGCCCTTCGACGCGGGCATAGTTGAGCGCCAGCGCGCGCCCGGTTGCTGTGCCCTCACGGATGACGCGCAGCACCAGCCGGGCGTCGTCCGTCTGCGCATCGAAGAAGCGGAAGCCGCCGGTCAGATCGCGCAGCGCCAGCCCCGGCGCCATCATCTCGATCTCGCGCGTGTTGAGCGTCTCGTGGGCGCGCCATTTGCGGCCCATCCAGCCGTACATGCGCAGCCCGATCTCCATCATCCAGCTCGGGTAGGTGTCGTCCTCGTACGTCGGGTAGAGGAACGGCAGCGGCTCGATCAGGCCCGCGCCCTGCGCCAGCAGCGTATCGCGTTCACAGACGGAGCGGTACGTCATGCGGAACTGGAAGTTGTTGAGGTAGCGCAGCCCGCCGTGCACCAGCTTCGACGAGCGGCTGGATGTGCCGGAGGCAAAGTCGTTCTGCTCGACCATCAGCACGCGCAGGCCGAGCCGCGACCCCTCGCGCAGGATGCCCGCGCCGGTGATCCCCCCGCCGACGACGATTACATCCCAGGGCTTTGATAGCTGTGCCCATGCATTCTCGCGGTTGGGTGCGCCTGTCAGCATGGCGCGTCTCCTTCCACAGTCCGCGCATCAACCCCGGCGACCAGCTTGCCGGGGTTCAGGATGCCGGTAGGGTCACAGTGGCGGATAGCGGCCTGCAGCAGGCCGATGCCGAGCGGGCCTTTCTCCGCCGCGAGGTACGGAGCGTGATCCGTACCGACGCCGTGCTGGTGGCTGATCGTGCCACCGTGCGCGACGATGGTTTCGCTCGCCGCGCACTTCATGCGCCGCCAGTGCTCCAGCGTGTGGTCGGGGTCGGGTTGCACGCGGAAGATCACCGTCACATAGATGCTCGCGCCGGTGGGGTAGACGTGCGACAGGTGCGCGAAGACGTACACGCGCTCGCCGAGCGCCTCCGAGGCGCGGTGCAGGCTGTTGATAACGGCCTCTGCCGTGCGCGGAATGTCCGCCCAGGGGACGATGGTTTCCAGCGTGTCGACGGCGTAGCCCGTCTCCCAGAGCGTGTTGCGCAGGTAGGGCGTGCGGAAGCGGCTCTTGAGCCATATCGTGCCCATCATCGGGCCGACGGGCAGGCCGCCGTGCCGCCGCGCGATGTAGTTGGCCTCGCGCCGGGCCTGCCGCACGCTGCGGCTGCTGCCTGTCGCCCCGATGACCAGCATGCACTTCTCGCCGCGCTCGTGCCCCAGCAGGCCCAGCCCCCGGTGCGCGAAGTTAACGAACGTCTCGCGCCCGGCGAGAGTCAGGTTGGCCTCAGTCTCCGCGGCGTTGCTCAGGCGCAGCATTGAGAGCGGCAGGCGGGCCTGCACCATCTCGCGCACGGCCTCCACACCCGCTTCCCACGCCGGGAAGAACACGCCGTGAAACGACTCCGCCTCCGGCAGCGGCGAGACGCGCACGATCGCCCGTGTGATAATGCCCATCCGCCCCTCGGAGCCGAGCACAGCATGGCGCAGGTCCGGCCCGGCGGCGCTGGCCGGGTAGGGCGGCATGTCGAGCGTGCCGGCAGGTGTGACCATCCGCCCGCCCGCGAACAGGTCTTCGATGCGCCCGTAGTACAGCGACTGCTGCCCGCTGGAGCGGGTGGCGATCCAGCCGCCGAGCGTCGAGTACTCGAAGGACTGGGGGAAGTGCCCCAGCGTGTAGCCCCGCGCCCGCAGCGCCGCCTCAAGTAGCGGGCCGCGCACGCCCGCGCCGAAGGTGGCGAGGCGGCTCGTCTCGTCTAGGTACTCAAGCTCGGACAGTTGTGAGAGGTCCACCGTCACGGCGGGCGGGGCGTCCGGCTCGGGGTTGATGTGCCCCACGACGCTCGTCCCGCCGCCGTAGGGGATCAGCACGACGCCGTGCTCGCGGGCGTAATCAAACAGCGCGCGGATATCATCCTCGCTCTGCGGCGTGGCGACGCCTGCCGGGAAGGTGCGCACGCGCCCGGACCGCATCTCGACCCAGTCGGGCAGCGATTGGCCCCGCGCGTGGCGCAGGCGCTCCGCCGGGTCAAGCGAGATCAGCGGGTGGTGGGGGATGCGCGCCTCGGGGACCGCGCTCACGGCCTGCTCGAAGGTCACGTCGCGCGGCGGGGCAGGCTCGCCGACCTGCTCGCGCAGCCAGGCCACCGCCCCCGGCGGGACGGGGTAATCAATTGTGTCGTCTCCCCAGCCGTTCCAGCGACGCATCGACTTATACCTCCCCGAACGTCCACTCCTGATCAGCGCTGACGCGGTTCCACAGGGCGATGCTGGCCCGCATCACCTCCTCGGTCAGTGCGCGGGCGGCGGGCGCATGGCGAGCCTCTGCCGCGTTGCGCAGCGTCACGTAGAACGTCCGCGACTCTGCCCGCGAGTCCTCAAGCGAGAAGTACAGCCGTGCCATCTCCTCGTAGAACCCGGCGAAGCTGTTCAGCATCAGCGTGTAGACCGGGTTGGTGGAGAGGATCGTCAGCCGGTGGTGCAGCAGCCAGTCGGTGCGGGCGAAGGACTCCGGCGTATCGACCAGGTTGTCGAGCAAGTCGTCGAGCAGGCGCACAACCTGCTCGGCGTTGTGCTCGACGGCGGCGGCGGTGTACACCGGCGCAAGGGCATAGCGCACTTCGAGAAGCTGGGGGATGAAGGCGCGCGGCATAACGGCCTGATGCTCGACAAGCTGGGCGAGCACGTTGAGATTGCCTTCCGTCCAGATGTCGCGCACGCGGGTGCGCTTGCCGTGCTGGATGTCCAGCCAACCGTCGGCGGCGAGGCGCTGCAGTGCCTCGCGCAGCGTCGAGCGGGTCACGCCGAGCATTTCCGCAAGCTGGCGCTCGCCGGGGAGCGCGCTGTTGGCAGGGAAGGTGCCGTCGAGGATGGCCTCAACGAGGCGGTTGTAGGTCAGTTCGGCGGGCTTGGGCGGGGCGGGCCATTGTGGTGACTGCATCAACACCTCCTGCTCGTCGGAAGTGGTCAGTGGTCCGACCAGTTTAGATCATTGTAGGATGGAAGGGGTGGGAAGTCAAGGGGAAGAGGCTCACGGATTCATCCCACAAACTGGCAGCGTAGGGGCGGGTCTGAGACCCGCCCCTACCATACGATAGTTATCACAATGGTTATCGTTGGAAGCCCGTCCAAAGGCTGCGGGGTTCCCTGAATGACCGTAACTTTACGCCTGCCGCAGCAGCCGCCAGATCTCCCGGACGCTGGGGCGCTTGCCGTACATCAGCAGGCCCAGGCGGAACACCTTCGCGCCCGCCCAGATGATCAGCGGCACGCTGAGTGCGCTCAGTACGATGCTGCCGATGATGTCGATTGTCGGGACGCTGCCCATCGACAGGCGCAGCATCATCATCGTCGGCGCGGTGAGCGGAATCCACGAGAGCACCCGCGCAATGGTCACGTTGGGGTTAGAGATGATGAAGCCCGCGAGCATCATCGGGATGGCCGCCGCGAACGAGAAGACGCCCGCAAGCTGCTGCGACTCCTGCTCGGACGTGCCCAGCGAGCCCGCCGCGCCCATCAGCACGGCGAAGATCAGGTAGCCCAGCAGGTAGTACACGACGCTCAGGATGAACAACTGAGGCCGCATCAGCATCGGCAGCGCCACGCCCAGCAGGCCGATCATCCCGCCGCTCAACGCGAAGGCCGTCATCAGCCACACCGCGATCTGCGTCAGGCCGAGCGCGCCCAGCCCGAGCACCTTCCCCGCGAGAAGCTCCTGCGCCGTCACCGACGACAGCACGATCTCGATCACGCGGCTGGTCTTTTCTTCGGACACGCTGCGCAGCAGGTAGCCGGACGACGTGAAGATCGTAATGACGAGCAGGATGCCCAGGAAGTAGGGCAGGATGAAGTTAAAGATGATCCCGGCGATGCCGCCGCTCTCTGTCTCGCCCGTCTCGCCGAGGCTCACGACATTCGGCCTCGACGGGTTCAGCACCCGGTTGGCGATATCCTCGCTGACCGCCCCGGCGAGCAGGTGCTCGGCAAGGAAGTCGTCCACCTCATCGCCGGCGGCGAAGTTCAGGTTGCCATCGGGTGAGATGATGATCACATTGCCCGTTTCCAGATAATCCGCCTCGACGACCACTGCCAGGTCGGCGTCCTGCGAGCGGACCGCCTGCTCGGCAGACTCGCGGCTGCTGTACGGGATGAAGTTATCCTCATACTCCGGCAGGATGTCCGAGAACAGCCCGGACTGATCGACGAGGGCGACAGTCGGCGTGGTCGGGGAGAACTGCCGCTCGAAGAAGTCACCCGCCTGCCCGCCGAAGAACGTTGCGATCAGCAATCCGATGCCTGCCAGCGCGGGCACTGCCAGCGTCCAGATGATAAAACCGGGACGCTTCAGGTTGTTGATATACTCGTGCCGCGCGATGATCCAGATCTTCTTAAAGTTCATCGCTGCCCCCCTTGACGACGCGCACAAAGATCTCCTCAAGCGGCGCGAGGGCGACCTCAAACGCTTCGACTGGCACGTCGCGCTCGACCAGGGTGCGCAGAAGCTGCTGCGGGGTCGTGCCGTCCAGCATCAGCGTCACCTGACCGTTATCGCGGTGCATGCTGACCACGCCGGGGATCTGCCCCAGGTCGGCGGTGGTGCGGACGCGCACGGCGTCCGGCGAGTACTCGCGCCGGATAGCGTCAAGCTCCCCGTACAGCACCGCCTGCCCCCGGTTGATGAGCAGGATGCGGTCGCACAGGGCTTCGACCAGGCTCATCTCGTGCGCGCTGAGGGCGATAGCCTTGCCCTCTGCGGCGAGGTCGCGGATGAGCGACTTGAGCAGCCCGACGTTGACCGGGTCCAGCCCCTGAAATGGCTCGTCAAAGATGAGCAGGTCGGGGTCGTGGATCAGCGTCGCGGCGAACTGGAGCTTCTGCTGCATACCACGGCTGAGGTCCTTGACCTTGCTCCCTACCCAGTCGGTCAGCTCGACGCGCTCCAGCCACTCCATCGCCCGCTGGCGGGCGACATCTCGCGGCGTGCCCTTCAGTTCAGCGAGGTAGATCAGCACGTCGAGCACCTTCAGGTCGCGATACAGGCCGCGCTCCTCCGGCAGATAGCCGACATGTTCCCGCGCCTGGTCAGGGGTGCGGCCCAGCACGCTGACCGTGCCCTCGTCGGGCTTAATGATGTCCATAATCATGCGGATGGTGGTCGACTTGCCCGCCCCGTTCGGCCCCAGCAAGCCGAAGATCTCACCCGCATGCACCTCAAACGAGAGGTGATCGACGGCGGTGAAGTCGCCATACCGCTTGACGAGATTGTTCACCTCGAGCATGGTGGTTGGCATCAGATAATCTCTACCCCCTCAAACCGCGTAATGGGATAAATAATTCGTTCACTCGTATGTACGAAATGGTTTCATACCGGGTTGCGTCCGCCGGGACGCCCGCGATTAGCCGGGCAGCGCCTCAAGTGCGTCGGCAAGCTCGGCCAGGTTCTGCATCACGAGGTCCGGCTGCCACGGCGCGCCGGGGATGTCCTCGGGGCGGGCCTCGCCGCTGAGCACCAGCACCGTCATGATCCCCGCCTGCCCCAGCGCGATATCGGTGTAGAGCCGGTCGCCGACCATGCAGGTCTGCGCCAGCGGGACGCCCGTCCGCGCCTGCACCGCCTCGACGATGGGCGGGTTGGGCTTGCCGATCACCACATCGGGCCGCCGCCCGGTGGACGCCTCGACGAAGGCTATCATCGCACCGGTGTCGGGCATGAAGCCCCCACCGGCAAGCGGACAGTTCACGTCCGGGTGCGTGGCGATGTAGGGCGTTCCAGCGCGTACGTAGTCCGTCAGCCGCCAGAGCTTATCGTATGTCAGCGTCGTGTCGAAGCCGAGCACGGCAACATCCGCCCCGTCCTGCACGAGCGTAAAGCCCGCCTCGCGAAACGTCTCCTCCAGCGCCGGGGTGCCGACGAGGTACACGCGTGCGCCCGGCATGGTCCGCCGGAGGTAGAGCGTTGTCGCCTCGCCGGAGGTAAAGATCCGCTCGTCCGGCACGTCGAGGCCCAACCGGCGCAGCTTCTCGCCGTACTGCGCACGGGCCTTTGAGGAGTTGTTGGTCAGGATGAGGTATTCCAGCCCGCGCTCGTCAAACAGGCGCAGCAGGCGATCCGCGCCGGGCAACAGGCGATCGCTGAGGAAGATGGTACCGTCCATGTCGAGGAGGAAGCAGCGGATGGCCGCCAGGCACTCGTGCGTCATAGGAGCCTTCAAGGTCGTTGCAGGGCGTTTCCGTCGTGATTGTACGTCCGGGGCGTGGTGCCGTGCCAGTTTTCGCACCTGGCTGGGCGCGGGCGGGTGCCAGGTATCAAGTTTGGCATTCTATTGTAGAATAGTACTGAGGTGTGATCGTCGGGCCAGGGGAACAGGAAACGCGAGAGCGGCGTCACATCTATAACGTTTCCACGGTTCAGGGTATGTACAAGATGAAACTCTTAAAGGGAAAGCTCTTCGCAATCAGTCTTATCGTAGCGCTTGTGGTCGCCGCCATCCCGCTTGGCGCAGCGAGCGCAGCCGCCCCCGCCGAGGACGCTGCCGAGGCCCAGGCCAGCCAGACGATTCACGTGGTGCAGCCGGGCGAAACGCTGTTCAAGATCAGCGTGCGCTACGGCGTGCCGATGGCGGACATTATCACCGTGAATGGCATCGTCAACCCGGAGCGGATCTACGCGGGGCAGCACCTGATCATCCCGACGCCGGGCAGCACGCCCGCCGCCGCTCAGCCTGCTGTCCGCCATGTGGTGCAGCGCGGCGAGTACCTCTCGCAGATTGCCGTGAAGTATGGCGTGCCGATGTCGAGCATCCTGCAGGCCAACCGCATCGCCAACCCGTCACTGCTGTACGTTGGGCAGACGCTGGTCATCCCCGGCGCGTCCAGTTCTCAGCAGCCGGTGTCCCAGCCTGCGGCGCAGCCTGCATCGCAGCCCGCCACCAGCTCGACGTACGTCATCCAGCCCGGCGATACCCTCTATAAGATCGCGGTGCGGCATGGCACGTCCGTCGCCGCGCTGATGCAGGCCAACGGCATCGCCGACATGAACCGCATCTACTGGGGGCAGACGCTGGTCATCCCCGGCAGCACGAGTACGAGCGCGCCCGCTCCATCGTCGAGTGCGCCGCCCGCGCCGACCTCAACGGGGAAGCTCATCCTTGTCGACCTCTCTGAGCAGCGCACCTACGCCTATGAGAACGGCGTGCTCGTGCGAGAGTTTGTCGTCTCGACCGGGCTGCCCGCCTACCCGACGGTCACCGGCACCTTCTCGATCTATGTAAAGTACCGTTCGACGCGCATGACCGGGCCGGGCTATGACCTGCCCAACGTGCCCTATACGATGTACTTCTATCAGGGCTACGGTTTGCACGGCACCTACTGGCACAACAACTTCGGCACGCCAATGAGCCACGGCTGTGTCAACATGCGCACGCCGGATGCGGAGTGGCTGTTCAACTGGGCGCCTGTCGGCACGACAGTGCAGGTCGTGCCGTAAAACAAAGGCAGGGAGCAAAGGGGGCCCAGCACGCTGGGCCCTTTGTTTGCCAGCTAAGGCTGGGCTGCTTTGGCCTTAACTTAATCACCGGTAGGGCAGGTCTAATGATGCGGTCGATGCGGAGCATCGCGCATCACGACCTGCCCCTGCTTCGCAACTCCATTATCCTGATGGCACAACCCCCGCGCCGAGTTGCTCCGCCTGGGCGCGGAACTCGTCCATGTCCACCACGCCACCCTCGACGCGGGCCTTTTCGGCGGCAAAGGCCATGAGGTGGCTCTCCAGCGAGGCGCGAGCGCTGGTCAGCGGCGGCTGGCTGCGGTCGGCGAGCGAAGCGATGAAGGCGCGCATCAGCCCGTCGTCACCGCCGCCGTGCCCGCCCGTCTCCACCTCGTTCGGGAAGTCCATCCGCTCGACCGTCCAGTCGCGGTGGTCGCGCACTTCGAGGTACGTCTGGTTGAAGCTGAACTTGCCGAGCAGCGTGGCCTGCGAGCCGTCGATGCGCAGCGTGCGGCCTTCCTCGTGCGAGTGCCCGTGCATGGTGAAGGTCGCGGAAATCCCGTCCTCAAACTCCATCGCCACGACCTGATGATCGACCACGTCGTTGTCGCACTTGTACACGCAGCGCCCATAGGGGCCGTACTTGAGCGCGGCGATCAGCGCTACGAGGTCGCCGGGGCGGTCGGTGATCACCGATCGCGGCCAGCCTTCGTACTCGCTTAACTGGCGGAGCGGCGGCACGACCCGTGCCAGCGCGGCGAGCAGGTCCGGTGAGAGCCGGGCCAGCCGCCCGGCAACGCGGTGTACCGGGCTGCGAGCCTGCGCCAGCCCGTAGTGGATCGGGTTGAGGTCGAGGTAGAGCGCAGGCGCGTAGAACGGGCACGTCTCCTCGAAGGGGCAGCCGTCGATGCAGTGGCTCGGTGCGCCAGGCGGCGCGTTCTCGGCGCAGAAGTGGCGCAACCCGCCGAACGAACTCAGGCGGCGCACCCGCCGCCCCAGAATCCAGTACAGCACGTCCATATCGTGGCAGGATTTGGCGAGGATCATCGGGCTGGCCTGGTCGGAGCGGCGCCAGTTGCCGCGCACGTAGCTGTGCGCCATGTGCCACGACGAGACGTTCTCGCGGTGCGACACGGTGATGAGCTGCCCCAGCCGCCCCGACTGGACGATCTCGTACACGGCCTGGAAGAAGTCCGTGTAGCGCAGGACATGCGCGATCTGCAGGATGCGGCCTGCCTGCTCGGCGGCGCGCACGAGCGCCACCGCCTCGTCGAGCCGGCTGGCCATCGGCTTCTCCAGCAGGATGTCGTAGCCCTTTTCCAGCGCGGCGAGCGTTGGGCCGGTGTGCATCTGGTCCTGCGTGGTGATGATGGCCACGTCGGCCAGCTTCGGCTGGCGGAGCAGATCCTCCCAGGTTTCGAACTGCCGCGCCTGCGGGATGCGGTGCTGCCGGGCGACGGCCTCCCGCCGGGCGGCGATTGGCTCGGCGACCGCTGTCACGCGGAGCAGGTGGGGGTGCGCCAGCGCCCACTGGCCGTAGACCTCCGCGCCCCGGTTGCCCGCGCCAATCAGAACTGCGTCGTATGGTGGTGGTGTCATTTGTGTTCCCTATCGTGAACGAGTCATCGGTTGAAGTATACCACGCGCCGCCGCCTGCCGTTGGCGGCACAGGTTTATGAAAATTGCATTAAAACTTGCTCAGGGGTCTTGATTCTTGCGTGCAAGCCCATATAATGAAGCTACATTCCGGGTCGTATAGGTCACAAATAGAGTTGGTTGGTCGCAGGGTCAGAGTGTACTGGTCGTAGTGGGATGTACTGGTATGCGTTTGATAATGCCGGCTATGAGGGGGTAGCGGCACGGGCTGGAGCTTATTGGTAGACTTCTGGCGTCACCGAGCGATGAGCGATTGGGGGGAATTTCGGGGCGCCGGAGTTGCAATCATACACAGAACCATCTGTGTCGAACAGAGGGAAACCCTCGTACGGTGGCCCGCCGGGTCAAGCGACTTGGCGGGTCACCGTCTTTTTATGCACCCCGCCGATCAAACTTCCCGCTTCATTAAACTTATCACTTATGCAACAGGAAACTCTTCACTTGCGCTCCAGAGGAAATAGAGTATCCTCATAGAGAATGTGAAATTCATCACTTTTAGCGAGGCCTGCTAGGGCATTCGGGACGTGAGCACATTACAATCCCGGCGGCTCAGCCGTTACCACACTCCACGATTAACACCTGCCTCATCATGCTGGCACCAGCGAAAGGAGATTGCGCATGGATAGCCTGCTGCTAGCACGCTTACAGTTTGCTGTAACCACCGTATATCACTTCTTCTTCGTGCCCCTCACGCTCGGCCTTTCCATCCTGGTCGCCGTCATGGAGACGATCTACGTCCGCACCGGCAACGAGGTGTGGAAGAACATGGCCAAGTTCTGGGGCAAACTGTTTGTGATTAACTTCGTGATGGGTGTGGTGACGGGTATCGTGCAGGAGTTCCAGTTCGGCATGAACTGGTCCGAGTACTCCCGCTTTGTGGGGGACATCTTCGGCGTGCCGCTCGCCATCGAAGCCCTGCTGGCCTTCTTCTTGGAGTCCACCTTCCTCGGCCTGTGGATCTTCGGCTGGGACCGCCTGTCGAAGAGGATGCACGCCGCGACGATGTGGCTCGTGGCGTTCGGCTCCAACATCTCGGCGCTGTGGATCCTCATCGCCAACTCGTTCATGCAGGAGCCGGTCGGCTACACCATCGTGGAGGGCCGGGCACAGCTTACCAGCTTCTGGGCGCTCGTCGCTAACCCGAACGTCTGGGTGCAGTGGCCTCACGTCCTGTTCTCCGGCCTGACGACCGCGGGCTTCTTCATCCTCGGCATCACGGCTTACCACCTGCTGCGCTACATCCGCAGCGGCGAGGAGGCCCCGGAGTTCTACAAGCTCTCCTTCCAGATGGCGGCGATTGTCGCCGTGGTCGGCGCGATCATGGTCGGGCTCAACGGCCACACGCAGGCGCAGCACATGGTCCGGGTCCAGCCGATGAAGATGGCCGCCGCCGAGGCGCTGTGGGAGACGGAGAACCCGGCGTCGTTCTCGCTGTTCACCATCGGTAATGAGGCGGAGCGGCGCGACGTGTTCGCCATCCGCATCCCGCGCCTGCTGAGCCTGCTGGCCTACAACCGCCTCGAAGGCGAGGTGAAGGGCATCAACGACCTGAACAGGGAGTACCAGGAGCTTTACGGGCCCGGCGACTACGTGCCGCCGATTGCGATCACCTACTGGACGTTCCGCATCATGGTCGGTGCGGGGATGCTGATGGCGCTGCTGGCGCTGTATGCGCTCTACCTCGTGCTCAAATCTCGCTTCACCAATGCGCCGCGCTTCCTGAAATGGCTTCCGTATGCCATTGGCCTGCCCTACCTGGCTAACACGGCGGGCTGGCTGATGACGGAACTGGGGCGGCAGCCGTGGATCGTGCAGGGCTTGCAGCTCACCGAGGAGGCCATCTCCCCGAACGTTTCGGCAGGCTCGGTGCTGTTCTCCCTGATTGCCTTCACCCTGCTGTACGGCGTGCTGATGGCGGCGGACATCTTCCTGCTGGCCAAGTATGCCAAGGCGGGTATTGAGGCTGCCCCGGCACCGGCACCGGAAGAGATCGTCGAGGTCGCACCCATCTAAGGCGGAGGAGCGTCAACCATGGATCTGAACACCATCTGGTTCATTCTGATAGCGGTGCTGTTTATCGGCTTCTTCATCCTGGAAGGCTTCGACTACGGCGTCGGCATCCTGCTGCCCTTCCTGGGGAAGTCCGATAAGGAGCGCCGGATCATCCTCAACACGATCGGCCCGTTCTGGGATGCGAATGAGGTGTGGCTGCTGACCGCCGGTGGGGCGATGTTCGCGGCCTTCCCCAACTGGTACGCCACGATGTTCAGCGGCTTCTACCTGGCGCTCGTGGTGATGCTGCTCGCGCTGATCGTGCGCGGCGTCGCCTTCGAGTTCCGCAGTAAGCATGACGACCCGCGCTGGCGAACGGTGTGGGACTGGGCCATCTTCTTCGGGAGCGCGGTGCCCGCGCTGCTGTGGGGCGTGGCGCTGACGAACCTGATCAAGGGTGTGCCCATCAACGAGGAGATGACGTACGTCGGCACGTTCTGGACGCTGCTTGGCCCGTATAACCTGCTCGGCGGGGTGCTGTCGCTGGCGGGCTTCACGCTGCAGGGCGCGCTGTTCCTGAGCCTGCGCACAACCGATGCGCTTGAGCAGCGCGCGAAGAACGTCGCCTCGCGGCTGTGGCTGCCTGTCACGTTCCTCACCTTCCTGACGGTGGGCCTCGGCTACTTCATCACGGACATGTTCGCGCGGCTGGGCGTCAACCCGGGTGTGGTCCCGCTGAGTGCGGGTGCGGCGATCCTGCTCGTCGGCTACTTCATCCAGCGTGACCGCGCCGGCTGGGCCTTCGGCATGAACACGCTCGCGATCGCGCTGACGATCATCACCGTGTTCATGGGGCTGTTCCCGCGGGTGATGGTCTCCAGCCTGAACGAAGCCTGGAGCCTGACGATCTACAACGCCTCGTCCAGCCCGTACACGCTGCGCACGATGGCGATTGTGGCGGCGATCTTCGTGCCAATTGTGCTGCTGTACCAGGCCTGGACGTACAGGGTCTTCTGGGGCCGTATCACCGGGCATAAGCCTCTGGAGTACTGATAGCGACGGCATCTTAAACGAGCCCACAGATAGCACAGACGGGCACAGGTAGCACTGCGGTTCCATCTGTGACATCTGTGGGCTCACCCCTTCACGTCCGCTTACCTGTCTGATCTTGCTCTCATGAACCTCGACAGACGCCTGTTTGCTGAAGCACGGATCGCGCGTTTCAACCTCATCGTCACGATTACTGCCGGAGTACTCAACGCCGTGCTGATGGTCGCACAGGCGTGGCTGCTCAGCTGCATCGTGAGCGGCGTTTTTCTTGGCGGCGACACGCTGGCCGACGCCGAGCCGCGCCTCCTGCTGTTGCTCGCCGCTTCGATAGGCCGCGCGGGGACGGCCTGGCTGCAAACCGCCAGCGCGGCGGGTGCGGCGGCCCGTGTCAAGAGCAGCCTGCGCCGCCGCCTGTTCGAGCACATCGCCGCGCTGGGGCCGAGCTACACGGCAGGCGAGCGCAGCGGTGAGCTGGCCAACACGCTCGTCGAGGGCATCGATGCGCTTGATGCCTACTTTGCGCAGTACCTGCCGCAGCTTGCGCTCGCGGCGCTCGTCCCGCTGACGGTGCTGCTCATTGCCTTCCCCATCGACCTGCTCTCCGGTGTGGTGTTCCTGGTGACCGCGCCGCTCATCCCCATCTTCATGATCCTCATCGGCAAGGCGGCGGATGCGCTCACCGCGCGGCAGTGGGGGGTGCTCAGCCGCATGAGCGCGCACTTCCTCGACGTGCTGCAGGGGCTGACTACGCTCAAGCTGTTCGACCGTGCCCGCCGGCAGGTCGAAGCCATCCGCATGATCACCGAGCAGTTCCGCCGGACGACGCTCAGCGTGCTGCGCGTGGCCTTCCTCTCTGCGCTGGTGCTGGAGATGGTCGGGACGATCAGCACGGCCATTATCGCGGTGCAGATCGGGCTACGGCTGCTGGCGGCCCGGCTGCCGTTCGTGGATGCGCTATTCGTGCTGCTGCTCGCGCCGGAGTTCTACCAGGCGCTGCGCAACCTGGGGTTGCGCTTCCACGCGGGGATGTCCGGCGTGGCGGCGGCGCAGCGCATTTTTGCCGTGCTGGAGACAGCCCCCTCACAAACCCCCTCACCCCGTCGAACCGCGCACGGCGGTTCGACACCCCTCTCCCCCGTGTGGGAGAGGGGGAAGGTTTCCGCCCTTACCCCGCCGTTCCACATTGTTTTTGACGACGTGCATGTCGCCTACGAGGGTGAGGCTCGCCCGGCGCTGAACGACGTCTCGTTCGAGATCAGGCCGGGCGAGACGGTGGCGCTGGTTGGGCCGAGCGGGGCGGGCAAGAGCACGATTGCCGCGCTGCTGCTGCGCTTCGTCGAGCCGGGGCAGGGCACGATCACGGTTAACGGCGAGCCGCTTGCCGGCATCCCCGCCGGGGCATGGCGCGAATATCTCGCCTGGGTGCCGCAGCGCCCCACGCTGTTCGACGACAGCGCGGCAGCGAACATCCGCCTGGCTCGGCCCGATGCTACTCTCGACGAGGTCATTGAGGCGGCGAAGCTCGCGCACGCCCACGAGTTCATCAGCGCGCTGCCGCAGGGCTACGACACGCCGCTCGGGGAGCGGGGCGCGCGGCTGAGCGGGGGGCAGGCCCAGCGGATCGCGCTGGCGCGGGCCTTCCTGCGTGACGCGCCGCTGGTGCTGCTGGACGAGGCAACCGCGCGGCTCGACCCGGCCAACGAGGCGCTGATCCGGGCGGCGATGGCCCGCCTGCTGGAGGGGCGGACCGCGCTGGTCATCGCGCACCGGTTGAACACCGTCACCCGCGCCGACCGCATCGTCGTGCTGGAGGGCGGGCGCATTGCCCAGATGGGCACGCATACCGACCTGCTCGCCGCGAGCGGGCTGTACCGGCGGCTGGTCGGCGTGTATGGGGGTGCGGCATGAGGCGGGACCGCCAGACGTTCGCGCGGCTGCTGGGCATTGCCGCACCGCTGCGCTGGCAGATGGCGCTCTCGGTGCTGCTCGGCGTGGCGACGGTCGGCAGCAGCATCGGGCTGATGGGCACGTCGGCGTTCATCATTGCGAGCGCCGCGCTCCAGCCGCCGCTTGCGGATCTTCAGGTGGCGATTGTCGGCGTGCGCTTCTTCGGCATTGCGCGCGGCGTGTTCCGCTACCTGGAACGGCTCGTGTCGCACGGCGTCACGTTCCGGCTGCTGGCGGAGCTGCGCGTATGGTTCTACGAGCGCATCGAGCCGCTGGCCCCGGCTCGGCTGCAAACCCGGCACAGCGGCGACCTGCTGGCCCGCATCGTCGGCGACATCGAAACGCTGGAGGACTTCTACGTGCGGGTGATCGCGCCGCCGCTCGTCGCGCTGCTGGTGGCGCTCGGCACGGCGCTGTTCGTGGCCCGCTTTGACGTGCGCCTCGCGCTGATCCTGCTCGGCGCGCTGGCGTTCACAGGGATTGGCGTGACGGTGCTGATCCGCGCCCTGAGCCGCGAGCCGGGGCGGCGAACGATCGAGGCGCGGGCGGAGTTGAGCGCGCAGACGGTCGCCGGGGTGCAGGGCCTGCCCGACCTGCTCGCCTTCGGGCAGGCGGAGATGCAGGGGGCGCGCATCGACGCGCTGAGCGAAAAGCTGCACCGGGCGCAGGTCGCGCTGGCCCGCGTCGAAGGGCTGCACACCGCGCTCGGCAGCCTGCTGACGTGGCTGACGGTGCTGGCGGTGCTGCTGGTGGGCATCCCGCTTGTGCGCGTAGGGCAGATCAACGGCGTGCAGCTAACGGTGCTGCTGCTCGTCACGATGGCGAGCTTCGAGGCGGTGCTGCCGCTCCCGCTCGCCGCGCAGCAGCTTGAGAGCAGCCTTCAGGCCGGGCGGCGGCTGTTCGAACTGGCGGACGCCGAGCCAGCGGTCCGCGAGCCTGCCGCGCCCGTGCCGCTGCCCGCCCGCTACGATCTGTCCGTGCGGGACGTGAGCTTCCGCTACGAGCCGGGGGCCGAGCTGGCGCTGCGCGGTGTGAGCTTCGACCTGCCCGAAGGGCGGCGCGTGGCGGTCGTCGGGCCGAGCGGGGCGGGGAAGTCCACGCTGGCGAACCTGCTGCTGCGCTTCTGGGAGCCGGACGCGGGGCGGATCAGCCTGGGCGGGGTGGACGTGCGCGACCTCGCGCCTGACGACGCGCGGCGGGCGTTCGGCATGATCCAGCAGGACACGCACCTGTTCAACGCGACGCTGCGTGACAACCTGCTGATGGCCCGCCCCGACGCGACCGAGGCGGAGATGATCGACGCGGCGCGCCGGGCGCAGATCCACGACTTCATCCAGTCGCTGCCGGACGGCTACGAGACGTGGGCCGGGGAGATGGGCGTGCGCCTCAGCGGCGGGGAGCGCCAGCGGCTGGCGATCGCACGGGCGCTGCTGCGCGGCGCGCCGATCCTGCTGCTCGACGAGCCGACCGCCAACCTGGATGCCCTCGCCGAGCGCGCCGTGCTGGAGACCATCTTCGCTGCCGCCGGGGGGCAGAGCGTGCTGCTGATCACCCACCGGCTGGTCGGGCTGGAGGCGGTGGACGAGATCATCGTCATGGACCGGGGCGAGATTGTCGAGCGGGGCCAGCACGCCGACCTGATCGCCCGGCCCGGTGGGCTATACCGCCGCCTGTGGGAGCTTCAGAACGAGGTGCTTCAGACCGGGGCGGGGTGAGGACGGCTTTTCATACGCTGACATCGTAGAGCCGGGCTATGTACCTGGCTCTTTTGTTGCTGGCCAGCCCTTACTATCGTACCACCCCGCGAGCATTTTAAGCTGGCGGCTATAGAACAAATGTTTACATTGCAGGTATTTTATATTAGAATACTCTAGAATAACTGGACACAGCATCTGCATCCCAGCGCCTTCTCTCCCTTCTCTTTCTCCCCCGCCCGGTTTGTCAAACGCTCACAGCAGCGGCGGGCCCGCCGCAAAACGAAAGGATTACCCATGCAGCGTATCACACCGTTTTTGATGTTTGAGGGCCAGGCGGAAGAGGCGATGAACTTCTACGTTTCGCTTTTCGACCGGGCGGAAATTCGGAACATCATCCGCTACGGGCCGGAAGGCCCCGGCGACGAGGGTACGGTGATGCTCGCTACTTTCTCGCTCGATGGGCAAGAGTTCATGTGCATCGACAGCAACGTGCAGCACGCCTTCACCTTTACCCCCGCCATCTCCCTGTACGTCACCTGTGACAGCCCGGAGGAGGTTGACAGGCTCTTTGCGGCCCTGTCGGATGGCGGGGAGGTCATGATGCCGCTCGACGCCTACCCGTTCAGCGAGCGTTTTGCCTGGGTCGCCGACCGTTTCGGCGTGTCCTGGCAGTTAACCGCGGGATCGCGGGTCTAACATTCGCAAGCGACGCTGCCGCGCCGGGGTGCGCGTGCAGCCCTGAAAAGGAGTGTGCGGTAGATGTCTGGAGTACGAGTACTTGTTGGTACGGTGAAGGGCGCGTTTATCCTCACGGCGGACGGCAAGCGCGACAAGTGGCAGGTCAGCGGGCCGCACTTCCCCGGCTGGGAGATCTACCACGTCAAAGGCTCGCCCGTGAACCCCGACCGGCTGTACGCCTCGCAAACCAGCGGCTGGTTCGGGCAGGTGATCCAGCGGTCGGAGGACGGTGGCAAGACATGGGAGCCGGCAGGCAACGAGTTTGCCTATGAGGGCACGCCGGGCACGCACCAGTGGTACGACGGCACGCAGCATCCCTGGGAGTTTGCGCGGGTGTGGTATCTGGAGCCTTCCCCGACCGACGCCGACGCGGTGTACGCCGGGGTTGAGGACGCGGCGATCTTCCGCTCGACGGACTGCGGGCAGACATGGCAGGAGATGCCCGGCCTGCGCAGCGCCAAGGGCCATCTGTGGCAGCCGGGCGCGGGCGGGCTGTGCGCGCATGTGATCCTGACCGACCCCAGCAGGCCGAACCGGCTGTTCACCGCGATCTCGGCGGCGGGCGCGTTCCGCTCCGACGACGACGGCGCAACCTGGCAGCCGATCAACAAAGGGCTGCACTCCGAGTGGGAACTGCCCGACCCCGACGCGGATGTGGGGCACTGCGTCCACTGCATTACCATGCACCCCTCGCACCCGGAGCGGCTGTACATGCAGAAGCACTGGGATGTGCTGCGCTCCGACGACGGCGGCGACTCGTGGTACGAGATCAGCGGCGACCTGCCTACCGACTTCGGCTTCCCCATCGCCGTGCACGCCCACGACCCCGATACAGTCTACGTCGTGCCGATCAAGAGCGACTCCGAGCACTACCCGCCGGATGCCCGCCTGCGCGTTTACCGCAGCCGGACGGGCGGCGGCGAGTGGGAGCCGCTGACGAAAGGGCTCCCGCAGGAGAACTGCTACGTGAACGTGCTGCGCTCCGCGCTGGCGGTCGACGCGCTCGAACCGTGCGGGCTGTACCTCGGCACGACGGGCGGGCAGGTCTACGCCTCCGCCGACGAGGGCAACACCTGGACGCCCATCGTGCGCGATCTGCCGCGCGTGCTCTCCGTGGAGGTCCAGACGCTGCTATGATCCGCGTAATGCTCCCCACCCATCTACAGCGGCTTGCAAACGCCAGCCGTGAGACGGAAATCCAGCTTGAGGGCCCTGCCACCCTCGGCGCGGTGCTCGACGCGCTGGAGGCCCAGTACCCGATGCTGCGGGGCACCATCCGCGATCACAGGACCAAGCAGCGCCGGCCCTTCATCCGGTTCTTCGCCTGCGGCGAGGACTGGTCCCACGAGCCGTGGGAGGTCCAACTGCCCGCCGAGGTCGTGGCGGGCGAGGAGCCTCTGCGCATTGTGGGGGCGATGGCAGGCGGCTAAAGGATACGCGCACTCTACAGGGAGGGTGATATGAGCAAAGTTATGATGGGGGTGACGATGTCGCTTGACGGCTTTATCGCCGGGCCGAACGACAGCCCGGAGCACCCGCTCGGCGAGGGCGGTGAGCGGCTCTTTGAGTGGTACTCAAGCGGCGACACAGAATACACCTTCCCCGCCAGCGATATGGTGTTTAAGATCTCCGCTGCCAGCGCGGATATGCTCCGCAAGGTGTTCAGTTCACTTGGGGCGATCGTCACCGGGCGGCGAACGTTCGACATCACCGACGGGTGGGATGGCCGGCACCCGCTCGACCTGCCCGTCTTTGTCGTCACGCATACCGTTCCGCACGACTGGATTGAAGCACATCCCGATGCGCCGTTCACGTTCGTCACGGAGGGCGTCGAGAGCGCGGTCAGGCAGGCGCAGGCCGTAGCAGGCGACAAGAATGTAGCGGTCGGCGCGGCGAGCCTCGTGCAGCAGTGCCTTGCCGCCGGGCTGCTTGACGAGGTTCACGTGGACCTCGTGCCCGTACTGCTGGGCGGGGGCGTGCGCCTGTTCGACAAGCTCGGCCCCCGGACTATCGAACTGGAAAAGGCGGAGGTGATCGACGCGCCCGACGTTACCCACCTCACGTACCGCGTGGTCAAGCCAGGATAAGGAGCGGCGATCATGTCTGAAACAACTGCGGCGACGATGAAGCTGGAAGTCGTGATGCTGCCGGTCACGGATGTCGACCGAGCCATCGACTTCTACGCCAACCGCGTCGGCTTCAACCTCGACCATGACGTGCAGGCGGATGTCGGGCGCGTCGTGCAGCTCACGCCGCCGGGGTCGGGCTGCTCGATTGTCATCGGCACAGGCATGAAGGAGCTTGACGCGATGCAGCCGGGCTCGATCAGGGGGCTGCACCTGGTTGTGCCGGACGTTGAGCAGGTGCGGGAGGCGCTCATCTCGCGTGGCGTCGAGGTCGGCGAGGTAATCACCTATCCACGAGGCATCAAGTATGCCGGGTTCAGCGACCCGGATGGCAACTCGTGGCTCCTGCAGGAGATTCCGCCCGGCATATAAGATGCCAGTAAGTGAGCTGCGTAGCATAGAAAGAAGAGAATCCATGAGCAACACCCGCCCCAGCACGCCACCCGAGAACGACTTCTCCGCCAGGTTGGCCGCACCCGCCCGCCGGGCGCTCGCACAGGCCGGCTGCACGCGGCTGGAGCACGTCGCGCAGATGACTGAGGCTGAAGTCAGCGAGCTTCACGGTATCGGGCCAAGGGCGTTGGAGCAGCTTCGGCAGGCGCTCGCGGCGAACGGTTTATCCTTTGCAGGTGAGGAGTAAGGCGAATTCATGAGGAAGATCATCGTTTCCGAGTTCATGACGCTGGACGGTGTCATCGAAAACCCGATGTGGTCCATGAAGTACTGGAACGATCAGATTGCGGACTTCAAGGCCAGCGAGATGGCTGCTGTCGACTCGCTGCTGCTGGGGCGGGTCACGTATGAGGGCTTTGCCGCTGCCTGGCCGCAGCGCCAGGGCCAGGACGCCTACGCCGACAAGATGAACAGCATGCCCAAGTACGTCGTCACGACGACGCTGGCGGAGGGCTCGTGGACGAACTCCCGTCTGATCAGAGAGAACGTCGTCGAGGAGATCCGTCGCCTGAAGGGACAGCCCGGCGATGACATTCTGATCTTTGGCAGCGGGGCGCTGATCAACTCGCTCGTGCCGCACGGGCTCATCGACGAGTATCGGCTGCTGGTCTACCCGCTCGTGCTGGGCAGCGGCCAGCGGCTGTTCTCTGATGGAACAAACACCCGGCTGCGGCTTGTCGACGCCACGCCATTCGACTCTGGCGCTGTTGCGATGATCTATCGCCCGCAGGAGGCAGCCGAGTCGTGACCTCAGCCCGAACCTGCCCGGAGTGCGGCGCGAACTGGACGCCGGACATCACATGCACGGACCTCTTCCATCTGCTGCTGTTCTGGGAGTGGGAGTACAGCATGCCGGAGGTGCACCATCTGATGGTGCTATGCTACCACCTCCAGCACCCCAGCCTGTACTCGCCGGAGGGCCTGAGCGACGCCCGGCGGCTGCTGACCACCTTCGTGGAGAACGGCACCCCACCCGCCGAGGTGCGGCGTCGCCGCGCGGGTGAGCTGGACTCCGGTCGCCGCAACTGGCAGATCACAGCGCGGCCCGGCTCGCACGGCGCGTATGCCAGCCCGCCGCCCTGGACGATGACCATCGCCGATGTGGCCGAGGCGGGGCCGGGCTGCTACTACGAGAGCGTCCGTGAGTGGGCGCGCTCTGTTCACAAGGCGCTGGAGGGCGTGCCGTAGGCTCAACATCAGCTAACTGTGCGGGCCGGGCAAAAAGCCCGGCCTGTATGCTTCTCCCCGCCGAACTCACGTGACATCGCCGGGGCCGGGGCGCTATGATCGGGGAGCCGTTATCTGTGGAAGCTGTGTGTCACTGGAGAGCGCCGTGCACTTATCCCGATTGGTGCTGATCGTGGCAGGGCTGCTCGTGCTGCTCACCGCCTGCGCCCAACCTGCCCCCGAAGAAACGCCCACGCCGACTCCGACCATCACCCCTGCGCCGGAGCAGCCGACCCCCGCGCCGACGGGCACGCCACCAGCGACGCCGACCACTGCGCCTGCACCGGCAGTCACGCCGACGCCCGAAACTGCCCGCGAACAGCTCCTTGCCCGCATTGAGAGCCTCCCTGAAGGGCATTTCCTCGTCGGGCAGTGGGGTATTTTCGGCGATGGCCACACGCCGGAAACCGCCGACGAGCACCTTGAGGAGCTGTACGAGATGACCGGCCATTACCCCGCCATGACGGGCGCGGACTTCGGCGCGGTGTCCGCCACGCCGCAGGAAGTCACAGACTGGCTCATCGACAAGCACCGTGAGGGCTACATCGTCGCGGCGAGCTATCACATGCGGAACCCGGTTACGGGCGGCTGGGTGGACGACACCGACCTCGGTGGGCAGACGCTGTGCGACATCCCTGAGAACGAAGCCTATCAGGAGGATGTCGAGGCGCTGGCGGGCTATCTCCAGCAGCTAGAGGATGCCGGCGTCGTGCTGCTGTGGCGGCCCTTCCACGAGATGAACGGAAGCTGGTTCTGGTGGGGCTTCGAGAACCATGACGACTGCTTCGATGACCTCTGGCGGGACCTGTACACGCGCCTCGTCGACGAGCACGGGCTGGATAACCTGCTGTGGGTCTACTCGCCGAACGCCCCCTCCGGCGACGGCAGCCGCGACTTCCTCATGAGCGGCTACCCCGGCGACGAGTACGTGGACATCGTCGGGCTGGACAAGTACGGTGCATGCCACGACGACCCGCTCGACCTCGACATCGGCTATGACGAACTGCTGGAAACCGGCAAGCTGTTCATGCTCAACGAGTTCGGCGGGCGCGATACCGGGCCCAGCGAACTCGACGAGCCGTGCAGCCTGCAGGACATCCTCGACGGGGTGGCCGAGCACTACCCGGAAGTGAAGGGCATCATGTTCTGGGAGTGGGTGTGGGCCCTCAGCAGCGACGATTACACCGGGCAGCGCGCGTTTATGAACCACAGCGCGGTCCTCTCGCGTGATGATCCGGCATGGGAGCGCGCCGGGCGAGACAGCGAGCCTAACCCCTAGCTTGAAGCAAAGCCACGGCTGCCGCCTTTTATCCTTCCAATCTCCCCGTTCACACCGTTTGTGAAAAATATCACCCATTAGGGTGAGATCACACTCCCCCTGAGAGCGACGACTCGCATCCGAGGGTAGGTTAACCTGATGCTGCGAGACTGGGACTCGCAAAGCTGGCGCACACGCCGCGCTGGAGGGCAGGAGGCGGCGCGGCAAGCTCCCAGACGTTCCCGGACCCGGAACGTTCAGGCTGATCGACCAGAAACCTGTAAGGAGGATTATCACGTGAGTGATAACGAAATTATCAAGAAAACCATCACAGACACGGCGCTCAACCGGCGCAGCTTCCTCAAGTGGAGCGCTGCGCTGAGCGGCACCGCTGTGCTGGCAAGCAGCACCGGTGCGGGCCTGACTTCGGGCCTGAAGAAGGTACAGGCCGCCCCCCGGGCAGCCCAGAGCAAGATCGTGACGACAAGCTGCTACCACAACTGCGGTGGTCGCTGCATCCTCAAGGCTGAGGTGAAGGACGGCGCGATTGTCCGCCTGCTGCCCGACACTGACCCCGATGAGCACCCGATTGACAACCCCCGTGCCATCCCGTGCGTGCGGGGTCGCTCGCAGATCCGGCGCGTGTACTCCGCCGAGCGCCTCAAGTACCCCATGAAGCGCGTCGGCAAGCGCGGCGAGGGCAAGTTCGAGCGCATCTCCTGGGATGAGGCGCTGGACACCATCGCCAGCGAGATGATCCGTATCAAGGAGAAGTACGGCAACGAGGCCTTCTATTATCACTATGCCTCCGGCCAGATTGCCGGCGGTATCGACTCGACGTACAAGGGCGCCGGCCCGCTGGCACGCCTCCTGCACATGTTTGGCGGCTACGTCAACTTCTATGGCACGTACAGCACCGCCTGCTATAGCGCGGCGACACCCTACATCACCGGCTCCGCCTCGAACAACTCCGCCGACGACGTGCTGAACTCCAAGCTCGTCGTGCTGTGGTCCGATAACCCGCTTGTGACCCGCAACGGTGGCAAGGGCAAGGGCTATCACCTGCTGATGGCGAAGGAAAACGGCACGCGGTTCATCGTCGTTGACCCGCGCCTGACCGACACCGCCATCGCGCTGGAGGCCGAGTGGGTCCCCATCAACCCCGGCACCGACGTGGCGCTGATTGCCGCGCTGGCCTACGTGATGATCGAAGAGGACCTCTACGACAAGGAATTTGTCCAGAAGTACACCGTCGGCTTCAGCGAGGACAACCTGCCCGAGGGCGCGCCCCCGAACAGCTCGTGGATGGCCTACGTGATGGGCGACGCCGACGGCGAGCCCAAGACGCCGGAGTGGGCCGAGCCGATCACCGGCATCCCCGCCGACCGTATCCGCACGCTTGCCCGCGACATCGCGCTCACCAAGCCCTGCGCTCTCTTCCAGGGTTGGGGTATGCAGCGCCGCGCCTACGGCGAGCAGCCCGTGCGTGCGCTGCCCATCCTGGCCGCTATGACGGGCAACATCGGCGTCAAGGGCGGCAGCACCGGTATGGCAATCGGTGGTGGTGCCAGCATCCGCATGGGCAGCTTCCCGGCGGGCGAGAACCCCATCACGGCGACCATCTCCGTGTACATGTGGCCCGACTTCATCACTCGCGGCAAGGAGATGACCTCCGGCCCGCGTGACCGCATCAAGGGCGCGGACAAGCTCAACCAGAACATGAAGTTCATGCTCAACTGGGCGGGCAACGCGCTTATCAACCAGCACTCGGATGTCAACGGCACCGCAAAGATCCTGCAGGATGAGAGCATGCTGGAGTTCATCCTCGTCGGCGATGTGGTGATGACGCCGAGCGCCCGCTTTGCGGACATCCTGCTGCCTGACTGCACCAGCTTCGAGGTGGACAACATCATCACCGGCACCGGTGAGGGCCGCGCGAACTTCGCGGTGTTCAGCCACAAGCTGGTTGACCCGATGTTCGAGGCGCGCGACGTGCTCTGGATTGCCGAGCAGCTTGCCGACCGCCTGGGCATGGGCGAGGAGTTCCGCGCCGGGCACAACTCGCGTGAGGACTGGCTGCGCGAGATGGTCGACGTGGCTCGCGAGAACGACCCGAACTTCCCGACCTACGAGGAGTTCAAGGAGAAGGGCGTCTACAAGGTTACGGGCCAGGGCCAGTCGGTTGCCTTCCTGGACTTCATCGAGGACCCGGAGGCCAATCCGCTCCCGACCGAGACCGGCAAGATCGAAATCTTCTCGCCGTACCTGTACGCGCAGAACGACCCGGAGGAGATCCCGGCCATTCCGAAGTACATCCCGGAGTGGGAGGGCGTCAGCGACCCGCTGCGTGACACCTATCCGCTGATGATGATTGGTTCGCACGCCATCCAGCGCTCGCACTCGACGTTTGACAACGTGGACTACCTCCAGGAAGCGCACCCGCAGGTTGTCTGGATCAACCCCCGCGACGCGGCTGAGCGCGGTATCCAGAACGGCGACATGGTCCGTGTCTTCAATGACCGTGGTACGGTGATGCTCCCGGCGTTCGTCACGCCGCGAATCCGCCCTGGCGTGGTCAACATCCCGCAGGGTGCCTGGTACACGCCCGATGCCAACGGCGTCGATATTCGCGGCTGCGTCAACACGCTGACCAAGTATCACCCCACCCCCTTTGCGAAGGGCAACCCGCAGCACACCAACCTGGTGCAGGTTGAGAAGGCATAAGGAGTTCGACATGGGTAAGCAACTAGGTTTCTACGTCGATCTGGGCAAGTGCACGGGCTGCAAGGCCTGCCAGATCGCGTGCAAGGACAACAGCAACCTGCCCCTCGGTGTGAACTACCGCCGTGTTGTGCAGTACACCGGCGGCGACTGGGTGCAGGACGGCGACCTGTACATCCCGGCGGGCGTGTACACCTACTACGTCTCCGTGGCGTGCATGCACTGTGCGAACCCGCTGTGCGTGGAAGGCTGCCCGACCGGTGCGATGTACAAGCGGGAAGAGGACGGCGTCGTCCTCATCGACCCCTCGAAGTGCGTCGGCTGCCGCTACTGCGAGTGGGCCTGCCCGTACGGCGCGCCGCAGTTCGATGCCGAGGCCGGCATCATGACCAAGTGTGACTTCTGCGTGGACGAGCAGGCTGCGGGCGAGAAGCCTGTCTGCGTCGCGGGGTGCCCCTTCCGCGCGCTGGACTACGGCGACATCGACGAGCTGCGGGCCAAGTATGGCGACTTCGCCGACCCGGCCCCGCTCCCCGACCCCTCGATCACCCGTCCGTCTGTTGTGTTCTCGCCGCATAAGAACACGCGGACCAGCAAGGCGGCAGACGGGCAAGTTATGAACGTTGAGGAGGCAATCTAATGCAAACCGCTGAATGGGCGCTTGTCATCTATACGATCCTGATCCAGATGGCCGTCGGTGCCTTCCTCATCCTGGGTGCGATGCACGTGCTGGCGTACCGGAAGGCGGGCGCAGAAGAAGCCGACCGCCTCAGCGACCGCGCGCTGTACGCCATCGGCCCGGTGGTGGTCATCGGCGTCCTGGCCTCGATGCTTCACCTGGGCAATCCGCTGAACAGCTACAAGGTGCTGTCCAACATCGGCTCGTCGTGGCTGAGCCGTGAGATCGCCATGACCATCCTCTTCGGTGGGCTGGGCGCGGTGTTTGCCCTATTGCAGTGGCGCAAGATCGGCAGCTTCGCCGTGCGGACCGTCGTCGCCGTGCTGACGGCTATTGCCGGTATCGGGCTGGTCTTCAGCATGTCGCAGATCTACATGCTGCCGACGCAGCCCGCGTGGAACACGTTTGGCACCCCGGTGCAGTTCTTCACCACGGCGCTGCTGCTTGGCTCGCTGGCGGTGGGTGCGGCGCTCGTCGCCAACTACGCCTACCTCCGCAGCCGCGGCGAGGGCGCCTGCCTGGAGACTCAGGGTGAGCTGCTCTGCACGTCCATCCGCTGGATTGTCATCCTGGCTGTGGCGCTGCTCGGCGTCGAGCTGATTGTCTTCCCGATCACCATCGCCTACCTGGCGGCGGGCCCGGTGGAGGCAGTCCAGAGTGCGGCTAAGCTGTTTGGCGAGTTCGGCGTGCTGACGGTGCTGCGTGTGCTGCTGGTGTTCGTCGGCGCGGGTGTGTTTGGGCTGTTCCTGTATCGTCGCCTGCGCGACAACAGCCCGGAGAACTTCCCTGCCGCGCTGGTCTACGGGGCCTTCGCCCTGGTGCTGATCGGCGAGGTGGTGGGGCGCTTCCTCTTCTACGCTACCCACGTCGGCATCAACATCGGCGTCTAGCTTCATCTAGAAACCAACAGGGAGCGGCGCTCAGGCCGCTCCCTGAACATCCTGCCCCTGCCCCTGTCACAGAGATAAGCCCGCCGGCTACCATCTGTGACATTTATCTCGAATAAAGCTGATAGCCTTAATCCTTATATATCGGCAGGCATCGTTACAATGGCTTTTGACGGTACGTCTCTATGCACAAGCTTTTAAACAACCTGGAGGTCCAGCGTGACACAACTTGACGCGCAAACCTGGCTCCCCCTGCTCACAGGCGAATCGCTGCTGTGCAGCCTGCTCGGGCAGATCTTCTACACCCACCCCGAGCGTAAATGGCTTGAAGCCCTCAGCGATAGCCGGGACATCTTCGCTGAGGCCCCGTTCGCCGAGGAGCAGCCCGACATGATCGAGGGGCTGGCTGCTGTGCGGGCCTGGTTCGACGCGCACCCCGGCAGCCTCGACGACGAGGCGCTCACCGAACTCAAGGTCGATTACGCGCGGCTGTTCATCGGCACGACGGAGCAGATGCTGGCGTACCCCTGGGAGTCTGTCTACATCAGCAAGATGCCCTTCCTCTTCCTGGAAAGCACGCTGGAAGTGCGGGACTGGTACCGCCGTTACGGGCTTGAGGTGGTGAACTTCAAGCGCGAGCCGGAAGATTTCATCGGCTTTGAGCTGTCGTTCCTTGCCCACCTGAGCCAACTGGCGCTCGATGCCGCCGAGCAGGGCGACATGGATGGGGTCGCCGCGCTGGTGAAGGCGCAGCGCGACTTCCTCTCCGAGCACCTGCTGCGCTGGGGCTTCGAGTGGGCCAACAGGGCGGCGCAGCACGCCGAAACCGACTTCTACCGGGGGTTCGTCCTGATGGCGCGCGGCGCGCTGGCGGAACTGGCCGTCGTGTACGACGTCGCCCCGCAGGCCCCCGACATCGCAGCGAGGCAGTAGCATGATTGTCGACATCACGCCGGCAACCTCGGCGCAGATCAAGAACCCGGACTTCGCCGCCTATGTGCGCATGTACGACGAGATCTACGAGGACTTCATGCAGCAGGTCGCGGCGACTGGCATCGAGATCGACCCGGTAGACCGCAGCGAGGAAGCCGCCGAGAAGCGGCGCGCACTCCGCAAGAAGGGCGTGCAGATCCGCAACACGGACCGCAGCCTCTACGTGAACGCCATCTCGCCCGCGTGCGTGGCCTGCAGGAAGGGTATCGGCACGGCGACGTTCTTCATCTCGCTCAAGTGCCACCGCGACTGCTACTACTGCTTCAACCCGAATCAGGAAGATTACGAGTACTACTGTGCGACCACGCGCAACCTGCCTGCCGAACTGGACGAGATCCACACGGATGGGATGGAGGTGCGTCACCTCGCGCTGACGGGCGGCGAGCCGCTACTGCACAGGGATGAGGCCGTCGCGTTCTTCGCGCGGGCGCGCGAGTTGTTCCCCGGTGTGGACCAGCGGCTTTACACCTGCGGCGACCACGTGGACGAGGCGATCCTCGCCGCGCTGCGCGACGCCGGTCTGGACGAAATCCGCTTCAGTATCCGCGTGCATGACGTGGAGCACGCGCGCCAGAAGACGCTGGAGCGCATCGCGCTGGCGAAGCAGTTCATCCCCCGCGTGATGGTCGAGATGCCCGTCCCGCCCGGCTCCGGCGAGATCATGCGCGACCTGCTGCTGGCGCTCGACGAGATCGGGATTTTCAGCATCAACCTGCTGGAGCTGTGCTACCCGTTCCGCAACGCCGAGGCCTTCAATAGCCGGGGCTTCAAGGTCAAGAACCGCCCCTTCCGCACGCTGTACAACTACTGGTACGCGGGCGGCGTGCCCATCGAGGGCAGCGAGCTTGAGTGCCTCGACCTGCTGGACTTCACGGTTGAGCGCGGCCTCAGCATCGGCGTGCATTACTGCTCGCTGGAGAACAAGTTCACCGGGCAGAACTACCAGCAGAATGCCGGGCAGCGGGTTCCATCGATGTACGTGCTCTCCGAGAACGACTACCTGCTGAAGTCTGCCAAAGTTTTCGGCAGGGATGTCCCGCCGGTGCTGACGGCGCTGCGGCGGCGCGGCTACACGGACTACACCTTCGACGAGGATACCCAGTGCCTGACGTTCAGCGTGGACGCGATCAAGTACCTGAAGGGGCTGGACGTTGAGATCGGCATTGCGACGAGCACGATCGAGCAGCGCGAGGATGGCCCAGTGCTGCGCGAGTTGAAGATCGATCTGACGACGCCGCAGACGTTCAAGCGGTATGACATTTAAGCCCCGGTGGTAGCTGCCTGCCGGGTTTGAGCCGACTGCAACAGGATGACCAGCACAACCATGCTCCAGATCCTCGCCATTACCCAGCAGCCCGAACTGGCGGGCAGGGTGCAGAGCAGCCTCAGCGGGCTGCCGGGTGCTGTGCACGTCGGTGCGGCGCCCACCTGCGCGGAGGCCATGCGCGGGCTGAATGCGCGGCCTGCGCTCGTCGTCGCGGAGGTCGATACGCTGCTCCAGCCCGGCTGGGAGGCCTGCCGTGACGCGCTGGCGCATCGGGTGAGCAGCCTCCCCCTGATCACGCTTGTCGGGGAGGGGACTGCCGCCGGGCAGCAGGCCACGCTGCTTCTCCGCGGGAACGGTGTCGTGACGCTGGACGCGCTTGACGAGGCGCTGCTGCCTGCCGCCGAGCGTCTGCTGGGCAACGTGTTGCTCGTGGGCGAGGTGTCGGAGCATATCGCGCAGGCGGCGAGCCATTCGTCGCCGGTGGGCGAGGCTGCCTTTGACCGCGCCATCGAGCGGCTCCAGGCCCAGCCGGGCGCGGCCCCGTTCAAGCCGCTGACCCCTGCGAGCACAGGCGGGCCGCCTGTCTTTCTGCGCGGGCTGCGGCTGCTCGGGGGCGGCTCGCTCTCGGCCAGCACGGGCGAGCAGTACCGCACCGCGTGCAGCCAGAACTGCGGCGGGCACTTCTGCGGGCTGAAGGTCACGGTGCGCGACGGGCGTGTCGAGCAGGTCGAACCGGCGGACTTCCCCGACTCGCGCTATCGCCGCCTCTGCCTGAAGGGGATCAGCCACCTCCAGCTTGCTACTCACCCGGAGCGGCTGCGCCAGCCCCTGAAGCGGGTCGGCGCGCGCGGCGAGGGGTACTGGGAGGCGATCTCCTGGGAGCAGGCGCTCGACGAGATCACGCGGCGGATGCGCGTGATCGCCGGGCAGTACGGCCCGGAGAGCATGATGTTCTTCTCCTACGGCGGGCAGCTCAGCGCCCTGAACGGCATGTCGGGCGTGTACCTGCGGCTTGCCAGTAGGCTCGGCGCGTCCGCGACGAGTATCGAGCAGTGGGGCGCAGATACCGCCGTGCCCAGCGGGATCGAGGAGACGTTTGGCCGGGGAACGGGCGTTGTTGCCAACGACTACACCGACCTGCCGAACTCGCGGCTGGTGCTCATCTGGGGGGCGGACCCGGTCAGGAGCCGGGTGAATTGGTGGCCCTTCTTCGCCCAGGCGCGGCGGGCGGGCACGAAGCTGGTCACCATCGACCCGAAGTACAGCGACACCGCCAGCAAGTCCGACGAGTGGGTGCCGATCCGGCCCGGCACGGACCTGTACCTTGCGCTGGGGATGCTGCACCTCATCATCCGCCGGGGATGGGTAGACGAGGATTATGTGCGCGCCCACACCGTCGGGCCGCTGCTGGTACGCCAGGACACGGGCCGCTTCCTGCGGGCGAGGAACGATGACGGGGCGGAGATGGTATGGGACGACGCCGTCGAGCGGGTCGTGCCAGCCGCCGAGGCGCAGCGCCCCGCGCTGACCGGTAGCTACCGGGTGCGGGGTACCACCTGCCGCCCGGCGTTCGACCTGCTCGCCGAGATGGTCGAGCCTTATACTCCCGCACTGGTTGCCGCTAAGACCGGCATCCCGGCGGAGCGGGTCGAGGCGCTGGCCGAGGAGTACGCGACGACGAAGCCCGCGCGCATCTACACGCTGTTCGGTGTGGACCGCTGGCATCACGGCGCGACGTTTGGCCGCCTCATCGCGACGCTGGCCGCGCTGACCGGCAATGTAGGCATCCCCGGCGGGGGCGCGGGCGTGGACGGCATGACCTGCTCCAGCCTGCTGGTCACCGACTTTACCTATCCCGGCGGCAAGCGCTATCACCCCGTCAACCCGGCGTGTCTCGCCGACCAGATCATCACGGGGAAGCCGTATCCCATCAAGGGGATGTGGGTGGCGTTCAGCAACTGGCTGAACCAGTGGCCGGACCAGAACAGGATGCGCGAGCGGGTGCTGCCGGAGTTAGACCTGCTCGTTACCTGCGACATGTTCATGACGGAGACCGCGCGCTGGTCGGACTACGTGCTGCCGATCGCGGGCCTCTTTGAGCGGGCGGATATCGTACGCGGCCCCGGCCCCTACGTCCAGTACCAGCCGCAGATCGTGCCGCCACCGGACGAGTGCCGCTCGGACTTCGAGGTCGCGGCGGCGGTCGCGCAGCGCCTGGGCCACGGCGACCTGTTCGACCGGACGCCCGACGAGTACCTGCGCGAAATGCTCGCAGGCGTCCCGGAACTGCGCCACCTGTCGTTTGACGAACTGCGCGAGAAGGGCGTGCTCCACACCGGCGTGTTTGAGACCGTCGCCCACGCGGGCAGCAAATTCAACACCCGCACGGGGCGCGTGGAGTTCTACTCGGAGCGGCTCCTGCCGTTCGGGCGGGCGCTGCCCTCGTATGAACCGCCGGTCGAAGCGGACCTCGACGGGCCGCTTGCCGCGCGCTACCCGCTGGTGTGCATCAGCGAGCGCAGCCCCTATCGCGTCCATTCGAGCTTCTCGGCAGCTTGGTGGCTCCGCGAACTGGCGGGCAGGCCAACGGTGATGATCAGCCCGGAGGACGCTGAGGCGCGCGGCATCAAGAGCGGCGACCGGGTGCGGATGTTCAACGACCGGGGGCACGTCGTGCTTGAGGCGGTGGTCAGCCGCCGCGCGCTGCCCGGCGCTGTTTATGTAAGTGAGGGCTGGCAGTCATCGGACTTCATATCGGGCCATCTGCAAACGCTGACGCACGGCATCGGCAACGAGGCCAACATCTTTGGCCCGAACTGCTCGTTCTTCGACGTGCTTGTCGAGATCACCCGTGAGGAAGGTGCGGAGTGACGCGTTACGTGATGATCATCGACCTGACCCTGTGCGCCGGCTGCGAGACGTGCGCGGTAGCCTGCAAGCAGGAGAACAACCTGCCCGACGGCGTGTGGTGGACGCAGCTTATCACCGTCGAGGCGAACGGCAACGGCTTCGGCCCGGTGAATGAGATGCGGCTCGATTATCTGCCGCTCTCATGCCAGCACTGCATGGACGCGCCGTGCGTGGAGGTCTGCCCGACCTCGGCGGCGTTCCGCCGCAAAGACGGCATCATCATGCAGGACCCGAGCCTGTGCATCGGCTGCCGGTACTGCATGGCGGTCTGCCCGTACACGGGCGTGCGGGTGTTCTCCAGCTCCAAGCCCGCATACATCAGCCCGTTCCCGACGGGCAGCAACCCGATCGTCCACCGCAGCCACACCGTCGAGAAGTGCACGTTCTGCGCGCACCGGCTGGATCGGGGCAAGCTGCCCGTCTGTGTGGAGACCTGCCCGATGAAGGCGCGTATTTTCGGAGACCTGGACGACCCGAACAGCGAGGTATCGCAGCGGCTGCGGGACACCCCGCACTTCCAACTGCTCGTGGAAAAGGGCACGATGCCATCGGTGTTCTACCTGGTATAAGGCGGGTTGAGACATGGACCAAAGGGGGGACCAACCGTTGCAAGCACAGCTAAGCCCGCGCAGGCGCGCATACAACATCCTGGCGCAGGTCGCGCAGGCGCGCAGCACCGTTTACGGGTGGCTGTCGCTGTGCTTCTACAGGCCGGATGAAGCGCTGCTCGCGGCGCTGGCCGATGGCACAGTGGCGGCGGAGCTAACCGCCTGCACCGGCTGGCTGGGCCACGACCAGCAGCGCCTGCTGCCGGGCATCGAGGCGCTCGCGCCAGCGGCGGCGGTTGGGCTTGAGGCGCTGCAGGCCACGTACCAGCGGCTGTTCAGCAAGAGCGTCGAGCGGGTCTCGGCCTGCGAGTCGACCTACCGCTGGAAGGCCTGCGGCGACGTGCTCAGCGAGGGCGAAGACCTGCGGCGTGGGCTGCAGCAGCTTTACGGGCAGTTCGGCGTCGCCCCGGCGGGGGAGCCTGCCGATCACATTGCGGTGCAGTTTGAGTTCATGGCCTACCTGTGCGGGCACGAGGCGCAGGAGTGGGAGGCGGGCGCGTCGGCAGCCGCGCGGCAACTCCGGCGGCAGGAGAGCGACTTTCTCTCCGACCACCCCGGCAAGTGGGTTCCGGCGTTTTGCTGGCGGCTGAGGCGGCAGGCGAGCGGCTCGTTCTACGCGGTGGCAGCCGGGCTTGCTGACCTGTGGCTGGAACTTGAGATGGGGCCTGATTACAGGCCGGTGAGGGCCGGATGATCGCTCTCGCCTGCTTTATCTCCGGGCTCGCATATTTCAGCCTTGGGCTCGCCGTTTACCTGGAGGCACGGCGCGGCGGCAAGCTGTCGTTTGAGAACCAGCTTCCGTGGCTGGCGGGCTTCGGCGTGACGCAGGGGATCGCCGAGTGGCTGGACATGTTCATGCTGATGCCGCTGGACCCCGACGTGTGGGGCGCGCTGGCGTCGGCGCACAGCGTGCTGCTGCCGCTCTCGGCGCTGATGCTGATGCGCTTCGGCGTGGTGCTGATCGTCAGCAAGGAGCGGGACCTGCCCCGATGGCTGGTGTTCGCGCCCGTCGCGCTGCTGGTACCGGCGAGCATCGCCGCTGCTTACGTGATTATCGTCGCGGTGACGAGTTCGACCGTTGCCACTGCGGCGGATGTGTGGTCGCGCTATTTGCTGTACACGCCCGCCGCTGTGCTGACGGCGATCGGGTTTTCGCGCGGCTGGCGCGACCTGAGCGAGGAGTTCGTCAGCCGGATGCAGACCGCGACGACGGGGGCGGCGGTGGCTTTTGGTGTTAACGCGTTCGTCTCCGGGCTGATCGTTCCGGCTGCGCCCTACGGCCCGGCGCGCTGGCTGAACTATACGACGGTGCTGGAGGTCACGGGGATGCCTGTGCACCTGTGGCGCACGGTGTCCGCCGTCGCGGTAACGGTGTTCGTCGTGCACGCGCTGGACCTCTTTGAAGAGCAGCGGCAGGCCCAGCTTAAGCAGCTTGAGCAGGAGCGGTACGAGGCGCAGCAGAGCGTGCTCCGCACGCAGACGCAGGCGCTGGAAGCCGCCGAAAAGTGGACCGATGCGCTGGTGAGCACCAGCCGCCGCATCGCAAACATGGACAACGTGGACCAGGTGCTGCTGCGCATCGTCGAGAGCAGCCGCGTGCTGCTCAACGCCGACGCCGCCGCGCTCGGCCTGTGGACGGCCAATGGCACCGAGCTTGAGATGAAGTGCCATGTTACCCAGCACGAGCAGCTCACACTGAACAACATGCCGCCGCGCTGCACGTTCATCCAGCATGTGGTGAAGGCCTATGGCTCGACGCCGGTGCGCTATCCGCAGGAGGTCAGCGGTGTGGGCGCGGAGTGGTGCTGCCCGATGGCGAGCCGCGAGATCCTCGCGGCGGCGATTGTACCGCTCCAGCTTGACGACCAGCCCATCGGTGTGCTGTGGGCCGAGCGCCACAACGGTGATGGCTTCACACGGTCCGACCTGATCGGGCTGTGCCGCCTGGCCGACCAGGCCGTGATCGCGCTGGAGCACGCGTCGATGGCGGCCCAGCTCCAGTCGCTGGCGGCGGTCGAGGAGCGCTCGCGTATCGCCCGCGAGATGCACGACGGGCTGGCGCAGATCCTCGGCTACCTCAACCTGGAGATGCAGACCATCGCTGCGCTGATCAAGCAGGGGCAGGCGGAAGTCGCGCTGGAGGAGATCCAGCAGGCCCGTGAGCAGATACAGGCAGCGCAGGCTGACGTGCGCGAGAACATTGTGAGCCTGCGCACCACGCTCAACACCGACACGGACCTGATCTCCGGCCTGAAGGAGTATGTTGAGGAGTTCGGCGTGCAGTCGGGCATCCGCGCCTACTTCGACTGCAACGTCGAGGCGAATGTGCAGCTTTCACCGATGGCGCAGGCGCAGCTTGTTCGCATCTTGCAGGAGGCGCTGGCGAACGTCCGCAAGCACTCGCAGGCGAAGAATGTCCGCGTGTGCATCGACGCTATTGGCGATCTGTTCAACCTGAGCGTGGTGGATGACGGCGTCGGCATCACCCGGAAGCCGGGGCGCGGACACTTTGGCCTGCAAACGATGCGCGAGCGGGCGGAGAGCGTAGGCGGCGGCCTGACGATTACATCAAGCCCGGGGCAGGGCACTCAGGTTGAGGTGTGGCTGCCCCTCATGCAGGACTGATACAGGGGGGACCCATGAAAACGAAACCACTCAGCGTGCTCATTGCCGACGATCACCGTCTGTTCCGGCAGGGGATGATGAGCTTGATGAAGACGCGCCCGGACCTCGTGCGCGTGGTGGGTGAGGCGTCCTCCGGGCGGGAGGCTGTCAGCATGACGCGGGAGCTTCAGCCCGACATCGTGCTGATGGACATTTACATGCCGGATGGCACCGGGCTGGAGGCGCTGCGGGCCATCATGGAGAGTGGCGCTGACACCGCGGTCGTGATGCTGACTGCCTCCGAGCTTGACGAGCACCTGTACGAAGCCGTGCAGCTTGGTGCGGCGGGCTACCTGCTCAAGAACCTGGACGCCGACGAGTTGTTCGACCTGATCTCCGGCGTGGCAGATGGCGAGGCAGCAATGACCCGCGCCATGGCGGCCCGGCTGCTCAAGAACGTGGCGAGCCACTCCAGCCGCCCCGCGCCGGTTGAGAGCCTCACCGAGCGCGAAATCGAGGTGCTCCAGCTTGTGGCGCAGGGCGCGAGCAACCCGGCCATTGCCGAGGAGCTGTGTATCACCATCAACACGGTGAAGACGCACCTCAAGAACATCCTTGAGAAGCTCCAGGTGGAGAACCGCACGCAGGCGGCGACCTACGCGCTCCAGAGCGGGCTGGTCGATAAGGGCGAGGATCAGGGCCGATTTATAGGGATGTAGCCCTGCCCGCGCAGCTAAAGCCAACAAGGTGACGACGGAACGGTAACCGTGGACATCATCGAGAAACTCGCAGCCATTGTCGGCTCCGACATCCAGTTTACACCGGGCAAGTGCCTGCACAGCGCGGATCGCACCTCGACGTGCGACAACTGCGTGGCGCACTGCCCGACCGGCGCGATCACCGGGCCGCCGATCAACCACAACACGGATCGCTGTGTAAAGTGTGGGCTGTGCCTGCACACCTGCCCGACCGGCGCTTTCAACGGCGACGATAGCCGGGCGAACCTGCTGGCGCATGTGGCGGCGCTCGCCGGGCGCGGTGAGGCCCGCACGCTGGAGTTCGTCTGCAAGTACCACCCCGCTGCCGAGGAGGGGCCTGCGGACGCGAGCGGCGTGCTGCGCCTGCCGGGCTGCCTGGGTGCGCTGAGCCCGTCGGCGTTTGTCGCGATGGCGGCGCTCGGCGTGGAGACCGTCAGCCTGCGCCTTGACCGCTGCCAGAACTGCCCGCTGGGCCATGCGGTGGTGGGCATCGAGCGGGCCGTTGGCCAGGCCCGGCGGCTGCTTGACGCGCTCGACGCGCCGGGGAGCGTGCAGGTCATCACGGGTGAGGAGAGCAGCAGCGGTTGGGGGACGCGGCGCGTCATCGACACCAGCGGGCGGCCTGTGTTCTCTCGGCGTGGCCTGTTCGCCGGGCAGGAGGATGAGTCTCCGCTCGCCACCGGGCACGCGCTCGCCGCCGACGAGAGCGCGGAGCGGCTCGGCATGCCGCGCGAGCGTCTGCGCCTGCTGCTCGCCATGGAGCGGCTCCCGGGCGAGATGGCTGAGGTCCCCGCCGGGCTGGGCTTCGCGCGCGTCGAGGCGAGCGCCGATTGTACAGCCTGCGGTATGTGCGCGCGCATCTGCCCGACCGGTGCACTACGTATGCTGGAGGGCGACGGCGGCGCGTACTACCTCGTTCTGCGGGCGGGGGCGTGCGTGGACTGCGGGCTGTGCCTGACGTACTGCGAGCCGGGCGCGCTGCATGCCGGGAGCACTCCGACGCTGGCCGACCTGCTGTGCGCGCAGCCCGTCGTGCTGGCGATCGGCAGCCTGCGTAAGTGCAAGAAGTGTGGCGCGCGCTTCGCCGGGACGGAGGAGCAAAAGCTGTGCCCCGTGTGCGAGTTCCGCCGGCGCAACCCGTTCGGGTTCCGTCTGCCGGCAGGCAGCCGGGGGCAGGCCCGGCAAACCGAAGCGTAAATCAGACTCCGAGCTTCACGACCTACCGCGCAAGCCAGGGTCGGGAAGCCGGTTCCCCTCGATGGGGAAGAGGGTTGCCAGCGGAAACGCGGCAGCCTCCCGACGCCCGCCAGCCGCGGGCCGACTTGGAAAGGAGACACCATCATGACCCACCACAACCTGCAACAACTGCTTGAGAAATCCGCCGAGACGCACCGCCACCTGTGCCCGCGTCAGGTTCTCGGCGTGCGGATGGGGCTGCTGGCCGGGGAACTGCTCGGCCTCGAGGTGCCGCGGCGCGACAAGCGCATGTTTGTGTTTATGGAGACGGACGGCTGTGGACTGTCCGGCGTGCAGGCGGCGACAGGCTGTACGCCCAACCGGCGCACGCTGCGCGTGATGGATTACGGCAAGATGGCCGCGACGTTCGTCGATACCGAGACGATGCGGGCGGTCCGTATTGCGCCGAGCGCCGGGTGCCGCGCCCGTTCCGCCGACTACGCGCCCGACGCGCCGAGCCGCTGGCACTGCCAGCTTGAGGCGTACCAGATCATGCCCGACGACCTGCTGTTCGACGTGCAGGAGGTCGAGTTGACCGTGTCGATGGCGGCGATCATCAGCCGTCCGGGTCGGCGGGTGACGTGCGCCTGCTGCGGCGAGGAGATCATCAACGAGCGGGAAGTCGTCCGCAACGGCGATGTGCTGTGCCGCTGCTGTGCGGGCGACTCGTATTACATCACCCCCGGCACGGCGCACGTGCCGAGCGGGCAGCCGTCGGTGGCGCTGCCGGTTAAGTAGGGCAGCAGCTTACTCAGCCGAGAAGCGGACGCAGCCGCGTGATCGACGATAAGCAAGCGGGCCGGGGTGATTTCCTCTGCCGCCCGGCCCGGTGGCCCATTTGCCTATTGACCGCCCCGTGTTTCTCACTACACTGTGATTATCCGCACTAGCCCGCCCTCTACCTCTGCCTCTCGGGTACAGCATCCCCCTCTTTTGCGTTCGCAGGCAGGTGTGGCCCGCCTTTAGGCATGGTGACCCGCAGTGACTCGCAGGCGCGAGACCGGAGCGCTGCCCTCTAGCAACGGGAGGCACAATGAAGGTGCAGGTCGAGAACTCTGGCCCGGCGGCAGCCCGGCGGCGCCGCCCTGTGCTGCGCCGGGTCGGGCGCGGGCTGGCCGTGCTGATCGTCATTGTCGTGGTGCTGGCCGCCGCCGGAGCGGTGTACCAGGCCCTCGGAGCGCGTGCAGACGCCCGGAACTACCCGCCCCCCGGCGAGCTTGTCAGCGTAGGCTCTCACCGGCTGCATCTGCACTGCATGGGCGAGGGCAGCCCAACGGTGATCCTCGAAGCCCTCGCAGGGGGCACGTCGATCAACTGGGCACGGGTGCAGCCCGAGGTCGCCCGGGAGACGCGCGTCTGCGCGTACGACCGGGCCGGGCGAGGCTGGAGCGACCCCGGCGTGCCGCCTGCCGACCTGTGGGGCACGGCTGACAACCTGCACTCGCTTCTCCACAACGCCGGTGTCGAGGGGCCGTATGTGATGGTGGGGCACTCGATAGGCGGCGTGTACGTGCGTGCCTTTACCGACCGCTACCCCGACGAGGTCGCCGGGCTTGTCCTCCTGGACTCAGCCCACCCGGAGCAGTACATCCGCTATCCGGAGTATCTGCAGCAGACCCGGTCGTACGCCCGCCTGTCCGCAATCTTCCCGCCGCTGGCCCGGATCGGGGTGTTCCGGCTGTACTTTGCCCTCGGCGGCGAGATCGACTTTCAGGGCCTGCCCGACCGGCAGCACGCGGAAATGGCGGCGCTGTGGTCGTCCCCGGCCTATTTTCGCAGCCAGCGTGCCGAAGGCCTCCTCTCCTCGACCATCTATGAGCAGGCGAGGGCGCTGCCCGCGCTCGGGGGCCTGCCGCTTGTCGTGATCAGCGCGGGGGTGAACCCGCCGTCGTGGGCGGCGCTCCAGGCCGATCTGGCGACGCTGTCAAGCAGCAGCGAGCACATCATCATCGAAGACGCGACGCACGCCTCGCTCACGTTCGATGAGGCGCACGCCGGTGAGGTGAGCCGGATCATCGTGCAGATGGTCGAAACCCTGCAAGCGGACGACACGCAGCCCGGTGCTGGCGAGGGCTGAGTGTGCGCTGCTCGCCACGGACGCCTGCGTAGGTTACAGATGGCTCCAGAACTACTGATTATTGGGGGGTGCCGGGGGCGCTGCGTCTGCTACAATTTGTACCGAACCCAATCGACCTTCAGCGACCTTACCTTCAGAAAGTGCAGTGCGTATGGCGACAGACACGTTTGACACCTCCAGCCCAGCCGGGCCTGCCGCCCGTTTGACGCCTCTCGACGCCCTTGTCGGCGTTCTCGTCCGTCCTCGCCACACCTTCGAGCGCATGCGCGATGCTGCTCACGGCTACTGGTGGGTCGTGTTCGTGCTGGCGCTCGTCGTGCTGATCATCAGCACCGTGGCGACCGTCCCGATTGAGGTCGAGGTGCAGCAGGCGGCCTTCGAGGCCCAGATAGAGCAGTTCGAAGACCTGCCGCCGGAGCAGCTTGCCCAGATCGAGCAGACCCAGCGCATTTTCTCCTCAACCGTCGTGTTAAGCGTGATCAACACGGCGACCGGCATCGTCGGGCTGCTGTTCCGCTATGTGCTGCGGGCCGGTCTGCTGTTCCTGCTGGGTTTGGCGCTCGGCGGGCAGGCCAGCTTCAAGCAGGTCTGGCGGATGGCGGTCTGGACGACGCTACCGCTTGTCATCGGTAGCCTGGTATCGGCAATTGCCGTCATCGCAACGGGCAACCTGCCCGCTGCCGGGCTGACGACCATCTTCTCGGATGCCGAACTGGCGTCCGTCTCGCCGGTCCTCATCGCGCTCCTGAGCCGCATCGACCTGTACACGCTGTGGAGCCTGGCGCTGATCGCCGTGGGGATGGTTGCGACCGCCCGCCTGAGCCTCGGCAATGGGGTCGGTATTGCCGCCGCCTACTGGCTGCTCGGCGTGGGCTGGGCCATGGCGATAGCGGCCATCGGCCAGGCGCTGCTGGCATCGTTTGGTGGTGGGCTGTAGCACCATGCCGTCTGACGAGAGCTTTATCGTCATACGGGACCTGCGGCGCACCTACCGGCTCGGCGACACCGTCGTCAGGGCGCTCGACGGTATCAACCTGGACATCGAGCGTGGCGACTTCCTCGTGCTGATGGGGCCGAGCGGCAGCGGCAAGAGCACGCTGCTGAACCTGCTCGGCGGGCTGGACCGGCCCGACGGCGGCACGCTCATCGTCGACGGGCGCGATGTGAGCACGCTCGACCAGAACGAGCTGGCGCTCTACCGGCAGCGCTCGGTCGGCTTCGTTTTCCAGTCGTTCAACCTCATCCCGACGATGACCGCGCTGGAGAACGTCGCCTTCCCGATGATCTTCTCCGGCGTGCCGCCCGCCGAGCGCAACGCTCGCGCGGCGGAACTGCTCGATGCGCTGGGGCTGGCCGACCGCAAGCACCACAAGCCGACGGAGATGTCCGGCGGGCAGCAGCAGCGCGTGGCGCTGGCCCGTGCGCTCGTCAACCATCCGACCATCCTGCTCGCGGACGAGCCGACCGGCAACCTGGACTCGAAGACCGGCGAGGAGATTCTGCAACTGCTGAAAGAGCTGAACGAGCGCGGGCAAACCATTATCGTCGTGACGCATGACCCGCGCATTGCGGATTACGCCCGGAAAACCGTTCACCTGCTCGACGGCAAGATTGTATCGGATGCGCCGTCCCGGCCATCCGTGCGCGTAACACCGGAGAGGTAGCTATGAGACGACTTCTAACCCTGCCCATCCTGCTTGCTGCTCTCCTGCTGATCATGCCCGCCCCGGCGCTGGCGCAGGAGGGCGGCGCGGCACCCGCTTTCCGCATCGATGGCTGGTCTACCGACCCGGCCACTCTGCGGCGCGGGGACGAGTTCGACCTGACTGTGTCCTTCACCAATACCGGCGGCGAGGCGGCGACCGGCGTGTCGATCACCATCGGCCAGAGCACGACGTTTGTCGGGCTGGACAGCGGCGCGTTCATCGACCAGGTCGGGCCCGGCGAGTCCGGCAGCGGCAAGCTGCGCGTCGCGGTGTCGAACACGGTCACGACCGGGCATTACTCCATCCCGCTGCAGTTCAGCTACGGCGCGCCGAGCAGCCCTGGCATCCCGCTCGGCGAGGTCAAGACCATCGGCGTGCATGTCGAGGGGATGGCCCCGCCGGGGCAGGATGTCGGCCAGCCCGCTTTCGACATTGTGGAGTGGTCCGTCGAGCCGCAGACGCTGCGGCGCGGGCAGGAGTTTACGCTGACGGTGACGTTCGCCAACGTCGGCACGTGGAACGGCAACTCGGTCAACGTGGGCTTGGGCCAGGGGCAGAACTTTGTCGAGCTTCAGGGCGCGCCGACCATCCCCACCATCCGCATCGGCGAGAGCCAGACCGTCACGCTGCGCGGCGCGGTATCGAACACCATCACCACCGGGCACTACCAGCTTCCGGTGCAGTTCGAGTACCACCATGAGGCGCAGGGCGGGCAGCGCCTTACCGAGACGGAGAACATCGGCGTGTACGTCGAGGGCATCGCGCCCAGCACCGGCCCGGACACCGGGCGACCGCAGATTGTGATTGCCGACTCCGCCGTGGAGGCGGGCGACAAGGAGGGCCAGATCAACCTGCGGCTGACGCTGCACAACGTCGGCAACCGCTGGGCGCGCGGCGTGGTCGTCAACCTCGGGCCGAGCGAGGTCTTTAGCCCGGCGGAGGGCAGTTCTGCCGTGTCCGTGCCGGAGGACATCGAGGTAGACGAGCAGGTCGAGGTGACGCTGCCGCTTGTGCTGCTGCGCTCGCCGGAGGGCCGCTTCACGCAGGACTTCACCATCGAGTATGCGAGTTACAGCGGCGGCAGCTACCAGACGACCGAGCGCGTGCCGATCTCGCTGACCGGCGGCGTGGCGCAGGCCCCGCGCCTGCTCGTCGAGACGTACGATGTCTCGCCGACCCCGGTCACGCCGGGCGCGTCGTTCGACCTCACTCTCACGGTGGTCAACGTGGGCGATGGCCCGGCGGAGCAGGTCTTTGTGCGGCTGCTGGAGCTTGGGCCGCTCGCCCCGGTGGGCAGCAGCAACGTGCGCTTTGTGGAGCGCATTGAGGCAGGCCAGCGCATCGACCTGACCTACCGGCTCGCGGCGAGCGGTAGCGCCGAAGATGGGCTGGTGGCCTTCAACGTCGAGCTGACATATGACGATGCGTTCGGTGTTGAGACGACCGAGACGGTGAACATCAGCCTGGCGATCACCGCCGTGCCGCACTTCTACATCGGCTTCTTTGAGGAAGTGCCGCAGCCGGTGCGGGTCGGCGAGGTGATCGAACTGCCCATCGAGGTCATCAACATCGGCGAGAACCGGGTTAACGTCAGCACCATTGAGGTGACGAGTGACGCCTTTGCCGTGCGCAACGGCTCGATCTACCTCGGCCCGCTGGACGGCGGCACGTCAGGCACGATTGTACCGGAGGCCGAGGCGCTGCGGCCCGGCGTCGCCGAGATCGTCGTGACCGTGCACTATCTGGACAATTTCCAGCAGCCGCAGACGCTCAGCGAGACGATTACCGTCGAGGTAGAGAGCAACGGCACCGGCGGCAACGGCGCGGCGCGTGAGGACAGCAGCCGCCCGGCCCGCAACGGCAGCGCCGCCGCTGAGGGCGATGGCACGCTGACCTTCGGGCAGCGGCTGTGGCGCGGCATCCTGGGCTTCCTGGGGCTTGGCACGCGCCCCGTCGATGCAAGCCTGGCAGGGCTTGAGCAATGACCTTTCGCGACCTGATCCGGCTGGTGTGGTCGAACCTGCGGCGGATGCGCGGGCGCGCGCTGATGACCGCGCTCGGCGTGCTGATTGGCACGGCGGCGATTGTCGTGCTGATCTCGCTGGCGGCGGGCCTGCGGCAGAGCGCGGTCGGGGACCTCTCGCAGTTCGGCCCTGTTAACCAGATCACGGTGCTGCCGGGCGCGATCTTCCAGTCGTTTGGCGCGACGGGCATCAGCAGCGACGCCGTGCTCACCCCGCGCCGCCTCGAAGAGATCGCCCGCATGGACGGCGTCACCGCCGTCACGCCGCGCGAGCAGGTCGCTGTGCCGACGACCATCAAGCTGGACCGGCTGGTCGCCTCGACCACACTCACTGGCATCGACGCGCGGGCGGTCCGCGCGATGGGCACGCTTGCGCAGGGCTCGCCGCAGCTTGGCCGCTGGACGGCGATCGTGGGCGCGCGCGTCGGCGAGCAGTTTGTCGACCCGCGCCGCCGCACCACCGTGCAGAGCGACGAGCCGCTCGACCTGTACGGGCGCACGCTCCAGGTCGAACTGACACGCGTGGAAGAGGATGGTAAGACCTCAACGCGCACGGTGCGGTTGCGCGTTGGCGGGGTGTTGGCGGAAGGCGCGGGGCAGGACGACTACTCGATCTTCATTGCGCTGGAGGATGCCGAGGACCTTGTGACCTGGTATCAGGGCCAGCGCCCCGACCGCCGCAACGACGGGTACTCGCAGGCGGTGATCATCGTTGACGACCCGGAGAAGGTGCTCAAGATCGAGCAGGAGCTGCTTCTGGAAGGCTTTCTGGCCTTCTCCGCGCGCTCAACGCTCCAGCAGATTAACGTGATCTTCGCGGTCATTCAGGCCGCGTTCGGCGGCATTGGCGCGATTGCGCTGATCGTCGCCGCCATCGGCATCGCCAACACGATGATCATGTCCATCCTGGAGCGCACGCGTGAGATCGGGCTGATGAAGGCGCTCGGCGCGACGAACCGCGACGTGATGAGCATCTTCATCGCAGAGGCGGGCGCGATCGGGCTGCTTGGCGGGGTGGGCGGCGTGGTGTTCGGCGCGGGCATCGCCAAGATCATCGACCTGATCGCACAGGCGTACATCAACAACCAGCTTGCGGCCTCCGGCGCGACAGGCGACGCCGGGCTAAGCCTCGCCGTGATCCCGCTCTGGCTGCCGGTTTTCGCCATTGTGTTCTCGCTGATCATCGGGCTGGCGTCGGGCATCTACCCGGCGCTGCGAGCCGTCCAGCTTGACCCGGTCAAGGCCCTCAAGTACGAGTAGGGCTGCGCGGGCAGGACTCAGACCTGCCCCCATCGCAAAAAGCCAAGCCAGACTGCACGCAGTCTGGCTCTTGTTGTTTGGCTTGTATTGTCGACCTTCATTCAGGATGCTCTGCCGCCTGTGCCGCCAGCCGGCGGATAGGGTGGATACGTAAACAGGCGATGCTGCGCGGCGAGGCTCGCCGCCGCCGCCCGGTTCGAGACGTTCAGCTTGGCGAACAGCCGTGCCACATAGTTGCGGGCCGCGCCGGTGCTCACGTTCAGCCGGTCGGCGATCTCTTTGTTGGTCAGCCCTTCGGCGATGGAACTCAGGATCAGTCGCTCCCGCCACGACAGGTCGGCGAAAGCGCTCCTCGGGTAGTCCCGGGTCACGTGGTTGATCTCGTCGATCTGCGCCGCAAGGCAATCGGGCGACAGCAGATTCTCGCCGCGCCGCACCCGGTTCAGGATGTCTGTGAAGCGCTTGGCGCACGAAAGCTGCTTCAGCGCGTAGGCGGATGCCCCGGCGGCCATCGCGGCGTACAGGTCTTGCCTGCTGGGGTGGGAAGCGAACAGGATCACCCGGCAGCCTTCCACCGCCGAGATGATGCGACGGCAGGCTTCCGCACTGGAGAGGTCGGGCAGGCTGTCGTCCAGAATGACGATCTCCGGGCGGAGCGTGGTTGCCAGCCGGATCCCCTCTGCAGCGGTATCGGCTTCGCCGACGATCTGACCGTTGCCGTGCCGCTCGACGAGGCAGCGCAGCCCTTCACGGACCACCGGGTGGTCGTCCACGATCAGTACTCGCGTGGTTAAAGTTTTCATATCCCTGTCTCTCGGCCAGCGTCCAGGTTCAGAAAAGCCGCAAGACGAAACGCTTGCGGCCTGTGGGTGACAGTCAATCAACCCTTGTCAGGCGGCGGAGCTTCGTCCTCGTCGTCTGTCTCTCGGACGGCTTTGCGGAATGCGCCGATGGCGCTTCCCAGTTCGCCACCCAGCCGGCCAATGCGGCCTACACCGAACAGGACGATGACGATTACCAGGATGATGAGGAGTTCAGTCGGGCCTAGGGATTGAAACACAACCCCCTCCATTCAAAGTCAAAGTGTGTGCAGGGTGGGTGCTCCAGGGAGGTTGGCGAGGTAAAACCCTCCCTGGAGCAGTGCCCACCCAAGCACTCAGGCGTTCGCTATCTTGCGGGAGACGACCGTCATGCACTCCATCGGGCAATCGAACGTGCAGCGATTGCAGCCGGTGCAGAGGTCGGGGTTGACGACCGGGCGCGCCTTGAGGTTGCGGTACTTACCGAAGTATTCCTCGCGCTCAATGGCGCTGGCGGGGCAGGCATCTTCGCAGATCATGCAATCGATGCACTTATCCCTGTCGATAACGACGATGCCGATGGGCGCGCGCCGCTTCTCCTCAAGCGTGAGATGCGGGATAGCGCCCGACGGGCAGACCTGCGTGCAGGCGTTGCAGTCGTAGTCGCAGTACTTCCCTTCGATCTTGACGATGGGCGTCAGCGTGCCCTGCCAGCCGGATTCAAAGGCTGCCGGGACGATCAGACCGGACTTGCAGGCCTGGACGCACTGGTCGCAGCGGATGCACTTCGCGAAGAAGCCTTCCTCATCGAGCACCACACCCGGCGGGCGCAGCACGCTCGGGTCGCCCTTCGTGTTGACCGGGCTCTTCAGCAGGCCAACAGCCAGCGCACCCGTGCCCAGCGCCACGAAAGCCTCGCGGCGGGTCGGGTCGAACTCGTTGCCCCAGGCGATGGTCGGCGTGGTCTTGGCATCGAACGAGATGGACTTCGTCGGGCAGTGCGGGACGCAGTCCATGCAGACGATGCACTCAGCCGGGTCGTTCTTGAAGTCGTCGTGGTTGATGGCGCCCATCGGGCAGGTCGGCGTGCAGTGGCCGCACTTGACGCAGGTGTCTGCCACCTTGCGCTTGAACAGCGAGAACTTCGACAGCAGGCCGATGGTTGCGCCCAGCGGGCAGATGTAGCGGCACCAGAAGCGCCGCTCGACGATGTTGGCCAGCAGCGCGAAGATGAGCAGCACTGCCGCACCGACGGAAACCTTCGTCCAGTCGATAGCCACACCGGCGATCAGGTCCTTCGCCACCGGCACGATGCCGCCGACCAGGCCGCGCACCAGCACGGTGATCGGCTCGAAGAACATCAGCGTCGCGCTGCCAAACAGCGCCATGATGAAGATGACGGCCAGCAGCACGTACTTGACGTAGCGCAGGCCCTGCCACTTGAACACGCGGTCCTTGAAGCCGTACAGGTCGAAGACCGTGCCCGTGGGGCAGATCCAGCCGCACCAGACGCGGCCAAAGACCAGCGTCAGGGCAACAACCACCAGCGCCGGCCAGAAGTTCGCAATCAGGCTGCGCGAGGCGATGCTCGAAATCCCGGCCTGAAGCACATTCGCCCGCGAGAAGATGTTCACGGGCATCTCAGCGGCCTTGGGCGTATTGAAGAACAGGTAGAAGAAGAGGGCCAGCAGCCCGAACTGCACGCCGCGCCGGGCGATCATCCAGGCGTCCCACTTCCGCTTGACCTTCAAGCGGCCCGGAACCTCAATAGCCTTGACTGCATCCAGACGGCAGGCCTCGAAGCACTGCCCGCACTCGATGCAGACGGTTTTATCGATGACGTGGACTTCCTTCAGTTCACCGCTGATTGCATTGACCGGACACTTCTTCGCGCAGACTCGACAGCCCTTACACTTTTCGGCGTCGATCTCGTAGATGGTGTGAGTTGCACTCAGCAAGTTCATGTGTCACCCAATTTCCATCAGGTAGGGGTAGAGGGCGAGATGGCTCTCTCGCCCTCACCTCTTGGTCTTACGGTATCGTCGTCAGCAGCGCTAGCCGCGCAGCTTGGCCAGCGGGGCGTCGAGGAACTCCAGCCCGTACTTCTTGAGCGTCTCGCTCGTCGGGATACCGTTCTCATCCCAGCCGCGGAAGGCGTAGGCTTCCTTCATCTTGGCCTTCTCTTCATCCGGGTCCAGGCGCTTGCCGGCGTCGGGGCCATCGGGCAGCGGCTCGTAGAAGCGGTCGGGGTTGCGGTCGTCCGCAGCCGTCCAGCCTGCGAGCAGGTTAGAGGCACGCTGCATGGTGACCCAGCGCGGGACCATCTCCCCGTTGAGCTCTTCCTCGGTGATGCCGAAGCCGGTGATGGCGTTCAGCCAGGTCAGCGTGTCCTCGGCACTGAGCGTCCTGTGCCAGAACAAGCAGGTCCCGATCGTGTCGTAGACCACGGAGCCTTCTAGCCAGTTGTCGACGGCAGCGACGGTCGAGCAGTGGTCGCCACCGTGCGCCGAGAGGCCGTAGGCCACTTCCTTACCGCGCGTCAGGCCGTCCTTCTCGCTGCGGACGCCGTGAGCGCCGACCGCGATGCCCTTGACGTGGACGGCATACTTCGTCACGTCCTCGCCAAGCTGCTCGCTGAGCGCCAGCGCCGCGGGGTACACGCCCTCGGCCAGGATGTCGCCGATGCCTTCGCGATCCGCGATCTTGTGGGCCAGCAGTTCGAAGGCCTTGGCGTTGCCCCACTCCGGGACGATGGGGTTGCCCTCGTCGTCCTTGCCCAGGTCGAAGTCCTCAGCCGTCAGCAGTTCGCGCTGGTACAGCTCGGCGGCGAAGGCAAGCACGTTACCGCCCTCGATGCAGTCGAAGCCCAGCTTGTCGGGCAGGTCGGCGAGGAAGCTGATCTCATTGATGTCGTACACGCCGAGGTTGGGGCCAAGGTAGGCGCCGCTCTCGTAGTCGGGCAGCTCGGTGATGGCGCCGGCATACTGCCCCGACTTGATGCGGCCCAGCTTGGAGCAGGCCACGGTGCAGCCGTAGTCCGCCCAGATGTTGCGGATCCACTGCTCGGCCTTGAAGAATTGCGCCTGCACCTGGGTTTCGTTGTGCCACTCCGACTGCCAGTTGCGAACCGGCTCGGCGCTGGAGCGGTAGCCCGTGGTGTAGACGCCGCCCGTGGTGCCGTAATTGCGCATGCCGCTCGCCAGACCAGCGTCTGCGGCGGCACTGATGCTGGCCGTCAGGGTTTCGAGGTCGGCCACTTCCGGCGCGGGGCCGGTGCCCTGGATGGAGATGGCCTTCAGGTTCTTGGAGCCCATCACCGCGCCGCTGCCGCCGCGACCGGCTGCACGGTACCAGTTGGCGAGGATGCAGCCAAACTTGACCAGGTTCTCGCTGGCCGGGCCGATGTACAGGTGCTCGGTGCGGTTGGGGGTTTCCCTGTCGAGGAAGTTGTGGGTATCGACGGAGTCCAGGCCCCACAAATGCTGGGCCTCGCGGATCTCCACCTTGTCGTTCTCGATGTACAGGTAGACGGGCTTCTTCGCCTTGCCACGGATGATGATGCCGTCATACCCGGCGAACTTCAGTGCCGCAGGAGTGTCGCCGCTCACCGACGAGGCGAACATCGCGCCGTTCTGGGGCGACTTGAAGACGGCATTCATCTTGGCGCCGCCAAAACCGGCATACGGGCCGGTCATCAGGGCGAGAATGGCCTCTTCCCCGAGCGGGTCGATATCGGCGTAGTTGTCGCCGTATTCCTCCATGATCAGGCGGATGCCCAGCGCCCGCCCGCCGATGTAGTCGCGGACAAGCTGTGGGTCAAGCGGGACCTTATTGATGGTGCCCGTCGACAGGTCGACATCCAGCAGTTGCCCGGCATAACCTTTGAGTTCTGACATGTTTCGTATCCTCTCGGCTGCTTATTGCATGGTAGGAGTCAACTAGTCGGGTTTAGCCGAAGCTCTCGTCGGTGCCTGTAAGGTCGGAAACGCCCGGAACGATGTAGGCATTGCGCATCGCCTTGGCGATCTCCTCGGGCGCACCGGCTCCCATGCGGATGCCATTAACCGTGAGAACCTTCTCGCGGCAGGCCTTCACGCACTGCGGGTCGCCGTCGCACAGGTCGCAGGAGATCGGGAGACTCGTCACCGGGTGGAAGGTGATCGCGCCGCCGGGGCAGCCGTTGTAGCACTCGGTGCAGTCGCTGCCTTCGGTCGTGCGCAGGCACTTGGTCTCGTCGAAGACCACCGTGCTGGTCTCCGGATTGATGGAGATGGCACCCTCGGGGCAAGCGTCTGCGCAGGGAGCGTTGCCGCACTGGTAGCACAGCACCGGGAACTCGATGCCGGGGTAGAACTCGTGCACGCGCACGCGAGAAGCAGCCGGCCAGATCTTGCCATCCTCGTGATACTGCGAGCAGGCCTGCTCGCACAGGCGGCAGCCGGAGCAGTGTTCAAGGCTGCGCCCGACGTAGGCCACCGGCGTGGTGTTCAGGTTAACCGGAACCTCGACTACCGGCTCGGCTGCGGGCGGTGCGGCAGCCGGGGCATCGGTTGGCTCTACGGCAGGCTCGGCAGCCGGCGCCTCCGTGGGCGTGGCCGCAGGTGCGGGTGCACACCCGCCCAGGACGAGCCCGGCGAGGCTGCCGCCGCCCAGGATGAGCACATCACGCCGTGAGAGCTGCTTCTTCTCGTTATGGTCAGACATGCTTTGCTCCTTATACAGTTGGGGACGGTGTATGGGCTATCATGAGCGCAGAGGGGCCTGCGCTCTTTGGAAGAACGGTTCCATATAGTCACTCCTCATTGTCGTGGTGAAATACCGGAGCGTCTATCGGGCGGGGAAAGGAATTTGGCTCAGGCAAGAACCGGATTATGTATCGGGTATATAACTGATATTTATAAATTAAGTACCTAGAACCGGCACGATTTGGGGCCAATACATCAGAATTTTCGATGAGAGCGGCCTGATGCCGATCTACCGGTCAGAAGTGTCACCTAGGTCATAGACCGGACACCCCTCGGTTATTGACCCTACGGCAAACGGCCTTTCTCGGAACCTGCGCAGATACGCGCGAGGGATGGTTTATTTCATGCTCCGAAAGCCTGTGTGTTATCATGGACAGGCCGGTGCGCCAGCTCTGCCGTCGTGCGGGTGAGCGCACCGGCTCAATGGGAGTCGTAACTGGGCAGCGCAGCCTGACCACTCAACCTTGTAAGGAGTCAGTCATGTACCTCCTAGTCATGGTTCTGGATGACGTCAGCCATCTGGAAGAGGTGCTCAACGCCTGGGTGAGCGTTGGAGTGAGGGGGGTCACCGTCCTCGAGTGCACCGGCCTGCACCGCGTCCTGCATCGGAGGCAGGCGCATGCGGCATACATGGGCTTCAGCCAGCTCTTCGCCGGTGGGCAGATCGGGAATAACACACTGTTCGCGGTGATCGAGTCGCTCGACATTGCCGAGGCCGCCGTCGCCGCGACAGAAAACATCATTGGCAGCCTCAACAACGCTAACACCGGGATCGTCTTTGTCCTGCCTGTTCTCAAGACGTGGGGCATCCCGGAGCCGCAGACCGGCGAAGATGCCGAAAACGCCGGGTAGGCACATGCAGGCACGGGCAACAACCTTGAGACTCTCAACATCACACAACCGGAGGACAGAATAGCGTGCAGGCACTAATGCCCTGGATCATTTTCGTGGTAACTGGGGCGATCATGGTCGTGGCGGCGAACAAGCTCGCCGAGTACGGCGACGTGATCGCCGTCCGCACCGGGCTGGGCGGCATGCTGGTGGGCACGATCCTGCTCGCTGGGTCCACCTCCCTGCCCGAGATTATGACCTCTGTAACCTCCTTCCGGCTTGGCGCGCCAGAGCTTGCTGCCGGCAACTTCTTCGGCAGCAACATGGTCAATATGGCGCTGCTGGCCATAGTGGACATGATCAACTATCAGGTGCCGGTGCTGCGCACCCAGGCGATCAACCAGACGCTGACGGCGGCGCTGGCCGCCCTGCTGATCGTCGTGGCTACCCTGTTCCTGCTGGCCGATCTCAATATCATGGTTGGCTGGATTGGCCTGGGCAGCCTGGTGCTGATCCTGTTTTATTTCGCCGGCCTCTGGCTGCTGCGGCGGGAGAGCGCCGCAGACCGGATGATGGGCGTGCCCCAGCCGAAGCCCGGCCCGGAGTTCCCCTCGCTGCGGCGCGGGTTGATCGGGTTCGCCATCGCGGCAGGGGTGATCCTCCTCGTGGTCCCTCCGATGGTGCAGGCCACCAACGACATCGCCGAGATGACCGGCCTGGGACAGAGCTTCGCCGGTATCGCGCTCCTGGGTATCGTGACCTCCCTGCCCGAACTGCTGTCGGCGCTGGCGGCGATTCGCATCGGTGCGACAGAACTGGCAGTCGGCAACCTGTTCGGTTCCAATGCCTTCAACATGTTTGCAGTGGGGCTTGTCGACTTTCTGTATGTGGGCGGCAGCTTCCTGGACAGCATCAGCAACGAGTTTGCGCTGGTCAATATTATCGGCCTGCTGATGGTGCTCATGGCTATGCTGGCGAACCTGTCCCGCATCGAGCGCCGTGTGCTCTTCCTTGAGCTGGACGCTCTGGCGATCCTCATCGTGTACCTGCTGGGGATGTACCTGATCTACATGCGGGGGATAGGCATCTAGCCTGTGTGATTGCTCAGGGGCCGGCAGCCGCGATGTTCAATCGCGGAGGAGGCCCCTTAAGAAGCGCGTATGCCTGTCTGTGCAGAATGAAACGCCGCGAATAAACTTCGCGGCTCCCCGTATGATCGATAGGTCCGACAGTCGCCGCGCGCAGCCCTGTCCCCGAAGGGGACAATTACACGTAGCGGGGCAATTGATTGCCCGGCGTCTTCGCGGCTCCCTGATAAGCACGGGGGTGGGGTATTAAACACATTCCCCAGGTCCATAAATGCAGACGAGGCTGCCTCCCGGTAGCCTCGTCGTTTGCGCGGTGATCGGCACAGGGCGGCGGCCCTAAAGCACCCGCTCCGCGACGATCAGCCCGGTTTGCAGCACCACGAACAGCACAATCAGCAGGAGGCTGCCTGCCTGGTACTCGACCGGCTTCATGTAGGTGCGGTCGGGGTAGGCGCCGAAGCCCCGACACTCGATGGCGATGGCCGTGGACTCCGCTTTGCGCAGCCCGTTGATCAGCACGGTGAACATGTAGCGCTGCCACAGCTTGAAGCGGTGCAGCAGCCCGGAGCGCCCGGCCCGCCCGCGGATCGAGTGCGCGGCCTTCACCGCGTCCACCTCGCGCTGGATGAGCGGCAGGAAGCGCATCGCGAGAAACACCGCGAAGGCGTAGCGGTAGGGGACGCCCGCCTTGTTCAGCGACACCATCAGGTCGCGCGGGTGCGTCGTCCAGATCAGCACGAAGCTCGCCAGCACGACGACGGACAGGCGGAAGAAGAAGATCGGCCCCTCACGCAGCCCGCCGTCGGTGATGGTCAGCGGGCCGAGCCGGTAGACCGGCTCGCCGGGGTCTGCGAAGAAGTGGAACAACATCAGCAGCAGGCCCAGCCCGAAGATCAGCTTGGCGCTGCTCAGGACGTTGCGCAGCGACACGCGGGCGAAGATCATCGCCGTGAGCAGAATCACGCCGAACATCACCGCGCCGGAGAGCGGCGTGCGGTAGAAGAACAGCCCGATTGCCACCAGCAGCACCCAGATCAGCTTGACAAGCGGATAAACGCGGTGCATCGGGGAATCGTGCTCGATGTAGTTGAGACTGTGTTGGGACTGCGACATCGGGCTACTCCAGCGCTTGCGTAACATTCAACAGGGCCAGCAGGTCCTGCGTGTGGCGCACATCGGCGGGCAGATACATGCCCCGCCGCGCCATCTCACCCAGAAGGTCGTGCAGGATGGTCCGGCGCAGGTTGGCCCGCTCCAGCACTTCATCCCGCGTGAACAGGCCCGACGACGGACCGTCGTAGAGGATCTCGCCCTCGCTCATCACGACGACACGCTCGGCGTACTCCTCGACCAGCCGCATGTCATGGGTGATCATCACCACCGACACGCCCCGCTCGCGGATCTCCTGCATGCGGGCCATCAGCGTGTGCGTCATCATCTGGTCCTGCCCGTAGGTCGGCTCGTCCACGACGAGCACCTGCGGGTTGCCGACGAGCATCGTCGCCACGCCGAGCCGCCGCTTCAACCCGGCGCTCAGCGCGAAGGGGTGCGTGTCCGCTACGTCCTGCAGGCCGAGCATCTCAAGCATCTCGTCCGTACGCGCCTTGATCGTCGCGTCGTCAGTGATGCCCTGTGCCAGCAGGCTGTAGCCGATCTCGTCCGCGACCTTGTCGGTCAGGAACTGGTGCTCCGGGTTCTGGAAGACCAGCGCGATATGGTTTGCCAGCTCGTCCACCTTCCATGAGCGCGCGTCCCTGCCAAACAGCGTCAGCGCGTCGGACTGGGGTGTGAGGAGGCCGACCAGCATCCGCGCGAGCGTGCTCTTGCCCGCACCGTTGCGCCCCAGGATCATCAGCCACTCGCCCGCGTGGATGTCCAGGTCGATGCCCTTGAGGGCCTCGACGCCGCCGGGGTACACGTAGCGCAGGTTCCGGGCGGAGATCAGGACTTCGCCGCGCGGGGGCGCTGACGATTTCAGTTCGATGTCGGGTGTCGGGTGCTTGGGGCGCACGGGCACGAGCAGGTGAGCACGCTCAAGCGCGGTGATGGTCTCTGGGACGGTGATGGGTATCTCGCCGCCGGGCAGGATGCCCGCCTCAAGCAGGCGGATGCCGATCTCGCTGGTCTCCGGGAGCCACACGCCCAGCGATTCGATCATCATCTGACCGTACTCGCGGAGCATGCGGCGTGGCGGCCCGGCGGCGAGCAGCCGTCCGTTGTCCATCACCAGAAGCTGGTCGGCCTCGGCCAGCAGCTCATCTAACTCACGGGTAACAAGCAGGACGGTGATGCCGTTGTTGCGCAGTTCGAGGACGAGGTTGTGCACGTCACGGGTGGCGGCGGGGTCGAGGTTCGAAGTTGGCTCGTCCAGCACGATCATCCGGGGGTTCATGGCGAGTACACAGGCCAGCCCCAGCTTCTGCACCTGCCCGCCCGACAGGTTCCACACGAGGTTGTGCCGTCGGGAGGTCAGGTCCATCTGGTCAAGCAGCCGGTTGACGATGGACTGGATGGTAGGGATGTCCAGGCGGAGGTTTTCCGGGCCAAAGGCGATCTCGTCCTCGACGGAGAGCGTCGCGAACATGATCTCAGGGTCCTGAAATACGCGCCCAACCAACTGCGAGAGGTCCTTGACCTTCACGTCGCGCGTGTTCTGACCGTCGACAAAGACGTCGCCTTTGAACTCGCCTCCGTTGAGGTGGGGGATGACGCCGTTGAACAGGTCACAGAGGGTGGATTTGCCTGACCCGCTGGGGCCAACCAGGATGTTGAGCGTGCCGCGCCGGATCTGCAGGGAGATGTCGTGCAGGGTTGGCTCGGACTTGTTCCAGTGCGTGTAGGTCACGTGCTGGATGTCGATCAGCACGTCCGGGTTAGAGTGAGCTGCTGTTGCCATCATGACCCTTTAAAGAGAAGCCAGGCAGCCGCGCCGCCTGACTTTGACATTGACATTGCTAGTGCGCGGCGGAACGGACCAGGCCCGTCTGGGCAATAGCCCTCGAAAGCAGGTAGCCGATCAGCCCGCTGAGCACGATGCCCGAGATGATGTTGACCGGCACGGCCAGCCACACATCGTTCGCTGTCGCCGGGTCCCACCCGTAGAAGATGGCCGTCCAGACGGTGCCGAACTGCGATGCCGCCGCACCCGCCGCGAGCGCGGTCCACAGGTCGAACTTCCTGTAGGAGGTGAAGGCCACGACTGCCTCGACGGCGATGCCCTGCGTGAGCCCCCAGCCAAGCGTGCCGATGCCCGCCGCATTGCCGAGCAGCAGTTCGACGGCGGTTTCGATCAGGCCGACGAGCAGCGCCGCGCCGGGGCGACGAACCAGGAACATGACCAGGATGTAGGCCCACATGAACGAGCCCTGGAGCAGCGCGCCGCCGAGCGGGCCGAGCGAGGTGTTCATCAGGTACCAGAGATTGCCCGCACCGGTGTTGACGACGCCGGCGATGGCGGCGATGACGGCGATGATAACGATGTCGCGGGTGGTGTAGTTGAAGTTGAAGCCGCCGTCCTTCGTCGTGCGCTCGCCGACCAGCATGGCAACCAGGCCAAGCACGACCACAATCGCGACGTTAACTATCAGGTATAAAGCCATGTCGTTTCCTCCTCTGGATAGTCATGGCACAGGTCAAGAACTAGAGTGCGGTTAATCCCATGTCACGTACGTCGCGTTTCACCTCCTCATAAATGGCCTGCCACTCTGCGGTCGGCTTGAGCGTCCGCATGTCATACGCCTCGTCGAAGCGCAGGCCGGGGTTGCCGCCCGGCGTGTCAAAGACGTGCTCGTATTTCGCGAGCAGCTTCAGCACGAGGTCGTTGGCCTCGCGGAGCGTCAGACCCTGGCGGGTCGCGGCGTGGCCCACCTCGCCCATGAAGCGCGCCTCAAGCCCGGTGCCGTTTGGCAGCAGCCCGTCCGCCGAGCCGCAGCCCTCCAGGTGGCCGCCCGTCACCGCGATCACGATGGCGTTGGCTGCCGTCTCGTACAGCAGCTCGCGCGTTACCGCGCCGCTCTTGGGGTAGATGTCGGTCACGAAGATCGCCGGGGCGTTGCGGGCGAAGGCCTGCTGGACGATGCTTTCGACCCACATCGTCGCGCGGGTCGTCGTGGCGATGTGGCGCATGTGGATGGGGTGCAGAAGCTGGTAATCGGCCAGTGTGGTCAGGTTCGCCAGGATGTGCGAGGCCACGTTGACAACCGCCGAACCGGGCGCGTCGCCGCCCAGCCCGCCGACCATCACGCAGACTAGCGCCGCGTTCCGCATGCCGTACTCGATGGAGTTGATCGCCCGCGAGATGTTGCGGTGGTCCATCTTCATCTCGTTGAGCATCGGCACGAGGTGCGAGTCGCACGGGCGCAGGTAGTCGGGGTGGGCAACGGCCAGGTCGCCCAGTTCCGAGACGCTGCTCTGCGCGGCGAGCATCCCCATGCCGGGCCGCCCGACCCGCTTCAGCGCATCGCGCAGGTAGCGCAGCTCGCGCCGCGTCGCGGTGATCTCGATCGGGTCGCCGGTGCGGATCTCGCGCCCGTCCACGTGCGTGAGCGTGCCGCAGGTGATCATGTCGACGATGGGCTCCTGCGCCCAGCTCATCACCGAGGGCAGGAAGAGGTCTTCCGGGTAGGGGGTGCCGGGGTTGCCCGCCCACACGAGCGGCAGGCGGTCGTCCATAATCCGGCGGGCGTAGAGCGTGCGGGCGTCCTTGCCCTCGCCCATGACCAGCGTCTGCGGCATCCGGCGCAGGCCTTCTTCAAGCTCGTCCTCGTCAAACAGGATGATGCGCTCGGTCGTGCGGGAGTAGCAGCCGATCTCTTTGGCCAGTTCAAAGCCCGCCTCGAACACCGCGTCGGCCAGCGCCGGGTCGTCGGTGATGATGCATTCCGGGTCCCAGCTCAGCTTGTACTTGCGGACGAGCCGGGCGGTTGTCATCGCCACTTTCTCAAGGTCCCAGCTCTCCTCGCTGATGTAGGGGCCCTCGTTCGCGCGGTCGAGAATCTCGTGGTAGTCCAGAATCATCGGTCTGCCGCTCCTACGCTTGCCGCCGCTCGGCGATGAGCTTCTTGGCGAGCTGCACGGCCTGCATTGCGTTGCGTGCCGTGCCATCCGCGCCGATCTGCTCGGCGAAGGCCGGGGTGATGGGCGCGCCGCCGACCATGACCTTGAAGCGGTCGCGCAGGCCCATCGACTCCAGCAGGTTGATCAGGTCACGCATGACGGGCATCGACGTGGTCAGCAACGCCGAGCACGCGATGATGTCGGCGTTGACTTCCTGCGCCTTGGCGATGATGGTCTTGGTCGGCACGTCCACGCCGAGGTCGTGTACGGTGAAGCCGGTCGCTGTGAGCATCGAGGAGACGATGTTCTTGCCGATGTCGTGGATGTCGGTCTGCACGGTGCAGATCACGACGGTGCCGGTGTCGCCCTCGCCGGCCTTATCGCCGAGCGATGCCTGAAGCGCAGGCTCCAGCACGCTCATGGCTGCCTTGAGTGCGCGCCCCGTCAGCATGAGCTGGGGCAGGAAGAACTCGCCGCTCTCGAACTTCTGACCGACGATGTCAGCCCCGGCCATCAGCCCCTGCGTGAGTAGCACCTGCGGGTCGACGCCGGCTTCCAGCGCCTCTTTTGCGATTTCCACAACGTCCTGGTCGTCGCCGTCGATGACCGCCTCTTTTAGCTGTTCGATGTATTCCTGTTCGTTAAGCATGCTCTCCTCTTCGAGGTGGCGAACCACGAGGGGTTCGTGCCATGACGGGAACCAACAACAGGCTGCGCGGGCAACGCCATGGCTAGCGGCCCGACGTCAGCTTACGGACAATCGTGAAATTGAAAAACTCCGGGAGGTAGTACTCTTCGGAGTAGATAATCGGCTCATCGCGGGCGTCGTAGCCGACCTCTTTCACATACTGGAGCGGCACGCCCACGTCGCAGCGCAGCAGCCTGGCGATTTCATCACTTGCGACGACCGGCAGTAGTTCGGCAATGCAGTACTCGATGCGCGTCTCACAGCGGTTCGTCAGGAACGAATACACCGGCCCCTGAAGCTCTTCCTCGCGATACGCCTGCTTGACGAGGCGCGAGGGCAGGTAGTCGATGCAGTAGATAACCGGTACGTCGTCCGCAAGGAAGACGTTCGCCGTGGTGATCACTTCGTCCTCTGGCTGGAGGCCGAGCTTCTCGGCGAGTTCATGCGTGGTGGGGCCAAGCGTCAGGAAGTGGTGTTCGATGCTGGGGGTATGGCCCGCGACTTCGATCATTTCGAGGAAGTCCCATACCTCGTCAAGCCGCTGGCCGATGTTCAGCATGCGCTCGTTGACAAAGGTGCCGACACCGTGCTTGCGGATGAGCAGGCCTTCGACCTCAAGCTCCGCGAGCGCCTGGCGCACGGTCGCCCGGCTTGCACCTACCATCTCGGCGAGGCTGGGCTCGGATGGGAGGCGACCACCCTCAAAGGACTGTGTGCCAATCAGGGAGCGGATCTGGGCAATGATCTGCTCCACTTTGGATGACGCTCTCTGCATTCCTATGTTGATGTCAGACAACTGGGGAATATGTCAGACATCTCCTCCCTCCGAGGCTATCGTAGCATCCTGACCGGGAGGTCGCTCAAGTGACATTTGTCATGCTGGAGTCAGCAATTTGTCATAGCGGAGGGGTGAACGAGTGGTGCGTACAAATCTGCCGCGGGGCGTGTAGAAAAGTCGCCGCAAAATATCGCGGCTCTGATGGTCGCGATATATGACGCCCCCTCCCCGCGTCGCGGGGAGAGGGTGCAGAAACGGCTCAGCCGTTGTACGGGTGAGTTGAAAACCCTGCTAGTGCTTGCTCATCGCCGCCTTGTTGATCCGGCCTTCGGCGAGCTTGGTGAGCTTTTCGTCGGTCCTCTGCTCCTCGCCGAGATTTTGCTTGAGCTTCTTGGCGACATCCTTTTCCTCAAGCATCTCGGCATAGGTCGCTGCCGAGCCGTAGCCGGCGATCTCGTAGTGCTCGACCTTCTGCGCCGCCTCGATCAGCGCCGCGTCCATCACGTCGCCGGGGATCTTCCCCTTGTTCTTCAGCAGTTCCTCACCTTCCTTGATGAGCCCCTCCATGCCCTTGCACTTGACCGATTTGTCCGGCTTCTCGCCGAGCGCGCTCAGTGCCTCTTCGAGACGCTCGACCTGCTTCTCGGTCTGGTCACGGTGCATGTTGAACGCCTTTTTGAGGTCGCCGTATGTGGCCGCGTTGGCCATCTTCGGCAGCGCCTCCAGGAGCATGTTCTCTGCGCTGTACAGGTCCTGCATCGAGTGAACCAGCCAACCTCTCAAATCGTGAACTTCCATTGCCACCAACCTCCAGTGTCTATTCACATCCAGTTACTGTAACTCCATGCTAGCAGGTGCGGAGCGCAGAGTCACGAGACGCTGGCTGCCCTTGCAGGGGAGAGGGCGGCCCGGCCCCCGAAGGGGACAATTGCACGTAGCCGGGCAATTGATGCCCGGCGTCTGCACGGGGTGGGGTTATTGAGGTCGAGAGCCGTCGGGCATCCGCCCGGATGCGGCGCGTTAATTACGATAGAATCAGTCATATATGGCTGCGGATTCGGGCCGGCGGGCGCACCACCCTGCCAGCCGCAGCCTCCACGCTGGGGACAGGCTACAAGGGGGAACATATCATGACGGTAGAACCGGTTGTGTCCGGGCGGCCCATGACGGAGGAAGCGGACTTCCTCCAGATCAAGGCCATCGACCACCTGCACTTCTGGGTGGGCAACGCCAAGCAGGCGATGTACTACTGGTGGAAGGGCTTCGGCTTCAAGCCCGTTGCCTATTCGGGGCTGGAGACGGGCAACCGCGAGTTTGCGTCCTACGTGCTGGAGTCCGGCAAGATTCGCATCGTCGTCTCTGCGCCCTACCATCCGACGCACGCGATGGCGGCTCACCACATGCTGCACGGCGACGGCGTGAAGGTCGTCGCGCTGGCGGTGGACGACGCCGAGCAGGCCTGGCGTGCGACGACCGAGCGCGGCGCGAGAAGCGCCTGGGCGCCGACGGAGGAGGCCGACGAGAACGGGGTGTTCCGGCATGCGGGCATCTACACCTACGGCGAGACGGTCCACATGTTCGTGGACCGCAGCGAGTACACCGGCCCGTTCGCGCCGCGCTACCGCGCACTGGCGTTCGAGGCCGACTCCGCCGGGCTGGTGGCGGTCGATCACGTCGTCGGCAACGTGCAGCTCGGCAAGATGAACGAGTGGGTCAACTTCTATCACCGGGTGATGGGCTTCCGCCAGCTCATCCACTTTGATGACGAGGACATCAGCACCGAGTACTCCGCCCTTATGTCGAAGGTCATGCAGAACGGCGACGGGCGCGTCAAGTTCCCCATCAACGAGCCGGCGGAGGGCAAGCGCAAGAGCCAGATCGAGGAGTACCTGGACTATTATCTCACGCCCGGCGTGCAGCACATCGCCATGCTGACGGGCGACATCATCCAGACGGTCGGGCAGCTTAAGGCGAACGGCATTGAGTTCCTGCGCGTGCCCGATGCCTACTACGACGTGCTCCCCGAACGGGTAGGCGACATTCGCGAGTCGCTGGAAGCTATCCGCGAGCTTGGCATCCTCGTCGACCGTGATGACGAGGGCTACCTGCTGCAAATCTTCTCGCGCCCCTTGCAGGACCGCCCGACCGTTTTCATCGAGGTGATCCAGCGGCGGGGCAGCCAGGGCTTCGGCAAGGGCAACTTCAAGGCGCTCTTTGAGGCGATCGAGCTGGAGCAGGCCCGGCGCGGCAACCTGTAGCGCCGCCAGGCAGCGCCCACGGCGAGAGGCTCCGTGCCTCTCGCCACAAAAGAGGAGGTTTGCCAGTGACCTTTTATCACCGCCTTGGAGAGGTGCCGCACAAGCGGCACACCCGGTTCCGCAAGCCGGATGGCACGCTGTACCGCGAGGAAGTCATGGGGCTGGAGGGCTTCTCCGGCATCCAGTCGATTCTGTACCACCACTACCTGCCGCCCGCCGTCGTCCGCACCGAGTTCCTGGGGCCTGCCGCGCCGGAGTACGTGGAGTTCGGGCCGATCCGTCACCGGGCCTTCGCCACGGCGGATATGCCCGCAGGCGGCGACCCGGTTTCGGCGCGGCGGGTGCTGCTCGGCAACGAGGACGTGACGCTGGGCATCAGCCGCCCGGCGGCCAGCATGGACTACTTCTACCGCAACCAGCAGGCGTACGAACTGTGGTTCGCGCATGAGGGGCAGGGCGTGCTGCGCTCGCAGTTCGGGCGGCTGCCCTTTGGCCCCGGCGACTACATCATCATCCCCTACGGGGTGACGTGGAAGATGGAGCTGGAGAGCGACGGGGCGCGCTTCTTCGTCGTCGAGTCGAAGTCGCGCATCGAGCCGCCGAGGCGCTACCGCAACGAGTACGGCCAGCTTCTGGAGCACAGCCCGTACTGCGAGCGCGACATCCGCGTTCCGGAGGAGCTAGAGACCATCATCGAGCGCGGCGAGTATGAGGTGCGCGTCAAGGTGCGTGATACGATCAGCCGCCATATCCTCGACCACCACCCGTTCGATGTGGTAGGCTGGGATGGCTACCTGTACCCCTGGGCGTTCAGCATCCACGATTTCGAGCCGATCACCGGGCGGGTACACCAGCCGCCGCCCGTCCACCAGACCTTCGCCGGGCACAACTTCGTCGTGTGCTCGTTCGTGCCGCGCCTGTTCGACTACCACCCCGAGGCCATCCCCGCGCCGTACAACCATTCGAACGTCAACTCCGACGAGGTGATCTACTACTGCGAGGGCAACTTCATGTCTCGCCGGGGCATCGACCAGTACGACATCACCCTGCACCCGAGCGGCCTGCCGCACGGGCCGCAGCCGGGCGCGACGGAGGCGTCCATCGGCGCGGAGCGCACGGAGGAACTCGCCGTCATGGTCGACACCTTCCGCCCGCTGCACCTCACGCCGGACGCGCTCGAACTGGAGAAGCCGGAGTATATGTCCACCTGGCTCGACGGCGACGGAGCGTAGACGCCGATGGAATGGAAGCTGGACGGCTCGCCCGACGCCCCGCCCTGGCGGAGCGTCTACAAGGTGATGATCGGCTCGATTGTGCCGCGCCCCATCGGCTGGGTGTCCACGGTGGACGAGCAGGGGCAGGCCAACCTCGCCCCGTTCTCGTTCTTCAACGCGGTCTGCCCCA